>Ga0172382_10000158_pt1 | contig 117166 bp, 108 predicted proteins | sample Leawel138RmetaG_FD_122245 | JGI IMG/M metagenome (GOLD analysis project Ga0172382, IMG submission 122245) | Leachate microbial communities from a municipal landfill in Southern Ontario, Canada - Leachate well 138R metaG | ecosystem: Engineered > Solid waste > Landfill > Unclassified | place... | reverse complement strand
TCGGCGGCGGGCTGCCGGCTCGCTCGGGCACCCTCCGGGCGCCCTTCGCAAGCCGGCAGCCCGCATCGGCGCGGGGCCATCGGTCTCAACTAACAGGTGTGCGAGACATCTTGACGCGGGACACGTCATCTCCCGGGAAGCCTTCCCGGTAGGACCGAGGACAGGTACAGACCACGTAGGGCAGCAACCCCAGATCGATGTCGGGCTTGGGGAGCGGCCGTTCCATCGGCGACACCGCCACGACGGGCTCCGCCGCCCCCGCGTCCCTCGCGATCTCGGCGAGCTTCGCCGCGATCGCGCTCACCGTCCGCTCGGCAAGCTCCCGCACCTGCTCGTCGCGGTTCGCCGGTACCGCGCACCAGAGGCGCTCCACGACCCCCAACCGTGTGGCACGCGACTACGCTGCGCTCGATGGAGCACGCCCAGATGAACACGGGACGGCCGGACTCGGAGGCCCAGCCCGGTAGGCGCTGGGTCGCCTTGAGCGCCATCGGTTCGAGAGAGAGAGTCCTGGCGGAGCGCGAGCGTGGGTCATCGCCGCCACCGCCGTGGCGGCCGGACTGTGGTTGTGGGGGCTGCGCGGTCAACCGTTGTTCTTGGACGAGGCGGCCAGCTGGTGGGTCGCCTCGCAGGACGAGTGGAGCGAGTTCTGGCGCCTGGCGATGCACCAGGAGGTCGCACCGCCACCGTTCTACCTCGGGCTGCGGCTGATCGTCGAGGGGCTCGGCGCCGACGGGCACGCCGCGATGCGCCTGCCGGTCGTGGCGCTGACCCTGCCCGCCGTGCCGCTGGCGGCGATCCTGGCCCGTCAGTGCGGCGGACGCCCGCTGACGGTCGTGCTCGCCGCGTGGCTGACGGCGCTCTCGCCGCTCCTGCTGACCTACGCCCAGCAGGCTCGCGGGTTCGGCATCGCGGTCACCGCCGGGCTGCTCGCCACCGTCCTGCTCCTGCGCGCCCAGGACCAGGACTGGCCGCCCCGAGCCACGCTGCTCGCCGGGATCGCGATGGGCCTTGCGCCGTGGACGCACTACGTCGTCCTCGTGCCCCTCGCCGTGATCGTCGTCGGCACCGCACGGTCGTGGCTCCGACCGGTCCGCTGGCGGTTCGTCATCCCCGCGCTGGCCGGTTGGGTCACCGCGCTCATCGTCGCCGCCGTGCAGTACGACCACGTCGGGGCGGGCATGGACGGCATCACCCGCCTCGGAGGCGAGGACCTGCGTCGCGTGCTGGCCACCGGCTGGGACGGCCGCTACCTCTTCCTCCCCGTGATCGGCTGGATCGCGCTCGCCGGCCTGCTCCTCGCCCTCGTGATCGTCGCCCGCGGCACCGGACGGGCCCGCACCATCGCCCTGGCCGGCCTGGCCGGGCCCACCGTGATCGTGCTGATCTCGGCGCTGGGACCGGACATCGTCACCACCCGCTACCTCGTCCCCGCCGTCCCGTTCCTCCTCGTCGCCGTCGCCCTCGCCACCCAGACCTGGCGACCCCTCGTCGGCGTCGCCGTCGCGTTGGCGATCGTCGGCGGGTGGGGCGTCCTGCGCGCCCAGGACTCCAGCACCGGCGGCAACTTCGACACCGAGACGATCATCCAAGGGGTCGTCCCCGACCTGCGACCCGGCACCGTCGTCTCCGCCGAGGAGATCTACATCGCCGCGTGGTTCCCGCCCTACGTCGCCGAGCGCAACGGCATCAACGGCGTCCGATTCGCCTGGGGCGGCGGCGCCACCGCGGCCGCCGCCTGCGACCGCCGCCGCATCATCCAGATCCTCCCCGCCACCGCCGACCTCCAGGCCGCCACCGGCTTCTGGCGCGACGTCTTCGCCTACCGCACCACCATCCGACCCCACATCAGCCCGGACCGCGCCGCCCTCATCGCCGAGCCCGCCGGCCCACGCCCCCAGGCGTGTGACGGCGTCCAGCGCGTCCGGTACTGACGCGCACGTCGGCGCGCCGGCTGACCCGCCGGCCACGCGGGGCGAGAGCGGGTCGTTTCACCGTCGCGGAGCGATGGTCAGCCGACCCGCTGTCCCGGTCGCCGGGCGCTCAGCCTGAACCGGCGATAGCGGGTCGTCTCACCGTCGCCTGTCGACGGTCAGCCGACCCGCTGTGCCCGGACCATGGCCAGCCGGCGTGCGCTCGACCCGAACCGGCGATAGCGGGTCGCTTCACCGTCGCCTGACGACGGTCGACCGACCCGCCGTCCCGGCCGACCCGCCGACCCGCCGACCGGCCGACCCACGGTCCGACCGTCGGCGACGGATCCGGTCTAGGCTTGCCCGCGTGGCGACCAGCGATCCCGCGTCCGAGCTGCCGGAGGCGGCCGATCCCGCCGATCCCGGCCCCGCCCCCGACGTGCGACGGCCACCGGAGCCGCCGCGCGGTGGGCCGCTCGCGCTGTTGCGGTTCGCGCGGAGCCACGGGATGCTGCACCCGCGCTACCTCGTCCTGGGGCTGCGGCTGCTGCGGTTGAAGCTCAAGTACCGAGAGCGGCTGCAGCTCGACGGGCCGGCGTTCGTGCACCGTGGGGTGCACTTCGAGATCGGTCCGACCGGCACGGTGCGGCTCGGACGGTGGTCGTGGCTCGGTCACGGGACGAAGGTCCGCTGCCACGAGGGCGTCGTCGACATCGGATCGAAGAGCGTGCTCGGCCAGGAGTGCACCATCAGCTGCTACGAGCACGTGTCGATCGGCCGCGAGTGCATCGTCGCCGACCGGTCGATGTTCATCGACTTCGATCACTCCGTCGCCTGGGTCGACGCGCCGATCCGCACCCAGGGCATCTACACCCGCCCGGTGCGGGTGGGCCACAACGTGTGGATCGGCTACGGCGGATGCGTCCTGCGCGGCGTGACGGTCGGCGACAACGCGGTGCTCGGCACCTACGGCGTCGCCACCCGCGACATCCCGGACAACGCCGTCGCCGGGGGCGTGCCCGCCAAGGTCATCCGCATGCGGGACGCGCCGCAGCGGATGCGCTGGGTGGACTGACCTGGTCCCACGACCCCCGCCCGCACCGGTGCGGGCGGGGCGCGACGCCCGGGCCGTCGCCCACCCGGGCCGTCGGTCACGCCCCCGGGCCGACCCGGGCGGCCGCTCACTCCGCCCGGCCGCTCCGGGTGCTCGAGTAGTCCTTCGACCGGACGACGCGCCGCATGATCCGGCCCAGCCGGGTGTCGCACCGACTCCCGCCGGTGGCCGTCGAGCTGCAGTCGAAGTCGCTGAACGTCTCGAGCGCCCCCGCGCCGCCGCCGGGGTCGACCGTCGTGAACGGCCTGCGCCGCATCGCCGGGTCGATCCGACGGCGGAACGCCGCCACGTTCGCCCCGCTACGGCGCGCGATCGCCTGGGCCTCGATCGCCGGGTACGCGCCACCGCGGACCCGCACGTGCCAGCGTCCGCCCCTGCGCTCGATCGCGACGGTCTGGTCGACGCTCCACGCCCCGATCGACACGTTGTTCGTCACCGAGTTCAACAGCGACACCTTGGCGCGCAGGCCGCTGCCGGAACGCCCGACCCACACCTCGTTCGTGCCGCGCCGACGGAGGTCGGTCGAGCGCACGTCGCCCTCGCGCGACTTCACGTCGAGGGGGAGCGCCGCGACGGTGTTGATCCGCTTCCACGAGGCCGGCACCTTGAACCTGCGCAGCCACGGGTAGGGGATCCCGAGCTTGCGGCGGATCTCGGGGATCCAGATGTGGTCGGGCAGATCGAACGCCAGGTGCGTCGGCGTGACGGTGAACGACGTCCGTCCGGTGCGGGGCTGCCACGCCAGCACCGCGCGCGACCGGGACGTCATCGCCGGGGCGGCGGAGAACCCCCGACCGTCGCCCTTGAGCAGCCGACCGCCCGCCAGGCGGTTGGGGATGAACCAGCGCACGACGACGACGTCGTCGCCCACCGTCGTCGACGCGGGCAGCGTGCGCTCGATCCGGCGCACCCCGCCCGACACCGGCCCGTAGGCGTCGGCGACCGCCGCCCGGAACGTCGCCGAGTCCGCCGGGGGAGCCGGGGTGGGCGTGGGCGTCGGGGTGGGCGTCGGCGTCGCGGGCCCCTTGCCGCAGCGCGGCGCCTTCGGGATGAACCCGTCGGTGTACGTCTTGACGTAGTGGTCGGGGACGTACAGCCCGCCGGTCTTGATCCACACCTTCGACCCGTAGGCGACCTGCCCGGTCGTCTGGCAGGTGATGCGGATCCACTGGCCGGCCTTCACGTGGTTCACCTTCGCCCGTGGCTCCAGCCGGGGCGCGGCGCGACCGTCGAGGTCGGCGCGCACGTAGTACGTGTTGGCCGGCTTCCAGTCGCGCAGCGACGTGACCTTGGCCGCCGAGGCGGTCGCGGGCACGAGCGCGAGGGACGTCGTGGTGGCGGCGAGGACCGCGAGGGTCGCTCGCCCGGTGATGCGGGACACGGTGGCTCCTGGTGGTCGAGGGGACGCACGCACGCACCCCCGGGGACGCGGGGCACGCTTGCACGACGCGCCCGTCCCGTGACCGTGTTCTCATGGACGTCTCACCGGTCGACGCCGGGCCCGCCCGCGGCCGGACGTCCGGTCGGACGCGCTACGCCGCCGGTCGTTCCCCGTCCGCGGCCTTCCGGCCCACGACCATGAGGTTGTAGAAGATCCCGGCCGGCAGCCGACCCTCGAGCAGGCGACGGTCGAGGCGCTGGAAGAGGAGGTAGCCGTGGAAGGCGTACTTCTGCCACCGCAGCGGCACGTCCTCGCGACGGGCTGTCGTCTCGAGCGCCCGGTTGAACCAGCCGAACCAGTTGGCGGCGAGCTCCTCCCCCTGCACCCGCACGTCGGCGAACCCCGCCGCCTCGACCGGCCGGCGCAGCTCGTCGGGAACGAACGCGTGGACGTCGACGAGGTGCTCCAGCTCGTGGTTCTCCTCGCCCCCGTCGTCGTGGCCGCGCTCGGCGGGACGCGCGCCGATCGCCCGGCGCCACACCGGCGCCAGGAGCGTCGCGGAGCGCTTGGGGACGACCGCGATCCGGTCGCCGTTGCGGGACGGCTCGCCGGCGAAGAGCACGACGCCGCCGGGGCGCAGCACCCGGTGCAGCTCGGCGAACGCCCGGTCCAGGTCGGGGATGTGGTGCAGCACGGCGTGGCCGCAGACGAGGTCGAAGCTCTCGTCGTCGAACGGCAGCCGCTCGGCGTCGGCGACCCGCGCGTCGACGGTGAGGCCGAGCCGCTCCGCGTTGCCGCGCAGCGCGTCGACCATTCCGGGCGAGATGTCGGTGGCGGTCGCGTCGGCGACGATCCCGGCCCGCAGCAGGTGCAGCGTGATGTACCCGGTGCCCGCCCCGATCTCGAGCGACCGCTCGAACCGCGGCAGCGGGCGGCCGAGGAGCTTCTCGAGCTTGCCGAGCACCTGGTCGCGGCCGACGTCGCCCCAGTCGATGCCCCACTTGGCGTCGTAGTGGGCCGCGGCGCCGTCGTGGTAGCGGGTGTTGACGTCGCGGATCCGCTCGGCGGTCTCGGGCTCGGCCGCGGCGGTGCCGGTCGTGGGGAAGGGCGTCATCGGACCGGTGAGTGTAGGGCGGACGCGCGGCTCCCCGGCCGACGGCCCGCCACCCGGGCCGCCCGGCCCCGGGCCGCGCGCCCGGCTCGCGCCACGCCCACCGCCCGGCGTCCGGCCCGTGGCGGTCGTCCTCTACCCTGCCCGCGATGCCCGACGTCGAAGCCCCGCGGTACGTCCAGCGCGACCAGCCGACCGGCGTGCCGCCACTGGAGCTCACCGGCGAGCGGACCCTCCCGGACGTGCCGGAGGAGAACTACTGGTACCGCCGTCACCTCGTCGTGTACGAGTGGATCGCCGGGCGGATCGCGGCCCGCGCGCGGGCGGGCGGGCGGACCCGGGTCGTCGACCTGGCGTGCGGGGAGGGCTACGGCGCCGCGGTCCTCGCCCGGCACGCCGAGCACGTCGTCGGCGTGGACGCCAACCCCGAGGCCCACGAGCACGCGCGGCTGCGGTACGTCGCCGACGGCCTGCGGTTCGACCGCGACCTCGTCGAGACGTGGGACGGCGACGTCGACGTCGTGACGTTCCTCCAGACGATCGAGCACGTGCAGGACCCCGACGGGCTCCTCGCGCGCCTGGCGACGCTCGCCGGGCCCGACGGCGAGGTCGTCGTCTCCACCCCCAACCTCCTGACGCTGGCGCCCGAGGGCGCCGAGAAGTCCGAGAACCCGTGGCACGTCAAGGAGTACCGCGCCGACGAGTTCCGCGAGCTGTTGGAGCGGCGCTTCTCCCACGTCGAGATCCACGGCCTGTACCACGCCCGCAAGCTCGCGCTGCACCAGACCGCGATCGAGCGGCTGGGCTGGGACCGGATCCACAAGGCGCTGCGACTGACGAAGCCGTTCTACGGGTGGTTCACCCCCGCGATCGCCGCGTCGGACTTCGTGCTGCGGCGGCCGGAGGAGGGCGCCGACCTCGACCGGGCGCTCGACTTCGTCGCGGTCCTGCGCCCGTGAGCGGTCGCGCGACCCGGAGCCACCTCGTCGCCCGCCGGTCCCCCGCCGGCCGGCGCCCGCGGCCGTGAGCGGCGGGCCGGGGCGGGTCGTCCTCGTCCTCCACACCCACCTGCCGTACGTCGAGGGGTTCGGCACCTGGCCGTTCGGCGAGGAGTGGCTGTGGGAGGCCGTCGCCACGTCGTACCGGCCGCTGCTGGGCGTGCTGGCCCGTCACCCGCTCGGCGACCGGGTGACGGTGTCGGTGACGCCGGTGCTCGGCGACCAGCTCGCCGCGCCCGACGTCGCGCGGCGGTACCGCACGTTCCTCGACGACGTCCGCGAGGACGTGTTCGCCCGTGAGATCGACGGGCTGTCGGCGTCGGGCGCGCACGGTGCGGCGCGGGCGCTGGAGGTCCAGCGCGAGACGTACCGCGCCGCGTCGCGGGCCGTGGCCGGCGCGGCATCGGCCCGGTCGCCGGCCGATCTCACCGGTGGCCTGCTCGCCCGGGCCGACTGGACGTCGTCGGCGACCCACGCGGTGCTGCCGGTGCTCGCGACCGACGAGGGCGTCACCGCGCAGCTACGGGTGGGGATCGACGCGCACCGCCGTCGGGCGGGCCGGCCGTGGCGCGGCGGGCTGTGGCTGCCGGAGTGCGCCTACGACCCGTCGCTCGACGACGCGCTCGGCCGCGCCGGCGTGCGCGCCGCGTGCGTCGACCTCACCGACCCGCTGGGACACGGGACCGACGCGCAGCTGCGGCCGTACGCGACCGGGTGCGGCACGACGCTCCTGCCGCTGGACCGCACGCTCATGGACCTCGTGTGGGCCGACGGGGCGATCCCGGCCGCCGGCGCGTACCGCGACTCGCACCGGCGCACGACGTTCGACCTCATGCCGTGGTCCAACGACGGCCGTGCGTGGGATCCCGACCGTGCGCGCGAGCGGGCGGTCGCCGACGCGGCGGCGTTCGTCGCCGCCGCCCGAGAGCGCCTGGCCGGCGGCGGGGTCGCGACGGTCGCGATGGACACCGAGTTCCTCGGGCACTGGTGGCTCGAGGGCCCGTGGTGGCTGCAGGCGGTCCTCGACGAGCTCCACCGCGACGGGCCGGAGCCGGTCCTCGCCGACGACGCCGCGGCCGGCGTCGATCCCGCGCCGCTGCCCTCCCCCGCCCGCACGACGACGACCTGGGGCGCCCGGCGGTCGCTGTGGACGTGGAGCAACCCGGGCGTCGCGGACCGCACCGCACGGATGCGGCGGGCCGAGCTCGACGTCGTCGCCCGCGGGCCCGCCGCCCCGGTCCGGGCGTGGCGCGAGCTGCTGGCGCTGCAGTCCAGCGACTGGGCGTTCCTCCACACCCGCGGCACCGCCGGCGACTACCCGGACGTCCGCGCCGACGGCCACGCCGAGGCGCTGGACGGGGCGCTCGCCGCGCTAGGGTCTCCGGATCCGTCGGTACGGAACCTGGCGCCGTTCCTCGACGCCGCGACCCCCGGCCCCTGAGCCCATGCGCGTCCTCATCCTCAGTTGGGAGTACCCACCGGTCGTCGAGGGCGGGCTCGCCCGGCACGTCCACAAGCTCGCGACGCACCTCGCCGCGCAGGGGCACGAGATCCACGTCCTGACCCGCGCGACCACCGGATCGCCGACCGACGACGGCCCGACGCTCGAGGAGGGCGTCCACCTGCACCGCGTCCCCGAGCCGGCGAAGCCGTCGGACATGGACGCGTTCCTCGAGTGGATCGCCGCGATGAACCACGACATGACCGTCCGCGGCCGCGGTCTGCTCGACGGCGCAGCGTTCGACCTCGTCCACGGCCACGACTGGCTCGTCGCGTCGGCCGCCGACCACCTGGCCCGCCACGCCGACCTGCCGATGGTGGCCACGATCCACGCCACCGAGTACGGCCGCCACCAGGGCTGGGTCGGCCGGCATCCGCAGAGCCACATCCACGGGATCGAGACGTGGATGGCCCGCCGCGCCGACCGCACGATCACGTGCTCGCACTACATGCGCGGCCACGTGTCCGACGTCTTCGGGCTGGACGAGACGCGGGTGCAGGTCATCCCCAACGGCATCGACGCCGCCGACCTGCTGGAGCACGAGGACCTGGACGCGCTGCGCGCCCGGTTCGCCGCCCCGGACGAGCGGCTCGTGCTCCTCGTCGGCCGGCTCGTGTACGAGAAGGGGTTCCAGTTCGCGCTCGACGCGCTCGGCGGACCGGACGGCGTCATCGAGCGGGTCGGCGGGGTGCGGTTCGTCGTCGCCGGGTCCGGCACGCACGAGGAGGAGCTGCACCGGCAGGCCGCCGATCTGGGCCTCGACGCGCACGGCACGTTCGTCGGCTGGATCGACGACCACCTGCTGCACGCGCTCTACCGGATCAGCGACCTGTGCGTGGTCCCGTCGATCTTCGAGCCGTTCGGGCTCGTCGCGCTCGAGGCGATGGCGTCCGGCTGCCCGTGCATCGTCGCCGACTCCGGCGGGCTGCGCGAGGTCGTCCCCGAGGACCAGGTCGACCTGCGCTTCCCCTCGCGCGACCCGGTCGCGCTCGGGGCGCTCATGGAGCGGCTGCTCACCGACGACGCCCTGCGCGCCCGGGTCGTCGAGCGCGCCAGCGAGCACGTGCGACGGTTCGACTGGGCCGAGATCGCCCGCGAGACCGCCGCGCTCTACGCCGAGCTCGTGGCCGAGCGCCCGGTCGTGCGGGCGACGGTCCCGTCGCCGACGCACGGCTGAGGCCGACTTCTCCTCGTCGCCCGCCGTGGGTCGGGTCGTCGCGTGGATCGGCCGCGATCGCCGTCCATTGACGTCCGACCACTCGACCGGCGGACGCGCGGCGTGCGCGACCCCTACCGGCGACGTCCGTCCGGGCGTATCCTCGGGTCATGGGCGACGTCGAGCCGGACCTGCCGCTCTTCCCGTTGGCGATCGTCGCGTTGCCCGGCGAGGACGTGCCGCTCCACGTGTTCGAGCCGCGGTACCGCGACCTGGCGGCGGTCTGCCTGGACCAGGACCGGGAGTTCGGCATCGTCCTGGCCGACGACGACGGCCCCCGCTCCGTCGGCTGCGCCATGCGGATCGTCGAGGTGCTGCAGCGGTTCGACGACGGACGCCTGGACGTCCTCACCCGCGGCACCCGCCCGTTCCGCGTCGTGGAGGAGCACCACCTCCACAGCTTCTCGTCCGCCGAGGTCGAGTTCCTCGACGACGACGACGAGCCGCTCGACCACGACGCCGCGGCGGCGGTGCGTCAGGCGTACGCGTCGCTGGCGCGCCAGGCCACCGACCACGACGTCGCGCCGGCCGACCTGCTCGGCGCGTCCGCCTATGCGCTCGCGGGCACCGTGGAGTTCGCCGTCGACGTCAAGCAGCAGATGCTCGAGGCCCGGTCGGAGAACGCGCGCCTGCGTCAGCTGCTGGCGCTGCTGCGGGCCGCGCTCAAGCGCCTCGAGTTCGCCGACCTCGCCAAGGTCCGCGGCGCGAGCAACGGCGTCGTGCGGTTCGGCTGAGCGCCCGGCGGGGCCGGGCGCTCGACCGTGGCGGCGCTACCGGCCGCCGATCTCGAACTCGGGGACGCTCCAGCCCGGGTCGTCGCCGTAGCGGTCGCGACCGACGGCCGCCGGGGCGCGACGCGTGACCGCCGGCTCGCGGGGCGCGGTGCGACGGGTGACGACCGGCTCGCGCGGGGCCGTGCGACGCGTGACGCGCGGCTCCCCGTCGGGCACCCGCACCGGACGGGCGCCGTGGTCGACCGGGTCGAGGTGCGGCTGGTGGTCGTAGCCGGTCGCGACGACGGTGACCCACACCTCGTCGCCGAGCTGCTCGTCGACCATCGCGCCGAAGATGATGTTCGCGTCCGGGTGGGCGGCCTCGCCGATCGCCTCGGCAGCCTCGTTGATCTCCCACAGCGACAGGTCCGCCCCGCCGGTGATCGACAGGAGGATCGCCTTGGCGCCGTCCATCGACGTCTCCAGCAGCGGGCTCGACACCGCGCGCTCGGCGGCCTGGACGGCGCGATCGTCGCCGGTGCCGTGGCCGATGCCCAGCAGCGCCGCCCCGCGGTCCTGCATGATCGTGCGGACGTCCGCGAAGTCCAGGTTGATGAGGCCCGGGACGGTGACGAGCTCGCTGATGCCCTGGACGCCCTGACGGAGGACGTCGTCGGCGACGCGGAACGCGTCGACCATCGACGTGCCCCGCTCGAGCACCGACAGCAACCGGTTGTTCGGGACGACGATGAGCGTGTCGACCTCGCCGGCGAGCTCCTGGGTGCCGTGGTCGGCGGACTCCGCGCGACGACGACCCTCGAACGCGAACGGCTTGGTGACGATGCCGACGGTGAGCGCGCCGAGCTCGCGGGCGGCCCGGGCCACCACCGGTGCGGCGCCGGTACCGGTGCCACCACCCTCGCCGGCGGCGATGAACACCATGTCGCTGCCCTGCAGCGCGGAGCGGATCTCGTCGAACTGCTCCATCGCGGCCGCGCGGCCGACGGCCGGGTTCGCGCCCGCGCCGAGGCCCCGGGTGCTGCCGCGACCGAGGTGGATCGTCGTCTCGGCCAGGCTGTCCTGCAGCGACTGCGCGTCGGTGTTGACCGCGAGGAACTCGACGCCGGTGATGCCGTGCTCGATCATGCGGTTGACGGCGTTCGTGCCGCCACCGCCGACGCCGACGACGCGGATGACCGGGCCGTGCGGGTTGGCGATCTGCGGGGCGCGGTCACCCCACGCCGCGACCGTCGCCTCGGTCCGCTCGACGAGCGGCATCGCGTCGCCGCGAAGCTCGGCGCGGTCGGGCTCGACGTCGGCGAGGCCGAGGATCTGCGACGGGTCCGCGCCGATCTCGACGCGGCTCGGGAGTCGCGGATCGACCGGCGGGGCGGCCGCTGCGGCCGCCTCGTCGGTGCGGCGGAAGAGGTCGGCCAGCGGGCCCTCGCGGAGGCTGGATCGATTGTTGTGCGGTGTCATGGACGGAGCACCTCCTGGGCGAGGTCGCGGTAGGCCTGGGCGGCCCGGCTGTCGGGGTCGTAGCGCAACACCGACATCCCCCGCACGGGGGCCTCGGCGAAGCGGATCGTCTTGCGCACGCGCGTGACGAAGAGTTGGTCGCCGAAGTGCTCCTCGAGCAGCTCCAGCGCCTCCTGGGCGTGGACGGTCCGGGTGTCCAGGAGGGTCGGCAGGATGCCCTCGATCCGCAGGCGCGGGTTGAGGTGCTCGCGCACCATCTCCACCGTCTGGCGGAGCTGGGCGAGGCCGCGCAGCGACAGGTACTCGGCCTGCACCGGCACGATGACGCGGTCGGCGGCGGTCAGGGCGTTGATCGTCAGCAGCCCGAGGCTCGGCGGCGTGTCGATGCAGACGTGGTCGTAGTCGTCGGCCACGGCGCGCAGCGCCCGCTCCAGCGCCCGCTCGCGGCCGATCATCGACGCCATCGCGACCTCGGCGGACGCCAGGTCGATCGATGCGGCGGCGACGTCGACCTCGGCCGCGTGGGTGACGTCGCGGATCGGTCGCCCCTCGACGAGCACGTGGTACATCGAGGGGTCCACGACGTCGGGGTCCAGGCCCTGCGACATCGTGAGGTTGCCCTGCGGGTCGAGGTCGATCGCCAGCACGCGGTGCCCGCGCTCCGCCAACGCCACGGCGAGGTTGAGCGTCGTGGTCGTCTTCGCCACGCCGCCCTTCTGGTTGGCCATGACGATCACCCGGGGCCGCGACGTCGGCGCGTCGGGCGCGTCGGCGGCGGCGGCCCGCGAATCCTCCCGGCGCCGGCCGAGGACCGCGGACGCCAGGCTCCGGGCGCCGTCGAGCGGCGACCCGAACGCGGGCGGGGTGGCGGAGGGTTCGGTGGGATGCGACACGGTGGGCTCCGGGCGTCGTGAGGCCCTGCGCTCCGGAGGTTCGCCGGCGGGCGACGCGTTCCTTCCCCGGGGCTCCGCGCTCCCTCGCCCGGGTGTCGATGGCGTGCGCCGGCGGGAGGAGGATGCGGTCATGCGCCACGCCTCCGCCTCCCTCCGCCGCCGAGCCACCGCCGCCGTCCCGATCGGCGTCGTCGCCGTCGCGGTCGCGGCCGCCGTCCCCTCCCCCGCGGCGGCCGCCGTCGTCCCGGGCTCGTCGATCGCCGGCGTCCGGGTCGACGCGACCGCCGCGGACGTCCGCGACCGGCTCGGCGAGCCCCGGAGCGTCTCCCGGCCGGTCAGCGAGATCCACGGTCAACGGATCACGATCCAGCGCTACCGCGGGATCACCGTGACGTTCGGTCCGGGGTCCTCGAGCGAGCGACGGGTGACGGCCGTGTCCACGACGAGCCGTCGGCAGCGCACGTCGAAGGGAATCCGGGTCGGCTCGCGGCGCAGCGCGCTGCGTCGCGCCTACCGCCTGACGTGCGAGCCGGTCGGACGACGGTCCGTGTGCTGGCAGGGGCGGGCCGAGGCCGGACGCGTCGTCACGACGTACTTCCTCAGCAGCCGGCACCGCGTCACCCGCATCGACGTCGGCCGGATCATCGACTGACCGGCCCGCCCCGTCTGCGACGGGATCGGCCGTGACGTACCATCCGCCGGGTGCCGGGTGACCTCCTCGACCGACGGCTCGTCGTCGTCACCGGCAAGGGCGGCGTCGGCAAGTCGACCGTCGCGGCGGCGCTCGCGATCGCCGCGGCGCGCCGAGGGCGCCGCGTCGTCGTCGCCGAGGTCGGACGTCGCGGGGACGTCGCCGCCACGCTCGCCCCCGGGACCGGCGCCCGGTTCGGCGAGGCGTCCGACACCGCCGAGCACCGGTTCGACGAGCGACGACTCACGGTCGGCGACCTCGCCGTCGGCCACGTGTCGGTGTCGCCCGAGGCGGCGCTCCACGAGTACCTGCGGGACCAGCTCCCGATCGGGCCGCTCGCCGGGCTGCTGTCGTCGAGCCGGTTCTTCACCGCCCTGACCGCCGCGACGCCGGGGATGCGGGAGGTCCTCGCGATGGGCAAGCTCTGGGAGCTCGGCCAGCCACGACGCCGGACCCCCGGGGCGGAGCCGTACGACCTGTGCGTCGTGGACGCCCCCGCGAGCGGCCACGCGACGGCGATGCTCGGCGCGCCCGGGCAGTTCGCCCGGACCGCGCGCGTCGGCCCCGTCGCCCGCCAGGGGGCGACGATCGCCGCCACCATCGAGGACCCGGAGCAGACCGCGGTCGTCGTCGTCGCCACCGCCGAGGAGCTACCGGTCACCGAGGCCGGAGAGCTGCGCCACGCGCTCGACGAGCGTGGACTGCCCGTCGCGCTCGGCGTCGTCAACGGGCTCCTCGACGACCGGTTCGACGACGCCGACCGCGCGCGCCTGACCGCCACCACCGTCGAGCATCCCGCGATCGCCGCGGCCCGCCACCACGCGGCCCGCGCCGCGGAGCAGCGTCGCCAGCTCGACCGCTTCCGCCGGGCGGTCGACGCGCCGGTGGCGACCCTCCCCCTCGTGCCCGTGCGACGCCTCGACGCGACCGCGATCGGCGACCTGGCGGACCGGCTCGACCCGTCGTGGGCCCCGGACGACGAGGCGGCGTCGTGAGCGCGGCTCCGCCGCTCGTCGACCGGATCGCGGACGCCCACGTCGTCGTCTGCGCCGGCCCGGGCGGGGTGGGCAAGACGACGACCGCGGCGGCGCTCGGCCTGGCGCTCGCCCGTCGCGGACGACGCGTCGCGGTCGTCACGATCGACCCGGCCCGGCGTTTGGCGGACGCGCTCGGCCTGGGCCGACTCGGCAACGATCCGGAGCGGGTCGACCCGGCCAGGCTCGCGGGGCTCGGCGTCGCCGCCCCCGGGGAGCTGTGGGCGTCGATGCTCGACCCGCAGGCGACGTTCGACGCGCTCATCGGCGAGCTGAGCCCGGACGCCCGGGTCCGCGACGAGGTCCTCGCCAACCCGATCTACCGCCAGATCTCCGGGTCCGCCGGAGGCAGCCACGAGTTCACCGCGGTCGCGCGGCTCTACGACCTGGCCCACGACGACCGGTTCGACGTCGTCGTGCTCGACACGCCGCCGTCGCGCAACGCGCTGGACTTCCTCGACGCGCCCGAGCGGATCGCGGGGTTCCTCGAGGGCCGGGCGATCCAGGCGATCATCGGCGGCGGCCGTCGCGGGGTGGCGTCGCGGATCGCCCGCCGGGGCACCGGGGTGGTCCTGCGGGGCCTGCAGCGCCTCACCGGCGTCGACCTGCTCCGCGACCTGCAGACGTTCTTCACGACGATCGGGCCGCTGTCGGACGGGTTCGCCGCACGCGCGACCGCGGTCGGGGAGCTGCTCCGCGACGGGCGCACCCGGTTCGTCGTGATCACCGGTCCGGGCCCCGTGCCGGCGGCCGAGGCGGAGTTCTTCCGGGCGCACCTGGCCGAGGTCGGGATGCCGTTCACCGGGCTCGTCGTCAACCGGGTGGCCGTCGTCGCCGAGCGCGACCGCGACCTGGACGGGGAGTCGGTCGCCACGACGTTGCGGGACGCGCTCGGCGCGCCGCTCGCGGACGCCGTCGGCCACACGTGGGATGCGCACCGTCGCCTCGCGGCGCGCGACCGCGAGACCGTCGCGGCGCTCGTGCGGAGCACCGGAGACGACGCGCCGACCGTCGTTCCGACCCTGGACGGCGAGGTCTTCGACCTGCCCGCGTTGGTGGCCGTGGTCGACGTCCTCGACCCGCCGCGGCCGGCCGCCTGATCCGCCCCGCCCGTGCGGCGGCCTCCACCGCCCGCGCCGTCCGCCACGCCCCGGGACCCGATCCGGCGGGCGCGTGGCGCTCGGGGCGCCGTCGGTCGCTCAGCCGCCGAGGGCGACCGGCCAGGGGGTGTCGTCGCGGTCGTCGCGGGTCCCGTCGACCGCGGGCTCGTCCCAGGTCTGGTCGAGCCACAGCGCGGACGGGTCGGTCGCGGCGAGCCGCTCGGCGTCGTAGAGGTCGCCGCCGGTCGCATCGCCCGGGTCGGGCAGCCCACGGACGGCGAGGCTCTCGATGATCGGCCGGGGCCCGCCGAGGGCCGGCGTCGCCGGCTCGTCCTCCTCGTGGTGGACGGCCTCGTCCGAGCGCGCGTCGTCGTCCCGGGGCTCGGGCGTCGTCCCGCCCGGGTCCACGACGTCGGCGCCCGACGCACCCGGCGCGTCCGGCCGCACGTCGGTCGCGCGGGCCTCGGTCGAGCGGGCGTCGGTGATCCGGATCGGGCCGTCCGCGTCGTCCGGTCCCGCGTCGGCGTCCGGCGCCTCGCGCTGCGCGCGACGGTCGATCCACCGGCCGTGGGTGGCGATCCGCTCCTCGAACCGGGCGTCGTCGGCGTCGTCGAGCGCCCCGTCGAGGATCTCCTCGGCGACGGCGACGAGGTCGCCGCGCAGGTGGCCGCAGACGCAGTCGCGCAGAACCGCGCGCAGGCAGTCGGCGAGCTCGTCGACGAGGTCCGGCAGGTCACGATCGATCCTCCGGCTGCCGAGCACGACCTCGCGCTCCTGCAGCACGAGCCGCGACAGTCGCGCGGTGAGCGCCGCCCGGTCGGCGGCCTCGGCGCACAGCGCGGCGAGCCGTCCGGCGAACCGGCCGGCGGCGGGCCCCTCGGGCTCCAGCAACGCCCGGCCGGCGAGCAGCAGGTCGCTCAGCGTCTCCTCCGGCCGGTCGCGGTCCAGGGCCAGCGACCACCGTCGCAGCGCCCACGCGACCTCGCCCCGCGTCGGCAGCCGCCGCGCGACGAGGTCGACGAACGTCCGCAGGTCGGCGACGTCGTCCGGTCCCAGGTCGGCGGCGCCGCGGGCGGTGAACGTGCCTCCGAGCGCCATCGCCCGCCACGGCCCCCCCTCGCCGCGGAGCCAGAGCAGCGGTCCGGTCGCCGGGGCCGCGGCGGGGCAGTGCAGGCGCAGCGCGGTGACGAGGCGACGCGCCGCCTCGCGGGCCCGCAGCGGGGTGTCGGGGCTCCCGGGCCGGGCCGCCCACCGCAACGTCGCCACCGCCGACGCCGGGCCACCGTCGGGACCGGTGAGCGCGGCGTCCGGGACCTCGCCACGGATCGCGTCGGCCCGGTGCAGCGCCACCCCGCGGGTGATCGCGACGGTGCCCATCTCGGGCCGGATCCCGACGAGCGGGAACGCGACCATCGTCTCGGTCGCGTTGACGGTGAGGACCGCCTCGAGCTCGGCGAGCGCCGCGTCGACGTGCTCGTCGCGCAACCGGAAGTCCGGAGCGTCCTCGAGCGCCCGCTCGAGGAAGAGGCGGATCGCGAGGCACGCCCGGGCGTGGGCGTCGGCGGGCGGCCGGTCGACGCCGCGGGCCTCGAGGTACGCCTCGACCCCCCACGCCGCGACGACGGTGTGCGCCGCCTCCGTCACCGCCGGCAGGCCGTCGAGCACGGCGGCGTGACGCTCGAGGTAGAGGCCGACCAGCGGGCGGTAGCTGTACAGCGTCGGCCGGGTCCCCCCGGCGTGCTCCAGCAGCTCGTACGGCACCTCGTCGCCGCCGTCGACGAGGGCGGCGAGGGCCCGTGCGGCGTGGTCGGCGGCGGTGCGCAGCGCGGCGTGCAACTGGGGGTGGCGCATGCGTCCCCCGTACGCCCCTCGCCCGCGCGTCCCTCCCCGTGCAGGCGATCCTGCACCGCGCCGCGTCGTCGTGCCGGACGGACGACGCGCCGGGCGGGCTACGATGGGTGCGATGACCGCGACGGAGCGTCCGACCTCGTGGCGCCGCGACGCCGAGGCCCGGCTGATCGACGCCGGCTACCGCCGGGGCGGCGCCCGCACGACGATCCTCGATCTGCTCGACGACCAGCGCTGCGCCCGCACGGTGCTCGAGATGGAGGACGCGCTGCGCTCGCGGGACCAGAGCGTCGGCCGGGCGAGCATCTACCGGGTCCTCGACGAGCTCGAGCAGCTCGGGCTCGTGCAGCGGCTCGAGGTCGGGCAGGGCATCGCCCGCTACGAGCGCCTGGCCCCCGACCACCACCACCATCACCTGGTGTGCCAGTCCTGCGGTGCGGTGCAGCCGTTCACCGACGACGTCCTGGAGCGGGCGATCGCGAGCCTGAGCGCCGGGACCGGGTTCGAGGTCACCGGCCACGACGTCGTGCTCCACGGCCGTTGCGCGGCGTGCCGGGCCGGCGACCGGTGACCGCTCAGCGCACGGCGCGCATGTAGCGCGTGGGCGACCGGTACGTGTGACCGCCGGTGCGGACCTCGACGCGGATCCGGTTGACGCCCGCGCCCCGCACCGGGACGCGGCCGGTCACGCGGCTCCCCCGGACCTTGAGCCGCCGGCGGGCGACGACGCGGTACTCGCCGTTCACGCGGCGGCGGACGTAGACGTCGACGACGTCGACGCCCCGGGCCCGACCCCTGACGCGGACCCGGGAGCCCTTGCGGACGCGACGCGTGGGTTGCTCGAGCGACAGCCGTGGACGGATCGGCGGGGTGACCTCGGGCGAGGAGTGGCCGTCCCACACGGCGCGGACCGGGGCCGCCCGCCGCCACTTGCACTCGACGCTCCACGACCCGTCGGCGGCGGTCGTCGCGGCGCCGATGTCCACCCACCGGCCGCTCTCCCCCCGCTTCTGCACGGTCACGCGGCACCCGGGCGCGGGCTCGCCGCCGACGGTGAGTCGCCCGGCCAGCGCGAGCCGACCGCCGTAGTCGACCGGGTCGTCCGGTCCCTCCAACGTCAGCGCGACCGCCGGCGCGGTCGTGCCTCCGACCCGGCGACGCAGCTCGGGCAGGAGCCCGTAGAGGACCGCCCCGGGGCAGTCGGTCTTCGTCCCGTCGCGGTGACCGACCACCCGCGGCAGGGTCACCGCCCGCCCCTGCGGGTGCTGGTTGCCGGATCCACCGATCGACGTCAGCGTCACCGACCCGGCGGTGGGGACGCCGTGGACCGCGAGCTTCCACCGGATGAGCGCGGCGACGGCGTCGAGCGCCGCGTCCGGGGGCCGCGTGGCGGTGAAGTCCCCGATGATCGCGATGCCGGTCGAGAACGAGTTCCACCCCGCGGCCTGTGCGCCGACGACCGGCTGGTCCATTCCGCCCGCGCGGCCCTCGAAGATCTGGCCGAACCGGTCGACGACGAAGTTGTAGCCGATGTCGTTCCAGCCGTTCGACCTGACGTGGTACTCGGTGATCGCCCGGACGATCGCGGCGCTCTCCTCCCGGGCGTAGTCGTTGCGGTTGACGGTGTGGTGGACGAAGGCCACCTGCACGTCGCCCATCGCCGGCGTCGCCCGGGGTCGTAGCCCGGTGGCCCAGACGCTCCGCGGGATGATCGCCGGCGCGTCGACCCGTAGGTCGCCCGCGCTGCGCGGCGCCGCCCGCCGGGTCGACGTCGCCTCGCGACGCACCGCGCGCGCCGACGCGCGCTTGACCTTCGTCGGCACGGTGACGAGCCGCAGGCGCAGCGCGGTGTCCGGCCGTCGCCGCGCCCGCACCTGGACCTCGCGCGCGCCGGCGAACCAGAGCGGGTCGGCCATGGTCGCCGCCTCGCCGTCCGGGGCGTGGCCGTCGTGGACGCCGAGCGACCGCCAAGGGCTCCACCGCCCGCCCGCGGCCCGGGCCCGGACGCGGAGGCCCAGGCCCCGGACGTCGTCCGCCCGCGCGCCTAGCAGGTCGAACCGTCGTGGGGCCCGGAACGTCCGCGTCGGCTCCCCGGGATCGATCGCGTCGCGCGGGATCCGCAGCTCGTCGTCCCGGTCGCCGGTCACGGCGCCCGCGAGCGATGCCGCACCGCCCGCGACCCAGGCGGCGGCGCCGACCGCGACGCCGGCGTGGACGGCCTGACGCCGCGTCGTCGCGATCCCGCCGGTCGACGGTCCGTCGTCCGCCCCGGCCGCCGGACGGTGCGCGTGATCGTTCGGGCGTGCCAATCGGTCCATCGAAGATCCCAAACCCGGGAGCCACGGAGAGTTCCGGTCGGACGTGGATCGGGCAAGGGCGGCAACGCACCGCCCACGACGCGCCGACGGTCAGGCGTGGGCGGGGGCGCCCGCGTCGCACGGGGTCCCGTCGGGGCGCTCGGGGACGCGCTCGTCGTCATCGCCGAGCCACCGGGCGCCGTACTCGCGCATGCCCTCGATGATCGGGAGCAACGCCAGGCCCTTCTCCGTCAGCGCGTACTCGACGCGCGGCGGCACCTCGGGGAACGTCCGCCGGGCGACGATGCCCTCCTCCTCCAGGCCGCGGAGCCGGAGCGACAGCGTGCGTGGGCTGATGCCGGCGAGCGACCGCTCGAGCTCGCAGAAGCGGGTCGTGCCCTCCGCCAGGTCGCGGACGAGGAGGAGCGTCCACTTGCCGCAGACGATGTCGGCGGTCCGGCAGACCGGGCAGGTGGGATCCACGGCCATGCCAAGACTTTACCGAATGAAGCACCCGGGCCCGACCCCGGGGACCCGCCGGCGGGCCGGGGTCGCGCCACCGCCCGGGCCGGGACCGGTCCCGGTCCGGGTCGGGACTACATCGCCGGCAGGGCCGGGGCGTCGTCGGCCGAGCCCCGGCGCTGCTGATCGGCGACGTCGTCCATCGACGTCGCCGAGCGTCCCTCGGCCCGCAGGAGCAGGTCCAGGTCGTTGGGGCGCGCGGCGGCCTTCATCGCGTCGTCTCGGGCGACCTCGCCGTCGAGCACCATCCGGCACAGCGCCTGGTCGAAGGTCTGCATGCCGTAGTGGGCGCCCTCGGCGATGACCTGGTTGAGCTCGTTGATCCGGCGGGGGTCCTGGACGATGTCGCGAACGAGCCCGGTCGCCCGCAGGATCTCGCACACCGCGAGGCGGCCCGACCCGGGCCGACCGTCGACGCCGGCGCGGGGCACGAGCCGCTGACTCACGACCCCCTGCAGGGTGGCGGCGAGCATCGAGCGGATCTGCTGGTGCTGGTGGGGCGGGAAGAACCCGACGAGCCGGTCGACGGCGCCCGTGGCGTCCAGCGTGTGGACCGTCGACAGCACGAGGTGCCCGGTCTCGGCCGCCGACAGCGCCGCACGGACGGTCTCCTCGTCGCGGAGCTCGCCGATGAGGATGACGTCGGGATCCTGACGCAGCACCCGACGCAGGGCCGGGGCGAACCCGTGGGTGTCGGCCCCGACCTCGCGCTGGTTGATGATCGCCATCCGGTCCTGGTGGAGCATCTCGATCGGGTCCTCGATCGTGACGACGTGGCAGGGCCGCGACCGGTTGATCCGGTCGACCATCGCGGCGAGCGTCGTCGACTTGCCCGACCCGGTGATGCCGGTCACGAGCACGAGCCCCCGCTCCTCGTCGGCGAGCCCGCCGATGACCTCGGGAAGCCCCAGGTCCTCGAGCGTCGACGGCTGGTCGGGCACGACGCGGCAGACGATCGACACGTGGCCGCGCTGCCGGAACGCGTTGACGCGGAGTCGGGCGAGGCCCTCCTCGTGGTGGGCCAGGTCGACCTCGTGATCGGTCCCGAACGCCTGCTCGGCGCCGCCCTCGGGCAGCATCCGCCGCAGCGCCGCGTCGGTGTCGCCCGGCGTCAGCGGCTCGTGCCCGGGGATGAGCTCGCGCAGGGTCCCGTCGATGCGGGCCATCGGCGGACGGCCGACCTTGAGGTGCAGGTCGGATCCGTCGCCGGCCACGAGGGCCGCGATGCAGGCACGCAGGTCGACGCTCATACCGACGCTGTCGGCAGGCCGTCGGCCGCAGCCGCCATCGACGGACGGACGGTGGACGGATGGGCGATGCGACGGGCGCGCGACGCGGCGGCGGGCCCTGGCGATCCGGACCCGCCCGGTCGTGGCCCGGAGGCGGCCCGGCCCGTGAACGACGAAGGGCGCCCCCGGGGGCGCCCTTCGCGCAGGGTGCTGCGACGACCGGCTACGCGACGTCGCGGAGCTTCTGCGCCTCGGCGAGCGACTGGAGCTTCTTCAGCGACTGGTTCTCGATCTGGCGGATCCGCTCGCGCGTGACGTTGAAGCGGTGCCCGACCTCGTCGAGGGTGCACGGCTTCTCGCCGCCGAGGCCGTAGCGCAGCTCGAGGACGCGGCGCTCGCGGTAGCTCAGGTTCTCGAGGGCCTCGCGGAGGTGCTCCTTCGTGAGGATCTCAGCCGCGCGCTCGTACGGCGACTCGGCCTTCTCGTCGGCGATGAACTGGCCGAACTCGGACTCCTCCTCGTCACCGACCGGCTTCTCGAGCGAGACCGGGGCCTGGGCGGAGCGCTTGATCGACTCGACCTCCTCCGGGTCGATGCCGGTGACCTCGGCGATCTCCTCCGGGGTGGGCTCGCGACCGAGCTCCGTGACGAGCTTGCGCTCGGCGCGGCCGATCTTGTTGAGCTTCTCGACGACGTGGACCGGGATGCGGATCGTCCGGGCCTTGTCGGCCAGGGCGCGGGCGATCGCCTGACGGATCCACCACGTCGCGTAGGTGGAGAACTTGAAGCCCTTGCGGTAGTCGAACTTCTCCGCCGCGCGGACGAGGCCGAGCGTGCCCTCCTGGATCAGGTCCAGGAAGGGCAGGCCCTGGTTGCGGTAGTTCTTCGCGATCGAGACGACGAGGCGCAGGTTCGACTCGACCATCTTCTGCTTCGCGTCGAGGTCGCCGCGCTCGATCCGCTTGGCGAGGTCGACCTCCTCCGCCGCGGTGAGCAGGCGGACCTTGCCGATGTCCTTGAGGAACAGCTGGAGGCTGTCCGTCGTCATGTCGGGACGGAGGTCCAGCGGCGTGGCGGCGCGCTTCTTGCGGGTGCGCTTGTCGGGCGCGCGCTCGACCTGCGTCGCCTGGTGGGCGGGGTCGATCTCGTCGACGAGCTCGATCTCGCTCCGCTCGAGGAACGAGTTCAGCTCCTCGTGGTCGGACTCGTCGAAATCGAGCTCCGAGACCGCCTTCTGCACCTCCGCGTGCGTGAGCACGCCGAGGGTCTGCCCGCGATGGAGCAGGGTCTTGACCTCTTCGAGTTCCTGGAGTTCGACTGCAGACATAGATGGGGAGGCGTCGTCGGTGCACCGCCGAGGGGACGGCGGGCTAGGTATAGGAAAGCGAGGAGTACGCGTCGGCCTCGGGTTGTGGCGGGCGCAAGCGGCCCAGGCTGCCAACGGCGTTCCAGGATCGTACCACGGGACCCCCGCGCGATCGACCCCCGGCCAAGGGGGACGACCGTCGGTGGACCGCGGTCCTCTTTCCATACACCGCCGAACGCGAAAAGGTGCGCGCTCCGGACCGAGAAGCCACCCGGACCCCCGTCGTGTGACGCATCGCACGGACGTCGTCCGGACGCCCGGACGACGCGAATCACGCGCGATCCCCGCCCCCGGCGGACGATGCGCGCGCGCCGGGGCGGCGGCGCCGACGACGTTGCACGGCGTCGTGCATCTGCCATAATCCGCGACGCCGAGCCCGTCGTGCACTGATCGCGACGGGGCGGGGGACCCACTGTGGCCCGGCCTCACGGCCGTCCACTGGGGCGAATCGGACCGTTCTCGGTCCGTAGCGCACTCGTTCAGCGCGAGCCCGACAGCTCACCCCGTAGGCGCAGAGCGAGACAACAGGACCCCGTGACCGCACCCGATTTCGTGCGTCGGGCCGCCCTCAGTGGCGTGCTCGCGCTCATCCTGACCCCGGCCACCGCGCTCGGCGCGACCGGCGGTGCCTCCGTCGACGCGCTGGCGGACCCACCGGCCGCCACCGTCGTCGCCACGGCGTCCGACGAGGCCGTCGCGCCGGCGACGACGGACGAGGACCCCACGTCCCACGGACCCACGACGGCCGAGCTGCCCGGGGCGGGCCGGTGGCGGGCCGCCCCCACCACCGTCGCCGGCAAGCCGGTGATCATCCGCGGCGACTTCGACGTCGCGCACGCCGACCGACGGGTGATCGTCGAGCGCCGGACCCCGAGCGGCCGCTGGACCAAGGCGACGTCCGCCCGCGTCCGGTCGACCGGACGCTTCGTCGCCCGGTGGAAGACCCGCTCCAAGCGCTACCACCAGCTGCGCGTCGTCCTCGGTGGCGCGGCGCCCCGCGCCACCGGCGAGCACCTCGCGAGCCCGAGCGTGGACGACGGGGACCCGGGCACGGTCCGGGTCGTCGTCCTCGACAGCGGCCGGGCCACCTGGTACGGCCCCGGGTTCTACGGTCGCCGGACGGCGTGCGGGCAGACGCTGACCGCCAGGACCGTCGGCGTCGCGCACCGCAGCCTCCCGTGCGGGACCCAGGTCGAGATCCGTCGGGGCGGGCGGACCGTCGTCGCCCCCGTGATCGACCGTGGCCCGTTCGCCAACGGCGCGGTGCTCGACCTGACGAAGAACCTGGCCGACGACCTGGGCGTCACCGGCGTGCAGCGCGTCCGCTACCTGCCGCGCACCGACCTGCGGCGCGCGGCGAGCCCGACGCGCTGAGCGTCCCCGCGACGCCGCCCCCCGCCCCCACGCGGCACCCCGGGAGCGCCCCGGGATACAGTCCGGCGGTGCCCGGCCCGCCGGGCGCCGCGCCCCTCACCACCGCCGCGACCGCCCGGTCGCGGCGTCCGTCATTCCCCGACCGGCATTCGAGATCGATGACCACGACGCCCGACCGCACCCTCGCCATGGAGCTCGTCCGCACGACGGAGGCCGCCGCGCTGGCCGCCTCCCGGCTCGCGGGACGCGGCGACAAGAACGCCGCCGACCAGGCCGCCGTGGACGGCATGCGCCACGTGCTCGACAGCGTGGCGATGGACGGCATCGTCGTCATCGGCGAGGGCGAGAAGGACGAGGCGCCGATGCTCTACAACGGCGAGCACGTCGGCAACGGCGAGGGTCCGCGCCTGGACATCGCCGTCGACCCGCTCGAGGGCACGACGCTCACCGCCAAGGGGCAGCCCAACGCGCTGTCGGTCATCGCCATCGCCCCGCGCGGGTCGATGTTCGACCCCGGCCCCTGCGTCTACATGGAGAAGCTCGCCGGCGGCCGCGACATCGCCGACCTCCTCGACCTCGACCGGTCGGTCGTCGAGACCGCCGGGCTCATCGCCGAGCGTCGCCAGAAGGACATCAGCGAGGTGCTGATGATCACGCTCGACCGCCCCCGTCACGAGGAGCAGATCGAGGCCGTCCGCGCCGCCGGCGGCAAGGTCCGGCTCATCTCCGACGGCGACGTCGCCGGGTCGTTGCTCGCCGTCATGAGCGACTCCGCGGTCGACTTCCTCTGGGGCGTGGGCGGCACGCCCGAGGGCGTGATCTCGGCCGCGGCCGTGAAGTGCCTCGGCGGATCGCTCGTCGGTCGGCTCTGGCCGCGCAACGACGAGGAGCGCCGGGCCGCGATCGACGGCGGCTACGACCTGGAGCGCCAGCTCGACCAGGACGTGCTCGTCGCCGCCGACCAGTGCCTCTTCTCCGCCACCGGCGTCACCGACGGCGAGCTGCTGCAGGGCGTCCGTCGCCGTGCCCGGGGCGGGGCCACGACCGAGTCGGTCGTCATGCGCGCCGGCTCCGACACGATCCGTCGCGTCCACGCCCAGCACCGCCCCGAGAAGCTCGCGGCGATGCCGGGCGCCGGTCCCGGGTTCGCGATCTCCTGACGTCAGCGACGACCGCGGACGCTCGGCACCCGCTCCGGCGCCGGGCCCGCGTCGCCGTCGACCATCGGCAGTCGCGGCGCGAACCGCCCGACGACCGACTCGGCGAGCGGGTTCGCCGCCAGCGAGCGGATGAACCCGTACGCCAGCAGGACGTGGTACCGCGACTGGGTGTTCTTGTAGACGCGGTAGGCGATCCCGGAGTTCATCGCCGGCGCGAACTGCGACACCTCGATCTCGACGTAGATCTGGCTCAACGCCTGCGGCTCGCCACCGTCGCGCGACCGGCGCACGCCGATGTCGTCACGGCGGTGCACCTCGATCTCGAGCCATCCGCGGTCCCTCCCCCGGCGCGACACGAGCAGGCCACGGGTGATGCGCCACCGCACGAGGCCGTGCGTCGAGCCGAACTCGTACTCCGGCTCGCTGAACCCCAGCAGCACGATCCGGCGCGACAGCAGGCAGACGTAGCGGCCACGGTCGTCGTAGGCGACGCGGACGACCCCGAGCGAGAACCGCTCCATGTAGCTCCAGTACGACCTGGCCAACCGCTCGAGGTGCATCGGCGACCACACCGACTCGAGCTGGGCGGTCGACGTGACGAGCGTCGCCGTCTGGATCGAGTAGACGGTCCCCGACCGGGCGTCGCGACCGGTGTGGTCCACCAGCCGACCGACGCGCCAACGACCGACGCGCGCGCCCCCGCGGGCGCGCAGGCGCGCGAGCGCGACCGAGCACCCCAGCAGGGCGAGGACGAGGAGCGGGGCCACGGCGATCACGTGGCACCGATTCAACCTCAAACCGCAGGCGACCGTGCGGAAGCTCGGCGTCGGAGCCCCGATGTGCGAACCTCGCCCGCGACGCCCGCCGACCACGACCCCCCCGCCCCTCCCCCTGCCGACACCGGAGATCCGATGACCCGCGCCACGCTCACGACCGTCCTCCCGGATCCGGGACCGTTCGACGCGCTCGTCGCCCGCGCGGCCGAGGAGCGGGTCGCGGAGCGCCTGCCGGACGGCGACGCGACGCTGTGGGGCCCGCCGGGGACCCCGGAGGTCGCGGACCGGCTCGGCTGGCTCGCGGCGCCGGACGCCGCGCTGGCATCGGTCGACGACCTCCGCCGGCTCGCGGCCGAGGTCCGTGCGGACGGGTTCACCGACCTGCTCCTGCTCGGCATGGGCGGCTCGTCGCTCGCCCCGCTCGTCATGTGGCGCTGGCTCCGTGCGTCCCCCGCGCGGGGCGGCGACCGTCCGCGACTCCGGTTGCTCGACACGTCCGACCCGGACGCGGTCGCGAGCGTCGACGCCGCCGTCGACCCCGATCGCACGCTCGTCCTCGTCGCGACGAAGTCCGGGAGCACCGTCGAGACCCTGTCGTTGCTGGCGCACTACCGCGACGCCCGACCCGACGGCCGACGGTTCGTCGCCGTCACCGACCCCGGGTCGGAGCTCGAGGCGATCGCGACCGACGCCGGATTCCGGACGATCATCCACGGCGACCCCACCGTCGGTGGCCGCTACAGCGCCCTGTCGCCGTTCGGGACGGTCCCGGCGGCGCTGTTCGGCCTCGACGTCGAGGCGATGGCGCGCGGTGGCGCCGACGCCCTGGCGTCCGTCCGTGAGCGCGGCGTCGACGATCCGGGCGTGCGGCTCGGCCTGGCGCTCGCCGCGCTCGCCGGCACGGGACGCGACAAGGTCGTCGTGGAGTGCCACGACCCCCGGCTGTCGTGGTTCGGCCTGTGGATCGAGCAGCTCCTCGCCGAGTCGACGGGCAAGGGCGGCGCCGGGCTCCTGCCGGTCATCAGCCCCACGCTGCCCTCCGACCTCGCGGCCGACGACCGCGTGATCCTGAGGATCGTGACCGGCGGCGACCCCGGGAGCCCTTCGACGGACGGACCGCCGACGCTGACGCTCGACCTGTCCGACGAGCCCGGTGACGGTCCGCTCGGCACGGCGTTCGTCGTCTGCGAGGTCGCGACCGCGATCGCCGGCTGGGCGCTGGGGATCAACCCCTTCGACCAGCCCGACGTGCAGGCGGCCAAGGACGCCGCGCGCGCCGCCCTCGACGGCGGCGACGACGCGCCGCGCCCCGAGGAGCCCCCGGCCGCCGAGCCCGGAGCCGTGCTCGCGGCGGTCGACGGCCTGGCCGCCCCGGAGTACCTGGCGCTCCTGGCCTACCTGCCGCCCAGCACCGCCGCCGTCGACCTGCTCGAGCGCCTGCGGGCCGAGCTCGCCCGACGGACCGACGCCGCGATCACGATCGGGTTCGGCCCGCGGTACCTCCACTCCACCGGGCAGCTCCACAAGGGTGGCCCGGCGCACGGCCGGTTCCTCTTCCTCCGCCACGACCCCCGGGCGCACCGGCCGATCCCGGGATCGCCGTTCGGGTTCGGCGCGCTCCTCGCCGCGCAGGCCGACGGCGACGCCCGCGCGCTGCGGGACCGTGGGCGGCGCACGCACGCCGTCACGCTCGGCACCGACTGGGTGTCGGCGTTCGAGTCGCTCGTCACCACGCTCGAGCAGGGCGCCGCCTGATGCCCGACCTCGTCGCCCTGCCGTCCGGCCTGCGGGCCTACCTCTTCGACATGGACGGGGTGCTCACCGACACCGCACGGCTCCACGCCGGAGCGTGGAAGCGCATGTTCGACGACGCGCTCCGGGTCCTCGCCGACCGCGACGGCGTCGCGTTCACGCCGTTCGACGTCGACGCCGACTACCACCGTCACGTCGACGGCCGTCCGCGCTACGACGGCATTCGGGCGTTCCTCGCGTCGCGGGGGATCACGCTCCCCGACGGCCCGCCGCCCGGCGACGACGACCCGGGACGCCACGATCCGGAGGACCCGTCCGGCTGGACCGTGCGGAGCCTCGGCGACCTCAAGAACGCGCACGTCCAGGAGCTGCTCGCCGACGGGGTCGTCGACGTCTACCCCGGATCGGTCGCGTTCGTCGACGCGGTACGGGCCGCCGGCGCGCGGACCGCCGTCGTGTCGTCGAGCGCCAACGCCGAGGCGATCCTCGCGGCCGGAGGGATCCGGGACCGGTTCGACGTCGTCGTCGACGGGCGGTCGCTCGTCCCCCGGGGCCTGCGGGGCAAGCCCGCTCCCGACGGCTACCTCGCCGCCGCGGAGGACCTGGGCGCGGGGCCCGACGACGCCGTCGTCTTCGAGGACGCGATCGCCGGGGTGGCGGCGGGCCGCGACGGCGGGTTCCGCGTCGTCGTCGGCGTCGACCGCACGGGCCGGGCGGACGCGTTGCGCCGCGCCGGGGCGCACGTCGTCGTCGACGACCTGTCCCGCCTGGCCCCACCGACCGCCGGAGCGCCACGATGACCCGCAGCGTCGCGTCGACGATCGAGCCGTGGGGCATCCGCGAGACCGGCATCGACCTGCTCGGCCTGGCCCGCGCCGAGGCGGTGCTGACGGTGGCCAACGGCCACCTGGGCCTGCGCGGCAACCTCGACGAGGGCGAGCCGCGGGCGGCGTCCGGCACGTACCTCAGCGGGTTCTTCGAGTCCTACCCGCTGACCTACGGGGAGAGCGGCTACGGGTTCGCCGAGGCGGGGCAGTCGCTCATCAACGTCACCGACGGCAAGCTCCTGCGCCTGCTCGTGGAGGACGAGCCGCTCGACGTGCACCGCGGCCGGCTCGAGGAGCACGAGCGGTACCTCGACTTCCGCGAGGGGTCGCTGTCGCGATCGCTCGTGTGGCGCTCCCAGGCCGGCCGTCGGGTGCGGGTGACGAGCAAGCGCCTCGTGTCGTTCCCGCAGCGCAGCGTCGCCGCCATCCGGTACGAGGTCGAGGCGCTCGAGGCGCCGTTGCGGATCGCGCTCCAGTCGAACCTCCTCGCCAACCAGGCGCAGGAGACGCAGTCCCGCGACCCGCGCAAGGCCGCGGCGCTCGGCCAGGTGCTCGAGAGCGAGCTCTTCACCCGCCACGAGCGACGCGTCGTCCTGGGGCACCGCACCCGCCGGTCGCAGCTCGCGCTCGCCGCCGGGATGGACCACGAGATCCACGTCGACGACGACGGCCCCACGCCGAAGGCCCTGACCCAGGTCGACCCCGACCTGGGTCGCGTGACGATGTCGGTGCTGCTCCGTCCCGGCCGGCCGTTGCGGGTCGTGAAGTACCTGGCGTACCACTGGTCCGGACGACAGTCGATGGAGTGGCTGCGCGACCAGGTCGACGCGAGCCTCGAGAACGCCATGGCCGAGGGGTTCGACGGCCTCCTCCGCGGCCAGCGACGGTACCTCGACGAGTACTGGCGGACCGCCGACGTCCAGGTCGACGGCGACACCGAGCTGCAGCAGGCGCTGCGGTTCGCGTCGTTCTCGCTGTTGCAGGCGTCCGCACGCGCGGAGACCCGCGCCGTCGGGGCGAAGGGCCTCACCGGCACGGGGTACGACGGCCACGCGTTCTGGGACACCGAGAGCTTCGTCCTGCCCCCGCTGACCTACACGAAGCCGGCGCTCGTGCGCGACCAGCTCCTGTGGAGGCACCGGACGCTGGGCCAGGCCCGGGAGCGCGCCACCGAGATGGGGCTGCAGGGCGCGGCGTTCCCGTGGCGGACGATCCACGGCGAGGAGTGCTCGGGCTACTGGCCCGCCGGCTCCGCGGCGTTCCACGTCAACGCGTCGATCGCCCACGCCGTGCAGCGCTACGTCGCCGCCACCGGCGACGAGGAGTTCGAGCGCGAGCACGGCGTCGAGCTGCTCGTCGAGACCGCGCGGCTGTGGACGAGCCTCGGCCACCACGGCGCGGACGGGCGCTTCCGGATCGACGGGGTGACCGGCCCGGACGAGTACAGCGCCCTCGTCGACAACAACGTCTACACGAACCTCATGGCCCAGCTCAACCTCGACGCGGCCGCCGACGCCGCCGAGCGTCACCTGGACGTGACGCAGGCGCTCGGCGTGCGCGAGGACGAGATCGCGGCGTGGCGGGTCGCCTCGACGACGATGCACGTGCCGTTCGACGAGCGGCTCGGCATCCACCCGCAGGACCAGGACTTCCTCACCCACGAGCGCTGGGACTTCGAGGGCACCCCGCCGGACCAGTACCCGTTGCTGCTCCACCATCCCTACCTCCAGCTCTACCGACGCCAGGTCGTCAAGCAGCCGGACCTCGTCATGGCGCTGTTCGTACGTGGCGACGCGTTCGACGACGAGCAGAAGCGCCGGAACTTCGAGTACTACGAGGGGCTGACCGTCCGCGACTCGTCGCTGTCGGCGTGCGTGCAGTCGATCGTCGCCGCCGAGATCGGGCACGTCGACCTGGCGTACGACTACCTGGCGGAGGGGGCGTTCACCGACCTGCACGATCTCAAGGGCAACGCCGGCGACGGGCTCCACCTCGCGTCGCTCGGCGGGACGATCGGGGCGGTGATGTTCGGGTTCGGCGGGCTCCGCGACCACGGGGGGCGCCTGTCGTTCCGGCCGCGCCTGCCGGGCGGCCTGGACCGGATCGCGTTCCCGCTGCGGTGGCGCGGCCACCGGATCGGCGTCGAGATCCGTCGCGAGGGCGTGACGTACACGCTCACCCCCCGGGCCGGCCACGTCGACGACGATCCCGAGCGGCCGCTCGTGGTCGAGCTCGACCACGAGGGCGAGCCGGTGGAGCTCACGGCGGCGACGCCGGTCGTCCGTCCGCTCGTCGTGCCCGAGGACCTGGTGCCGCCCCAGCAGCCGATGGGGCGCGAGCCCCGACGGCGCTCCGGCCCCGGCGTCCGCTGAGCGTCGGCCGACGTCGGGGACCGTGCGCCCCGGTCGTCGGGTCGCCGCGGATCCGGACTGGCTGGCTGGCCAGCCGACACGGTAGGGTGCGCGCATGTCTCAGATCGAAGGCAACAGCGCACTGGTCAGCGGCGGCGCGTCGGGGCTCGGCGAGGCGACGGTGCGTCGCCTCCACGCCGACGGCGGCTACGTCACGATCGCCGACGTCCAGGAGGACCGCGGCAAGGCGCTCGCCGCCGAGCTCGGCGCCCGCGCCCAGTTCGTCCGCACCGACGTCACCGACGAGGACCAGGTCCGCACCGCCGTCGCCGCCGCCGCCGAGGCGGGGCCGCTGGTCGCCGCGGTGTCGTGCGCCGGGATCGGGTCCGCCCAGCAGACCTACCACCACAAGAAGGGCCCGCACCCGCTCGACGCCTTCAAGCGCGTCATCGAGGTCAACCTCTACGGCACGTTCAACGTCCAGCGCCTCGCCGCCGAGGCGATGGCCGCGCACGAGCCCGACGCCGACGGCGAGCGCGGCGTGCTCATCAACACGGCGTCGGTCGCCGCGTTCGACGGCCAGATCGGCCAGGTCGGCTACTCGGCGTCGAAGGGCGCGATCGTCGGCACCACCCTGCCGGTCGCCCGCGACCTCGCCCGGTACGGCATCCGCAACGTCACGATCGCCCCGGGGCTCTTCGACACGCCGCTCCTGGCGTCGCTGCCCGAGGAGGCCAAGGACTCGTTGGGCAAGCAGGTGCCGTTCCCGCCGCGACTCGGCCGCACGTCGGAGTACGCCGACCTGGCCGCGCACATCATCGGCAACGGCGTCCTCAACGGCGAGGTCATCCGCCTGGACGGCGCGATCCGGATGACGCCGCGGTAGGGACCGTCGCCACGCGCGGGGCGGGCCGTCAGCCGCCGAGCGCCGCCTCGATCGCGGTCACGACCCGCTCCCCCGCCCGTCCGTCGCCGAAGATCTCGGGCCGGCCGGTCGGGGTCGGCCGCGCGAGGGCGGCGACGGCGGCGTCGGCGTCGAGGTCGACCAGGGCGTTCCAGCCGACCTCGACGGTCTCCGTCCACTCGGTCGTGTCGCGCAGCGTGACGCACGGCACCCCGGCGAGGTACGCCTCCTTCTGCACGCCGCCGGAGTCGGTCAGCACCCGGTCGGCGCCGACGAGCAACGTCGCGAAGTCCAGCGGCCCGGCGGGCTCCAGAAGGCGCACCGCCCCGTCGCCCTCCCCCGCGCCCGTACCGCCGAGGAGCCGGCCACGCAGCCCGTGCTCGTCCAGGCGGGCCGCGGTGCGCGGGTGCAGCGGCAGCACCACCGGCCGCTCGGGCGTGCCGACCGCCCGAAGCAGGTCCACCAGCGCCCCCAGCCGCTCCGCCGTGTCGACGTTGCCCGCCCGGTGCGTCGTGACCAGGACGTATCCCCCGGGCGTCAGGTCGCGCTCGGCCAGCCACGCGGTCGCCCGATCCCGGGCGCGCGGGTGGACCTGCAGCGTCACGTCGGTCATGACGTCGCCGACGTCGACGACGCGGTCGCCGGCGATGCCCTCGGCGGCGAGGTTGCGGGTCGCCGTGCCGGTGGGGACGAGCAGCAACGCCGACAGGTGGTCGGTCACCACGCGGTTGCGCTCCTCGGGCATCCGCCGGTCGAACGAGCGCATCCCGGCCTCGACGTGCACGAGCGGGACCTGGCGGTCGGCGGCCACCAGCGCTCCGGCGAGCGTGCTGTTCGTGTCGCCGTAGACGAGCATCGCGTCCGGGGCGATGCCTTCGACGAGCGGCTCGAGCGCCTCGATCATCCGGGCGGTCTGGGCCAGGTTCGACCCGCCGCCGAGCGCCAGCTCGTGGTCGGGGGTGGGCAGGTCGAGCTCGCGGAAGAACACGGCCGACAGCGCGTCGTCGTGGTGCTGGCCGGTGTGGACGAGCACCTCGTCGTGCCGGGCGCGCAGCGGTCGCGACACCGCCGCGGCCTTCACGAACTGGGGTCGGTTGCCGACGACGGTGAGGATCCGCATCGGCGCGGATCATGGCAAGCGTCCTCGACCGGGCGCGGACTCGCCCGTGCCCCGATCAGAAGAAGTTGCGCGCCAGGTGCAGCCAGGCCGGGTCGATCCCCTTGACGCCGACGACCTCCGCCAGCGGCACCGCGTCGATCCGCTCGCCCTTGAGCGCCACCATGACCCCGGTCTGCCCCGCGACGACCCGCTTGGCGGCCTCGACGCCGTACCGCGTCGCCAGGACCCTGTCGGTCGCCGTGGGCGTGCCGCCACGCTGGATGTGCCCGAGCACGACCGTGCGCGCCTCGTAGCCGGTGACCCGCTCGAGCTCGGTCGCGAGCGCCGAGCCGATGCCGCCGAGCCGCTCGTAGCCGTACTCGTCGGTCTCGGCGTTGGCGACGATCTTGTGGCTCCGACCGTCGGCGAACGCGAGGTTCGCCCCCTCGGACACGACGATGATCGAGAAGTCCTTGCCGCGCTCGTGGCGTGCGCGGATCGTCGCGGCGAGCTCCTCCACGGGCACGTCGACCTCGGGGACGAGCACCCCGTCGGCGCCGCCGGCGATCGCGGCGGTGACCGCGATCCACCCGGCGTTGCGCCCCATGACCTCGACGACCATCACCCGGTCGTGCGACTGCGCCGTGGTGTGCAGACGGTCGATCGCCTCGGTCGCGACGTGCACGGCGGTGTCGAACCCGAACGTGCGATCGGTGCCGACGATGTCGTTGTCGATCGTCTTGGGCACCCCGACGACCGGCAGGCCCAGCCGCTCGTGCAGGCGACGGGTGATGTCCATCGTGTGCTCGCCACCGATCGCGATCACGGCGTCGACGTCGCCCCGCTCCATCGCCGCCCGCACGCGCTCCGGTCCGTCGTCGTGCCGGTACGGGTCGTAGCTCGACGTCGACAGGATCGTGCCGCCGAGCGGCAGCAGGCCCGACAGGGCGTCGTGGTCGAGCACGCGGTGCTCCCGGTACGCCAGGCCGCGGTAGCCGCGCAGCAGGCCGACCGGCTCGTGGCCGTCGCGCAGCAATCGCCGCCCCGCGGCCCGGATCACGGCGTTGAGCCCCGGGCAGTCGCCGCCGGCGGTGAGGATTCCGACACGCACGCCCCGGAGACTACGACGCGCCCCCGACGGCCGCCACGGGCGCCCCGTCGTCGGTCGGCGGGCCGTCGGCCTCGGCCGGCGGGGTCCGGCGTCGGGCCCGGCGCTCCACCACGGTGAGGATGACCGCGGGGACGAGCGCGACGGCCGTCGCGAGCGTCGACACGAGGAACGTGTGCGCGAACGCGTCGGCGGCGGGGGCGTGCAGCGCCTCCGGCAGCGTCGTCATCGCCCCCTCCCCACCGCCCGCCTCGACGCCGCGACCCGCCATCGCCCGCGTGAGGACGACGGTGAACAGCGCCGTCCCGATCGCGCCGCCGACCCGCTGCAGGACGGTGAGGCTCGTCGTCGCCCGTGGGATCTCCGCGTGGGCGAGCGTCGCGTACGCGGCGGCCATCGACGGCATCATCGACATGCCGATCGCGAACCCGCGGGCGAGGAGGACCGCGTTGAGCCACACGTACGACGTGTCGTCGGACACCGTCGCGAGCCCGAGGGTCGTGACGACGAGGCCGACGACGCCGATGATCGTGGGGACCCCGCCGCCGATGCGGTCGGTGATGACGCCGCTGAGCGGCATCGCGATCGCCATCCCGAGCCCCTGCGACATGAGCATGAGGCCCGCGTCGGTCGCGCTCTCGCCCCGCGCGAGCTGGAAGTACAGCGGCAGCAGGATCATCGACCCGAACATCGCGCCGCCCAGGACGAACGTCGTCGCGCCGGCGCTGCCGAACCCCGGGCGGGCGAAGAGCCGCACGTCGATGAGCGGATGCGGCGACCGCAGCGAGTGGAGGACGAAGAGCGTCACGAGGACGAGGCCCCCGGCCGTCGGCCCCCAGGTGATCGCGCCGTCGAACCCACCGCGCTCGCCGGTCTCGGTCAGCCCGAACACGAGCGCCGCGGCGCCGACGCTCGCGAGGACCGTCCCGGGCCAGTCCAGGGGCGTCCCCGGACGGCTCTCGGTCCGCGGCAGGACCCGCATCGCCAGCACGAGCCCCGCGATCCCGAACGGGACGTTGACGAAGAAGATCCACCGCCACGACAGGTGGTCGACGATGAGGCCGCCGAGCGTCGGGCCGAAGATCGGGGCGAGCAGCATCGGGATCGCCACGAACCCCATGACGCGCCCCATCCGCTGGGGCCCGGCCTGCTGGACGAGCATGATCTGCCCGATCGGCATGATCATGCCGCCGCCGACGCCCTGGAGGAGCCGCATGACGATGAGCTGCTCGACGTTCTGCGCCGCGCCGCACGCGGCCGAGGTCACGGTGAACAGCGCGACCGCGGCGAGCCAGACCCGACGCCCGCCGAACCGCTCCGACGCCCAGCCGGTCAACGGGATCACCGCGGCGAGCGCGAGCATGTAGCCGGTCGCCACCCACTGGACGGTCGACAGCGGCGTGTCGAGCTCGCCCGACAGGTCCCGGAGCGCGACGTTGATGATCGTCGTGTCGAGGATCGACATGATCGCGCCGACGACGACGACCGCCGCGATCGTCATCAGGGCGCGATCGCGGAGGATCGACGACGGCGGCGCGGACATCGCGAGGACGTTAGCATGCTCATTTCCCGTCCGGCCGGCCCCGCCCGACCATCCGTCATCCTCTCCCCGTGCCCTCCGCACCCCCCGATCCCGACCCCTCCGACGCCGACGACGCCGGGCTCGTCGCGATCGAGGACGCGCTCGGGAGGTTGTTCCGCGGCGTGCGCCGCGCCCGGGGCCACGGCAACCAGCACGTGCGGACGACGGTGTCGCTCCCGCAGTACCACCTGCTCGAGCCGCTCATCGACCGCGACGATCCGGTGCCGGTCGGCCGCCTGGCCGACCTCGCGATGACGACGCCGCCGACCGCCACGACGATGGTGCGGTCGTTGGAGGGACGCGGCCTCGTCGTCCGCAGCGCCGACCCGGACGACCGCCGGGTGGTCCGCGTCGCGCTCACCGCCGAGGGACGCGAGGCGGTCGAGGAGTGGCGACGCCGGATCGCCACATGGCGCCGTCGCCTGGCGTCGGCGATCGACCCCGCCGACCGTGACGCCGCGCTCCGGGCGCTGGAGAGCGTCGCGTCCGAGGTCGAGCGGGCCGTCGTCGACTTCACGTCGGGCGGGACGCCCTCCGACGCCTGAGCGCCCGGCCGGCGGTCAGAGCCCGAGGTCGCGGACGCCGAGCTCGTCGAACCCGACGTGGTGCGCCAGCTCGTGGCGCACGGTGATGAGCACCTGCTGCCGGAGCTCGTCGGGGTCGTGCCCGAAGTCGCGGCGCAGCGTGTCACGGAAGATGATGATCCGGTCGCTGTGCTCGTCGCGGGTGGCCCCGTCCCCGACGTACAGCCCGTACGCGCCGTGCCGACGCCCGTCGTCGGAGATCACGACCGCGACGTTCGTGTCCAGCACCGAGCGGAGCAGGTCGGGCAGGTCGTCCAGCGCGTCCCGGACGAGGTCGGCGAACTCGCGGTCGTCGAACGGGTCCGGCATGAGGAACTCGCGCTCGTCCGGCTCGACCGACAGGCCCTCGGCGGCGATCTGCTCGGACCGCTCCACCAGGCGCTCGAACTCCTCGTCCGACGCCGGCTCGCGGTAGTCCGACAGGCGCCCGACGATCGCGCCGAGCACGGCGACGACCACCGCCCCGGCGGTCGCGACGGCCCCCAGCGTCTGCACGACCCGCAGCAGCGGCTCCCCCGCGCGGCCGACGAGGAGCAGCGACAGCGTGCACGCCAGGCAGATGCCGATGAGCAGGGTGAGGAGGGGAGCGCGCAGGCCGATGGCTCCAGGGTAGCGCGCCGGCCGAGCGCCACCGGCGAGGCGGCGCGACGTCGCCGACGGTCAGTCGTCGCCGCGACGACAGGTGGCGCAGCGCCCGGTGACCACGACCGCCGCGGCGGCGACCGCGTGCCCGGCCGCCTCGGCCGCGCGCACCGCCTCGTCGTGGCCCGCGCCGCCGCTGCCCAGGTCGAACAACCCACCGCACGTCGCGCAGGTGAAGTGGTCGTGCGGGCGGGCGTCGGTGTCGTAGCGGGCGGCGCCCGGCGCGGCGACGCGGCGCACGATCCCGAGCTCGACGAACAGCTCGAGCGTGGAGTACACCGTCGGCAGCGCCAGGCCGGGAAGCTCGCCGGACGCCTCGCGCAACAGGCCCTCCGCCGTGACGTGACGGTGCGATCCGGCCAGCAGGCGGTGCAGCGCCAACCGCTGCGGGGTGACGCGCATCCCGGCGCCGCGGAGCCGCTCGACCAAGCGGCCGTCGGCCTGGGCGCGGGTGTCGGACACGGCAGTCACAGCCCCATGATACAAGACCGTCCTTTTCGATAGTCCCTATCAACTACGACGGTCGACGGGGCCGCACGCCCGGCGTCCCCCGACGGTAGCGTGGGTCGCATGGCGGAGCACCCCTTCCCCGGACCCGGCCTCGACGTCGACGTGCCCACGCTGCGAGCCGCGCTCGACGCGGGCGTCGCCGTGACGATCGTCGACGTCCGCGAGCCGTACGAGTGGGAGGCGGGCCGGATCGAGGGAGCGGTCCACATCCCGCTCGCCGAGGTCGGTCACCGTGCGGCCGAGCTCCCCCGGGACCGGCCGGTGGTGTTCCAGTGCCGTGTCGGCGGCCGCTCCGCGATGGTCGCCGACGCCTTCCGCCGGGCCGGGCTCGACGCGTGGTCGCTGCAGGGCGGTCTGCTCGACTGGGTCGCGACCGGCGCGCCGGTCGTGCCCGACGGCGGGTCGGTCGCCGACCACTGAGCCGATCAGGCGGGCCCCGACGCCTGCTCGCGCCGCGACGCCACCGCCGCTGCGGCGAGCTCCACGACCTCGTCGAGATCGTCGGTGAGGTGCATCCGGTCCTCGTCGCCGGGCGAGATGAGGCCCCGTCCGAGCAACTGCTCCCGCACCCAGGCGACGAGCCCGCCCCAGAACGCGCTGCCGTAGAGGATCACCGGGGCGTGGCGGATCTTGCGGGTCTGCACGAGGCACAGCACCTCGAACAGCTCGTCGAGCGTGCCGAACCCTCCCGGCATCGCGACGAACGCCGCCGAGTAGCGGACGAAGCACACCTTGCGGGTGAAGAAGTAGTGGAACTCGATCGGCAGGTCGAGGTACGCGTTGCCCTGCTCCTCGAACGGCAGCTCGATGAGCAGGCCCACCGACCGGCCGCCGACGTCGCGGGCGCCCCGGTTGGCGGCCTCCATGAGGCCCGGTCCGCCCCCGGTGACGATGGTGGCCCCCGCCTCGCGCACGAGCCGCGACGCCAGGTCGCGCGTCCGCGCGTACTCGGGGTCGGCCTCGGGCACCCGGGCGGACCCGAACACCGTCACGCCGGTGCCGCGGACCGGTTGCAGCGCCGCGAACGACCGCGCCAGCTCGTCCGCGATCCGGGTGACGCGCTGCGCGTCGGTGAGCTCCGTCCTGACCGCCCACCACTCGGCGGCCAGCAACTCCTCGTCACGGGTCTTCGGACGGCGGATCGCGTCGGACACCCCGCGAGCGTATCCGCCTCCCGGACCGCGGCCCGGTCAGGCCGTGCCGAGCGTCGCCGCGGCGACGGCCAGCGCCACCTCGGCCCGGCCGACGAACGACGCCCGGTCGACGTGCTCGTCGTCGGCGTGCGCTCCCCCGCCGAGCGGCCCCAGGCCGTCGATCGACGCCGCGACGTGCGACGCCAGGTGGCTGGCGTCGGATGCGCCGCCCCGGGACGACGGCACGATCGGTCGCCCGAGCCGGTCCGCCGCGCCCTCCAGCAGCGGCGCCGCCGCGACCCGGTGGTCCATCGCCGGCCACATCCGGCCGAAGCGGGCGTCGAGCCCGACGCCTTCGATCTCGGTGGGCACGGACGCCAGGACCCGCTCGATCGCGGCGGCGTCGTCGGCCCGCACGTCGCAGACGAGCTCGCCGTGCCCGGGGACGACGTTGATGCCCGACCCGGCGTGGAGGACGGTCGGCACGGCGCTGAGCGCCGACGGTCCGTCGGGCGCGTGGTGCGCGGCGAGCGTCCCCGCGACCCGGGCGAGCGCCAGGAGCGCGTTGCGTCCGTCGTCGGGCCGGCTCCCCGCGTGCGCGGCCCGACCCCGACCGGTCACGAGGACCGTGGCCGCCGCCTTGCGCCGCACGACGACCGCGTCGCGGCCGGCGGCGTCGCGCTCCCCGCCCTCGAAGCACAGGCACGCGTCCCAGCCGTCGAACCGGGAGCCGTGGGCGAACGGCGCCTCGCGCCACTCCTCGTCGGCGACGAGCAGCAGCGCGACCTCGCCGAACGCCGCACGCCGGTCGGCGATCGCGTCGAGGACCCCGACGGCCAGCGCGTCGCCGGCCTTCATGTCGAACGTCCCCGGCCCGTCCCACCGGTCGCCGTGCCGGTGGAGCGGCCGGTGGCGCTCGTGCGGGACGACGGTGTCGAGGTGGCCGAGCAGGACGATCCGCCCCTCTCCCGTCCCGGTCACGGTCGCCAGCAGGTCGGGCGCGAACCCCGGGGTCGAGCACGGGAGGCGCTCGACCCGCGCGTCACGCGGCAGCGCGTCGACGACGATGTCGACGCACCGCTCGAGCGCGGCCGCGTCGCCGCTGGGGGACGACACGTCGACCAGCGGCCCGAGCAGGCGCTCGGTGATGGTGGCGACCCGCGGGGCCTCGCCGGTGAGCGGTGGGTGGTCGGCGGTCATCCGACCCAGCCTCTCACGGACGGGCGCCGCGGCCCCGGGCGCTCAGCTCCGGGGCATGGCGTCGCCGCCGGGCGCGGGGTCGGCGTCCTCGGGCGTGGGGTCGGCCTCGTCGGGCGCCGGGTCGGCGTCGACCACGGCGAGCACCGCCCCGGCGTCGACCCGGTCGCCGACGGCCACGGCCACCGACGCGACCGTGCCGCCGACCGGCGCGGCGACGGCGTGCTCCATCTTCATCGCCTCGAGGACGAGCAGCGTGCGGCCGGCGTCGACGATGTCCCCGGGGGCCACGTCGACGCGCACCACGGTGCCGGGAAGCTCCGCGGTGAGCGATCCGGTCGCGGCGGTCGCGCCCCGATCCGCGAACCGCGGCCGCTCGTCGAGCCGGACCGTGCCGTCGACGGTCGTCACCCAGTGGGTGGAGTCGGCCACCCGGACGTCGTACCGGCGGGCGACGCCCCCGTCGACGAGCGTCACGTCGACGTGGCCTCCGTCGACGACGCGCTCCCGGTGCGCGACGTCGACCGGCGTGCCGTCGACGGTGGCGTCGAGCGTGCGGCCCACCCGGTAGGCGACGACCGCCGTGTCGCCGTCGACGTCGTAGGTCACCGCGTCGCGCTCGCCGGGGATCGTCCGGAACCCCCCGGGGATCGTCGGCAGCGCGGTCGCGGACGCGCGCCGCAGGGCACGACCGGCGAGCGCCGCGGCGAGCGCGGCGTGACGGCGTCGATCGCCGTCGACGAGCGGGCGGGCGAGCGCGGCCAGCGCGGGACCGTCGAGCCACTGGGCATGGTGCGTGACGTCGGCGAACGTGTCCGAGCGCAGGGCGCGGACGAGGAGGTCGTCGGCGGTCCGTGGGCCGCGGAGCGTCCCCCGGGTCAGCGTCCGGTCGAGCAGGCGGATCGCCGCGGCCCGGGTCGGCGCCGCGACGACGACCTTGGCGAGCATCGAGTCGAAGTGCGCCGACACCGTCGTGCCGGCCTCGACGCCGCTGTCCAGGCGTACGACCGCGTCGCCCCCGGGACGGGGCACGGAGAACCGCAGCGCACCGTCGACGCCGTGGTCGCCGTCCGACCGGCCGGCCCGCCCGCCGTCCGACGCCGGGCCGTCGGGCCCCCGAGGGGGCCCCGTCGACAGGGCGATCCCGTGGACCGTGCCGGTCGCCGGCCGCCAGTCCGCGGCGGGATCCTCGGCGACGATCCGCGCCTCGATCGCATGCCCGACCGGGGCCGGGTCGATCGCCTCCGGCGGCAGCGGCTCGCCCTCGGCGATCCGGATCTGCAGCGCGACGAGGTCGAGGCCGGTCACGAGCTCGGTGACCGGGTGCTCGACCTGCAGGCGGGTGTTGACCTCGAGGAACGCGATCTCGGCGCCGCCGGGCGGGTCGTCGCCGCCCGCACCGCCGACGACGAACTCCACGGTGCCCGCCCCGACGTAGCCCAGGTCGGTCGCGGCGGCGCGCGCGGCGTCGGCGAGCCGGGCGCGGACGTCGTCGTCGAGTCGTGGGGCCGGCGACTCCTCGATGAGCTTCTGGTGGCGCCGCTGGACGGTGCAGTCCCGCTCGGGCAGGACGCTGACCGCGCCGTGGCGGTCGCCGAGGATCTGCACCTCGACGTGCCGGGGTCGCTCGACGAGCCGCTCGAGGAAGACCGTCCCGTCGCCGAACGCGGCCGTCGCCTCGCGTCGTGCGCCGGCGACGGCGTCGGCCAGGCCGTCGGCGTCGTCGACGCGACGCATCCCGCGTCCGCCGCCCCCGGCGGACGCCTTGACGAGCAGCGGGTAGCCGACCGTCGCCGCCCGCTCCCGCAGCGCGGCGGGGTCCTCGTCCTCCCCCACCCGGCCGCCGGGCAGGACCGGCACCCCGGCGCGCTCCATGAGCTCGCGGGCGTGGAGCTTCGACCCCATCGCCTCGATCGTCGCCGGGTCCGGGCCGATCCACGTCAGGCCCGCGTCGAGGACGGCCCGGGCGAACGCGGCGTCCTCGGCGAGGAACCCGTATCCGGGGTGGATCGCGTCGGCCCCGGCGCGCAGCGCGGCGTCGACGACGAGGTCCCCGCGGAGGAACGTCTCGGCGGCGGTGACCCCGGGGAGCGCGACCGCGACGTCCGCGTCCGCGACGTACGGCGCGTCGGCGTCCGGCTCGCCGTGCACGGCGACGGTGACGATCCCCAGGCGCCGACAGGTGGCGAAGACGCGTCGGGCGATCTCGCCGCGGTTGGCGACGAGCAGCGTGCGGATCGGGCGGGCGGCGCTCACGGGCGGAACACCCCGAACCCGTCGGCGCCGCGGACCGGGGCGCCGTGGCAGGCCGACAGCGCCATCCCGAGCGCGTCGCGGGTGTCGCGCGGGTCGATGATCCCGTCGTCGTACCCGCGGCCCGAGATCGCCAGGGCGACCTGCTCGGCCGAGATCTTGTCGCGGACCATCTGCTGCATCGCGGCGTCCTGCTCCTCGTCGACCTCGCGGCCCTTCGCCTCGGCGGCCTGGCGGGCGACGATCGACAGCACCCCGGCGAGCTGCTCGGGGCCCATGACCGACGACACCGCCGACGGCCACGCGAAGAGGAACCGCGGCCCGTACGCCCGACCCGACATCGCGTAGTTCGCCGCCCCGTACGACGCGCCGACGACGACCCCCAGGTGCGGGACCGTCGAGTTGCTCACCGCGTTGATGAACAGCGACCCGTGCTTGACGATCCCGCCCTGCTCGTACTCGCGGCCGACCATGAACCCGGTGGTGTTGTGGAGGAACAGCAGCGGGACGTCGGCGCGGTTGGCGAGCTGGATGAACTGCGTCGCCTTCTGCGCCTCCTCGCTGAAGAGGACGCCGCGGACGTTGGCGAGGATCCCGACCGGCCGACCGTGGACGTGCGCCCACCCGGTCGACAGCGCCGTCCCGTACAGCGGCTTGAACTCGTCGTACACCGACCCGTCGACGATCCGGGCGACGATCTCGCGGGTGTCGAACGGCGTGCGCAGGTCGGCCGACACGATCCCCAGCAGCTCCTCGGCGTCGTACCGGGGCGGCGTCACCCGGTCCGGTGGGATCGCGGCCGGCGGCCCGAGCTTGCGGTGGTTGAGCCGCCGGACGACGTCGCGGCCGATCCGCAGCGCGTCCTCCTCGTCCTCGGCCAGGTGGTCGGCCAGGCCCGACGTCCGCGCGTGCATCTCGGCGCCGCCGAGCTCCTCGTCCCCGGACTCCTCCCCGGTCGCCATCCGCACGAGCGGCGGGCCGCCGAGGAAGACCTTGGCGCCGCCGCGGACCATGATCACGTGGTCGCACATGCCGGGCACGTACGCGCCGCCGGCGGTGGAGTTGCCGAAGACGATCGCGATCGTCGGGATCCCCGCGGCCGACAGGCGCGTGAGGTCGCGGAACATCTGCCCGCCGGGGATGAAGATGTCGAGCTGGGTGGGCAGGTCGGCGCCGCCGGACTCGACGAGGTTGACGAGCGGCAGCCGGTTCTCGCGCGCGATCTCGCTCGCCCGCAGGACCTTGCGCAGCGTGAACGGGTTGGACGCCCCGCCGCGGACGGTCGGGTCGTGGGCGGTGACGACGCACTCGACCCCCTCGACGACCCCGATCCCGCAGACGACGCTGCCGCCGACCCGGAAGTCGCTGCCCCAGGCCACGTACGGCTGGAGCTCGAGGAACGGGCTGTCGCGGTCGAGCAGCAGCGCGATCCGCTCGCGGGCGGTGAGCTTGCCGCGGCGACGGTGTCGGGCGACCTTGTCCGGCCCTCCCCCGGCGTGCACCTCGTCGGCGACCCGCTGCAGCTCCTCCAGCCGCTCCCACATCGCCGCCCGGTTGGCGGCGAACGCGTCGGAGCGCGGGTCGACGGCGGTGGGGAGCGCGGGCACGCCGTGAGCCTAGCCCCACCGGCCGACGGCGCGGGTGCGCCCCGCCCGTGCCAACGGGTACCGTCGCCATGGGAGGCGGCGCGACGCCGGCCCGGTCCGGGCCGCCCACCGGTCGCCCCGCCACCGGACCCCCACGCCGGACCACCCGAACGACCCCGGAGACGCCGATGAGCCCCGACCACCCCGCCGTCCTCACCTGCTCGATCTCGGGGTCGCTCGCCGACCGCGACCAGTGCCCGGCGATCCCCTACACCCCGGCCGAGTACGCGGCCGAGGCGCGCCGGATCGTCGACGAGGGCGGGGTCCACATCCACATCCACGCCCGCACCCCCGACGGCCGTCCGAGCCACGAGATCGAGGACTTCGCCGCGATCCAGCAGGCGATCCGGGACGAGGTCGGCGACGCGGCGATCATCAACTTCTCGACCGGGACGATCGGGGTGCCGGTCGAGAAGCGGATCGCGTACCTCGAGGCGTGCCGGCCCGAGGTCGCCGCCCTGAACATGGGCTCGATGAACTACGCGAAGTACTCGGCGCGCCGCAAGGAGTTCGTGTTCCAGACGATCTTCCCCAACCCGTTCGACGAGATCGTCGCGCTGCTTCGGGCGATGCGTGACCTGGGGATCAAGCCCGAGCACGAGTGCTTCGACGTCGGGCACGTCGGCAACCTCGCCCCGCTCATCGACATGGGCCTGCTCGAGGGTCCGCTGCACGCCGACTTCGTCATGGGCGTCACCGGGGGCATCCCGCCCACCGCCCGCAACCTCGCGGCGATGGCCGACAACCTCGCCGACGTCGGCGCGGCGCTTCCGTCGGCGACCGGCGGCCACCACTGGGGCGTCATCGGGATCTCGCGCGTGCAGTGGCCGATGGTCGCGGCGGCGCTCGCGCTCGGCGGGTCGGTGCGGGTCGGCCTGGAGGACAACTTCTACCTGCCCGACGGGACGATGGCGCGCTCCAACGGCGACCTCGTGGCGAAGGCCCGGCAGATGATCGAGGACGCCGGCCGCCGCCCGGCGACGGCGCAGGAGGCCCGCGCCGCGCTCGGCATCCCCCAGCGGTAGACGACGCCCGTACGGCGCCCCGGCGACCGGCCGCCATGCGCCGGGCATGGCCGCCACACGACCGGGACGCCGCCCTCACCGCGCGACGCCGACGCGCACCCGCAGGTCGATCGACCGGCCACGTGGCAGCGTCAGGACGAGGACCCGGCGCACCGTCGGGTCCAGCGGATCGGACCGGACGGCGGCCGTGCCGACGCGGGCCCGCCCGCCCACGGTCACCGACCAGTGCGCGCCGACCCGGGGCGTGATCGCGACGGTCGTCGACGACGCCCGCCGGGTCGCCTCGAGCGAGGACGTCCCACCCAGGGGGATCCGCCAGCGACGCGGGCTCGTCCGGTCCAGGCGCCCGGTGACGCTGAACCCCGATCCGGTGAACCTCGTGCGGACCGTCGCCGATCGCGATCCGCGGACGATCCGGCCCCGCAGCACGCTCCGTCCCGCCAACGGTCCGCTGCCCGGACGTGCGCTCAACCGCACCCCGACCCCGGCGGCGTGCCCCTGCCCCAGGCGGAGCGACCCGGCGTGCAGGTCGAAGGTGGAGCGACGCCCGCCGAGCCCCCCGATCGCCACGCCGTCGGCATCCAACAGCCGGGCGGGCAGCACCCCGGCCACGAGGTCCCGGGACCAGCCGACGACGGCGGTGGAGTACCGGGCGGTCGTCACGGCGTAGCGGGGCTGGTCGCGGTCGAAGCTCGCCGCCGCGGTCGGGGCGCCGGGAGAGCTCGTCGCCGGACCGCAGTCCTCGACCGCCCGGGCCAGGCGGACGCTCGCCAGCGCCCGGTCGCTGCCGGCGATCGCGAACCGCGTCCGGGCTCCGTGGAGCGTCTGGGGCAGGAACCCGGCCTCGTCCGCCTCGGCGACGTAGCGCTTGCGGATCCGACCGCACAGGCGACGGATCCGGTCACGGTCGGCCCGGCCGAGGAACGTCGTCGCGCCGACGATCGCCTGGAGCTCGATCGCCGCCCAACCCCAGTACTGGGTGAGGTAGCGCCGCTGGGCGCCCCAGCCGGTGTCCCAGTTGAGCCCCCCGTCGTTGGCGAACGCCCCCCACGTCACCCGCCGCGCCCACCGGCGGTAGTACCCGAGCTCGCCCCGCCGCAGCGGCATCCCGGCCCGGCGGGCCTGCGGCATGTACCGCGCGCCGGCCAGCGAGATGAGGCTGTACTCGGGGGTGTCCATCCGGTTGATGAGGTCGTCGAGGCTCTGCGGGGCGTAGCGGTAGCCCCCGTCGCGGGTGAGGAGCCGCGGCAGCAGCTCGCGCTGCGTGTCGAGCGCCCGCCGGTAGTCGCGCACCCACGCCCGGCGACGTCCGTCCACGAGGTACCTCGCCCAGAGCATGTCGGCGGTCCAGAGCAGCTGCCCGATCCGCACCTGGCGGGGAGAGAACATGCCGTGCGACGCGACCCGCAGCACGACCCGTCGCACCCGCGACCGGAGCGCGGCCGGTAGGCCGATCCGGTCGGCGGCCCGGTACGCCTCGGCGAGCGCGAGCGCGACCTCCGGGTCGATGGCGATGTGCTGCGGGTCGGTGCGGCCGGTGCCCCGACCGCGTCCGACGATCTGGGTGAACCCCGGTCGGTGCCGGTGGCTCGGGTCGGAGCGGTCGTAGCGGGTCCGCCTGCCGTCGACGAACGCCGGGGCCGAGCTGAGGACGTCGACGAGCTCGATGATCCTCGCCCGGTCGGCGTACCCCGACGGCAGGCCGGCCGACGGGTCGGTGACCGCCTTGACGTGGAGCCGCAGCATCTGGGCGTTGAGCCGCGTCCCGGGGCTGCCCGGAACCCGGTCGTAGGCGCCGTACCGCGCGTTCCAGTGGTCGAGCATCGTGGCGTGGATCGGCAGCGCGGGCGACGGCTCGCCGTCCGCCGTGGCGGCGGTCGCCGCGATCGTCGGGTCGTCGGCCGCCGTGGCCGCTGCGGGAGCCGGCACGACGGCGGCCACGACGGCGGCGACCACGAGCGACCGGCGCCACCGCGGGCGTGACGGCGGGTCGGGCGCCCGTCCACGTGCTCGCGCGTCGTGGGCCGGGGGTCGGTCGGTGCGGCGGACCATCGGCGGCAGCGTACGACGCACCGTCGGTCGCGGTCGCGGTCGCGTCGTCATCGCGGTCCCGTCGCCCGTCGCGGGCCTTTCGTCGATCGCGGTCGTCGTCCGTCCCGGCCGTCGCGCCGGACGTCGTCGTCCGGCACGTCGCCGCCCCGACGTCACCCTCGACGCCCCGTGCGCGGCGCGAAGCGGACGACGAACCGCGCGCCCCCACCGGGAGCGTCGCCGACGGTGATCGTCGCCCCGTGGTGCCCGACCTGCTGCCGCACGAGCGCGAGGCCCAGGCCCGTCCCGCGATTGTCGGCCCCCACGCGATGGAACGGCTCGAAGATGCGCTCGCGGTCGACGGCCGGGATGCCGTCGCCGTCGTCGTCGACGACGAGCTCCGGGCCACGGGCGTCCCGGGGGACGCGGACCGCGACGGTCACGCGGCCCCCCGGGCGACCGTGGCGGGCCGCGTTCTCGACGAGGTTCTTCACGAGCAGCCGCAGGCCCGGCTCCCACCCGTCGACGATCACCGCGGCGTCGGGGGCGTCGACGTCGAAGGTCCCGTCGGGATGTCGACCGGCGATGTCGGCGACGACGTCCCGCGCCACGTCGACGACGTCGACCGGCTCGTCCGCGCCCGGCCGGGCGTCGCCGCGCGCGAGCGCCTGCAGTCCGTCGAGCAGCTCGACGAGGCGGCGCTGCTCGGCGAGCGCGTCGCCGACGATCGACGCCCGCGTCGCCGGATCGACGTCCGGGTGCCGATGGACGACCGACAGCGCGGCCTGGACGCTCGTCAGCGGCGTGCGCAGCTCGTGGCCGGCGTCCGCGGCGAACCGGCGGGTGGCCTCGAGCGCCCGGTTGCGCTCCTCGGCCGACCGTCCCAGCCGCTCGAGCATGCCGTTGAACGACCGGGCGACCTCGCGCAGCTCGGTCGGGCCCTCCTCCGGCACGCGGTGGCGCAGGTCGTCGTCGCCCTCGATGCTCGCGGTCGCGCGCCGCAGCCGCCGCAGGGGCCGCAGGATGAGGTCGGCCGCCAGCCACGTCGCGAGCCCACCGGTGAGGAGCATCGCCAGCCCGATCGCGACGAGCCGCTCGATCATGCGTCGCCTGCGGTCGGTGACGGGCCGGAGGCTCGTCGTGGCGTGGAGGAGCATCGTCACCGCCGGGTCCTGCCGGAGCACCTTGGTGTAGATCCGGATCCGGTCGCCGTCGATCGTCCGGACGGAGAACCCCCGCCGTGCCTGCAGCGACGCCCCGGGCGTCAGCCCGGGCAACGACGCCCCGGCCGCGTAGGAGATCGTGCGGTTGACGGTGACGTAGATGCCGGAGCCGGTCGCGCGCAGCACCTGGTTGAGGCGCTCGTCCTGCTCCGGCACCGTGCGGTCGACGACCGCCAGCGCCGACTCGTCGGTGAGCTCGGAGGTGCGCCGGAGGCGGTCGTCGAGGTTCTGGTGCTCCTGCCGGTCGACGTCCCGCGCGACGACCGCGCCGCCGACCACGAGGACGACGCCCAGGATGACGACGACGACGAGCGTCAGTCGGCTGCGGAGGTTGCGCAGGCGCACGACGGGAGCGTATGGGCCGCGCCGCGGCCGCGAGGCCCGCGGCGACGTGGAGGACCGTTCACGGACGGAGCACGAACCCGACGCCACGCACCGTGTGGATCACCCGGGGCTCGCCGTCCGCCTCGAGCTTGCGGCGGAGGTACCCCACGAAGACGTCGGCGATGTTCGTGCCCGGGTCGAACGTGTACCCCCACACGTCCTCGTGGAGCACGGCGCGGTCGAGCACGATCCCGGGGTTGCGGAGGAACAGGTGCAGGAGCGCGAACTCGCGGCCGGTCAGGCCGAGGTCTCGATCGCCGCGCCGCGCGGTGTGGCCGAGCGGGTCGAGCTCGATGTCGCCGACGCGGAGCCGCTGCTCCTCGCTGGGCGTGCGACGCCGGAGCAGGGCGTGGAGCCGTGCCGCGACCTCCTCGAGCGCGAACGGCTTGACGACGTAGTCGTCGGCCCCGGCCTGCAGCCCGAGCACGCGGTCGTCGACGTCGTCGCGGGCGGAGAGGACGCACACCGGGACGTCGTCGCCGGCCGCCCGCAGGCGGCGTAGGACCTCCAGCCCGTCGAGGTCCGGCATCGTCAGGTCGAGCAGCAACGCGGCCGGTCGCACCGTCGGGACCGCGGCGAGCGCCGCCCGGCCGCCCGATGCGGGGACCACCGAGAACCCCTCGAGCTCGAGGCCGACGGCGAGCGTGCGACGGATCGCGTCGTCGTCGTCGACGAGGAGGACGACCGGCCGCGTGGCCGGCCGGTCAGCGGATCTTGACGCGCTCACAGTCGCGACTGATGATGTCGTGCCGATCGGCGGTCACCGTGTCGCGACCGGGACCGCAGCTCACCCGGTCCCGCTCACCGTCGTGGACGTCGATCCGGTCGTTGCCGGCGCCGGCCGCGATCGTGTCGCGCCCCGAGCCGCCGTCGATCCGGTCGTTGCCGGAGCCGCCGAGCAGGGTGTCGTCGCCCGAGCCGCCGTCGATCCGGTCGTTGCCACCGTCACCGATGATGAGGTCGTTGCCGGGACCGCCGTACAGTCGGTCGTTGCCGCCACGGCCGACGATCCGGTCGTTGCCTCGACCACCGGTGATCCGGTCGTTGCCGTCGGTGCCGGTGAGCGACACCGACGACCGCGATCGGGATCGGTTGAGGCTCTTGCCGCGCTTCGACCGTCGCTTGCGGGACGACCGCTTGGCGCGCTGCCGCTTCGCCTTGGCCCGTCGCTCCTGCGCCTTGGTGCGTCGATGCTTGGCCTTGGCGCGTTGCTGCTTCGCCCGCTTCGCGTGCTGCTTCTTGGCGATCTTCGCGAACCGCGCGCCCTCGGGCGACGCGGACGAGGCCGCGGGGACCGCCGACCCGAAGCCGAGCACGCACGCGGCGAGGGCCGCGACGAGGATCTGGTGGACGCGGGACAAGAGGGTGACCTGAGGGACGGGGCGGGCCAACTGCATCGTGACAGCACCCGTCGCGGCCGGGGCCGGTCGGAGCCGGAGTCTCACCGGGCGCTCATGAACGTCGTCGACCGGAGCCCGCGAATCATGAGGCCGTCCTCACCGAACATGAGGACGACGTGAGATCCACCCCACGGCCGCGGCCCGGTGCGGCATAAAGGACGTAGTCGCGGCCTCCTCGATGGAGCCACGGCCCGTCCCGCACCGGATCCCGTCCACGTCACCAGGCGCTCCGGGCCACTCCCCCGAGTGGCCCGGAGCGAGGGCTCCACCGAACCGGGGCGTGCAGCAAGGCACAGCAATCGTCCGCTTCCGCGCCCCGGATCACCTCGTGATCCGGGGCGCTGCCGCGTTCGGGCGCCGACCCCGTGAGAGGTCAGCCGAGGATGCGCTCGAGGCGCTGCTGGAGCACCTCGCCGAGGGCCTCGCGAACCGGGCCCTCCTCGAACCGCGTGACGAGCTCGGCGAGGAAGCCCTCGATGACGAGCCGTCGGGCGGCGTTGCCGGGCAGCCCGTGGCTGCGCAGGTAGAACAACTGCTCGGGGTCGATCCGGGCGATCGCGGCCGCGTGCGTGCAGGCGACGTCGTCGGCCGAGATCTCCAGGCCGGGGATCGCGTCCGCGTGCGCCTTGCGGGTGAGGAGCAGGTTGCGCGACTCCTGGAACGCGTCGGTCTTCTGCGCGCCCTCGTCGACCTTGATCATGCCGCGCCACACCGCATGCGAGCGCTCGGCGAGCACCCCGCGGAACGCGAGGTCCGACGTCGTGTTGACCGCCGCATGGGTCTGGTACGTGTCGAAGTCGAGGTGCTGACGGCCGTGCGTGGCGTAGCCACCGGTCACGCGACCGTGCGCCCCGGGCCCGTCGAGCGACGTCTCCTGGAACACCTTGCCCTTGGCGGCGCCGAGGCCGAGGGTGATCCAGTCCATCCAGCCGTCGCGCTCGATCGTCGCGCGCTGCGCCCCGAAGATCCAGCTCTTCTCCGACAGGTCCTGCACGTCGACGAACCGCAGCCGGGCGTTCTGTCCGACGTGGATCTCGACGATCCCGTTGACGAGCGCCTCGAGCCCGGGCGACGACGACACGGTCTGCGACCAGACCTCGGCCTCCGCCCCCTCCTCGAGGACGATGAGCGTGCGGGGGGCGACCGTGTGCCCCGCCTGGTCCTGGACGAGCGTGAGCAGCACCGGGGCCTCGAGCCGCACGCCGCGCGGCACGTGGACGAAGAACCCACCGGTCCAGTCCCGGTCGTTGCGGACGGTGAACGGCGTGCGGGCCGTCTCGATCCGGCCGAGGTGCGGCTCGACGAGGTCGGGATGCTCGGCCGCCGCGACGTCGAGCGGGAGCACCAGGGCGCCGGAGGACGCGGTCGACGCCTCGGGCACCACCGCGTGGTCGACCTGCGTCAACCGCAGCGTGCCGTCGGGCAGGTGGTCGAAGACGCGCGGGGCGTCCTCGGCGACCGACCCGACGAGCGACGCGTCCGCGGTCTGGGCGGCCGGGTACGCGTCGAGGTCGAGCTCCGGGATCTCCGTGAACTCCCAGCCCGGGGTCCCACGGAACTCCGGCATCGGCACGTCGGGCAGCGCGGCGGCGGCGCCGCTCCGCAGGGCGGCGAGCCAGACCGGCTCGGGGGCGACGGTCGCGGTCATCCGATCGAGCCCTCCATCTGCAGCTCGATGAGCCGGTTCATCTCGACCGCGTACTCCATCGGCAGCTCCTTGACGATCGGCTCGATGAACCCGTTGACGATGAGCTTCGCCGCCTCGTCCTCGGGCAGGCCGTGCGACTGGAGGTAGAACAGCTGCTCCTCGCCGACCTTCGTCACCGACGCCTCGTGGCCGATGTCGACCTCGTCCTCGTCGATCCGGATCGTCGGCCACGTGTCGGTGCGCGACCGCGGGTCGAGCAGCAGCGCGTCGCAGACGACCTGGGACTTCGAGCCCACCGCGCCCTTGCCGACCTCGAGCAGGCCGCGGTAGCTCGACCGTCCGCCGTCCTTCGAGATCGACTTGGCGAAGATGTTCGACGTCGTGTTGGGCGCGGCGTGGACGATCTTCGCCCCGGCGTCCTGGTGCTGGCCGTGGCCGGCGAACGCGATCGACAGGACCTCGCCGTGGGCGCGCTCGCCCATGAGGTAGACGGCGGGGTACTTCATCGTGAGCTTGGAGCCGAGGTTGCAGTCGACCCACTCGACGGTCGCGTCGCGCTCGGCGATCGCGCGCTTCGTCACGAGGTTGAAGACGTTGTTCGACCAGTTCTGGACGGTCGTGTAGCGGATGCGCGCACCGGGCTTGGCGATGAGCTCGACGACCGCGGAGTGCAGCGACGAGCTGGAGTACGTCGGGGCGGTGCAGCCCTCGACGTAGTGCACGTAGGAGCCCTCGTCGGCGATGATGAGCGTCCGCTCGAACTGGCCCATGTTCTCGGTGTTGATCCGGAAGTAGGCCTGCAGGGGCATCTCGACGTGCACGCCCGGCGGCACGTAGACGAACGACCCGCCCGACCAGACCGAGCTGTTCAGCGCGGCGAGCTTGTTGTCGTTCGGCGGGATGACGGTGGCGAAGTACTCCCGGACGAGGTCCTCGTGCTCACGGAGCGCGGTGTCCATGTCCATGAAGATGACGCCCTGCTTCTCGAGCTCCTCGTTCACCTGGTGGTAGACGACCTCGGACTCGTACTGCGCGCCGACGCCGGCGAGGAACTTGCGCTCCGCCTCGGGGATGCCGAGCCGGTCGAAGGTCTTCTTGACGTCCTCGGGGACGTCGTCCCACGACCGCTCGGCGCGCTCGGACGCGCGGACGAAGTAGTGGATGTCGTCGTAGTCGACCTCGGCGAGCATCGGGCTGCCCCAGGTCGGCTGCGGCCGCGCGTCGAAGTACTCGTACGCCTTGAGGCGGAAGTCCCGCATCCACTGCGGCTCCTGCTTGAACTCCGAGATCTTCTCGACGATCTCGGGGTTGATGCCCTTCGGCGCCTTGTAGAGGTAGTTCTCGGCGTCGTGGAAGCCGTACTTCTCGGTGTAGTCGGCGTTGAAGTCCCGGAGCGACGCCTCCTCCTCGGTGAGGACCTTCGTCGGGATCTCGGTCTCGGGGGGCGTGGCCATCAGTCCACCTCCAGCTTGATGATGTCCCCGTCGACGACGACGGGAAAGGTGTCGACCGGTTGGTACGCGGGTAGCGTGCGCGGCCGGCCGGTGCGCAGGTCGAAGAGGGATCCGTGCCGCGGGCACTCGAGGGTGCAGGCGGCGACGTCGAGCGGGCCCTCGCCGAGCGGCCCGTCGTCGTGGCTGCAGCGGTCCTCGATCGCGAGGATCTCGCCGCCGCAGTTGACGACGACGATGTCCGTGAGGTCGTGCTCCAGGGTCACCCGCGCGCCGGGCGGCAGGTCGGAGAGGGGGCAGACGTCGATGAGCGGCACGGCGGCGATCGGTTCCTCCGGCACCGGCGCGACGCAGGGCTCCGGCGACCGACGGTCGCGCCCTGACGCAAGTCCGATGCCTACGGCAGGAATTGTACCGATACGGCAGGCGAAGACGCCGCGGCCCGTCCGGCCGCGCGAAGCTCGGGTACCCTAACCCACCGCGCGGCCGCGTGCAAGGGCACCCTAATCCGGACGACTCAAGCGGCCATCGCGACCGGCCCGGTCGACGCCCACGCCCGATCGGGGACGACGCCCGCGTCGGCCGCCCGCGCGACCCGCGTCGCGAGCACCGCGGCCGCGGCGTCGCGGACGAGCGCGCCCTCCTCCACCCCGCGGACGGGCGGGACGTGCTGCGCCGTCGCCGGCACGGCGGGCCGCCCACTGCCGAAGGCGACCCGATCGATCCCGACGGCGCCCACGGCGTCGGCGATCGCCGACGGCGCGGCGTGCGAGGTGAGGTAGAAGGTCCGGTCGGCGACGTCGCCCGCCGGCTCCGCGACCGGCGCTCCGCCCGCGAGCGCGGCGAACGCGACCCGCAGGGTCGGCCGGGCGCCGGCGCCGTGGCCGACCCACGCGCGCCACGCGCGCCGCAGGTCCCCGTCCCCACCGCGACCGCCGTGGACGAGGAGCGGCCGACCGGCACGGGCGAGCGCGTCGAGCACGGACGACGCGCGATCGAAGGCGTCGGCGTCGACGAGGAGGTCGGCCGCGACCGCGAGCCCCACGGCCCCGCGCCGCAGCGCCGCCGTGACGTCGGACGTCGGGGCGTCGCGGGCGATCCCGGCCCAGGCCCCGAACCGGGAGCCCGCATCGAGCGCACCGGCGAGCCACGCGTCGAGAAGCCGGCGCCCCTCGCCGTCGGGCAGGGCGTCGATCCCGAGCTCGAGCGGGGGGACGAACAGGGCCCGGTCGATCCCGGCGGCGAAGAGCGCCCCGCTCCGGCGGTGGAGGCAGAGCTCGCGCTCGCCCAGCTCGACGACCACCCCGCCGTCCCCCCGCACGACCCACGTCCCGTCGTCGCGGCGACGGGCGCGCGGACCCGCCTCCCGCCGGGCGAGCGCGTCGAGGAAGGCCGCCGGCCACACCTGCTGCTGGAGGTCGATCGCCGCGGCCATGGCCGTATATATATCAATCCGGGTCAGGATTTACCAATTGCACCACCCCCCCACGCCGACGGCCGCCCGTGACGCCGGACGGCGCGACCGGTCACGACTCCGTGGCCCAGGACCGCAGCAGGTGCGTCAGCGCCGACCCGATGACGTCGTCCGACGCGGGATCGTGCGCGAGCCGGTCGACGAGCAGCCCGTCGACCATCGCCGCCAGGGCCCGTCCGTCGCGCTCGGGGTCCGGCGATCCCAGCGCGAGCGCAAGCGGCTCGCACATCCGCCAGAACACCCGGCCGGCGTCGGTCATCCGCGCCCGGATCCGCGGCTCCCGGATGGCCTCGAGCTCGAGCTCCAGCCGGGCGAGCTGCAGGTCGCGGTCGGCGTCCATCCATGCGGTGATGGCCGCGACGAACGGCGCGACGTCGAGCGTGGCGCCGCGCGGGGCGAGCGCCATGGCGATCTCGCGCGCGATCCCGCTGACCCGCTCCTCGCACCGCTCGACGAGGTGGTCGACCATCGCGTCGACGAGCCCGTCGCGACTGCCGAAGTAGTACGTGACCGAGCCGTGCGGGGCTCCCGCCGCACGCTCGACCGCCCGATGCGTCACCGCCGCCAGGCCCCCCACGGCCACGAGCGCGAGCGCCTCCTCCAGCAGGCGGGCACGGCGGTCGGCGGGCTCGGATGCACGGGCCATCGCCCCGAGTATCGCAGACCGCTTGACGATCGCCGAACGATCTTCTACAACTGTAGAAATCGTTGTGCCAAACGCAGCAGCCCGTCCCCACCAGCGTCCGGAGTCCCCCGTGCCCCATCCCCCGACCGACGGTCAGACCCGCCGTGCGGCGGCCACCGCCTCCGTGGCCGTCCTGCTGCTGGCGTGCGTGGCCCAGTTCACGCTCATCCTCGACGACACGATCGTCAACGTCGCGCTGCCGACGATCCAGACCGAGCTCGGGTTCACCGAGTCGTCGCTGTCGTGGGTCGTCAACGCGTACTTCCTGACCTTCGGCGGGTTCCTCCTCATCGGGGGCCGCATCGCCGACCGCGTCGGGGCCCGCCGGATGTTCGTCGTCGCGCTGGCCGCGTTCGCGCTCGCCTCGGCGCTCTGCGGCGCGGCGTGGTCGGCCGAGGTCCTCGTCGCGGCGCGCGCCCTGCAGGGCCTCGCCGCCGCGCTCCTGTCGCCCGCCGCGCTCGCGATCATCCTCGCGACGTACGCCGAGGGTCCGGCCCGCGCCCGCGCGCTGGCGGTGTGGGCGAGCCTCATCGGGATCGGCGCCGCGTCGGGCCTGCTCCTCGGCGGCGCGATCGTCGAGGCGTTCGACTGGCGCTGGATCTTCTTCATCAACCTGCCGGTCGCCGCCACCGCGCTGCTGCTCGTGCCGCGCACCATCCCGGCTGACGAGCTGTCGTCCGCGCGGACGTCGCCCAACGTCGTCGGGGCGCTCCTCGGCACGCTCGGCCTCCTCCTGCTCGTGTTCACCGTCGTCGAGACCGAGCACGCCGGCTGGGCGTCCACCCGCACGCTCGTCGGATTCGCGGCGACGGCCGTCCTCGGCGCCCTGTTCGCCCTGAGCGAGCGCCGGTCGGCGTCGCCGCTCCTGCCCGTGACGGTGCTGCGTCGCCGGCGGGCGATGGTGGCCAACGGGGCGGTGTTCCTCGGAGCGGCCGGGCTCCTCGCGATGTTCTTCTTCCTCACGCTGTACATGCAGCGCGTGCTCGGCTGGGGGGCGCTGCAGACCGGTGCGGCGTTCCTCCCGTTCAGCACGATGATGGGCGTCGGGTCGGTCGTCGCGGGACGGTGGCTCGGCTCCGTCGACCGGCGGATCCCGGTCGGAGTCGGCCTGGCGACCGCCGCGGCGGGGCTCCTCGTCCTCAGCGCGCTCACCCCGACCAGCTCCTACGTCGGTCACCTGCTGCCCGGCCTGCTCCTCACCGGCGTCGGCCTGGGGATCGGCTTCGTGCTGCTCATGGAGACCGCGACCGGCGGCGCCGAGGACCGCGACGGCGGCCTCGCGTCGGCGCTGCTCACCACCGGTCAGCAGGTGGGCGGGGCGATCGGCATCGCGGTGATGGTGACGATCGCGACGACGACGACCGGCGACGCCCTGGCGACCGGCTCCCCGATCCCCCAGGCCCTGACCGACGGCTTCACCCACGCCTTCCGCGTCCAGGCCGGCGTCATGGTCGTCGCCGGGCTGCTCGTCGTCCTGCTGCTCGGCGGGAGGGAGCGGGACGTCGTCGTCGGGGTCGACGGCGCGTCCGACGCCACGGCGGGCGGCGGGGCCGGCGGCGCCGCCGGGGCGGGCGACATCGTCGGGGAGGGCGACGTCGTCGGGGCCGGCGGCGTCGCCGGGGCGGGCCGTGACGCCCGCCTGCCGATCGGCGCCGCAACGCCAGACGCCTCCAGGTGACCGATCGGCGTGGCGGTCCGCCTCGTCGGCGCGACCCGCGCCGACGCCGCCGGCCCACCCGCGCCGACGACCTCCCGCCCACGCCGACGGCGCCGGCCCGCGCCCGGAAGGTCCGTCAGAGCCCGGCGGCGCGACCGGCGCCCGACGACGGGGCGACGGCGTCGGGGACGTCGTCCTCCCACTCCACCGTGCCGCCGAGCGCCGCGGACTTCACGACCTTGAGCGCCAGCAGCGCGCACTTCACCCGGGTCGCCGAGATGTCGATGCCGAGCAGCTCCATGATGAAGTCGCGGTCGAGCGCGAGCAGCTCGTCGACGGTCTTGCCGGCGAGCTCCTCGGACGCCATCGACGCCGACGCCTGACTGATCGCGCAGCCATGGCCGTCGAACCGGACCTCGACCACCCGCCGGTCGTCGTCGAGCCGCAACGACACGCGGAGCTGGTCGCCGCAGGACGGGTTCTTGTCCTCGAACTGGAGGTCCGGATCCACGAGCGGCTCCAGCGGCGGCGACCAGTTCCGCGGACGCTTGTAGTGGTCCAGGATGTTCTCGCGGTAGAGCTCGTCCATCCCCTCCCAGTGTACGGACGCACCGTGGCGCCCCGGGGGCGACGCATGCGACCGACGTCACCGTCGCCGGCGGAGGTGGCCCCGGCACGGGTAGGGGCACCTATGATGCCGTCCATCGTCGGGGGTCGCCGTGGGGAGCACGGGCCCCGGGACGACGCAACTGATTAGGCACGCCTAAGTCGATTGGTACGCTGATCCCATGTCCCAGACCGGCCGCCCCGCCGACCATGACGCCCCGCCGGAGCAGTGGACCCCGGCGGCCCCGCTGAGCCCTCCGCGGACGAGCCAGGCGCGCCTGACGCCCGCCGCCGAGGCCCGGACGATCGTCGCGTCGCGCACGACGTCGACGCTCGCGACGCTCAGCGACGACGGCACGCCGTGGGCGTCGATGATCTCCCACGGCGCGCTGCCCGACGGGACCCCGGTGATCATGGTGTCGACCCTCGCCGAGCACGGGCGCAACCTCGAGCAGGACCAACGGGCGAGCATCTCGGTGGTGAGCCACGACAGCGGTCGCGATCCGCTCGACCAGGGCCGCGTGACGCTGGCCGGTCGGGTCGAGCGCCCCGAGGGCGACGAGCTCGCCGCCGCCGAGGCCGCCTACATCGCCGCGGTGCCGGCCGCCGCCCTGTTCGCCCGGTTCGGCGACTTCACCACCTGGGTCCTGCGCGTGGACCGCGTCCGCTGGGTCGGCGGCTTCGGCACGATGGACTCCGTCACCGCCGACGACTACGCGGCGGCCGTGCCCGACCCCGTCATCCCGGGGGCCGCCGGCGCGGTCAGGCACCTCAACGCCGATCACGCGGACGCGCTGCTGCAGATGGCGCAGGCGCTCGGCGGGCAGGACGACGCGACGTCGGCCAGCTGCAAGCGCGCCGACCACCTGGGCCTCGACCTCGCCGCGAAGACCCCGCGCGGGCCGGCCGACGTGCGGATCGCGTTCGACGAGCCGCTGACCGCCCCCGCCCAGCTCCGCGCCGCGACCGTCGCGCTGACGAAGCGCGCCCGCGGGCTCCTCGGCGTCGTGCTGCTCGCCCTCGCCCTCGTGCTCGGCGCCGGGACGGCCGCCCCGACCGACGCCCACGCCGCGCCGGCGAAGGTCGCGAAGAAGTCCAAGAAGGCGAAGGCGAAGACGCCGTACAAGCGGATCGTCACGTTGACGCCGTTCACGTCGAACGTCGTCTCGCGGCTCGGGCTCACCCCGCGGGCGGTCGGCGACGACGCGGGCAGCAACATCCGCCTGCACAAGCGGGCCCGCAAGGCCCGTCGCCTGCCGATGTCGCACCCCAACGGACCGAGCCTCGAGCAGCTCATCCGCGTCAAGCCCGACCTCATCCTGTCGTCGCCGAACTGGCGCGCGGGGACCAAGGGCATGAAGTCCCAGGGGTTCGAGGTCATCGACGGCTGGGAGCCGATGCGGGTGAACAACGTCTCCCCCGCCGTGCGCCGGATCGCGCGCAAGGTCGGGCGCGCGTCCAAGGCGAAGGCCATCACCCGCCGCATCGACCGCAACCTGCGCGCCGCGCGGAAGAACTACAAGAGCCGGCCGAAGGTCCTCGTCGTCCTCGGCATCGGGCGCGCCACGATGGCGTTCCGTCAGAACAGCTGGGGCGGGGACATCGTCCGCTACGCCGGCGGTCGTCTGCTCACCGGCGACGGCGAGGCCCGCTACGCCCAGGGGCTCCCGGGAAGCTTCGCCGCGATCAGCGACGAGCAGGTCCTGCGCGAGAACCCGGACGTCATCATCGTCGTGCCGCACGGCAACTCCGGGTCGATCCGCGAGGCCCAGGAGTTCTTCAAGACGAAGCCCGGCTGGAGCATCACGAACGCGGCCAAGAACGGGCGGATCCACATCTCCGACCCCGACACGCTGCTGCAGGCCTCCGACGACCCAGCCCGCGTCGTCCGCAAGGTGCGCAAGTCGTACCTCAAGAACTGGTGACCGGCGAGGCGGGCGCCTGATGGCCGTCGCGTCCGCCCGTCCCGCCGACGCCCCGGCGTCGACGGGTGATCCCCCTCCCGACCGGGCGGCGGCGCGCGCCGCCGCCCGGTCGCGTCAGGCGCTCGTCCTCGTCGGCCTGGCCGTCGTGCTCGTCTGCGCGGCGGTGCTCGCGGTGGCGCTCGGCTCGACGGTCATCCCGGTGCGGACGACGATCGCCGCGCTCCCGTGGGTCGGCGACACGTTGGCGGGGTGGCCGGTGATCGGCGGCGGCGTCCCGGACGAGGCGGACCGGCAGATCATCGAGAGCCTCCGCGTGCCGCGGATGGTCACCGCCGTCGTCGTCGGGGCGAGCCTCGGCGTCGCCGGCGCGCTGCTGCAGGGGGCGCTCGCCAACCCGCTCGCGTCCCCGGACGTCATCGGCGTCACGGCCGGGTCCGGGTTCGGGGCGATGATCATCCTGCTGGCGTTCCCGAACGCCGTGACGCTCGTGCCGCTGAGCGCGCTGGCGTTCGGGCTCCTCGCCGCGGGCCTCGTCTTCGCCGTGGCGTGGATGGGCCGCGGCGGCGGCAGCATCCTGCGGCTCATCCTCGCCGGGATCGCGATCGGCGCGGTCTTCACCGCGGCGACGACCGGGCTCATGACGGCGTTCCCCGACCGGGTGTCGACGGCGATCTTCTTCATCGCCGGCAACCTCAACGAGGACGGCTGGTCCGTCCTGCGGCAGGTCTGGTACTACCCGGTGGCGGGCCTGGTCCTCGCGGCGTTCCTCATCCGACCGCTCGACCGGCTGGCGCTCGGCGACGACGTCGCGCAGTCGCTCGGCGTCCGGCCGCGCGCCATCCGGCTGGCCGCCGCCGCGATCGCCGCGCTGCTCGCGGCCGCCGCCGCGTCGCTCGCCGGGCTGTTGGGGTTCCTCGGGCTCGTCGTCCCGCACGCGATCCGGCTGGCGTCCGGGACGTCGAGCCACCGGTTCGTCGTGCCCGCGTCGGCGCTCGGCGGGGCGGCGCTCCTGCTCGTCGCCGACATCATCTCGCGCCGGGTCGCCGCCCCGCTGGCGCTGCCCGTCGGGCCGTTCATGGTCCTGCTCGGGGTCCCGCTCTTCCTCTGGCTCCTGCGGCGGGCTTCGGCGTGAGCACCGCCGCCACCCGACCCGATCGGGCCGCGACCCCGCCGCGCGTCGACCCGATCGTCCGGGCGTCGGGCGTCGACGTCCGCCTGGGCGGGACGGGCATCGTGCACGGGGCGGACCTCGCCCTCCGCGCCGGGCGGCTGACCGCGATCGTCGGCCCCAACGGCGCCGGCAAGTCGACGTTCGTCCGCGCCGTCGCCGGCCTGCTGCGTCCGGCCGGCGGGACGATCGAGTGGGACGGCGAGGCGATCGACCGCGTCGGGCAGCGCCGACTGGCGCGGCTGCGGGCGTTCGTGCCGCAACGCCCCGCGGTCCCCGTCGGCATCGCCGTCCACGAGGCGGTGATGATCGGTCGCTCGCCACGGGTGGGCGCGTTCCGGCGACCGGGCCGCGCCGACCGCGAGGCCGTCGACGACGCGCTGGCGCGCGCCGACGCGCTGGCGTTCAGCGAGCGCCAGATGACGACGCTGTCCGGCGGCGAGCTCCAGCGCGTGCAGCTGGCGATCGCGCTGGCGCAGGGGGCGCCGGTGCTCATCGCCGACGAGCCGACGTCGGCGCTCGACCTCGGGGCGACGGCGACGATGGCGCGGCTGCTGCGGCGCCTGACCGTCGAGGGCCTGGCCGTGCTGCTCGTCGTCCACGACCTGGCGCTCGCGGCCGCGATCGCCGACGAGGTCGTCGTCATGCACGAGGGGCGCACCGTCGCGGCCGGCCCGCCGACCGACGTGCTCGACCGCGAGCGGCTGGCGCGCGTGTGGCGGGTCGACGCGTCCCTCCACGCCGACGCCGACGGCCGGACCGCGCTGCAGGTCGCCTGGCTCGACGAGCGGGGGCCGGGCACGACCGGCCGGGCCGACGGGCCAGACGCGCCGCCGGCGGCGGACGCGTCGCCGGGGGCGGACGCGTCGCCGGGGGCCGGCGCGCGGGGCGGGACCGGCGCAGCCGACGCCCCAGATGGTTAGGCTGCCCTTAGTCCCTGCCCGGTCGGCCTGACGCCGTCCGTGGCCGTCGAGGAGGTCCGATGTCGCGCCACCGTCCCACCCGTCTCGTCGTCCCCGGCCTGACCGTCGCCCTCCTGTTGCCCGCCGCCGCGTCGGCCGCCGACCGCGGTCCCGTCACCGGCGGCGTGCTGGGGCTCGAGCCGGGGGGCGCCGTCGGACGGGCCCTCGACCGCCACGACGTGACGATCCGTCCGCACGACGGCGCGACGTCGAGCGACGGTCGGATCGACGTCCCGTCCACGCACGGCTACGTCGGCCGCGTCCCCGTCGTCTACCACCAGCGCGACAGCGGCCTGGCGCTGCAGAGCGACGACGGCGAGGTCACGATCACCGGCCTGCGGACGAAGATCGGCCGGCGGTCGGAGATCCGGGGCCGCATCGACGGCGGGCCACGCCGGCTGCTCTTCACGGTGGGCGCCACCCGGCTCTTCAACCGGTCCGGGTCGGGCGTCGCGCAGCGCTCCCGGATCAATCTGCGGATGACCCACGCGGCCGCGAGGACCCTGGGGCGCAAGCTCGGGATCGGCCGGTTGCGCGGCGGCCGGTTCGGCAAGGTCACGATCATCGCCCAGATCGGCCGTGCCGGGGCCCCCACCCCGACCGGGCCGATCGCCCCGACGATCCCGCCGCCGCAGACGAACCCGACACGCGTGTCGGGGACCGCCGAGTGGGGCGTCAAGGCGTCGTTCCGGCGCTACATCGCCGGGCCGATCGCCCACGGCTCGATCGCGGTCGGCGACGGGGCGACGCAGGACCCGGGCGGCGGGACCTTCCGGTTCCCGGCGGTCGGCGAGTCCGACACGGCGGCCGCCACCGACTGGCGCTACGGCGGGTCGGTGACGTTCGACGCCCACGGCGGCCAGCTCCACATGGAGCTGCGCAACCCGCGGATCGTCGTCGACGCGGCCGGTACGCGCGGCACGATCTTCGCCGACGTGACGAGCCGCAGCCTCAGCGGCGGCACGACGAACGTCTACGAGAACATCGCCTTCGCGACGCTCGATCCGACCCGGGGCGCGCGGACGGTCACCGGGGCGACGACGACGTGGAGCGACGTGCCGGTGACGCTCACCGCCGCCGGCGTGCCCGCGTTCGCGGAGTTCTACCCGGCCGGCCAGGAGCTCGACCCGGTGACGTTCAGCCTGACGCGCGAGGGCTGATCCGCGCGCCGTCAGCCGAAGATGTCGAGCACCCGGCCGATCGACGTGACGAGCGCGTCGATCTCGTCCGGCACGGTGTGGGCGGCGAAGCTCGCCCGCGTCGTCGCCGGGACGCCGAGCGCCCGGTGCAGCGGCTCGGCGCAGTGCTGGCCGGCCCGGACGCACACCTCGTCGCGGGCGATGATCTCGGCGACGTCGTGGGGATGCACCCCGTCGATGGCGAACGAGACGAGCGCGCCCCGCTCCGACGCCGCGCGCGGGCCGACGATCCGCACGCCGTCGACCGCCCCGATCCGCTCCAGGGCGTAGGCGGTGACCGCCTCCTCGTGCGCGTGCACCGCGGCGATCCCTCCGATCGCGTCGACCCAGTCGCAGGCGGCGGCCAGGCCGACCGCCTCGATGATCGGCGGGGTGCCGGCCTCGAACCGGTGGATGCCGTCGGCCCAGCTCGTCTCCTGGAAGTCGACGATCCGGATCATGTCGCCGCCGGTGAGGAACGGCGGCATGTCGGCGAGCAGCTCGCGTCGGACGTGCAGCACCCCGATCCCGGTCGGCCCGTAGAGCTTGTGGCCGGTCCAGCCGTAGAAGTCCGCGCCGATCGCGGACACGTCGACCGGCTGCTGCGGGACCGCCTGGGCACCGTCGACGAGCACCCGGGCCCCGGCGGCGTGCGCACGACGAACGACCTCCCCGACCGGGTTGCGGGTGCCCAGGACGTTCGACACGTGGGCGATCGCGACGAGCTTCGTCCGCCCGTCGGCGAGGACCGCGTCGAGCTCGTCGAGCGAGATCCGGCCCTCGTCGTCGAGCCCGAGGTAGCGCAACGTCGCGCCGCGGCGACGGCAGAGCTGCTGCCACGGCACGAGGTTGGCGTGGTGCTCCATGTGGGTGATGACGACGTCGTCGCCCTCCCCCACGTTGGCGTCGCCCCACGCGTGGGCGACGAGGTTGATCGACTGCGTGACGCTGCCGGTGAAGATCGTCTCCTGCGGGGTGGAGCCGACGAAGGCGGCCACCCGGGCGCGGGCCGCGTCGAACGCCGCGTCCGCCTCGCGCGCCAGGCGGTGCACGCCCCGGTGGATGTTCGCGTAGTGCGAACCCCCGAAGTCGTGCATCGCGTCGAGGACGGCGCGGGGCTTCTGGGCGCTCGCGCCACTGTCGAGGTAGACGATCCCCTCGGGGCGCTCGAGGTACGGGAACGCGGCCCGGACGGTGGCGACGTCGAGCGCCATGAGGCGGGCGCTCAGGCGCCGGCGCCGATCTCGGCCCGGATGCTCGCGTAGCCCTCGGTCTCGATCTGCTCGACGAGCTCGGGGCCACCCTCCTTGACGATCCGGCCGTCGACGAGGATCGACGTGCGGTCCGGCTTCACCAGGTGGAGGATCCGCTGGTAGTGGGTGATGATGAGGACGCCCAGGTCGGACTCGGCCTTCACCGCGTTCACCGCCTGCGACACGACGTTCAGCGCGTCGACGTCGAGGCCGGAGTCGGTCTCGTCGAGGATCGCGACCTCGGGCCGCTGGAGCGCGAGCTGGAGCATCTCCAGGCGCTTCTTCTCGCCGCCGGAGAACCCGTCGTTGAGGTACCGCGACCCGAACGCCTTGGGGACGTTCACCTGCTCCATCGCGCCCTGGACGATCCGGCGGAAGTCCTTCAGCGAGATCTCGTCCTCGCCGCGCTCCTCGCGGTGGGCGTTCATGACCATCCGCAGGTACTTCACGATCGTCACGCCCGGGATCGCGACCGGGTACTGGAAGGCCATGAAGAGGCCCTTGCGCGCCCGCTCGTCCGGGTCGGCCTCGGTGATGTCCTCGCCCTTCCAGAGGATCTGCCCCTCGGTGATCTCGAGGGTCGGGTTGCCCATGATGACGTTGGCGAGCGTCGACTTGCCCGAGCCGTTGGGGCCCATCAGGGCGTGGATCTCGCCGCGGTTGACGGTGAGATCGAGACCCTTGAGGATCTCCTTCTCGCCGACGCGGGCGTGGACGTTCTTGATCTCTAGGTCAGCCATGAGGGATTCGGGTCGGGGATGGGGAACGGCGGGAGGCGACGCCTCGCGTGGGACGGCGACGCGCCGCCCCGGGGGCTCAGGCCGGCGTCGCGGCCCTCGGGACCGTCGGCCGGCCGCCGGACGACGACGCGTCGGTCGGGGGCACCTGGAAGTCGACGAGCTCGGCGAGCGTCGTCTGCTGCAACGCGCGGTGGACGCCTCCCTGGACGCGGGTCCAGAGGAGCTTCGTGCCGCAGGCGCTGCCGTCGTCCTCGAGGTGCGAGCAGAGCACGCGGTCACCCTCGCGGTCGTCGACGAAGCAGGACATCGGCGCCACGGCGCCCTCGAGGGCGGTGATCACCTCGTCCATGCGGATGTCGCCCGCGTCGCGCGACAGGCGGTACCCGCCGTGCGCGCCGCGGGTGCTCTCGACGAGGCCCGCGCGCCGCAGCAACGCGACGATCCGCTCGAGGTACGCCAACGGCAGCCGCTCGGAGGCCGCGACCGTCTTGAGCGAGACGGGCTCGTCGCCGGGCAGTCCGCCGAGGCGGACCATCAGACGGACGCCGTACTCGGCCTTGGTCGTGAAGATCACGGTGGGAGATACCCTACCAGCGCGGTCGGTGGGGGCCGTCCCGGCCGGCGGCGGGGCCCCGGCGCCCGACGGGCCCGCCGGGGCGACCGGTCGCGCGCCGCCGTCCTCGACGTCGGATAGACTGCTCGGCGCAATGTCCGCCGTGCTCGCCGCCGCCACGCCCACCTCGTTCTCGGTCTGGCTGATCCTCCTCTGGCTCGTGATCATCCCGGGCTTCGCGATCGTGCCGCTGCTCTTCACGTTCAGCCAGGTCGCCGGCGAGCACCGGCAGAACCAGGCGTACGCCCGCGGCGAGCGCCCGGCGGACGATCCCGACCAGATCGTCGTCGACGCCTGATCACGGTCGGCCCGCGCGGGCCGACCGCATCGGCCGCGCCGCCCGGCGCCGGCCACGCCGTACGCCACGGCGCCTCCCCGCCCCCGGCCCCCACCGGGGGCGTCGTCGTTCCGGAGCCGGGCCGGCCCGCCCCGGGCCTCCGACCGTGGCCGACGCCCCGCCCGGCGGGCGACCCTCCGGCGGCGGACGGCGCGCCGGCCACGGCGGCCGGCGCGCGTGGCCCGGTCGGTCAGCCGGCCGGGACCGCGGCGTCGATCGTCCCGCCCGCGGCGATGAGGTCCCGGGCACGGTCGAGGTCGCCCGCGCCGTTGAACCGGGCGTAGCCCCGCACCCGGTCGCCGTCGACGAGCCACACCGCGAACGCGTCGTCGTCGAGGCTGCCCTCGACCACCGTCCGGTCCCAGGTGCGGGCCGCCCCGAGCGCCTCGAGCGACACCCAGTCGGCCAGGTCGCTGAAGAAGTACGGCACGACGGCGTACGGCTCGTCGGCGCCCAGCCACTGGCGCGCGACGTACGCGCCCTGCCGGGCGGCGACGTCCTCGTGCTCGATCCGGACCGGCCCGCCGTGGAGCGCGGACTCGGGCTCGGCGATGTCGCCGGCGACCCACAGCCCCTCCGCCGACGTCCGCAGGCGGTCGTCGGCCAGGATGCCGCCACCGGCGCCGATGGTGAGCCCGGCGCGCTTGCCGAGCATGACGTCGGGCACCGCGCCGACGCCGCAGATGACGAGGTCGGCGGGCACGGTCGTGCCGTCGGCGAGCGCCACGCCGGCCACCCGCGACTCGTCGTCGTCGGGGGTCACGGGGACGAACGACCGCACGTCGACGCCACCGCGCACCTCGACGCCCCCGGCCTCGAGCCGACGGCGCACCCACGCCCCGACCTCGGGGCCGAACGTCCGCTCCAGGGGCTCGGACTCGAGCATGAGGACGGTCACCGACACGCCCTGGGACGCGAGGCTCGCCGCGGCCTCGCAACCGATGTAGCTCCCCCCGACGAGCACGACCCGCGGCGCGTCGAGGCCCTCGAGATCGCGACGGACCGCCGCGCCGTTGCGCAGCGACCGGACGTAGTGGATCCCGACGAGGCCCGCTCCGTCGACCGCGAGGCGCCGGACGTTGGCGCCGGTGGCGAGGAGCGCCCGGTCGTACCCGAGCGTCGCCTTCGTCTGCAGGCGGACCGTCCGCTCGGCGGGATCGAGCGCCAGGACGCTCGTGCGCGTGCGCAGGTCGACGTCGTTGGCCTCGTACCACTCCGGCGGCAGGACCGGCGACGCGTCGGGCTTCGCCTCGCCGCGCAGCACCTCCTTCGTGCCCGGCGGACGGTGGTACGGCACGTCGAGCTCGCGGGTGACGAGCGTGATCCGCCCGTCGAACCCTCCGTCGCGCAGCTCGCGGGCGGCGGACGCGGACGCGATCCCCCCTCCGATGAGCAGGACGTCGGTCGTCTCGTCTGGCATGGCGCGCACCGTACCAGCGGATCGGACGCCGACCGGCCCGCTCCCGACGACCCGCTCAGCGGCCCCCCGGATCGGGGGGAGCGGCGCGCCGTCGCACCAGCGGCCCACCGCCGTGGGTCGTGACGAACGCGGCGGCGCGCTCCGGCATCCCCAGGTGCCAACCTTGGCCGAGCGTGACCCCCAGGTCGAGCAACGCGTCGATCTGCGCCTCGCGCTCGATGCCCTCACCGACGACGGCGAGGCCGAGCTGGTCGGCGACCGCCACGAGCGCCCGCACCATCACCGCGTCGTCGTCCCCGTCCGGGCCGTCCAGCCGCTCGGTGAACGACCGGTCGATCTTCACGATCGCCCCGGGGATCCGGCGCAGCTGGCGCAGCGACGACGCGCCGAGCCCGAAGTCGTCGATCGCGACGCGGGTCCCGAGCGCCTGCAGGTCCGCCAGCACCCCGACGGTCCGCTCGTCGACGAGCACGTCCTCCACGACCTCGAGGCAGAGGCGCTGCGGCGCCAGGCCGTGGAGCTCGAGCTGCTCCGCGACCATCCGGACGAGCCCCGGGTCGTGGATCTGGCGGGGCGACAGGTTGACCGACACCCGCAGGGACGGCACCGCCACGGCCGCTGCGCACGCCTCCCCCAGGATGCGGCGGCCGAGCGGGACGATGAGCCCGCTCTCCTCCGCGACCGGCAGGAACCGCCCCGGCGACAGCATGCCGAGCTCGCCGTGGCTCCAGCGGATCAAGGCCTCGGCCCCCCGCAGCGCGCGGCTCCGCAGGTCGACGATCGGCTGCAGGTGGACCTCGAGGCCGTCGTCGGCGTCGAGCGCCCGGCGGAGGTCCTGCTCGATCCGCAACCGGTCGCGGCTGCGCTCGCGCAGGTGCTCCTCGAACACCTGGACCCGGGCCCGGCCCCGCTGCTTGGCCTCGAACATCGCGAGGTCGGCCTCGCGGACGATCGCCTCGGCGTCGTCGAGCGCCTCGCTCATCGCGACCCCGACCGACGCGGTGACGACGACCTCGCCCCCGTCGCCGAGCGGGATCGGTCGCTCGACGAGCTCGATCGCGGTGCGGGCGTGGCGCAGCGCGTCGTGCTCGGCGCCGAGGCCCGGGAAGAGCAGGACGAACTCGTCGCCCGCGAACCGCGCCGCGACGCCGTGGCCGTCGAGCGCCTGTAGCCGTCCGCCGATCGTGCGCAGGACCGCGTCGCCGACCGCGTGACCGAGCGTGTCGTTGATGCTCTTGAACCGGTCGACGTCGACGAAGAGCAACGCCGCGGGCTCCCGCCGGCGGAGCCCGGTCCCCATCCGCTCGATCCGGTCGATGAGCCCGCGGCGGTTGAGCAGCCCGGTGAGGTCGTCGTGGTCGGCCCGGTGCTCCAGCGCGCGGACCGACGCGGCGAGGCTCCGGGTCAGCCCGACGTTCTCGTGCAGCGCCAGGACGTGTCGGAACCCCAGCACCCCGATGAGGACCGCCGACCCGATGACGGTCGGACCGTCGACGGCGTCGCGGATCGCGTCGACGAGCAGCACCGCGGCCACCGGCATGAGGAAGAGGTACGGCATCGTGAGCCACGCGGTGACGAGGCGCGAGGCCTCGGCGGCGCCCTGCTCGCCGACGTCGAACGCGCGACGCCACGCCGCCAGCGCGACCGCCGCGAGCGACCCGATCCAACAGGCGTCCCCGATCCACGTCGCGTCGTCGCCCCCGGCCCGCAGCTCGATGCCCCGCGCGAGGTCGGACGTGAGCAGCAGCACGAGGCCGACGAGGATGAGCCCCAGGGTCCCGCGGAGGTGCGGGCGCGTGCGCGCGAGCGCGAAGCCGCCCGCGGCCAGCGCGATCGTGTCGGCCGCGAGGTAGGCGACCGTCACGCCGACCGATCCGCCCGGCAGGTCTCCGGCGTCGACGAACGGGCGCAGGACGAGGCACCAGGCGACGATCGCGGTGCTGACGCCGACCGCGACGGCATCGAGCGCCAGGCGCGTCGCGTGGCGTCGGTCGTCGATCTGCGCGGCGAACAGCGCGAGCCCGACGATGACCAACGGGACGACGAGCAGCGCCGCCCCGTCGAGCTCGGTCGCCGTGCCGACCCGGATCGCCTCGTCGGGGTCGGCGATCATCGTCACCGTGGTGACGAGCGCCGCGACGAGCGCGCCGCCGATCGCGATCCAGCCCGCGCGCTCCCGCCCCGGGCGCCGGGCCCGGACCTGGAGCGTCACCCCGACCATGGCGACGAGCACGAGCAGCACCTCGAGCCCCCGTCGGGCGACGCCCGACGGACCCGTCCCGTCACCGACGGACGCCAGGCCGATCGCGACGATCGCGGTCGCGAGGATCGTCGCCGGCAGCGTCGTCGGGCGACGGAGGCGGGCGGAGAGCCGGGCGGCGAGGTCTCCGTCGGACGTGGGCGACACGCCGCGACTCTATCCGGGCGTCGCGTTCCGCCCCCGATCCGGGTAGGGTCCTCCGGGGTCGTTTGCGGGTGGTTCTCCATCCGTCGATCGACCACGGCTTCCGCACCGCCGCCTGCGGAGGTCACCGCCACAAGGAACGCCGCCGACTCGGAGGCCTGCCCGTGAGACGACAGTTCGACGCCGTCAACCACCCGCTGCCCCGACGCACCCCGCTGTGCGTCGGCCTCGCGACCGCCTGCGCGTGCGTCGCGGTGGCGACGCCGGCGACCGCCGACTCGGGATCGATGTCCGTCGCCGCCGCCACCGCCACGGTCGAGGCCCCGGCCCCCGACGCCGCCGCCAAGCCCGCCGGCATGGCGATCGGGCAGAGCGGCAACCGCGTCAAGTCGCTCCAGCGCACCCTCTTCCAGCTCGGACTCCCGGTCGCCCGCGACGGCGAGTTCGGCCGTGCGACCGACATCGCCGTCCGGCGCTACGAGGTCCAGGAGGGCCTCGAGGTCGACGGCGTCGTGACGACCGACGAGTTCCGGGCGATGCGCAAGGCGGCACGGCCCAAGCGCGCCGAGCGGAGCTTCGCGTCGCGCACGCTGCGCCGCGGCGCCGTCGGCACCGACGTCCGCGCCGTCCAGCGCCTGCTCCTCGCCAACGGCATCGACGGACCGACGCACGGCAAGTTCACCGCGTCGACGCAGTCCAAGGTCCGGCGTTGGCAGCGGACCGAGAAGCTCAAGGCCGACGGCACGCTCACGCGCGAGGAGGCCCGCCTCCTGCGCAAGCAGACCCCGCCGCCCCCGGGCGCCGCCACGTCCGAGCCCCAGATCGAGCTCAAGGTCGACGAGCAGGGCTACACGTTCCCGATCAAGGGCAAGTGGCGCTGGGGCAAGGGCGCGACGTTGTTCGGCGACCGTGGCGGCGCGCACCAGGGCGTCGACGCGTTCGCGGTCTGCGGCACCCCGCTCGTGGCGGCGTCCGCCGGCAAGGTCAAGCTCAACAAGTCCCACGGCGCCGCCGGCAACTACGTCGTCATCACCGACACGCCGACCGGCGAGGACCAGGTGTACATGCACCTCAAGTCGCGGTCGCCGCTCAAGGTCGGCGACGCCGTGACCGCCGGGCAGGAGATCGGCGAGGTCGGCGACACCGGCAACGCCGACGGCTGCCACCTGCACTTCGAGATCTGGACGAAGGGCGGCTACTACACCGGGGGCGCGCCGCGCAACCCGAAGGCCGACCTGACCCGCTGGTCGGTGAGCGCCGGCAACCCGGCGCGCAGCTCGTTCTTCCAGACCTGATCCGGGCCCGCGTGGTGGTCCCGCGTCGCGGGGCCCGGTCGCGATCACATCGGCGACAGCTCGCCGCCGAACGGCCGGTCGGACACCGGCATCTCGATGCCGTCCTGCGCGAACACGACGTAGATCTGCTCGCGCAGCAGGCGCATGATCCGCCACTGCTGCGACGGGGTCGTCTTGATGACGAGGCGGATCGTCACCCCGTTGGGGCCGATCGACTGGACGCCCCAGACCTCCGGCGGCTCGAGCACGGCGGCGTCGTTCTCGCGGACCGCCTCGGCCGCGCGACCGATCGCGGCCTTCGCGGCGCTGATGTCCTGGCCGTGGGCGACCGGGACGTCCAGGACCGACCGCGACCAGTGCTGGCTCTGGTTGCCCACCGCACGCATCTCCCCGTTGGGGACGTGCCACACCGTGCCGTCGAGCGCCCGCAGGCGCGTGTTGCGCAGCGTCAGCGCCTCGACCACCGCGGTCACGGGATCGCCGCCGGACACGGGACGGAACTGGATCTCGTCCCCGACCCCGAACTGGTCCTCCAACAGGATGAACACGCCCGACAGGAAGTCCCCCACGAGCGACTGCGCCCCGAAGCCCAACGCGACGCCCAGCACGCCCGCGCCGGCCAGCAACGGCGCCAGGTCGATGCTCATCCGGCCGAGGGCCATGAACACGGCCGTGGCGTAGATCAGCGCCGTGGCGACGCTCTTGAGGATCCCCAGCACCGCCTCGCGACGCTGCTCGCTGCGGACGCTCACCTCCTGCGTGTCCAGCAGCGCCGCCGGCGCGATCCGCCGCACGACCGAGAACCCCTGCGACAGCCGGCCCGTCCCGACCCCGCGGCCGATGTTGACGATGCACCGCCGGACCAGGCGGTTGACGATCCACGCGACGACGAGGATGACGAGGATGCCCAGGCCGTCGGTGACGAGCCAGTGGACCGCCTCGGCGGCGAACCGATTGCCCGTCGCGGTCGGCGCGCCGTCGTAGATCGAGCGACACAGATCGCTCTGCCAGCTGCCGGCCTCGCCGCAGACGCGGTCGAGCCGCCGCCCGCGGGCGGCCACCTGCTCGGCGGAGAGCGCCTCGCCGAGGACCGGCGCCACGGTCGGGGAGATGGATCCGAGGATGGTCGTCAAGGCCACGGACCCGAAGGTAACGAACGCGCCGCCGCGGCCTGCCGGTGCATCGGGGCCGCTGCGTCGGTGCGCGCCGTCACGCCCACCCCGTCGGCGGTGGGCTACTCTTGTCCGCTGGTGGTGCCGGTCGGCCCCCGCTCGCCCCAGGCGATCGGAGCCCACCGTCCGCCATCGCGTTCCTCTCCCCTCGCGTGACTCCGCCCTCCGGGCCAGGATCTCTCGCGGCCGGCAGCTCGAGCGCGCCCCGGCCGTTCGCCATCCCGGCAACGGATCCAGAACCAGGAGTCACAGTGCCCGAAGTCACCTTCGCCGATCTCGGCGTGTCCGATGCCGTCGTGCGCGCCCTGGACGAGCGCGGCATGACCAGCCCGTTCGCCGTCCAGTCGCTCGTCCTCCCGGAGGCCCTGAAGGGTCGGGACGTGCTGGCCCGCGCCCCCACCGGGTCCGGCAAGACCATCGCGTTCGGCCTCACGATCGCCGAGCGGATCGAGTCGACCGACCCGCGCCCCAGCGCGCTCGTCCTCGTCCCGACCCGTGAGCTCGCGACCCAGATCGTCGACGAGACCTACGAGATCGCCCACGCCCGCGCGCTCGCGATCACCGCCGTCTACGGCGGCGCCGGGATCGAGAAGCAGGCCCGGCTGGCCCAGCGCTCGCACGTGCTCGTCGCCACCCCCGGCCGGCTCGAGGACCTGTTGCGCCGCGGCGACATCTCCCTGGGCCAGGTCCGCCTGCTCGTGCTCGACGAGGCCGACCGGATGCTCGACATGGGCTTCCTCCCGGCCGTCAAGCGGATCGTCGGCCAGACCCGCCGCGACCGCCAGACGCTGTTCCTGTCCGCGACGCTCGACGGGCGCGTCGGCGAGATCGCCAAGGCCTACACCGACGATCCCGCCCACATCAGCCACGACCATCCCGAGGTCGAGCAGGGCGCGATCACGCACCGGTTCCGCCAGGTCCACCGTGAGGACAAGGTCGACGCGCTCGTGCGCGCGCTCGACGTCAAGCGCGACCTGGCGGTCGTGTTCGTCAAGACGAAGCACGGGGCCGACAAGGTCGTCCGCAAGCTCAAGTCCCAGGGCGTCGACTCGGTCGCGCTGCACGGCAACCGCTCCCAGGCGCAGCGTCGGCGCGCGCTGACCGCGTTCGAGGACGGCGAGACCGACGTCCTCGTCGCCACCGACGTCGCCGCGCGCGGCCTCGACGTCGAGGGCGTCACCCACGTCATCCAGTACGACCTGCCCGTCGACGCCGAGACCTACGTCCACCGCGTCGGCCGCACCGGTCGCGCCGGTCGCACCGGCGAGGGCCTGACCTTCGTCGAGCCGGAGGAGGAGCGCGACATGGGCGTCATGGCCCGCGACCTCGATCTCGGCGTCGAGCTCTCGGCCGCCGGCATGCGGGTCGCGTCCCCGGGCGAGAAGGCCCCGGGCGTGCACCGGCAGCAGAAGCCCAAGCCCCCGCGCCCCGGTCGCGGCGGCAACGGCGCAGGACGTGGCGACGCCCACGGCGGCGGACGTGGCGGGGCCCGCGGTGGCGGTCGCGGCGACGGACGTCGTGGTGGCGACCGGCCGGGCGACGCGCGTCGCGGCGGCGACGGTGGACGGGGCGAGGGCCGCGCCGCCGAGCCGCGCCGCGCCGGTGACGGGGGCCGCGGCGACACCCGCCAGGACGGTGGCCGCAGCCATGCGCCGCGCTCGGGCGAGCCCAAGCGCTACCGGTCGTCGCGCGCCGGCGGTGGACGCTCCGGCGACGGTCGGTCCGACGACGGTCGCTCCGGCGGCCGCTCCGGCGGGGGTCGCGATGGTCGCCGCTCGGGCGGCGGCCGCGGTCAGGGTCGTCCGGGCGGCAGTCGGGGCTGATGGCCCGCCGGCTGGCGACCGCGCCGGCCCCCGTGGTCGGCGGGGTCATCGGCCTCATGGTCCTCGTCGTCCTGCACGTGGTGCGGGGCGTCGAGTACTGGAACTTCAGCGAGGGCGTCTACGCGTTCACGGCGAGGCTCCTCCTCGACGGGCACGACGTCTACGGCGACGTCGTCGCCGCCCAGCCCCCGGTGATGCTCCTCGCCGGCGCCGGGATCCTCGCGGTGTCGGACACCATCGAGGGGCTGCGCGCCGGCGTCGCGCTGCTCCAGCTCGCCGGTGGCGTCCTGGCCGCGCTGACCGCCGCCCGGCTCGGCGCTTCGCGGGCCTGGGTCGTCGCGACCCCGGCGCTCGCGATGCTGCTGCCGTGGGCGGTGCACGAGCACGGGGCGCTGACCCCCGAGCCGATCGGCCTGCCGCTGCTCCTCGGCGCGGGGCTCGCCGCCGCCCGACCCGGTCACGCGGCCCGGGTGGCCGGGGTCCTCCTCGCCGTCGCGGCGTTCACGAAGGTGACGTTCCTGCTGCCGGCGGTGGCGGTGACGCTCGTCGCCCGTGACCGCGCGGTCGTCGCCCGCTGGCTCGTCGGGGCGCTCGTCGTGCAGGCCGCGCTGTGGACCGCGCTGTTCGGTGGTGGGATGTGGGGCGACGCCGTCGTCGCCCAGTCCGAGAGCGCGATCCGCTCGGTCCGGTACATGGTCGAGGTCCTGTCGCAGTCGCTGTGGAGCCTGCTCGGGCTGCTCGGAGGTGTCGCGTGGCTCCTGTGCGCCTGGAGGCGGGAGCGGCGGAGCTCGACGCCCGCCGTCGACGCCGACCAGCGGCGCGTGAGCGTCACGCTCGCGATCGCGATGCTCCTGACGTCGGCGACGATGCTCAAGGACGGGACGGGTCTCAACGTCCTGGTCCCGGTCGAGACCGCGCTGCTACCGCTGGCGGTCGCGGGGTTCGCCCTCGCCTGGCGTACCGCGTCGCGGCCGGCGGTGCGCGTCGTCGTGGTGACGCTCGCGCTGCTCGGTCCGGCGCAGAGCATGGCGTTGCTCGCCGGCCCCGAGGACCCGGTCGGGTTCCTCCGCCCGTTCTCGGGGACGGCCTGGGCGCGGCTGCTGTCGTCGGACGAGGTCCGGGCGCAGGCCACGATCGCCCGGGCCTGCCCGCCCGGGGCGCCCTACAGCGGCCAGCCGTTCGTGGCGTTCGTCGCCGAGCGGCCGATGCCCGCCGACCAGCCCGACCTCTTCATCACCGCCCGGGCCGAGCACCACCGCGACGTCTACGCCCGGATGCTCGCCGTCGCGCCGCGCTGCCCCTGATCGCGCGGTCGGTCGGTCGACCGGCCGGGCCGACGGCGCGCGTGGCGGATGGCGCCCGCCACGCGACCACGATCCGCCGCGCACGGCGGTGCGGTCCCGCCGCACCGCGGGCCTGGTGACTCACATGCGGAACAGCGGGCGGCGGACCGGGTCGAGCGGGGCGTTGGCGCAGGCGTCGAGGGCCAGGCCGACGACGCGGCGGGTGTCGCGCGGGTCGATGATGCCGTCGTCCCACAGCCGCGCCGACGCGTACACCGGGTGGCCCTGCTCCTCGAACTGCTCGCGGACCGGGGCGGCCATCGCCTCGCGCTCCTCGTCGGAGAAGTCGATCCCGCGCGCGGCGAGCTGCTGCTCGCGGACGGTGGTGAGGACGGTCGCGGCCTGCTCGCCGCCCATCACCGAGATCCGGGCGTTGGGCCACATCCACATGAACCGCGGCTGGTACGCCCGACCGCACATGCCGTAGTTGCCGGCGCCGTGCGATCCACCGACGACGACGGTGAGCTTGGGCACCCGGGCGCACGCCACCGCGGCGACCATCTTCGCGCCGTCCTTGGCGATGCCGCCCGCCTCGTACTCGCGGCCGACCATGTACCCCGCGATGTTCTGCAGGAAGAGCAACGGGACGCCGCGCTCGTCGCACAGCTCGATGAAGTGCGCGGCCTTCAGCGCGCTCTCGCGGAAGAGGATCCCGTTGTTGGCGAGGATCCCGACCGGGTGGCCCATGACGTGCGCGAACCCGGTGACGAGCGTGTCGCCGTACAGCGGCTTGAACTCGTGCAGGTCGCTGCGGTCGACGACGCGGGTGATGATCTCGCGGGCGTCGTAGGGCTCGCGCGCGTCGACCGGGACGACGTCGAGCAGCGTGTCGGGGTCGTGCGTCGGCGGCTCCGGGGCACGGGTCTCCCACGGCGCGCCCGGCCGGCCGTCCGGCGCGGTGACCGGGCGGGACCGCGGCAGGGTCGCGACGATCCGGCGCACGAGCTGCAGCGCGTGCTCGTCGTCCTCGGCCAGGTGGTCGACGACGCCGGACGTCCGGGCGTGCAGCTCTCCCCCACCCAGGTCCTCGGCCGAGACCTCCTCGCCGGTGGCGGCCTTCACCAGCGGCGGTCCGCCGAGGAAGATCGTGCCCTGCTCGCGGACGATGATCGTCTCGTCGCTCATCGCCGGGACGTACGCGCCGCCGGCGGTGCACGACCCCATGACCGCCGCGATCTGGGCGATCCCCTCGCGCGACAGGCGGGCCTGGTTGTAGAAGATCCGGCCGAAGTGCTCCTTGTCGGGGAAGACCTCGTCCTGGCGCGGCAGGAACGCCCCGCCCGAGTCGACGAGGTACACGCACGGCAGGCGGTTCTCGAGCGCGACCTCCTGCGCCCGCAGGTGCTTCTTCACCGTCAGCGGGTAGTACGTGCCGCCCTTCACCGTCGCGTCGTTGGCGATGATGAGCACCTCGCGACCGTGGATCCGGCCGATCCCGGCGATGACCCCGGCGGAGGGCACGTCGTCGTCGTAGACGTCCTCGGCCGCCAGCGGCGCGAGCTCGAGGAACGGGCTGAACGGGTCGACGAGCCGGTCGATCCGGTCGCGCGGCAGGAGCTTGCCGCGCGCGAGGTGTCGCTCGCGGGAGCGCTCCCCGCCGCCACCGGCGATCCGCTCCAGCCTGGTGCGGAGATCGCCGATCAGGGCCTCGTGGCGCTCGCGGTGGGTGGTCCCCCCGTCGGTGGCTCCCGGTCCCGTCGCGCCCGGCCCGTTCCCTGCGGCCCCGTTCGCGGCCGTCGTCGTCGCGTCGCTCATGCGGACTCCTCCTCCTGCACCGCGGCCAGCACCTGGCCGCGCTTGACGTGATCGCCGACGGCGACGTCGACCTCTCCGACGACGCCGTCGGTCGGGGCGACGACCTCGAGCTCCATCTTCATCGACTCCAGGACGACGATGACCGTGCCCGCCGTCACCGCGTCGCCGACGGCGGCGCGCACCGCGATGACGACGCCGGGCAGCGGCGCCTCGAGGCTGCCCGACCCCACGCCGGTCCCGGCGGTCGTCTCGGGCATGTCGCGCCACGACCAGGTGCCGTCGGGGCCGTGGACCCACCACCAGTCGTCGTCGCGACCGACGGTCCACCGGGCCGCGTCGTGGCCCTCGCGGACCTCGATCCGCGCGACGCCGTCGGGCCCCAGGGCCCCGGTGACGCCGACCGCCACCGGATCGGCGCCGTCGACGGCGACGTCGGAGCCCCCGTCGGCGCGGGGCCGCAGGTCGACCGTCACCGCGGCGTCGTCGGGGTCGAGCATCCGCAGCCGGGTGCTCGCCGGGCCCCCGATCCGCCAGCCGTCGGGCCGGTCGAACGCGGCGGTGCGGCCGTCGCCGGTGCGGACCGCCTCCTCGTGCCTGCGCCACGCGGTGAGCGCGCGCAGCGCGGCCGCGGCCGCGGCGTCGGAGGGACCGGCCAGGCCGGCCGCGTCGTCCTCGTCGGCGAGGAGCGCCTCGACGAGCGTCGTCGTCTGTGCGCCCGCACGCACCTCGGGCCGGTCGACGAGCCGGCGGAGGAACGCGGCGTTCGTCTGCACGCCGAGGATCGTCAGCTCGTCGAGCGCCCGGCGCAGGCGCTCCAGGGCCTGGTCGCGGTCGCGGCCGTGGGCGACGACCTTCAGGAGCATCGGGTCGAACGCCGTCGTGACGTCGCCACCGGCGGCGAGGCCCGAGTCGACGCGGATCCCGGGCCCGTGCGGCTCGGCGTAGGCGACGACGGGACCGGTCGCGGGCAGGAACACCGGTCCGGCGGGACCGGCGCCGATCCGCTCCGCGCAGATCCGGGCCTCGATCGCGTGGCCGCGGGGTCGCGGCGCCCCGGCGCCGCCGCGGTCGTCGGTCCGCGACGCGACCATCGCGTCGGCGAGCGGCTCGCCGTCGGTGATCCGCAGCTGCAGCTCGACGAGGTCGAGGCCGTGGACGAGCTCGGTGACCGGGTGCTCGACCTGCAGCCGGGCGTTCATCTCGAGGAAGAAGAGCTCGGTCGCGTCGTCGTCGCACGCGGATCCGGGGCGCGCGTCCGGCACCCCGACGAGAAACTCGACGGTGCCGAGGTTGCGGTACCCGGCGGCGGTCGCCAGCCGCACCGCGGCCTCGTGCAGCCGGGTGCGCAGCACGTCGCCCAGGCCCGGCGCCGGGGACTCCTCGACGAGCTTCTGGTGGCGCCGCTGCAGGCTGCACTCGCGCTCCCCGATGGCGACGACCGCGCCGTGGTGGTCGGCGGCGATCTGCACCTCGACGTGGCGTGCGGGCTCGACGAGCCGCTCGACGAGGAGCTCGGCGCGGCCGAAGGCGGCCTGCGCCTCGCGGCGGGCGGCGCCGACCGCGCCGTCGAGCTCGGCGAGCGCGTCGACGCGACGCATCCCCTTGCCCCCGCCCCCGGCGGACGCCTTGAGCAGCAGCGGCAGCCCTGCATCGTCGGCGAACGCGCGCACCTGCTCGGCGGTCACGTCGTCGCCCTGCAACCCCGGGACGACCGGGACGTCGGCGTCGGCGGCGGTCCGCTTGGACGCGATCTTGTCGCCGAGCAGGTCGATCGCGTCGGCGGTCGGCCCGATCCAGGCGATGCCCGCGTCGACGAACGCCCGCGCGGCGTCGGCCCGCTCGGCGAGGAACCCGTACCCGGGGTGGACGGCGTCGCAGCCCCGCTCGCGGGCGATCGCCACGAGCCGGTCGACGTCGAGGTACGGCGAGCGCTGCTCGTCGGCGGGCAGCGCGACGGCGTGGTCGCACGCCGCGACGTGCGGCGCGGCGGCGTCCTGCGGGGCGTGGACGGCGACGGACTCGATCCCGAGCCGGCGCAGCGTCGCGGCGATCCGCACCGCGATCTCGCCGCGGTTGGCGATGAGGACGCGATCAGGCATGGTCGGCTCCGGGTCGGTCGGTCGAGGTCGGTCGGGCTCGGGCGGCCCGCGCTTAGGCGAGGAGGGCGCGGGAGATGACCATCTGCTGGACCTCGTCGGTCCCCTCGCCGATGGTGAGGATCTTCGCGTCGCGGTAGAAACGGCAGACGGGGTACTCCTCCATGTAGCCGTACCCGCCGTGGATCTGCACGGCCTCCTCGGCGGCGCGGACGGCGAGCCGCCCGGTCTTGAGCTTCGCCTGGGCGGCGGTGAGCGAGAAGTCGCGGCCGGCGTCCTTGAGCGCCGCGGCGCGATAGACGAGCAGCCGGGCGGCCTCGATCTCGGTCGCCATGTCGGCGAGCTTCGCCTGGATCTGGCCGAACCGGGCGATCGGGCCGCCGAACGCGTTGCGGGTCTTCGCGTACGCGGCGGCCTCGTCGAGCGCACCCTGCGCGAGGCCCAGGCCCATCGCCGCGACGCCGATCCGTCCGCCGTCGAGGATCTGCATGAACTGCTTGAACCCGGCGCCGCGCGGGCCGAGGAGGTTGGCCTCGGGCACCTGCGCGCCGGTGAACGTCAGCGGCCGGGTGTCCGACGCGTTCCATCCCATCTTGCGGTACGGCTCGCCGGGCTCGTAGCCGGGGGTGCCGTTGGGGACGATGAGGTTGGAGATCTCGGGACGGGTGCGGCCCTTGGCGTCCGTGAGCTCGCCGGTCACCGCGGTGATCGCGACGTGGCCGCTGATGTCGGTCCCGGCGTTGGTGATGAACTGCTTGGCGCCGTCGATCGTCCACGTGCCGCCGTCGAGCGTCGCGCGGGTCTTGACGTTGCCGGCGTCGGAGCCGGCCTCGGGCTCGGTCAGCCCGAACGCGCCGAGCTTGCGACCCGCGCAGAGGTCGGGCAGCAGCTCGGCCTTCTGCTCGTCGCTGCCGAAGAGCCAGATCGGCTGGGTGCCCAGCGACGTGTGCGCGCACATCGTGATCGCGACCGACGAGTCGATCCGGGTGAGCTCCTCGACGGCGACGGCGTACTGCAGCGTCGTGCCGCCCGATCCGCCGACATCCTCGGGGAACGGGATGCCCATCCAGCCCAGCTCGCCCATCTTCGCCACGAGCGCGTAGGGGAAGGCCTTGGTGCGGTCGAGCTCCTCGGCCACCGGGGCGACCTCGGAGACGGCGAAGTCACGGACGACGGCCTGCAGCTCGCGGACGTCTTCGGGCAGATCGAGATCCATACGTTGCTTATACCGAACGGACGGTCTAAGTTTCAAGGCGCACGTCGCCCACGCCTCCGACCGGTGGCGGTCGCCCATCGAGGCGGCCGACCGGTGGGCGGGCGCCGCCCCACCACCCATGGCCGCACCTCCGAAGAAGCCCCACCTGCGCGAGCGCTACGACGAGCGTCAGCGGACCGTGCTCGACGCCTGCGCCCGGGTGTACGCCGAGCGCGGCTACCACGGTGCCTCGATCGACGACCTGCTCGCCGCCACCGGACTGACCCGCGGCGGCCTGTACCACTACATCGGGTCGAAGCCCGAGTCCCTGGCCCGGATCCTCGGCGACCTCATGGGACCGCTGCTCGAGCAGGCGGCCGCCGTCGTGTCGGGACCGGACGCCCCGTCGACCGCCGAGGGTCGGCTCCGCGCCCTCGTCGGGGTGTGGCTGCGGCGGGTCGGCGAGCGCCAGGCCCACGTGCGCGTGTTCCAGCAGGAGCGCCACGCGCTCGAGTCCGGCGGGGCGTGGGACGAGATCCGGGCCGACCGCGATGCGTTCACGTCGCTGCTCGTCGGCGTGCTGCGCGACGGCGCGGCGTCGGGCGAGCTGACGATCGCCGACCCGTCGCTCACCGCCCTGGCGATCCAGGGCATGGTGAACCACGCGGCGACCTGGCTCGACCCCGCCGGGCGGCTGACCCCCGACGAGGTCGCCGACGGATTCTGCGACCTCGTCCTCGACGGGATGCGGGCGTAGCGGCCGGACACCCGCGGTCCGTGCCGGACGCCACGAGGGCAGCGCCGGCCACCGCGGCGCTCGTCGACCGTGGCGGCCCGACGCGGCCTCAGCCCTCGTCGGCCGCGGCGGCCGCCGGCGCGGGCTCGGGCACGTCCTCGCCCAGCAACGCCGCCCGACGCTCGGCGGTCAGCGGCTCGTAGCGGTCGCGGGACGGCTCGTAGGCCCACGCCCGGTCGTCGCCCGGGTCCGGGAGCCCGGCGTCGCGCAGGCCGCTCGTGATCGGCCGGTACCACGTGGTGACCGGCAGGTCGTCGACGACGTGCACGACGTCGGGTCGACGCTCCACGTCGAGCGCCGCCAGGGCCCCGGTGACGTCGTCGACGGCCAGCTCGCGGCCGTCGCGCAGCGTCACGGCGGCCACCGCCACCCGTCGACGCCCCGCGCCCCGCACCTGGTAGGCGACCGCCAGGTCGATGTCGGGGATGGCGTCCAGGGCGTCGATCACCGGGAACGCGTAGACGAGCCCGTGCTCGGTCGGCGTCGCCGCCGCGGCGTGGTCGACGAGCCAGTAGTCGCCCTCGGCGTCGCGACGGAAGAGGTCGCCGGTGACGTGCCACGCGTCGCCGCGCTTGAACACGCCGCGCAGCGGGTTGCCGGGGGCCGCCTCGACCGCCGTCCGCACCCGCGTGAGGAGCATGCCGATGTCGCCGTCCACCGCGGGCAGGACGAACCCGTCCGCACCCTCGACGAGGCCGCCGACCTCGGGATCCCACGCGGCCAGCCGCAGCTCGGAGCTGCCCGGCAGTCGACGGCCCTTCGCGCCCGGCTTCTGCCCCGACACGTTGGCGAGGACCGCGTCGCCCTCGGTCGACGCGTAGAACTCCAGGACGCCGGCGGTGCTGAACCGCTCGAGCGTGCGCAGCCAGAGGCCCCGCGGCATGCCGGACCCGATGAAGAGCCGGATCGGGTGGTGCTGCTCGACCGGGCTCGGCGGCGCGTCGACGAGCGCCCGCGCCGACGTCCACGTGTACGACACGACGGTGACGCCGTAGCGGCGGACCTCGTCCCAGAACGTCGACGGCGAGTACTCGCGCGACAGCGCGATCCGGGCGCCGGACGCGACCGCGCCGCCGACGCTCATGAGCAGCGCCGACGGGTGGTGCAGCGGCGTCACGGCGTAGACGGTGTCCTTCGGCGTCAGCTCGGCCGCGGCGGCGGTGCCGAACGCCGACAGCGCCCAACGGTGGTTGCTGATCCGCTTGGCGCGGGTCCGACGACCCTCGCCGGTGAACACCGTGAACGCGTGGTCGACCGCGCGTCCCTGGTTGGGCCGGTACCACGACGGCAGGCGCACCTTGGCCGGGTCGATCCGCTCCAGGTCGACGACGAGCGGGCCGAGGTCGCGCGGCTCGCCGCCACCGCCGAGGACGAGGACCTCGACCGACAGCGCGTCGGAGGCCCGGACGGCCATCTCGGGATCGGCGACGACCCGCTCGATCTGGCCGATCTCGGCCTCCAGCGCCAGGTCGCCGTCGGGCCGCATGAGGACGGCGACCGCGCCGATCCGGCTGAGCGCCGCGACGACGGTGAGCGCACTGGGGCGCGGGGCCATGAGCACGCCGACGTGCTGGCCCTGACGGACCCCGACGCGGACGAGGCCGCGGACGACGTTGTCGATCCGCTCCTTCACCGCGCCGTGGGTGTGGGCGCGGTCCTCGAAGAGGAAGAGGACGTCGTCCTGCGCGCGCTGCGCCTGCTCGTCGAGCAGCAGCCCGAGCGAGATCCGCGTCTGCGGCTGGATGCCCTCCAGGCGGAAGAGCCGCGGCAGCTGCGACGCGGCGCCGTCGGCGATCCCCCGCACGGTCCGCAGGGTGCCGCGCACGCTGCGGCGCAGCGAGCGCACGACGCCGACGCCGACGTCGGACGCCAGCTCGATGCTCGTCCCGACGCGGGGCGCGACCGGGGCGTCGTCCTCGGCCTCGGGGTCGATCGGGACGAGCGCCTCGGGCGGCTCGCCGCGACCGTCGCGCCAGTTGATCCAGTCGGCGACGGCGGGCATCGTGACGCGCCGGGCGGCTCCGCCGACGACGAGCCCGAAGTGCCCGGCGGGGAGCGGGATCTCGAAGCACTCCGACTGCGGCGCGGCCCGGGCGATGCCGCGCACGGCGCGCGGCGTCGCGATCGAGTCGACCTCGCCGACGAACGCCAGCACCGGCGCGGTGATGTCGGCCAGCGTCACGAGGCGGTCGTCGATGACGATGCCGCCCGACAGCATCCGGTTCTGGGCGACGAACTGCCGCAGCAGGTCGGCGAGCGCCGGGCCCGACCAGGCGACGAACCCCTCGCCGTTGAGGAACCGCCGCTGCCCCTCGCGCGGCAGCAGCGCCTCGCGGTCGTGCAGGCGCAGGAGGAAGTCGAGCTGCGACCGCGCGGTCTTCACCGGGTCGAGCAACCGGAACCCGGTGCTGCTCGCCCACGCCGGCAGGCTGCGGCCGGCGTCGAACACGTGGTTGGCGAGGAACGTCGCGGCCTCGCCGGCGAGCCGCTCGGGGATGCCCAGCGGGATGTTCGCGCCGATGTCGACCGGGCTGCCGAACGTGATGATCGACGCCAGGCCCTCGCTGCGCCGGTAGGCGGCGGCCTGGTAGCAGAACATCCCGCCCTGGGAGTAGCCGGCCAGGTGGACGTCGCACCCCGTCGCCTCGCGCACCCGCTCCACGGCGTCGCTCACCGCGACGACGTGGTCGGTGAGGGTGCGCTCCATGCCCCCCTCCTCGCGCTCCGGGGCGCCGAAGTCGACGACCCACGGGTCGAGGCCCAGCTCGTCGAGGCGCTGGACGGCGCTCGAGCTCGTCGACACGTCGTAGACCTCGGCCGCGAGCATGAGCGGCGGGACGAGGAGGATCGCCGGCCGGGGGCCGTCGGCGTCGGGGAAGTAGTGCCGCAGGCGGTAGACCCGCTGCTCGTGGACGACGTCGAACGGCGAGTGGTCGTCGCCGGTGTCGAGGCCGCCCAGCCGCACGACCTCGAGGGCGTTCTGGGCGGCGGCCCCGAGGCGGGCCCCCGACTGCGCGATGCCCCCCGGGAGGATCCTCACGCGCGCCCCCGGTGATCGGCCCGTCCGGCCTTGCGCTGCGCCACGTCGTCGCTCCCCATTCGTCGTTCCCTGCCGAACCTAGCGCGCGACGTCGACCGCCGCACGGCCCTGCACCGTACCGGCGACCGGCGCACGCCGTACGCCATCGCCACGACCGCGAATGCTACCGTAGGTAGGAAATTCGGTGCGGTCCGACCCGTCGCGTCGTCGCACCCCCACCCGGTGATCCGATGCCTCCAGTCGCGCCCCACCATCCCCACCTGCTCGCGCCCCTCGACCTCGGGCACGTCACCCTCCGCAACCGCGTCGTCATGGGGTCGATGCACACCGGCCTGGAGGACCGTCGCCGCGACGCGGGCCGCCTGGCGGCGTACTTCGCCGAGCGGGCGCGCGGCGGCGCCGGGCTCATCGTCACCGGCGGCTACGCCCCCAACCGCAGCGGCTGGCTGCTGCCGCTCGGCGGACGGATGTCGGCGTCGGCGGTGCGCCACCACCGCCGGATCACCGACGCGGTGCACGCCGAGGGCGGGCGGATCGCGCTGCAGCTCCTCCACGCCGGCCGCTACGCCTACCACCCGTTGTCGGTGTCGGCGTCGGACGTGCCGTCGCCGATCACGCCGTTCCGGCCCCGGGCGCTGTCGGGCTGGGGCGTCGAGCGGACGATCGACGACTTCGCCGCCGCCGCGACCCACGCCCGCGACGCCGGCTACGACGGGGTCGAGATCATGGGGTCGGAGGGCTACCTCGTCAACCAGTTCCTCGCGCCGCGGACGAACCGCCGGACCGACGCCTGGGGTGGCACCCCGGAGCGGCGACGCCGGCTCGCCGTCGAGATCGTGCGGCGCACCCGCGACGCCGTCGGACCGGACTTCGTCGTCGTCTACCGCCTGTCGCTCCTGGACCTCGTCCCCGACGGGCAGCGGTGGGACGAGGTCGTCGCGCTCGCCCGCGAGGTCGAGGCGGCGGGCGCGTCGATCATCAGCAGCGGGATCGGCTGGCACGAGTCGCGGGTGCCGACGATCGTCACGTCGGTCCCGCGCGGCGCGTTCACGTGGGCGACGGCGAAGCTCCGCCCGCACGTCGGGATCCCGGTGGTCGCCGCCAACCGCGTCAACGGCCCGGCGCAGGCCGACGCGATCCTCGCCCGAGGGGACGCCGACCTCGTGTCGATGGCGCGACCGTTCCTCGCCGACCCGGAGTGGATCCGCAAGGCCGAGCAGGGCCGCGACGACGAGATCAACACCTGCATCGCCTGCAACCAGGCGTGCCTGGACCGGGCGTTCGCCAACCGCACGGTGTCGTGCCTCGTCAACCCCCGCGCCGCGCACGAGACGGAGCTGACGATCGCCCCGGCGACGACGCCGCGCCGGATCGCGGTCGTCGGCGCCGGACCGGCCGGGCTGGCGTGCGCCACCACGCTCGCCGAGCGCGGGCACGCCGTCGACCTCTTCGAGGCGGGCGACGCGATCGGCGGGCAGTTCCGCCTGGCGATGCGCGTCCCGGGCAAGGAGGAGTTCGCCGAGACGCTCCGGTACTTCGGCCGGCGGATCGAGACGACCGGCGTGGCGCTGCACCTCGACCACGCCGTCGACGTCGCGACGCTGCGGGCGGGAGCGTTCGACGCGATCGTCGTGGCCACCGGGGTGCGGCCGCGGGTCCCGGCCATCGACGGCATCGACCACCCGCGGGTGCTGGGGTACCGGGAGGTGCTGGAGGGCGCCCGCGTCGGGGGGAGCGTGGCGATCATCGGCGCCGGCGGGATCGGGTTCGACGTGGCCGAGTTCCTCACGACGACCGCGTCGTCGACGCTCGACGCCGACGCGTGGCGGCGCGAGTGGGGCGTGACCGACACCGAGCACCAGCGCGGCGCGATCGTCGCACCGGAGCGGCCACCGGTGGCGCGCCGCGTGCACCTGCTGCAACGCAGGACGGGCCGGTTGGGTGCGGGCCTGGCCAGGACGTCGGGCTGGGTCCACCGGGCGTCGTTGCGCCGGCACGGCGTCGAGATGGTGGCCGGGGTCGCCTACGACCGGATCGACGACGACGGCCTGCACGTCACCGTCGACGGCCGGCCGCGCACGCTCGCGGTCGACCACGTCGTCGTCTGCGCCGGCCAGGAGTCCCGCCGCGACCTCGTCGCGCCGCTGCGCGCGGCCGGACCGGAAGCCACGGACGGGACCGGGCCCGGCGTCCACGTCATCGGCGGCGCCGACGTCGCCGCCGAGCTCGACGCCCAACGGGCGATCGACCAGGGCGTGCGGCTCGCGGCGCGGCTGTGAGCGGCGGGGCCGGGGTCAGTCCTGGTAGCCGCGGTCCGGTCGGACGTTGGCCTTGCGGCCCTTGATCACGAGGCCGCGCAGGTCGCGGAGCACCTCGTCGGTGCGGTCGGCGGGGACCTCGACGAGCGCGAACCGGTCGTGGATCTGGATCGCGCCGATGTCACGGCCGCTGAGCGACGACTCGCCGGCGAACGCGCCCACGATGTCCTGCGGCCGCACCCCCGACTGCCGACCGGCGGCGACGTACAGGCGGGTCATCGGGCCGCTCGGACCGCCACGGCGCGGTCCCCGGTCTCCGCGGTCCGGCCGCGGGCCGCGGTCGCGCGGGCCCTTGCCGCCCGACCGGTCGTCCCAGCGGTCCTTCGGCCGGATGACCGGGATGTCGTCCTCGTCGTCGAGCGGGGCGCCGCTCGACTCGTGGAGGAGCTTGGCCGCCGCGAGCGCGACGTCCATGAGGTCGAACTCGTCGGCGAGGCCCTCGACGATCGTGCGCCACGGGTCGAGGTCGTCCTGGAGGATGCTCTCGCGCAGCGCCGCCCGGGTGAGCTCGAGCCGCTTGGCGCGCAGGTCGGCGACGGTCGGCACCGACTCGACGGCGATCTTCTGCCGCGTCAGGCGCTCGACGTTCTTCAGCATCCGGTGCTCGCGGGGCTGGGCGAGCGTGATCGCCACGCCCTCGCGTCCCGCGCGGCCGACGCGGCCGATCCGGTGGACGTACGCCTCGGGGGCGGACGGCACGTCGTAGTTCACGACGTGGCTCAGGTTGTCGATGTCGAGGCCGCGGGCGGCGACGTCGGTGGCGACGATGAGCTCGGTCGTGCCGGCCTTCAGCCGCTCGATGACGCGGCTGCGCTGCTCCTGGCTCAGGCCGCCGTGGAGCGCCTCGGCGCGGTAGCCGCGACCGTTGAGGGTCTGGGTGAGCGTGTCGACCTCGGCCCGGGTGCGGCAGAAGACGATCGCCGCGGTCGGCGACTCCTGGTCGAGCACGCGGCCGAGCGCCGCGGGCTTGTGGGCGCGCGCGACGAGGTAGGCGGTCTGGCGCACGAGCGGCGCCTCGCCGGCCGCGGGCGCCTCGCGCGCCAGGCGGATCTGGACCGGGTCGTCGAGGTGGTTGGCGGCCAGGCGCTCGATCCGTCGCGGCATCGTCGCCGAGAAGAGGACGGACTGGCGCTCCTGCGGCGCGGCGTCGAAGATCGTCTCGAGGTCCTCGGCGAACCCCATGTCGAGCATCTCGTCGGCCTCGTCCAGCACGACGGTGCGGACGTGGTCCAGCCGCAGCGACCCGCGGTTGAGGTGGTCGATCGCGCGGCCGGGGGTGGCGACGACGACGTCGATCCCGCGCTTGAGCTCGCGCAGCTGCCGGGTGATCGGCTGGCCGCCGTAGACGGGCAGCACGCGGACGCCGAGCGCGCGGCCGTAACGGTGCAGCGCCTCGGACACCTGCATCGCCAGCTCGCGGGTGGGGACGAGCACGAGCGCGACCGGGTCGACCCCGCGGTCGGACCGGTCGACGTCGGCGATGCGGTGCAGCAGCGGCAACGCGAACGCGGCGGTCTTGCCGGTGCCGGTCGCGGCCTGCCCGAGCAGGTCGTGGCCCTCGAGCAGCGGTCCGATCGCCTCGCGCTGGATCGGCGTCGGCTCCTCGTAGCCCAGCTCCGTCAGCGCGGCGAGGAGCTCGGGCCGCAGGTCGAGGTCGGCGAAGGTCGGGCCCTGCGGGTCCTCGTCGACCGACGGGGTCGGGTCCTCGTCGGCGGGCGCGTCGGCCGTCGGGGTCGGGTCCGCTGCGGGCACGTCGGCCGTCGGGGTCGGGTCGTCGACCGGGGCCGACGGCGCGTCGGTCGGGGACGGGCCGTCGGGCGCGGTGGCGGAGGTCGGGGCGGGCGACGGGACGTCCGACCCGCCGGCGGCGGTGTCGTCGTCGGCGGGAGGCGAGGCGTCGGTCACGATCGCCTTTCACGGTAGCGAGGGGCAGGCCGCGGCGACGCCCCGCCCCGCGGGATCACGCCCCGGGTGGCGTGGGGCCGCGCCGCGCCCACGGACCGTGGTCCTCGGCGCGGCGGTCGATCGCGAGGCTCGTGCCGGTCCGCGTCTTGACGTGGGCGCAGAGGTCGCGGGCGACGTCGAGCACCGCCGTGGCCGCGACCTCGCGCTCCGGTCGCCACTCCGCCACGCCGATCGACACGGCCAGCGCGGCGTGGACCCGCGGGCGCCCCTCGCGGTCGGGCCGCACGACGTACCCCCGCTCGAGCTCCTCGGCCGGGTGGAGGCGTCGGGACGCCTCCTCGAATCGGGCGACGACGTCGAGCGCGAGCGTCCGGGCGTCGTCGGGGGCGGCGAGGAGGACGAAGTCGTCGCCGCCGAGATGCGCCGCGATCCGGTCGCCGCCGGGGGCCGCCGTCGCCGCCGCGACGACGCTCTCCCCCACCGCCGCGATCGCGTCGTCGCCGCGCTCCACCCCGTGACGGTCGTTGTAGTCGCGGAGCCCGTCGAGGTCGATCCGCAGCACGGCGAACGGCTCGGCGTCGGCCATCCGGCGCTCCATCGACGCCAGCAACGTCCGACGTCCCGGGAGCCGGGTCCGCGGGTCCAGGTCCGCGCGCGCCGCACCGCGTCGCACCGCGAACGTGAGCCGGGCGCCGAGGTCGGCGGGGGCGAACGGCCGGACGACGAAGTCGTCGACGCCGATCGCGTCGGCGCGCGCCACGACGTCGGGATCCGGGCCGTCGACGACGGCGACGACCGGGATCGTCACGGTTCGGTGGTCCCGTCGCAACCGCTCGATCGCGTGCGCGATCCCCGCACCGCCGGTCTCGGCGTCGAGGAGGACGACGTCGGGGGCGTCGCGGCGCGCCCGGTCGGGCAGCTCGTCCGGGGTGGCGACGGTGTCGCACCGCATCCCGAGGTCCTCGAGCTCGTCGCCGAGCGCGCCGAGGCCCAGGCCGTCGGCCTGGACGAGCAGGACGCGTGGTCCCACCCGGCGGTCGGCGGTGGTCTCGGTGCGGTCGGGACGGAGGAGCATGGGACGGTCCCGGCCCACGCTAGACCGATGCCGCCGTCCGCTCACCCCGTCTGGACGACCGACGTAGCGGACGCCCGCCGGCCGGGCGCGTGCGGACGACGCGCCCGGCCGCGCGCGGCGCGACCACGGCAGGCCGTCCGCCGGCGCGGGTCAGCGCTGCTTCGCGACGATCCGCACCGTGCGCGAGCCGAACCGCACCTCCACCCGGTACGTCCCGCGCGGGGCCCGCACCGACGCGGCGACCCGGCTGGACCGGCGGGTGACCGCGCGCAGGACCCGGCGGCCCTTGCGGCCCTTCAGGACCCGGATGCGGACGGTCGCGACCTTGCCCGACGGGCGCCGCACGACGATCCGCGGACGCTTGCGACCGCGCGCCTCGCGGACGGTCACGATCGTGCCGCCACGGTCGGCGGTGTGCAGCCGCTCGGCGCTGCGGTCACGCTCGAGGTCCGCGGGGCAGAACGGCGCCTTGATCCAGCGCTTGGCGGAGTACGCCTTCGTCTGGTCGCTCGTGCGGGGCGAGTCCGGGTCGGTCGACAGGCCGTAGGTGAGGAACGTCCGCACGTCGGGGCAGCCCGGCTTGAGGTGCACCGCCTGGATGTACGACCCGCCGTGGACGACGTCGACGTACCCCTTGCGCGAGTCCCAGACCGGGGTCATGACGTTGAAGATCCCGCTGGCGTGCGGTCCGCCGTGGATCGGGATCTCCTCGCCGCGCCGGGTGACGGTCTGCCCCTGGCGCAGCGTCGCGTCGAGCGGCAGGCCCGCCTCCTCCAGGTCGTTGACGGCCTCGCCGAGCATGAGCAGGACGTTGGGGTGGAGCGTCGCCAGGCCGGCCGGGGTGTCGACCGGACGGTTCGCGTCGAACGCCGTGGTGTAGGGCCCCAGGAGCCCGCCGGGAAGGGTCAGGCCGGTGGCGTTCGTCACGCGGGTGACGAACCGCTGCCACAGCAGCGCGCCCTTGGAGTCCAGGTCGTTGCGCATGTCCCACGCGCGCAGGACGCGGCATGCCTCGCTGTCGCAGCCGCGGACGAGGTCGTCGCGCCACAGCTCGGCGCTGTACACGCGGTTGCCCATCCCGACCTGCATGAGGTTCTCCAGATCGAAGCCCTTGCCCGGCAGGCCGTCGGTCCCGGCGACCCGCTCCTGGAGCTGCTTGATCCCGATCCGGGTGCGCAACGTGCGCTGGGCGCGCTCGTCGCCGATGAGCCGGCTGAAGCCCTCCAGCGGCTGGTCCGGGTGGGTAAGCCAATGCGAGTCGTTCATGTTCGACACGTGGTCGTCGCGCCGCAGCGAGGGCTGCCGGCCCGGCCCGAGGAGCCCGGGCGCGACGGCGTCGGGGTCGTTGCCGGGGCGGCACGCCGAGGTCGACCCGTCGAGGATCGGCAGTCGCTGGAGCTGGTCGGTGACGAGGCCGAGCGTCGTGTTGCAGCGGTGGTACTTGTCGCGGTCGACGTGCGGCATCGAGCCGATGTCGGCGTAGTACGCGTTGCCCGCGGTGTCGGCCGCGATGGTGTTGACCCACGGGATGCCCTGGTACCGCTTGAGCGCCGCCTCCGCGTCCTGCGTCGACTGCGCGTGGTTCATCGCGAAGAAGTGGTTCATGATCCGGCCGAGGTTCTCGGCGTTGCCGTCGTGCAGCGCGTACGCCGACACGGGGTTCCACGGGAAGAGCGACAACCCGAGGATCGACGTGAACACCGGACCGTGGTGCGACGACCACAGGGTGCGGGTGCGGGTGGAGAGCCTCCCGCCCGCCCCACGGACCCTGACGGTCACGCGGTCGCCCTTCATGCGGTGGACCTTGCCGTCCTCGACGTAGGCCGTGGGATCGCCGGGGACGAGCGACAGCTGGTACGGCACGAACCGTCGTGCGGTCGACACGGTGTGCGACCACGCCATGCCGCGCGTCGTGCCGATGAGGACGATCGGGACGCCCAGGAGCGAGCCGCCGGTGACGTCGACCTTGCCGGGGATCGTGAGGTGGGCCTGGTAGAAGCGCTCCGATCCCTGCCACGGGAAGTGCGGGTTGCCGTACAGCAAGCCGTGCCCGTCGCGCGACGCGGCACGCCCGATCGCGTAGGCGTTGGACCCCAGGCCGCCGAGGCGCCGGTCGAGCTCGCCGGCCGGCACCGCGCGGGCCCGCGCGACGGCGTCGACCGGTCCGGTGAGCGGCTGCGCGGCGCCGATGCCGTCGATCGCGACGCCGGACGACGCGATGATCGACAGCGCGTAGAACCGCCGGTAGACGTCCATGACCGTGATCGGCCGGACCCATTCCTTGCCGCGGCAGGTGCGGTCGGGGACGCCGTCGCGGCCGCCGACCTCGCGCAGCCACGCGTTCCACCCGTCGACGTACCCCTGCAGCGCGTCCTTGATCTCGGCCTTCGGCCCGAGCGGCTCGGGCTGGGCGACGAGTCGCTCGATCGTGCCCGCGTCCTTGATCCGCTGGTAGAAGAAGTCGCTGTTGAGGTTGCTCGCGGTCGACCCGTTGCCGCGGATCTCGTAGCGCGCGTCGGGGCCGAAGTACCGCGAACGCTCGCCGTTGGCGGTGACGTAGGACTCCATCACCGTGCAGGCGGTGTCCTCGGCGAGCGCCTTGGCGTAGCCGTAGCCCATCGACCGGTAGTCGGACGCCTTGATGTGCGGGACGCCGAACGCGGTGCGGGTGACCGTCACGTCGTACGGTGGCGCGGCGGTCGCCGCTCCCGGCGCGCCCAGTCCCGCCAGGAGCGCCAGCGCCCCGATGATCCCCGTCCGCAGCCCTCGCATCGCGCCCAGCATAGAGGAACGCCGGTGTTCCTCGCCAGTGTCGCGCGCGACGCCGCATCGAGCCCTACCGGCGAGTAGCCCCCGGGCTCTACCCGCGGTAGGATCCCGGCATGGCCACCGAGTCCCGCCCCGTCACCGCCGACGCGCCGGTGGACGCGCCCGGTCCCCCGGAAGCGCTGCGGCCCCGGCCGGTCCCCCCGTCGCCCGCCGGGCCCGCCGAGGACGGCGCCGCGATCCACCTGCCGCCCCGCATCCGCGGCAACCGGGCGTCGCACCTGCTGCGGTTCTCGCTCCGCCAGCACGACCTCGTCACCCGTGCCCGGCGCGAGCACGGCGACGTCTTCCGCGTCCACGCCCCGATCCCCGGCGAGCCGTCGATCACCGCCCACCCCGAGCACGTCCGGTCGCTCTTCACCGCCAAGCCGGAGCTGGCCCCGTCGGTGACCGCCGAGTCGCCGCTGCGTCCGATCGTCGGACCCAACTCGGTGCTCACCGCCAACGGTCCGCGGCACCTGCGCCAGCGTCGCCTGCTGCTGCCGCCGTTCCACGGCGAGGCGATCGCCCGCTACGCCACGATGATCGAGGAGGTCGCCGAGCGCGAGATCGCGACCTGGCCGCAGGGGCGACCGTTCGCGCTCGCGCCGCGGATGCAGACGATCACCCTCGACGTCATCATGGCCGGGATCTTCGGGTTCACCGGACCGGTCGTCGAGGGGTCGCCGGAGCACCGCCTGCGCCACGTCATCCAGCGCCTGACCGCGATCTCCACCACCCCGGTCGCGAAGCTCGGCGAGCTCGTCAACGTCAGCCGCGACGAGCCGGTCGGCCTCGTCCGTCGCGGCGTCGGCTGGCTCGACTCCGTGACCTACCCGATCATCGAGGAGCGCCGCCGCGCCCCCGACCTGGACGAGCGGACCGACATCCTGTCGCTGCTCATGCGCGCGACCACCGAGGACGGCGAGCTGCTCACCGACCGCGAGCTGCGCGACGAGCTGCTGACCCTCGTCCTCGCCGGGTTCGAGACGACGGCCAACTCGCTGTCCTGGGCGTGGGAGCGCCTGGTGCGCTGGCCCGACGCCCACGAGCGGCTGATCACCGCGGTGCGCGAGGACGCGCCGGACGCCGACGACGTCGTCGAGCGGACGATCCTCGAGGCGATGCGCTCGCGGCCGGTGATCCCGATCATCGGCCGTCGGGTGACGGTGCCGTGGCGGCTCGGCGAGTACGTCGTGCCGGCGGGCAGCCCGATCAGCATAAGCATCCTGCTCGTGCACCACCGCGACGACCTGTACCCCGACCCGTACGCGTTCCGCCCCGACCGGTGGATCGGCCGCAAGCCGGGGACCTACGAGTGGATCCCCTTCGGCGGCGGCACCCGTCGCTGCCTCGGGTCGGCGCTGGCGATGGCCGAGCAGCGCGTCGTCCTGACCCACATGGCCCGCCGTCTGGACCTGCGCGCCGACCGCCCGGAGCCCGAGGCGCCGCAGCACCGCAACGTCACGATGATCCCCGCGCGCGGGGCGCGGGTCGTCATCACCGGTCGGCGCTGAGCGGCCGGATCAGCGCCTGCTGCGCGGCGCCCGCGTCTTGATCGTCCGGTTGCGGGTGACCGACAGGTCCCCGGACGCGGTGGCGGTGACCGACACCTTGGCGCGGCTCTTCGTGCGGGTCGTCGTCCGGATCCAGACGCGGATCGTGCGGGTGCGTCCGGCGGGCAGCGACGACAGGCGGATCGTCCTGCGCGACACCCGCGTCTGCGAGGGCCGACGGACCGTCACGCGCACCGAGCGGGCCCGGGCGGTCCCGGGGTTGCTGAGCTTGATCGTCAGGCGGGTCTGCTGGCCGCGCCGGACGGTCTTGGGCTTGTCGAGCGTCATCCGCAGCTGCGGGGCCTTGGCCGCCGGGGTGGGGGTCGGCGTCGGGGTCGGGGTCGGGGTGGGCGTCGGGGTCGGAGTCGGCGTGGGCGTCGGGGTCGGAGTCGGGACGACGACGTCGGGCGGGGGCACGAGGCCCGGGATCGCGATCGAGCCGGCGTACTTCGTCGTCGTGGACGTGACCGCCGGGATGATCTGGGTCAGCCCGAGCTGGGTGCAGAACGCGACGTCGCCGAGCAGGTCGGTCGGGTCGACCGGCGTCGGCAGCACGTTGGGCCGGCTGCCGGTCACCGCGTACGCGCCGGTGGCGAGGTCGGGCAGGCCGGCGAGCGTGAGGTTGCCGACCGCCTGGACGGTGCACGAGTGCTCGCCGACCATGAGGCCCGACGTGACGTCGCCGGTGATCGTGTAGGTCACCGGGCCGCTCAGGTCGTACGTGCCGCCCAGCAGGTTGAGCGATCCGGTGAACGCCCCGGCGTCCGCCTTGATCGTCAGGTCGCCGCTGCCGATGAGCGCGCCGAAGTCCACGCCGGTGCGGTGGGCGTCGGAGAGCTCGACGTCCGGCAGCGACGCCGCGAACGTGTCCGTCGAGATCGTGCCGGACAGCGTCGACGGGCTCGTCGCCGCCGCCTCGGGCAGGTTGCCGGCGGTCACCGTGCCACCGGGGAACGTGATCGTCAGCGGCAGGTCGGCGGCGGACGCCGACGCCACCCCGGTCCCGGCGAGCACGATGCTCGCCCCCACCACGCACATTGCTCTACGCATCGACTGCCCTCTCCTTCCGCGGCCCAGCGCGGACCGTCACCCCGACGGTACCGCGTCGGAGGGCGTCGCCACCACTCCCGACGGACGGCCGCCTGCGACCGTCGCCGCGTCGCGCCGCGCGTGCCGGCCCGCGGCCGCCGCAGGCCCGGTGGCGCGGGGCGCTCGCGACGTCAGGCGGCGTGGGCGGTCGCGACGTCAGGCGGCGCGGGCGGTCGCGAAGCCTGGTGGCGTGGGCGGTCGCGACGTCAGGCGGCGCGGGACTCGGCGATGAGCGCGTCGACGTCGAGCGCGGCGTCCATCGCCATCTCGACGTGCCCGGCGGCGTCGAGCGGCCACTCCTCCATCGGCCGGTCCCACGTGAGCTCCAGGTCGTTGCCGTCCGGATCGGCGATGTACGCGGCGACGTGGGTGCCGTGGTCGGACGCCTGCCGCACCGGCCAGTCGACGTCGCGCAGCCGGCCGAGGACCGCGCCGAGCGCCGCCCGCGTGGGGAAGCCCAGGGCGACGTGGTGCAGGCCGGTGACGCCGTCCGGCTGCGGCGGCCCGCCCTTCGACCGCCACGTGTTGAACCCCAGGTGGTGGTGGTAGCCGCCGGCCGAGAGGAAGAGGATGTCGCCGGTCGTGCCCCAGCCGGGCACGTCGCGGGCCTCGGACATGACGTCGAACCCGAGCACGTCGACGTAGAAGTCGCGGACGCGGTCGATGTCGGCGGTGCGCAGGTGGACGTGGCCGATCCGCGTGCCGGGGTCGATCGGGTGCGGGGCGGACCGGATGGGGGTCGGGGTCGTGGCGCTCATGGATCCAGCATCGACGACGGCCGTCCTCCCGACCATGGCGCCGCGGGCGCGGGACATGGACTTCTCCTCCCGGCGTCGTCGCGCTACCCCTCCCCCCGCTCCCGTCGACGGAACGCGACCGGCGACAGGCCGTGGCGGCGCTTGAACGCCCGCGAGAAGTACAGCGGGTCGCCGAACCCCACCCGGGCGGCGACCTCGACGACCGTGAGGTCGGTGAACCGCAGCAGCCGCTCGGCCTCGAGCATCACCCGGTCGACGATGTGCTCCTTCGTCCCGCGCCCGGTGATCGTCCCGAGCGCGCGCGACAGCACCGACGCTGGCACGGCGAGCGCGTCGGCGTAGTGCCCGGTGTCGTGGTGGTGGGCGAAGTCCCGCTCCAGCAGGCCCGCGAACGCCCGGTAGAGCTGCACGTCGGTGTCGTCCGGCTCACGCCGTCCGGTGCGCGAGGACTCGTACCACCGCTCGGTCCACAGCAGCACGATCGACAGGAGGTGTCGACGCAGCTCGACGGTGTGGACGTCGGGCGGCCGCGAGCCCTCGGCGTCGAGCGTCGCGACGATCCCGTCCAGGTGGTCGCACTGCGACGGCGGCACCGCCACCGTCCGCGCGCCCTGGGTGCCGAGCAGCCAGCCGGGATCGCGGCGACCGATCACGCCGCCCGCGACGAGCGCCGGCCCGAACCGGATCACCGCGCCCGTGACGTCGCGCGCGCGACGCAGGACGTGGACCTGGCCGCGGCCGATGATCGTCAGCGTCCCCGCCCGCACCGCGAACGGCTCGCCGTCGATCTCGTGCTCGCCGTCGCCCGTCCGGGTCCAGAGGATCTCGTGGTAGTCGTGCCGATGCGGCGCTCGCGCCCCGGCCGATCCGTCGTCCCCGAACGACGCCCCCCGGAACCGCACGACCTCGAGCCCCGCGCCGTCGGGCAGGCGGTCGACGACGAGCGGGGCGTCGTCGGCCGGGGGCTCGGACGGCGATGGCATCGTCGATCACGGTAGGCGACCGGGCGGCGTCCTCCGTCAGGAAGTCCATGCCCCGGCCCCGGGCGCCCATGGTCGTCCACGCCGGGCGGGGTCATGGTGTGGGCATGACCTCCACCGAGACCGCTCCCACCACCCCGGTCTCCGCGACGCTGCCCGAGGGGCTGCGGCTCGGAGCCGTGCACCTCACCGTCACCGACCTCGACCGCTCGGTCGCCTGGTACCAGCGGTCGCTGGGCCTGCGGGTGCTGCAGCACGACGCCCGCGTCGCCCGGCTCGGCGACTCCACCACCGCCGTGCTCGTCCTGCACGAGGACCCCGCCGCCCCGCGCGCCGGCCGGCAGGCCGGGATCTACCACTACGCGCTGCTCTACCCGTCCCGTGCCGAGCTGGCCCGCGCCGCCCAGCGCCTGGCCGTCACCCGCACCCCGATCGAGGGGGCGTCCGACCACCACACCCACGAGGCGATCTACCTGCCCGACCCGGACGGGATCGGGATCGAGCTGGCCGCCGACCGTCCGCGCGCCGCGTGGCCCGACCACCTGGGGTACAAGGGCAGCCCCGACCCGCTCGACTTCGCGTCGCTCATGGAGTCCGTCGCCGGGCAGGAGCCGACCGAGCGGGTGGCGGACGGCCTGCGGATGGGCCACGTGCACCTGCACGTCGGCGACGTCGACCGGGGCCTGGCGTTCTACCGCGACCTCGTCGGGTTCGAGGAGAAGGCCAACCTCGGGTCGGCGGCGTTCGTGTCGGCCGGCGGCTACCACCACCACCTGGGGTTCAACGTCTGGCGTGGCCACGGCGTGCCGCCGGTCCCCGACCGCGTCGTGGGGATGCGGGAGTGGCACGTCGCGCTCCCGACCGCCGACGACGTCGCGGCGGTCCGCGCCCGGCTCTCGGCGGGCGGGGCGACCGTCACCGACCGCGGCGCCGGCTTCACCGTCCCCGACCCGTGGGGGAACGTCATGGCCGTCGACGTCGCGTGACGGGCGGGGGCGGGGGCGCGAGCGCGGGACGCGTACCGTAGGCACCATGCCGGTGCTCCTCGTCCTCGTCCTGGGCCTCGTCCTCGAGGTCCTCGCCGTCATCGCGGTGGCGGACCTCGTCGGCGCCGCCGCGACGGTGCTGCTGCTCCTCGGCGGATCGATCCTCGGCGGCTGGGTCCTGCGGGCGACGGGAGCCCGCGTGTGGGTGCAGGCGACGGACGAGATCCGTGCGGGACGCTCGCCCGCCGACACGGTCGTCGACGGGGCACGGCGCGTGCTCGGCGGGTTCCTCCTGCTCGTCCCGGGGCTGCTGTCGTCGATGGCGGGCCTCCTCGTCATCTCCCCGGTCGGACGGGTCCTGCGCCGGCCGCTGCGGTCGTCGATGGGACGGGTCCGGCCGCCGGCGTTCGCGACGATGCGGATGGGTGGCTCGGGGCCGTGGGGCCCCGGCCCCGGTCGCGACCCGTGGGGGCCGGGCGCGGGACCCGGCCCGTGGGGACCCGACGCGGGCCCGGGACCGTGGCACGGGGACGACGTCGTCGAGGGCCAGGCGACCGAGTGGCCCGACGGCCGACCTGGCCCCTCCGCGCCGGGGATCGACCCGCCGGACGGTCGCTGACTCCGCGCCCGGGGATCGACCCACCGGGCGCTCGCTGACCGGGCACGACGCGCCCACCGCCGGCCGCGTCCGGCCCGATGTTCGCCGCACGGGCCTGGGCCGATCCCGCACCTGGCCATGGGTCGAGCCACCTCCCGCACGCGGAGCTCACCCACCCCGACGGTGGCCGCGCCACAAGCGGGTTGGTGACGCGATGGCGGGAGCCCACCGAAGGTCGACGAGGTCGCGGCTAACGTCGAGCCATGCCGAAGATCGTGATCGTGGGCGCCGGGTTCGGGGGGATCGCCGCCGCCGTCGAGCTACGCAGCCACGGGTTCCGGGACGTCACGATCCTCGACAAGGCGCCGGAGCCGGGCGGCACGTGGTTCTACAACACGTACCCCGGCGCGGCGTGCGACGTGCCGAGCCACCTGTACTCCTACTCGTTCTCGCAGCGGCGCGACTGGGACCGGTTGTGCCCGCGGCAGTCCGACATCCTCGCCTACATCCACGACGTCGTCCGCGAGCAGGGCCTCGACGACGTCATCGTCGGCGACAGCCCGGTCGACCGTTGCGCCTGGGACGACGAGACGCGCCGCTGGACGGTGACGGTGCGCGACGGTCGCACGTACGACGCGGACGCGGTGGTCATGGCGACCGGCCAGCTGCACCAGCCGGCGACGCCGCGCCTGCCGGGCGCGGAGTCGTTCGCCGGCCACGCGTTCCACTCCGCCGAGTGGGACCACGACTACGACCTGCGCGACAAGCGGGTCGCGGTCGTCGGGACCGGCGCGAGCGCCGTCCAGTTCGTGCCCGAGGTCGCCAAGGAGGCGGCGCACCTCACCGTGTTCCAGCGCTCGGGCAACTGGTTCCTGCCGCGCAAGAACCGCCGCTACCCGTGGCCGTGGCGCAAGGTCATCGAGCACGTCCCCGGCGTGCAGGCGCTGCGGCGCCGGTACATCGCCGAGTACACCGAGCTCCTGACGCGCGGCATCCGTCACCCGGCGACGCTCGGTCGGATCCTGTGGGCGTGGTCGACGCTCACGATGCGGTGGCAGTTGCGCGGCGACGCCGAGCTGCGGCGCAAGGTGTGGCCGGACTACACCATCGGCTGCAAGCGGATCCTCTTCAGCTCGCGCTTCCTGCCCGCGCTGCGGCGGCCGAACGTCGAGGTCGTCACCGACGCGATCACCGGGCTGGCGCCCGAGGGCGTCGTGACCGCCGACGGCCGCACCCACGAGGTCGACTGCGTCATCTACGGGACCGGGTTCCGCACCAACGACTTCATGTTCCCGATGGAGATCACCGGACGCGACGGCCTGTCGCTTCGCGACGCGTGGGCCGGTGGCCCGCACGCCCACCTGGGGATCACCGTGCCCGGGTTCCCGTCGCTCTTCGTCATGTACGGCCCGAACACGAACACGTCCGGCGGGTCGATCGTGACGTTCCTCGAGGCCCAGGCCGGCTACCTGCGCCAGGCGCTGGAGCTGCAGCGCTCGCGCGACGCGGCCGCGGTCGAGGTGCGCGAGGACGTGGAGGCGGCGTCGGACCGGGCGCTGCAGGAGCGGTTCGCGGGAACCGCCTGGCTGCGCTGCGACTCGTGGTACCGCAACGAGGCGGGCCGGATCGTGACGAACTGGCCCGACCTCATGAAGGAGTACGTCGCCGCGACGCGCACCCTGGACCCGTCGGAGTACGAGGTCGTGGCGCGGCCGACGCCTGCGACCGCCGTGCCGGAGGGCGTGGCGGCGGACTGAATCGGGTGCGATGTGACGTTCCCCGCCGGATTCGACGGGGTTCGTGACCCGCCGGCGAGGCGGCCCACCACGATGTGACGTTCCCCGCCGGATCCGGCGGGGTTCGTGACCCGCCGGGCCTCCCCGCGCCGGGGGCCGCGCCGCCCGCGCGCCGCCCCGGACTCACGCGGGCCCACGGACTCACGCGGGCCCACGTCACGAAGGCCCGCGTCCCTCCCGGGGCACCTCGCCGCGCCAGCCGCCGGACGCCGCGCCGCGCGCCTCGATGAGGTCCTTGAACCGCTCCAGGTCGCCCTTCGCGCGACGGTCGATGACGCCCATCGCCCCGGCCACCTTGTCGACCGGGCCGTCGCCCTCGACGTCGAGTTGGAGCATGACCTTCGTGTGCCCGTCGTCGAGCTTGTGGAACGTCACCGCCCCGGCGTTCCGCAGCCCGCCGGTGCTCCGCCACGCCACCCGCTCCTCGGGGTGCTGCTCGGTGATCTCGGCGTCCCACTCGCGGGTGGCGCCGGCGATCTCCGCCTTCCAGTGCAGGTGGGTGTCGTCGTGCTGGCGGACCTGCTCGACGCCCTCCATGAACGACGGGAACTCCTCGAACTGGGTCCACTGGTCGTACGCGGCCCGGATCGGGACCGCCACCTCGATCGACTGCTCGATGGTCGTCATGCGCTTCCCTTTCGTCGGTGTGCCGCGCCGCTACCCGCCGCGGACCGACGGAAACGGCGTCGGGCGGCGCCGCCACGGCCGGGCCACGGGACCGACCGGACGTCCCCTTTCCTGGAATCACTCCAGATCGTGTGACAGACTGGTGACGTGCCCGTGGCGTCCGACATCGAGCGACTGCTGCGCGACGCGTCACTGCGCGTCACGCGGCCGCGGGTCGCCGTGCTGACGGCGGTCCACGCCCACCCGCACGCCGACACCCACTCGATCATCGACGCGGTCCGCGAGGACCTGGGCGAGGTGTCGCAGCAGGCCGTGTACGACGTGCTGCGGGCCCTGACCGACGCGCAGCTCGTACGACGGATCGACCCGCCGGGGTCGGCGGCGCGCTACGAGTCGCGGGTCGCCGACAACCACCATCACGTCGTGTGCCGGTCGTGCGGGGCGATCGCCGACGTCGACTGCGCCGTCGGCCACGTCCCCTGCCTCACCCCCTCGCACGACCACGGGTTCGTCATCGACGAGGCCGAGGTCATCTACCGGGGCCTGTGCCCCGACTGCGCCGGCGCGGCGCGCGGCTGACGCGGGTCGTCGACCTGATCCGCCGGCGCCTCCTCGGACGCGGGTCCGGATCATCCCCCGTCCCGCGCCTCGAGCAACCGTCGGGTCTCGTCCGACACCGGGGTGGCGAGCACCGCCGCCGCCAGGTCCACGAGGTTGCCGACGAACAGGCGGTCGTCGCCGCGCGGGGTGCGACGGGCGCGGCGCGCGAGCTCGGTGTGGACGAGCTGGATCGCGGTGAACCGGTGGTGCAGCTCGGCGCCGCCGGGGGGCAGCAACGGGCCGACGAGCTCGCGCCACCGGCCGATGCTGCCCTCGTCGTCGTCGAGGAGCAGCCCGTCGATGACCGGCCGCGGACGGTTGATGAGGTCGGCGACGAGCTGCAGGTAGCCGGCCCCCGCGTCGCCCTCCGCGAGCTTGGCCGCCGCGGGTCGGACGAGCGCCGACGCGAGCGACCGCAGATCCGGATCGCCGTTGGCGACGGCCTCGTCGAGCAGCGCGTGACGTCGCGCCTCGACCTCGGGCCGGTGCTTGGCGAGCACCGCGGCGATGACCCCGTGACGATCGCCGAAGTGGTACTGCAGCGCGCTCGTGTTGCGCGCGCCCGACGCCGCGTTGATCTCGCGCAGGCTCACCGCGTCGACCCCGCGCTCGGCGAAGAGCCGCTCCGCCGCGGCCAGGAGCCGCTGCCTGACGTCCGTCGCCATGCCCCCCACGGTAACACGATTGCTTGCTTCTCTAAAGCGGATGCTTTACGGTCGCGGCATGGCCTGGGACTTCTCGACCGATCCGGAGTACGACGCCAAGCTCGACTGGGCGCGGGAGTTCGTCCGCACCGAGATCTGGCCGCTCGAGACCGTCGCCGACGAGATGGACCAGGCGGCGCTCGACCGGGCGTACGCGCCGCTGCAGGAGGAGGTCCGCCGGCAGGGGCTGTGGGCGTGCCACCTCGATCCCGAGCTCGGCGGGCAGGGGTTCGGGCAGGTCAAGCTCGGGCTGCTGCACGAGATCCTCGGCACGTCGGTGTACGCCCCCGCCGCGTTCGGGTGCGCCGCCCCGGACTCCGGCAACTCCGAGATCCTCGCGATGGCCGGCACCTCCGAGCAGAAGCAGCGGTGGCTCGAGCCGCTCCTCGCGGGCGAGGTGCGGTCGTGCTTCTCGATGACCGAGCCGAACGCCGGCGCCGACCCGACGCTGCTGCGCACCCGGGCGGTCCGCGACGGCGACGAGTGGGTCATCGACGGACACAAGTGGTTCTCGTCCAACGCGTCGGTCGCGGACTTCCTCATCGTCATGGCGGTGACCGATCCCGACGCGCGCCCCCACCAGCGGGCCTCGATGTTCATCGTGCCGGTCGACACCCCGGGGGTGACCATCGTGCGCGACGTGCCGACGATGGGTCACCCGCAGGAGACGTTCGGCCGCTACGGCGGGCACGCCGAGATCCGCTACGAGGGCGTGCGCGTCCCCGCCGACGCGCTGCTCGGCGACGCCGGAGCCGGGTTCCTCATCGCCCAGCACCGGCTCGTCCCCGGCCGGATCCACCACGCCATGCGGTGGCTCGGCCAGGCCCGGCGGGCGTACGACATGCTCTGCGAGCGGGCGACGTACCGCTACGCGTTCGGGTCGGTGCTCGCCGACAAGCAGTCGGTGCAGAACTGGATCGCCGACTCGGCCGCCGAGATGCAGGCCGCCCGGCTCATGACCCTCCACGCCGCGTGGAAGATGGACACCCAGGGGTCGAGCGCCGCCCGCACCGACGTCGCGCTCGTGAAGTTCTACGGCGCGAAGATCCTCCACGACGTCATCGACCGGGCGATCCAGATCCACGGGTCGCTCGGCTACAGCTCCGACCTACCGCTCGAGGAGATGTACCGCCACGCGCGCGCCGCCCGGATCTACGACGGACCGGACGAGGTCCATCGCCAGTCGGTCGCCCGGCAGGTGCTGCGCGGGTACGAGCCGCCCGCCGACGAGGTGCCGACCGAGCACGTCCCGACCCGCCGGGCCGCGGCGCGGGAGCGGTTCGCCGAGCTGCTCACGACCGTCACCGCCGATGACTGACCCGGCGACCGACGTCGTCGACCCGTCCGCGCTCGCCGCGTGGATGGACGACCGGTCGCTCGGTACCGGACCGATCGTCGACGTCGAGCCGGTCGGCGGCGGCACGCAGAACGTCATGCTGCGGTACCGGCGCGGCGACGACGCGTACGTCCTGCGCCGCGGGCCGCGGCACCTGCGTCCGCGGACGAACGACGTGCTGCGGCGCGAGATCCGGGTGCTCGAGGCGCTCGCCGACACGGACGTGCCGTGCCCGCGGATCCTCGCGTCGGCCGACGAGGACGGGCCGTTCGGCGGGTCGGTCGGCTACCTCATGGCCCCGATCGACGGGTTCAACCCCACCGTCGCGCTGCCCGACCTGCACGCCGGCGACGCGACGGTGCGCCACCGGATGGGCCTGGAGGCCGCCGATGCGCTGGCCACGCTCCACGCGGTCGACCACGACGCGGTCGGCCTGGGCGATCTGGGCCGTCCCGACGGGTTCCTCGAGCGCCAGGTGCCGCGGTGGCTCGGCGAGCTCGAGGGGTACGGCCGGCTCGACGGCTACCCCGGGCCCGACCTGCCCGGACTGGACGACGTCGCCGCGTGGCTCGACGAGCACCGCCCGGCGACGTTCGTCCCCGGGATCGTCCACGGCGACTACCACCTGGCGAACCTCATGTTCGCGCCCGACGGGCCGCGGGTGGCGGCGATCGTCGACTGGGAGATGTGCACCGTCGGCGATCCGCTGCTCGACCTGGGCTGGCTGCTGGCCACCCGCCCGGACGGGCGCACCGCGGGCGTCGCCGGCGCGATCGGGCAGGCCGGCGGCCTGCCGAGCGCCGACGAGCTCGTCGCCCGCTACGCCGCGGCGACGAAGCGCGACCTGACGGCGATCGACTGGTACGTCGTGCTGGCGTGCTTCAAGCTCGGGATCGTCATCGAGGGCACCCATGCCCGGGCGTGCGCGGGCAAGGCCCCGAAGGCGACCGGCGACTTCCTGCACGCGGTCGCCGTCGACCTCTTCGAGCGTGCCGGGGAGATGATCGGATGACCGACCCGTTGCTCGACCTGACCGGCCGGGTGTGCCTCGTCACCGGCGGGAGCCGCGGCCTGGGACGCGAGATGGTCCACGCGTTCGCCGCGCGCGGGGCCGACGTCGTCATCGCCAGCCGCAAGCTCGACGCGTGCGAGGCGGTCGCCGCCGAGGTCCGCGAGCGGCACGGCCGCACCGCGGTGCCGATCGCGGCGAACGTCAGCGCGTGGGAGCAGTGCGACGCGCTCGTCGACGCCGCGTACGAGCGGATGGGCCGCGTCGACGTCCTCGTGAACAACGCGGGCCTGTCGCCGTTGTACCCGAGCCTCACCGAGGTCGGCGAGGCCCTGTTCGACAAGGTCGTCGCGCTCAACCTCAAGGGGCCGTTCCGCCTGACCGCGCTCGTCGGCGAGCGGATGGCGGCCGGCGACGGCGGCTCGATCATCAACGTGTCGTCGATCGGGTCGATCCGTCCCGACCCGTCGTTCCTGCCGTACGCGGCGGCGAAGGCCGGGCTCAACGCGCTGACCGAGGGCTTCGCCCACGCGTACGGCCCGACCGTCCGCGTCAACACGATCATGGCCGGGATGTTCGCCACCGACATCGCCAAGGCGTGGGACCGTGACGCCGTCGACGAGCAGGCCCGCCGGTCGTTCGCGCTCGGCCGGGTCGGCGAGCCGCCCGAGATCGTCGGCGCCGCGCTCTACCTCGCCTCCGACGCGTCGAGCTACACCACCGGCGCGACGATCCGGGTCGACGGCGGGACGCGCTGAGCGCAGGCCGAGGGCGGGGCGATGTGGTGCGGCGCCCGTCGACGGCGGACTCGTCGCCGGGCGGTGCGGAGCCGGGCGGGTCGGAGCCCGGGCGGTGCGACGCCCGACGGGACCGGCGCGTCAGGCGACCCGTCGCGCCCGGATCACGGCGTCGACCTCGCCGCCGCCGATCCCCCGGGGCCGCTCCTCGGCGACGAGGATGGTCCACCGCTCGGCGTCCAGCGCGGCGAGAGCGTCCTCCACCGAGACCTGCCGCTGGCCCGCCGCGCGCGTCGGTGCCCCGGTCGACGGGTCGACGGGCGGCTGTCCGACGAGGAGCAGGGTCCCGCCCGGCGCGACGCCCGCCGCCAGGCGCCGCACCATCTCCGGCGCCGACCCGGCCACGTGGACGTACAGGCATGCCACCAGGTCGTAGGCGTCCCGCGGCGGCGCCCAGGTCCCCAGGTCGGTCGTGATCCACTCGACGCGCTCGGCGACGTCCGCGCCGGCCCGCTCGGCCCGCGACCGCGCGTGGTCCAGGGCGGTCGTGGAGAAGTCGACGGCCGTCACCCGCCAGCCCCGCCCGGCGAGCCAGAGGGTCTCCGCCCCGTGGCCGGCGCCCGCGTCGAGCGCGCGCCCCGGGCGCAGGTCGGCGACCTCGGCGAGCAGGTGCGCGTTCGGGGGACGCCGGTCGACCGCGTGCGCGCCGCGGCCCAGGGCCTGCGACCACCGCCGCTCCCAGGACTCGCGGCCGTAGTCGCCTTGCTCCTGCCGTGCGCGCGTCATCGTCGGACCATCATCGCGCCGCGAGGGCGTCGTCCGCGTCAGATCGCAACGCAACGATCAACCGCCTATTCGCTCAATCGAATGATGCCCGCCGCGGCTGGTAGACCTCCCCCACCCCATGACCGACCTGTGGACCGCCGTCAAGGACCTGCCGATCACGATCGAGTCGCACGCGCTGGAGGTGCTGCTACCCGACGGGCCGACCGACCGCGAGGACTTCTCGACGACCCAGCTCCACCTCCACGGCCGGGGCGAGGAGGGCATCGGCGAGCAGGTCGGGCTACCCGAGACGCAGGACGGGCTGCGCGCACTGGCGTTCGACGTCACCGGCGAGTGGGCGACGCTCGAGGGGTTCGTCGCGCACCTCGACACGCTCGAGCTGTGGCCGACGCCGCCGTCGTGGGACCTGGAGCGGCACTGGCGACGGTGGACGTTCGAGTCGGCCGCGCTCGACCTCGCGCTGCGCCAGGCCGAGACGTCGCTGCCCGAGGTCCTCGGTCGCACGCCACGGCCGTTGACGTTCGTCACGTCGTTCGGCCTCGGCGACCCGCCGGACGCCGACAAGGTCGCGCGGCGCCGCGCCGCCCACCCCACCGTCGGGTTCAAGCTCGACGTGGAGCCGTCGTGGACGCAGGAGATCATGGACCGGGTCGCCGCCGTCGACGGGGTCGCGACGATCGACTTCAAGGGTCAGTACGGCATGGAGGTCGAGGACGACGACGCGCTCGTCGCGATGGTCGAGCGGACCATCGCCACGTTCCCGGACGCGATCCTCGAGGACCCGCACGACCATCCGGCGATCCTCGAGCGGCTGGCCCCGGTCGCCGACCGCGTGTCCTACGACGGCCCCGTGACGGGCGTCGCGTCGCTGGCCGCCACCGCGATGACCGTCGGGATCGTCAACGTCAAGCCGTGCCGGGTGGGGCGGCTCGACGAGCTCTCCCGCCTGTACGCGCACTGCGAGGCCCACGGCCTGCGGATGTACAACGGCGGGATGGGCGAGCTGGGCGTCGGCCGCGGCCAGGCGCAGCTGCTGGCGTCGCTCTACCACCCCGACGCGCCCAACGACATCGCCCCGTCGGCGTACAACCTGGAGGACCCGCCGGCCGACCTGCCGACGAGCCCGCTCGATCCGTCGCCGGGGCGCGGGTTCCGTCGCGGCTGACCGACACGCTCCGACCAGGGGTGGATATCGCTCCCCTCCATGGACGATTTGTGCGGCGGGAGCGTCCCCCGCCGCTCTAGGTTCGACACATGTCGATCGCGTCGCATCAGCGCGCCGCGGCGAACGCCCGCTTCCAGACCGCCCTCGCGGTCACGGGCTTCCTCGCCGTGGTGCTGATCTTCGTCGGGCTCCTCCTGGCGCAGTACCTTCCGGCCCCGTACGCCAGCTGGTCGCCGGAGCGCCTGGACGAGTTCTACGACTCGCACAACGACCTACGCCGGCTGGGCATCGTGATGATGCTCTTCGGCACGACGATGTTCGTCGCGCTCGTGTCGGGCATGAAGGTCGTGCTGGCCCGCATCGAGGGGCCCCCGCGCACCCTCGCGACGCTCCAGGCGAACATCGGGGCGGCGGGCACGGTGCTGCTCATGCTCTTCGCGATGATCACCGCGGTCGCCGCGTACCGGCCGGAGCGCAACCCCGAGATCACCCAGGCGCTGCACGACCTCGGGTGGTACATGGCGTTCATCTCGGCGGTGCCGTTCATCATCCAGGCGCTCGCGATCGCGGTCTGCGTCCTGGGCAACAAGCAGACGCTGCTGCCGCGCTGGTTCGGCTACCTCAACATCTCGGTCGCGGTGTTGCTGCTGCCCGGCGTGTCGATGCTGTTCTTCCACTCCGGTCCGCTGTCGTACCACGGCATCCTCACCTACTGGGTGCCGCTGTTCGACTTCGGGATCTGGATGCTCGCGATGGCGTGGGCCATCTGGTACGCGTCGCGTCGTCCCGACCCGGCCGATGAGGCGCTCGCCCGGGCGCAGCGCGCACATCCACTGTCGCTCGACGACGAGCTTCCCCGTCCGACCGACGGCCGATCCGACGACGCGCGCACGGAGGTGCCCGCATGAGCAGTCCCGACGTCACCGACGAGCGCTCCGGCACCCGGACGCACGTCCCCGGCGAGGCCGGCCTGTGGATCCTCATCTGCGCCGACCTCTTCGTCTTCACGATCCTCTTCGCCGGGTTCCTCGTCGACCGGCACGACAACCCGGCGATGTTCTCCCGGTCCGGGCAGGAGCTGACCCTCGCGATCGGCGTCGCCAACACGCTGGTGCTGCTCACGAGCTCGCTGCTCGTCGCGCGGTTCGTCCAGCGCCACCGCGCGGGCGATCCGGCGGTGGGCCGGTTGGCGCTCGGCGCGATCGGGTGCGGCCTGCTGTTCCTCGTGCTCAAGGTGTTCGAGTGGACGCACCTGGCGTCGAACGACTTCGGTCCGGTCACCGACACGTTCTTCAGCTGGTACTTCGTCCTGACCGGCCTGCACCTCGTGCACCTGTTGTTCGGCCTGACCGGCCTGTTCGTCGCCCGCCGCGTCGCGCTGCGCCGTGAGCGCAAGGAGCACGACGGCCTCGTCGTCGAGGGCATCGCGACCTACTGGCACATGGTCGACCTGCTCTGGCTCGTCATCTTCCCCCTCGTCTACCTCACCGCCGTATGACCTACTCCCCCTCCCGCAACGACATCGCGTGGGTGGCGCTCGTCGTCGCCACGCTCCTCACCTGGTTCCTGGGCACGAGCCACGACGACGAGGTGGGCGCCGCCCACGCCGGCGTCGTCGTCGCCCTCGTCCTCGCGTTCGCGAAGGCCTGGATCGTCGGCAACGAGTTCATGGAGATCCGTCACGCCCCGCGCTGGCTCCGGTCGGTCCTCGCCGGCTGGGTCCTCGTCGCCGGCAGCGGCCTCATCGGGATCTACCTGCTGGGGTGACGTCGCCGGCCGCGGCCGACCCCTGACGCGGCTCCCCGTCGCCGACGTCCGGAAGGCGCCCGGCCCGGCTGATGCGCTGCCCCGTGGGCCGGTGCGGGGCGGAGCCCGGTCGGTCACCCGCGCGGGCCCCGATCGGTCAGCGGTTGGTCGCGGGCATGACGCAGCGGTATGAGGCGCTGCTCGTCCCGTACGCGTGGCCCGGCGCCCGGGCCCCGTTGTCGTGCATGCCGACCGTCAGCTCGCCGCCTGCGGCCACGCCGTTGGTGTCGAGGTACGCCGAGGAGTGCTCCGGGCTGCCGAGCGTCACCCCGGGCTCCTGGCGGAACCCCTCGAGCTCGTCGAGGCCCGGCAGGCGGCCGCCGGCGTCGCCGCACGCCTCAGCGGCATCGGGCCACGTCGCCGCCGCTCGGGGTGCGCTCTCGAAGCACGATCCGGCGTACGCCCGGGTGCCCGCCGGGCAACGGTCCAGGTAGTCGGCGGCGGCCCGACCGTCGAGCGTGTCCGCGTCCGTGGCCCGGTCCGCGGTGGTCGAGCGGTCCGCCGTCACCGCACGATCTGCGCGGTCGGCGCTCGTCGCCCGCGTCGCGGTGCCCGCGCTCGCCGCCGTCGTCGCCCGGTCTGCGTCACTCGCCCGGCCCGCGGTGTCCGCATGACCGGCAGCGCCGGCGCGGTCGGCGGCCGCGGCATGACCGGCGAGCGTCGCCCGGTCGGCCAGCGCCGCCCGCGGTACGAGCGACAACGACGACTCCCTCACCTGGCGGCCGGTCACCGAGCCCCGTCGTAGGTCCGATCCCGGGACCGAGCCCGAGCGGACCTGGGTGCCGGTGATCGTTCCGCGGCGGATGTCCTTGCCGTGGAGCTTCGTCGCGGCGACGGTCGTGCCACCCAGGGCGATGAACAACGCCAGCGTCGCGACGACGTTGGCGTAGGTGAGTCGAGGGGCCCGGGGACGGCGCATCCCCGGAGCATGCGTCACGCGGCGCATACCGCGACCGCGACGCTCCCCACATCCACGGCCAGACCGGTGGCCTCCGGACCCACCGCCGAAACCCTTCGGTGGGCGCGCCTGGATCAGCGCTCCGCGCGCACCTACGGTCGAGGTGATGCCCCCATCGCTTCGTCCCGGCCTCCTGCTCGGCGTCCTCGCCACCCTCGCGCTCGCCGCGTCACCGGCGAGCGCCCAGCAGCTGGTGGGTGCCCCGGATCCTCCGGCCCTGGTCTCCACCGGCACCGGGGACTTCCCGGCCTACCTCGTGCACGTCACCCCCGACGGGTCGCACGCGTACTTCCGGACGGAGCAGGCGGTGCCCGGCACCGGCGACACCGACACGGCGCGCGACGTCTACGAGCGCCGATCGGACGGCAGCGTCCACCGGGTGAGCGCCGGCGCGGACGGCGCGCACGCGGAGTTCCTCGACGCCACCGCCGACGGGTCGCGGGCCCTCTTCCACACGAACGCCGCGATCGCCGGCCAAGGGGACGCCAACGCCGTCGAAGACGTGTACGAGAAGCACGTCGGTGGGGCGATCCGGCTGATCAGCAGCGGGTTCGCCGGCGCCTCGTCGGTCAGCAGCGCGCGATACAGCGAGGACGGCGAGATCGTCTTCGTCCTCACGGACGCCGGGCTCGTCCCGGAGGACGTCGACGGCACGCGCGACCTGTACGCCCGTCACCGCGACGGCAGCGTCGAGCTCCTGACGAGCCCGGACGGCCCGTCGAACCCCTTGCTCTGCGCCGCGTCGCCCGACGGGAGCCGGATCGTCTACACGACGACCGAGAAGGTGGTGCCGGAGGACACCGACTCGCACACCGACGTCTACGAACGGGACGCGGACGGCGTCCACCGTCAGATCTCGGCCGGGAACGAGGCGCGAACCGCGGTGTGCGAGGGGGCGAGCCGTGACCTGTCGCGGATCGTCTTCGGCACGACCGAGCGGCTCACCGCCTACGGCGACCTCGACGACGGCTACGACCTCTTCGAGCGTCGGGAGAACGGGAACGTGCGGCTGCTCAGCACGAGCGGCGGCAACCAGCACGCGACCATGGCCGCGATGTCCCGCGACGGGACGCGCGTGGCCTTCGAGACGACCGAGGCGCTGGACGTCGCCGGGGACGTCGACGCGAACACCGACGTGTACCTCCGCGACGCCGACCACACCCTGACGCTCGTCAGCGCGGGCACCACGGGCAGCGAGGCGACGACCACCCGGTCGACGCCCGACCTCGACCGGATCCTCTTCCGGACGACCGCCGCCGTCCCCGGGACCGGCGACACCGGCACCGGCGTGGACGCGTTCGAGTGGCGTGAGGGCCAGGCCCCGCGCCTGGTGACCGCGGGCGCCGACGAGGACTCGCAGGTCCACGCGATCTCCGACGACGGCACGCGGGTGCACTTCTCGACCGACGCGGCGATCCCCGGGACCGGCGACCTCGACGCGACCCGTGACGTCTACCTGCGCCACGAGGCCGGCGGCCTGTGGCTCGTCAGTCGCAGCCCGGTCCCGTACGCGGTCGAGACGCCGGTGACGTTCAAGGCCTCGTCCGACGACGGTCGCCACGTGTTCTTCGAGAGCGACGAGACGTTCGTCGGCGCCGCCGACGGCAACGTCCAGCGCGACGCGTACCGCACCGGGATCGCCCTGAGCCCCGCCCCGGTCGACCCCGGCGGCCCCGGGACGCCGGGCACGCCCGGGACGCCGGGGACGCCCGGGACGCCCGGCCCCGGTGCCGGCGGAGCGCCCGGACCCGGCGGCACGCCCGGCCCGGGCGGCGCCGGCGACCCGACCGGGGCCCCGGTGACGCCGGCGTCGACCCGCACCCCGGTGGTCCGTCTGACCGCCCCGGCCTGCACCGGCAAGCGTCGCGGCAAGGCCCGGTGCCGCGCCTACCGCCGGACCGCGGCCGCGTACCGGACGCTGCGCGGCACCGTCGCCCACCGCGCCCGCAGCGCCCAGCGAGTGCAGGTGAACGTCGTCCGTCGGGTCGGCAAGCGGTGCTGGGCCCTCACGACGAAGGGCTTCCGGTCCGCCACCTGCCGCAAGGCGACGAAGCGTTGGCTGACGGTCAAGGTCGACGGCCGCGGCGGCTGGCGGATCGCCACGCGCGGCACGAAGGCCGGTCGTCACACGGTGCGCGCCCGGGTCGCGGAGCGCGGCCGGCGCACGACGAAGGTCCGGACGATCGGCCGGTTCACCGTCGCGCGGCGGTGATCGGCGACGGCCGAGGCTGGTTACCACCGCCGGGCGTGTGCGAGATTGCGACCGATGGCCGACGATCCCCCGCGTCCGCTCGTCGAGGAGGCCTTCGACCGGCTCCTCGGGACCCTCGACCAACCGATGCTCGTCGTCACCGCGCGCCGCGGGGACGAGCGCTCGGGGTGCCTTGTCGGGTTCGCGGGACAGGTGAGCATCCGGCCGGCGCGGTTCCTCGTCTGCCTGTCGGTCCAGAACCGCACCTACCGGGTCGCCCGTCACGTCGACCACCTCGCGGTGCACTTCGTACCCGAGTCCTCCGCGGACCTGGCGCGTCTGTTCGGCGGGCACACCGGGGACGACGTCGACAAGTTCGCGTGCTGCACCTGGCACGACGGTCCGCACGGCCTGCCGATCCTCGACGCGTGCGACAACCGCTTCGTCGGCACGGTCGTGGAGCGGTTGCCGCTGGGCGACCACGTCGGGTTCCTGTTGGAGCCCGACCACGTGCACCACGGCGCCGACGGGCACCAGCTCGACCTGCACCGCGCCAAACGGATCGACCCCGGCCACCCGGCGTGACGGCGAACGGGGCTCGACCGCGGTCGACGCGGGCTGGTCCGGCGGGCGACGCGGGCGGGTCCGGGCCGGGCGGGCCGCGACCCGGGGCGCCGGAAGGTCGCCGATCAGCCGCCGGCCCCGACCGCCGGCCGGTACCGCTCGAGCACGACCCCCGACGGGAACGCCCGCACGTCGACGAGGTCGAGCCTCACGATGTCGGGGACCGGCGGGTAGAACGGGGTGCCGCCCCCGATGAGCACCGGATGGCGGAAGTTGCGCAGCTCGTCGACGAGCCCCAGCCGGAGCGCCGCGCAGGCCAGCTCGGCCCCACCGATCTCGACGTCGCCGTCGACCGACGCGAGGACCTTCGGGATCTCCTCCTCCAGGGGCCCCTCCGCGAGCCGGGCGTTGCCGCGGACCTCGCGCAGGGTGCGGCTGAAGACGACCTTGGGCAGCGCGGTCCACACGTCGGCGAACGCGTCGGTGTCGTCGTCCCGGCGCAGCGACGGGTCGGTCTCCCAGACGAGCATCGCCTCGTACAGGCGGCGGCCCAGCACGCACGCGCCGAGCTCGCGGACCGCGTCGAGGTGGAACCGGAACAGCTCGTCGCTGGGCACCGACCACCCGATCCCCCCGTCGCGGTCCTGGATGAACCCGTCGACCGACACGCTCATCGAGTAGACGAGCATGGGGTCGGCTCCGGCGGGACGTAGCGACATCGGGGCTCCTCTTCTCGGGGTGGCGGACCGACCGGCGTGACGGTCGCCCGACGGTGCGCTCAGCGTACGTCGAAGCTCGCGTTGATCGCCAGCAACGCGGTCGGCATGTGCCGCGTCAGGTCGGCCAGATCGAGGGACGGGTCCGCCTGACGCGCGATGAACGCCCCGTCCAGCAGGGCGAGGACGAACCGGGCGAGCGGGTCGGCGCGACGCTCGTCGACGTCGCGGTGCGCTCCGATCTGAGCACGGAGGAGGTCCAGCCACCCGATCACCGGCACATCGGCGGATCCCGGTTCAGGCGTGCAGATCCGCGTGAGCCTTGAGGACCTTCTTGTCGAAGCTGGCGAGACGCACATCGGTCCGACCTCGGTGCTCGACGAGCATCGCCGTGGCGAGCGCGTAGGCGTCAGGGAGCTTGAGGTTCGTGCGAGCGCGCACGTCGGCCGCGCGCTCGGCCAGTTCCGCGTCGACCGGGACCGGAACGATCGAGAGGTTGGTCAGCATCGTCTTCAGGTGCTCTGCCTGCCCTCGCGGATCGGTCCGATCAACAGCTCGGCTCCTATTCGCCGCGGAGCGTCTCGAGGTACCCCTCGCCGTAGACGTCCGGCATGCTCCCGGCGTACTTCGCGATCAACGCGTCGGTCTGCACGATCTCGATGCGCCCCGGAGCGGACGACACGACTTGGACGTCGTCGCCGGGAGCGAAACCGGCTGCGCGCATGACCTCTACCGGCAGCGTGAGCTGGTGCTTGCTGGAGATCACGCTCATGCCTTTACGGTACAACGCGCGAGTAAAGGCGTCGAGAACCTAGCGGCGTACCCCAGAAACGCGAGAAGCGCCCACGATGAGGCGCTTCTCTCGAATAGCGGGGGCGGGATTCGAACCCGCGACCTTCGGGTTATGAGCGCCCTCACTGGTCGTCCCGCTGTGTCCCGCTCGGCCGAATCGCCCTGTACGACGCAAGTTTCGGATACCGCTCGGTACGTCGAGGCGAGAACATGGCTGGAACATGAGGGCCTGGAGAACAATCTGGGAACAAGATCGTCGGACCTTCGGGTTCGGTGCAAACGCGTTATCGGAGGTCCGAGGTCCCGGCCGCCGGCGGACGCCCGCGCTCCCGTTGCGCTCCCGTTGCGTTACCGGGTCCGCTTCCGCGTATTGCATTCGCTTTCGGCTTCGGTTAGGGTTCGCCGTATGAGTACTTCCGTCGACCACCACCCCCCGTACCGCGTCACCTGGAACGGCCACACCTGGACCGTCACCGACGGTCGCGGCACCACCCGCTACCAGTCCCCCATCGGCTCGACCGGCCAGTGCTGGGACTGGATCGCCGACCAGCACGCCAACGAGTGCGACCGCATCGCGGCCGCGTTCGACGCGTCCGCCGCACGCCACCGCGCCCGCGCCGCCACCCTCACCGACGAGCCCAGGAACGCCGCGCTGTGCGCCGTCAACAACGCCGAGTCCGCCGCGCACTGCTCGCGGCAGCGCGCCGCCAGCTACCGGTCCGGCCGGATGCGCACCTACCACCGCCGCGTCCACGAGTCCGTGCAGCGCGCCGTCGCCCGCGACCTCGCGGTGGCACTGTGACCACCCCCGCCACCGGTGGGGCGACGGACCCGCTCGCCCCACCGCCGCTCGACACCCGCGCCACCCCCACGAACCGTGCGGAGTGGTGGGGCACCTACTCCCTCCGCCTCATCGAGGCCGCGCACCGCGCGTTGGACGAGGACCGCGACGACGACGCGATGGCCCTGTACGCCCGGCACCGCGAGGCGCTGCGGGAGCACGCGCGGTGGGATCGGGAGCGGCGCGCGCAGCCCGTGTCGGTCAGCCAGATCCGTCGTGGGATCTATCGGTCGATGACGGACCCGATGTCGGGCCGGATCAGGGACTACGACGATGGCCGCTGATCGCGTGCTGTCCCGTCTCGACGCGCTGGAGTCCGAGGGGGCCTTGGTGGACGAGCAGATCGACGAGCTCGGTTGGGACATGGCGATAGCGAATCGCCGCATCGACTGGAGCTGCGTCGAGTTCAACCGGCTGGTCCGCCGCGTCGAGCGCCTGGAGCGTGACGCGGAGCAGGCCGACGACGTTCGGCAGGACCTTGAGGATGCGGCGGTCGAGGATGCCGCACGGGCTGTCGGGACGTTGCCGGCAGCAGGACGTGACGGTCGGGGAGTGGGAGGAGTGGGTCCAGCCGCTGGGGGCGATCGACAGGCTGCGCCATCCCGACGCGACCGGGCCCTGGCGCAGGCGTCGCCTGGTGGGTCCCGTCGAGACCGTGCCCGACGAGGACGGGAGTCAGCGATGAGGATCGAGGACCTGCCGGTGATGGCCGCCAAGTTCACGCTGCCCGACGGGACGACACTGGAGAGGTCGTGGTCCATGGCCGACGTGGACGCCGGCGCCGTGCTCCCCGTCAATGACGGACCCCCGCCGTGGCTCACCAACGCCCGCCGGGAGTTGCCGCACCCGCAAGACCCGGTCACGTTCACCGGCACCGTGACGGCCGGGCATGAGGACGACGCCCGCCGCTACCTCGGCATCGAGGACGGGGGCGGACGATGAGCCTGACAGACGCGCAGGTTCGGGCGCTGCGGGTGCTCTGCGACAGGAGCGCCTACGTGTCGACGTGGACCGCCATGTCCTCGCCGTCGCATAGCGGCTCCGGGGCCGTGCACCACCGTGCCGTGCGCGTGTTGATCGACAAGGGCCTGGCGGCCGTGGACGACCTGTTCGCGTACGCCACCGAGGACGGTCGTCGTGTCCTGGCCGACCTGGACGCCGGGGGGCGGGGATGAGCGCGTGGGAGATCGCCGGGGCCGTTGCCCTGGGCGCCGTGATCGCCTTCAAGGGCTACGCGTTCTTCCGGGTGGGCTCGCTGCTGATCGAGCTTGGCGAGCTTGAGCGTCGGAGAGGTCGGCGATGAGGGTCCTCGTCACCGGGTCCCGCGGCTGGATCAACACGGGAATCGTCCGGGCGGAGCTGACGATGGCCCCGCTCCGCCTCGACGCCGATCCCGGCCACTGCACCCTCGTCCATGGTGGCGCCCGTGGCGCCGATGCCGTCGCCGCCACCATCGCCCGCGGTCTCGGCTGGGGGATCGAGGAGTACCCGGCCGACTGGCGAAAGCACGGTCGCGCCGCCGGCCCCATCCGCAACTCCTACATGGTGTCGCTCGGGGCCGACCTGGCGTTGGCGTTCCGCGTCGGCGGGGAGCGGTCCCGCGGCACCAGCGACTGCATCCAGGTGATCCGTGGCGCATCCATCCCGCTGATCCTGCACGACGTGCCCCTGATCGACGGGGTGCCCGACTACCCGAGCGGCATACGCCGCACCTACGACCTAGAGGGCCAGCGATGACCTCCCACGATCCGGGCGCCGTGGAGGCGCTGGCCGACTGGGCGCTCACCGTCCAGCCCGGCAACAGGGCGGCGCCCGCCCGCCCCACTACCGAAGGAGCAAACGATGTCCGCTGACGCGCCCGAGCGGGTGTGGCTGACGCAAGTCCCGTTCATCGCCGAAGGGTCTGCCGCCGGGCGGCAGACCGACGGCATGGCCTGGGCGGTCGGCGGGGTGACTCCCGACCGCTTCCCCGGCGATGTCGAGTACGTCCGCGGCGACCTGCACGCCGCCGTGGAGGCCGAGCGGGACCGGCTGCGGGAGGTCATGCTGCTCTGCGCCGACAAGCTCGGCGAGTTCGGGAACGAGGAGCCGGGGCAGGTCGCCGCCATGCTGCGCTCCGCCGCCCGTGCCGCACTGGAGGACCGGCGATGACCGGTGACCACCCGACCATCCCGATGACGGCCGATGTGATCTGGCGTGCGATCCACGACGGGTTCGGCGAGCCCATCTCGCGCCCGGAGGCGGACGTCGCCGGTGCGGCCGTCCACGCCCTGTGGTGGCCGCTCGTGGAGGAGCTGGAGGACCGGCTCACCGCTGCCGAGGCCCGCAACCGCAGACTGGAGCAGGCCCTCAACTGGGTACGCCGTCAGTGGCACCGCGAGGAGGCCCGCGCCGACCGCATGGCCGAGGCGCTGCGCGAGATCGCCGACCACGGCCCCGCCAACGAGCCCGGCGACCCGTGCTACGAGGTCGCACAGTTCGCGGCCGCCACCGCCGCTCTGACACCAGGAGGACAGGAGCGATGACCCGCCGCGACAACCCCGTCCAGAGGCGCCTCAAGCGCCTCTGCGAACAGCACGGCATGCGCTGCACCACCCAAGCCGCCCCGCACCCCGCGCTCATCGTCCACCACGCGTCCCGCACCGACCACGCCATCGTCCACTACCTCCGGCCGCGCCTCGACTGGCACCCCCCAGACACCACCGTCGAGGACGGCTGCCGGCGGCTGCACCGCCAGATGACCGCCCGCCCCACCCCGGCCGAGGCCCGCGCGCTCCGCACTGTCGCGGACGGCCGGATCGTGCACGGCGCACCGCGACGCTGGGGCGAATGGGTGACCCGCGATCCCCTCGACCCGCACCCCGACCAGGCCGCCCTCAACCGCTGCCGCGACCGCGCCTGGATCGCGGTCTGCATCTTCCGATGCGAGGCCACGATCACCTTGTCCCGCGTCAAGATGTCTCGCACACCTGTTAGTTGAGACCGATGGCCCCGCGCCGATGCGGGCTGCCGGCTTGCGAAGGGCGCCCGGAGGGTGCCCGAGCGAGCCGGCAGCCCGCCGCCGA
>Ga0172382_10000157_pt1 | contig 117255 bp, 87 predicted proteins | sample Leawel138RmetaG_FD_122245 | JGI IMG/M metagenome (GOLD analysis project Ga0172382, IMG submission 122245) | Leachate microbial communities from a municipal landfill in Southern Ontario, Canada - Leachate well 138R metaG | ecosystem: Engineered > Solid waste > Landfill > Unclassified | place... | reverse complement strand
TCCCCAAAGACGTTGGCGTAGGTCTATGGCCTGCATCGCAGGGGGCGGCGGCGGCGCTGCAATCCTTGCGTCTTACATTATGTTTTGGGGCTACGCAACACCCTGCCCCCACGCTTCGACGTAACACCTGTAGGGGCGAGATTTATCGCGCCCAAGACCCTCCGCCATCGCTTCATTGCAGACTCAAGGTTTCTTTAGCGTCTAACGTGGGTACTCAAGCCAAGGCGCGTAACACCGCGCCTCAATGATACAAACACCACGGGCGCGATAAATCGCGCCCCTACACCGGAAGGCCTTGTACGTCTCCGGTCCATCCTGTCCATCCTGTCCATCCCGTCCATTCCGTCCATCCGGTCCAAACATCTCCGCCAAATCCCTGACCAGCTACGCGCCCTCATCACTACTCTAAGCGATTAAATTCATAATTTCTTTGACAATCAACCGGAAGTGGAGTATGATTAGAATGTCATGAGGGCGATTAACTGGAGAGTTAAACAGCTGCTGCAGCGTTGCAGACAGCACTCTCTTTTAAACATTAAACGTGGAAGGTCACAACACATGAAAGCACAGGGAACAGTAACACTTGTATGTACAGCGATTACAGTGGTTGTATTGGGTTTTGTACAGCTGAATGCAGATGCTGCCATAAGCATCACCAGCATTGAGGACTTGCAGAAAATCGGTAATGATTCGAGATGGCCTTTGGATGGCGACTACGTCCTCACCAAGAATATAGACGCGGCCGCCACATCGGGCTGGAACAGCGGCGCAGGCTTCGCGCCCATCGGCAAGGATTATGATACTCCCTTCACCGGCAGCTTTGACGGGCAAGATCATGTCATTACAGGTTTGACCATTAATCGGTCTGACCAAGATAGGGTGGGACTCTTTGGCTATATTGGAGAAAAAGCATTCCTGAAAAATCTTGCTTTGAAAAACTGCTTGGTCACGAGCACCAGCTATGAGGCATACGTTGGCGGGCTCGTGGGACACAACGACGGCACGATCAGCGCCTGCTATGTGACGGGCACGGTCACGGGCACCGGCTATTATGTATACGTTGGCGGGCTTGTGGGTGCGAACGAAAAAGGCACGATCCGCGCCAGCTATGCGACGGGTAAGGTCACGGGTTCCGGCAGCGATGAATCTTACGTTGGCGGGCTCGTGGGTGGGAACGACAAGGGCGGCGCGATTACGGTCTGCTATGCGACGGGCACGGTCACGGGCACCGGCGCCGGTAACAGCGATTATACATTGGTTGGCGGGCTCGTGGGTGGGAATGACGGCACGGTCCGCGCCAGCTATGCGACGGGCGCGGTAACAGGTTCCGGCAACGATCTATTTTTCATTGGCGGGCTCGTGGGTGCGAACGACAAGGGCTCGATCACCGACTGCTATGCGACGGGCACGGTCACGGGCACCGGCGCCGGTAACAGCGATTATACATTGGTTGGCGGGCTCGTGGGTGCGAATGACGGCACGGTCCGCGCCAGCTATGCGACGGGTAAGGTCAAGGGCACCGGCTATCATGTATTCGTTGGCGGGTTCGCGGGATACAACTACGGCTCGATCGCAGGCTGCTATGCGACGGGTAAGGTCAAGGGCACCGGCACCGCCCGCGATCAATCTTTTGTTGGCGGACTCGTGGGACAAAACTACTACGGCTCGATCACCGACTGCTATTGGGATACGGACACCTCAGGGCAGATGGAAAGTGACGGCGGAAAAGGGCACACAACGTACCTAATGACCTATCCCAATGATTTATTCTATGTAGGCTGGGACTTTGAGAACACTTGGGTGCACGATGTTGAAGGAAACGTCAACAACGGTTATCCCTATCTGAAAGTGTTTTCTTCTGCGCCGGAGAACGAAGATGAGGGCGGCGGTTGTTTCAAGGCTGGCGATAAGTCTTTGTTCTTACCTAAATTGATGCAAAAGGTTCTTAGTGATTGGCTGCTCATTGGGGTAAGCCTGATGGGACTCGGCATCTTCTAGCTCATATAGAATCTAAGGCATAGTATAGGGTCGTCTCCGTTGTGAGGCGACCCTATTTTTCGCGGCGAATGGGAGTGATTCGATACCGTTACTTCGAAAATCCGCTGATTCCCGATCTTGCATTATGTTTTGGGGCTACGCAACACCCCGCCCCCACGCTTCGACGCAACACCTGTAGGGGCGAGATTTATCGCGCCCAAAACCCTCCGTCATGGCTTCATTGCAGACTCAAGGTTTCTTTAGCGTCCAACGTGGGTACTCAAGCCAAAGCGCGTAACACAGCGCTCAAGGATACAAACACCTCGGGCGCGATAAATCGCGCCCCTACACCGGAAGGCTTTGTACGTCTCTCGTCCATTCCGTCCATTCCGTCCATCCGGTCCATCTTGTCCATCCCGTCCATCCTGTCCATCTCGTCCATCCGGTCCATCCCGTCCATCCCGTCCATCCCGTCCATCCGGTCCATAGCGTCGTGTCCACGACCCGCCTTGTAGGCGGTATCAACACTGTAGCGCGGGATTCTACGCTCTGCTCACAATGACAGGGGTAGCTGTATATGGATTCCCCATAATGAATCTAGTAAAATAGGAAAAGACACTTTCCCGGGAGAAAATTCATGAATAGTTTCAACATCGTGTCGAGTGATAACCTGTCAACGGTGGTATCGGAGTATGCGGCAGACTACCGCACCGCTACGAGCTATCAATCAGAAGCTGCGTTGGAAAAGACCTTCATCCAACAGCTTCAAGACCAAGGTTACGACTATATCAACGTGCGCACTGAAGATGAGTTGGTGTTAAACCTGCGGCGGCAGTTGGAAAAACTCAATAATTACCTCTTTAGCGATGAGGAATGGGAGCGCTTTTTCAAAGACGTTCTTGCCAATAAGAACGAAACCATGAAAGAAAAGACGCACAAAATCCAAGTGGATTATTTGCATCTGTTGAAACAAGACGATGGCAGCAGCAAAAATATTCGGCTCATCGACAAAAAAGATATCCACAACAATCGGCTGCAAGTGCTGAACCAATATGAAGCGGAGGAGGGCAAACGTCTTAACCGTTATGATGTGACGGTGCTCGTGAACGGGCTGCCTCTGGTTCATATTGAATTAAAACGGCGGGGTGTCGCCATTCGCGAGGCCTTCAACCAGATCAACCGTTATCTGCGCGAGAGTTTTTGGTCGGGCAGCGGACTCTTCGAGTATGTGCAGCTTTTTGTGATTTCGAACGGAACCCATACGAAATATTACAGCAACACGACCCGTTCCCAACATCTGAAAGAACAAGGCGGCGGCGTTCGGCGTTCGAAAAAGACGAGTCACAGTTTTGAATTTACATCGTCATGGTCAGACGGTACGAATAAAAATATTGATGATTTGGTGGACTTCACGAAGACTTTCTTTGCGAAACATACACTCCTGAATGTGCTGACCCGCTATTGTGTATTTACGGTAGAAGAGATGCTGCTCGTTATGCGCCCCTACCAAATTGCCGCTACGGAAAGGATTTTAAACCGTATCAAGATCGCGCACAATTATAAGGATTACGGTTCCATCAAGGGCGGCGGATATATCTGGCACACGACAGGCAGCGGCAAGACACTGACCAGCTTTAAGACGGCACAGTTGGCGACGGCGCTGGATTATATCGATAAGGTTCTCTTTGTGGTTGACCGCAAAGATTTGGACTACCAGACCATGAAAGAGTACGACCGCTTCGAAAAAGGCGCGGCAAACTCGAACAACTCCACGTCCGTATTGGAAGGGCAGCTAAAAAATCCGGATACACGTATCATTATTACGACGATCCAGAAGTTGGCGATTTTTATCAGCCGCTACAAAAAACATGAGATTTACAACAAGCGCTGTGTTCTCATTTTCGACGAATGCCACCGCTCCCAGTTTGGCGCCATGCACAAGGCGATCACGGGCGCTTTCAAGCAATACCATCTCTTCGGGTTCACGGGCACGCCCATCTTCGCGAAGAACGCGGCCATCGGAGGAAGCGCCGATCAGCGCACGACGGAGCAGGCTTTTGGCGATAAGTTGCACACCTACACCATCGTGGACGCCATTAACGACGGCAACGTGCTGCCTTTCCGTATCGACTATATCAGTACGATCCGCGATGAAAAGAATATTGAAGATTCACGCGTGAGGGCGATTGACACGGAAGCCGCCTTGGCAGCGCCGGAACGGATTCACAATGTGGTGGACTATGTGCTTGAACACTTTGACCAAAAAACCAAGCGCAGCGAGTTTTATATACACAAGGAGCAGCGTAAGGCAGGGTTTAACTCTATTTTCACGGCGGCGTCCATCCCTATGGCGCGCCAATATTATGGGGAGTTCAAAAAGCAGCTTGCCGAAAAGAATCGTGAACTCAAAATTGCCATGATCTACAGCTTCGCCGTCAATGAGGAGGAGCCGGATGAAGACTTCGATAATGAACGGCTCGATCAAAGCGCCCGGGACGCCCTTGAGGCGGCTATTGCCGACTATAATAAGATGTTCAAAACGAACTTTGACACGTCCCGTGACCGCTTCGAAAATTATTATAAAGATGTGGCGCGGCGCGTGAAAGACCGTGAGGTGGATATGCTGATCGTGGTCAATATGTTCCTGACCGGCTTTGATGCCACCACGCTGAACACGCTCTGGGTTGATAAGAACTTAAGACTGCACGGGCTCATTCAGGCATTTTCACGAACCAACCGCATCTTGAACCGCGTTAAGACCTTTGGCAATATCGTGTGCTTCCGTTACTTAAAAGAAGCGACCGACGAGGCTATCGCACTCTTTGGCGATAAAGAAGCGGGCGGCATCGTGCTGTTGAAAACCTTCGAAGAATATTACGATGGCTATGAAGATAAGGGAAAAAAGTATCCCGGATATAAGGCGCTCGTTGAAGAACTGCAAAGAGAATTCCCCTTGGGAAAAGCAATTGTTGGAGAAGAGAAGAAGAAAGCCTTTATAAAGCTTTTCGGTGCCCTCTTACGGCAGCGCAATATTCTGACTGCCTTCGACGAGTTCGAGGGAAGGGAAATCCTTTCCCAACGGGATTTGCAGGATTATCAAAGCCGCTATATTGATCTGTACCAAGAGCTGCGTCCTCAAGGCGAAGGCGGCAAGGAAAATATCAACGACGATATTATCTTTGAGATGGAACTCATCAAACAGATCGAAGTCAATATCGATTATATTTTGATGCTTGTTGCCCAGTATCACGAAAGCAACTGCTCGAATAAGGAAATCTTGGCAACCATCGATAAAGCCATCAGCTCGAGTATCGAACTGCGCAGCAAAAAAGAACTGATCATAAGCTTTGTTGACCGGATCAGTGCCGGCACCAAGGTCGACGAGGATTGGCGCAAATTCGTGGATGAACAAAAAGAAACGGATCTCAGCGCGCTCATCCAAGAGGAAGAACTCAAGGAAGAGGAAACGAGAAGCTTCGTCGATAACGCCTTCCGCGACGGATTCCTTAAAACTACAGGTATGGACATTGATACGATCCTGCCGCCCTTATCACGCTTTGGCGGCAGAAGAGAGAAAACGAAGGAAGGAATCATTGCTAAACTCCTTGCCTTCTTCGAGAAATATTTGGGGCTGGTCTAGGGTATGAAGGGCATGTGCACCCGGGAATGGCTAAAGCGCGTTCCGCCGGAGCGGCGGCTATTCATACTTCTGCACCTCGTCGTGGATATATTCCAGTTGGACGCCGCCTTGCCGAAACATGGCCTCTGACTCGGCTCCATCATGATAGCGGCGCTCACAGACGACGCGCACAATGCCGCAGTTGATAATCAACATGGCGCACACGCGGCAGGGTGTCATCCGGCAGTATAAGGTGCCGCCGTCAATGGACACGCCCAGTTTCGCGGCTTGGGCAATAGCGTTTTGTTCGGCGTGCACCGTACGCACGCAATGTTCCGTAATGGTGCCGTCGCCATGGACCATCTTCTTGAATTGATGTCCCACCTCATCACAATGGGGGAAGCCCTTAGGCGCCCCCACATACCCGCTCACGAGCAAGCGTTGATCCCGTGCAATGACGCAGCCGCTTCTGCCTCGGCTGCAGGTGGCACGCTTGGCAATAGCGTTCGTCACCTCCATAAAATATTCATCCCACGTAGGGCGTCGATATTTTCCTGTCATAACCAAATCTCCCTAAAAACACGCTTCCTTATAACTACGAAAATTCCCCAAGCGCGCCATGAATCCACAACCGCCTCTAGCGCTTCGTTTTTATGGGTGCTGTCGCAGCAAGCGCCTAAAAAGGTTCATCCAATGCGGTGATAGGATCGCAAGTCAGCATATGCGCACTTTGCGGGTGCTTGCGTACGGTCAAATAATCGCCGGCAGCCAGATCAAGATAATCATGGGAGTTATCGAAAGCCAACACGGCGGGTCCCCGTGTAATTTCGAAACGTACCTCATCGCGTTCGGAAACAATAACATGGTTGACGGGGTGGGTAGTCGCTTTGAAAGCAAGCCCGATCCCCTCCTTAAAAATACCTTTTGTAATCGCTTTAAAATAGGCGGAGCTGCCGAAGGCGGTGCAAGCCACAAAGCCATCGCTGACTACCTCAACCCCATTTTCAAAGGGTATATCATTAACCCAAAGGCAAAAGCGTACAGCGCTGTTAATGCGTCCCATATGCACATTCACTTCATTAAGACAGGTGAGTATAAAATCCGCTTCTTGCCGCTGGTCCGAAGAAAAGACCGCACATTCCAGTTTGGAGTAATGAGAATGAACCATCTCGTTGCGCGCGAGGGCTTCAACCACTTCCCGAGGCGATTTGGGGATGCAGCGATGACCGCGGCGGCTGTTCAGTATAGGCACCTTGGGTATGCCCGGCCAGCGCAGCTCCGCCGTGAGCAGGGTACCATCACCGCCATAACAAATCACAATATCCGGATTCTTATCCACAACAACAAAGGCGGCGTCGAAAGCTTGCACCAAAGGCAGCAGCGCTTCCGCCTGAACGCCAAAAAGAACAATGCGGTAGGGCCGCTCTATTTTGTTTCCCGTGCTTCGTGTCATGATGCATCCCCAAGGGCAGTCTGCTTGCGCAGGGTGAGCCACAGACTGATTACACAATAGTAGATAAGGTAAAAGAAGGAAAGCAACAATAGAAATCGATGTCTTTCAGGATAGTATAGCCATGCCGTGATGACCAGTCCCGCCCACACTAAACCCAAGATGAGATTGAGCGGCCGCAGAAAGGGCGTGCGGCTCGGATAGAGGTACCGAATCCGCACAAAAACGCCGACGGCACAAACCAACAGCACGGTGATCGTGAGCCAAGGGGGACACTCCAATAAAAAGACATAAAAAAGAACTACATTCCAATAAGACGGGAAGCCGGTAAAGGTGTGATCGGCTGTCTTCGCATCGTCCCGGCAAAACTGGTAGGCAGAACTGAGTATCATAATGGATGACAAGATCAAGCGCCACGGATCGGGTACTATGGAGGCGTTTAACAAGAAAAAGGCAGGGACTAATACATAGTTGAAATAATCGACCATGTTATCGAGGAGCGCGCCATCAAAATGGGGGATGAAGCATTTGACATGGCGCCATCGGGCGAGGGCACCATCTACCGCATCAATGGCGGCGGTAATCATCATCCATCCGAGCGCCGCTTTGAACTGCTGCTGCGCGATGGCCTGTAACGCCAAGACACCGAAAATCGCACCTGACGCGGTGAGCAAATGCACCAGCCAAGCACTAATCAATCCGGTTATTGTCTTTTTCGGTGTGTCCATTCATGCTCTCCTAGCTGTCCCCAACCGCGTTACTATACACCAACAAGACCGATAAAATAAAAGCCCAATCTTGTTTGATTTAAAAAGCGGAGGACTTCAACCGTATGTACAAGCTATTGTATATCATCTGCATCCTCTGTGTAACCTTCGCCTTCCTCTGAGAAAGCCCGGCCTTCGGATTTTTGGTCGAAGGGGCAGCTCGTAAATTTTTTTTGGGGCAAAGCCGCGGCCCTGTTCCGCCGTGAAGCTTGCCACATTTCCTTTTGCCTGACGCAACAATTTATGTCATACTTGTACACGGATACAGCATCAGGCATTCGACACCCCCAAGGCCGATGCTGAGGGACGGACACCCCGCATGACTGCGGGATACGCTATGATAGAAAGGTCGCGAATGAACAGGTTTTCTATGAGAACATACCAAGGGCTCCCATGGGCTCTCTGCCTGCACTTGGGCGCGGCACTGTTGATTATCGGCTGCGCCGCCGTCGCCGCCGCACAACAGTATCAATCTCCGCTCGCTGTGGTGGGCAATCAAGAAGGCTCCCTTTTATACGTGGCGGAACATACGGCGCATACCGTCGCCGTGGTGGATCTTAGCAGACGTGACGTGCTGCGCCGCTTCCCCCTAAGCAAGCCGCCCGCAGGCCTCGCCTTATCTGCCGATGAGAAAACGCTTTTCGTTTGCGGCGCTTCGCCGGAGGGCTGCGTCTACGGCGTTGATGTCGATTCCGGCGCAATAGAATGGGAAAAGGCGGTGGGTCATACGCCGATCGCCTTGGCAGTACAGCCCGATAAAAACCTGCTTTTTGTCGCCTGCCAGTTCAACAACAACATCGCCGTTGTAGACCTCAATACGCATAGCCTTGTGAAACACATTCCGGTAGAGCGTGAACCTGTTGCTCTTGCCCTTGCGGCAGCCGGCACAAAGTTATATGTCGCCAACCTATTGCCCACAGGCCCTTCTGACGGCGATTATATTGCCGCTGCCATTTCCGTGATCGATACAGAAAGCTTGGAAGGGCAAGGCGAAATCGCTCTTCCCAACGGATGCACCAGCCTGCGCGGTCTTTGCGCATCCCCGGACGGACGCTATGTTTATGTAACCCACATCCTCGGCCGCTACCATCTGCCGACTACCCAGCTTGAACGGGGATGGATGAACACCAACGCACTGAGCATTGTGGATACAGCCGATAACAGTTTCGTCAATACAATACTGCTCGATGATGTGGATCAGGGCGCAGCAAATCCTTGGGCGCCCGCATGCAGCCCCGACGGCAAACTCCTCTGCATCACCCACGCAGGTACCCATGAACTCAGCGTGATTGATCGCGCCGCGCTCCATGAACGCTTAGATGCCCTCGATGAAAAAGAAGCGAAAGCTGTTCCCAACAATCTCGCCTTTAATGTGGGACTGCGGTCGCGCATTGCCCTTCCGGGCAATGGGCCCCGGGGATTATGGGTGAATAACGATACGGCTTTTGCAGCCCTCTATTTTGATGACAGCGTGGCGGAAATTTCCCTGACAAGCCAAGGACGCAACAAAACCGATCGTATCCCCTTGGTCAATGAAGACGTGGTCCTTTCGGAAGAACGGAAAGGCGAACAATATTTTCATGACGCCGAGCTCTGCTTCCAACACTGGCAAAGCTGCATCAGCTGTCATCCTGAAGCCCGTGTTGATGGCTTGAACTGGGATTTGATGAACGACGGTATCGGGAACCCCAAAAATACGCGCAGCATGTTGCTGTCTCATGCCACACCGCCGGTCATGAGCCTCGGCGTTCGCGACAAAGCAGAAACAGCGGTCCGCGCCGGCATTCGATATATTCAATTTGCCATACGGCCCGATGAAGATGCCCAAGCCATTGACAGCTATCTAAAAGCGCTGAAACCGGTTGCCAGTCCTTATTTGCAAGAGGGCGCTTTAACGGAATCTGCCCAACGAGGTAAAGAACTCTTTCATAACCAAGGGGGCTGTGCACATTGCCATCCTGCCCCTTTATATACAGATCTGAAACTCCATGAACTGGGATTGACTCAGGGATTGGATGAGGGCAAAGCCGTGGATACGCCGACCTTGGTCGAGATCTGGCGTACTGCCCCCTACCTTCATGACGGCCGTGCGGCTACCTTGCATGAGGTGTTGAAACAATACAACGCAGATGATCGGCATGGGAAAACAAAGGATCTTGACGAAGAGGCGCTGGATGATCTGGTCGCCTTCTTGCTCTCCTTATAAGGGCAGCACGCTCAGATCCGAATACCCCTTTGGAAGCCGCAATTCGGCCACGCCATAGATAGGCTGATCAAAAACCGGCGCGGCCTAAAACGCCTATAAACGCATAGATACATTTACAGCATTAATTTATACCGAAAACAGGAACCCCAGTTATGATGCCAAGCACCATTACCGATAACAATAAGCTCTCGATCACCTCCTTCGAACGGGCGAGATGCAAAGAGCATGTAATAACCTTCCAATCCGAAGTACAAAGTGAGTTTGCACAGGCTTGCACCCACGTGGCGGATGCGGTGGGCCAACGGAATGCCTCCCTCATTGCCTTCGATATTTTCGGCGTACCCGGCTCCATGGAAAGCCAATTAAAAGAGGCTTTCTCTACGCTTCCCTATCCGTCCATCACCTGGCTTGAAGGCAGATATACGCAAGATGCTCCTTTTTACAGCATCGTAGCCACTGCCTTGGAAGGACCTGAGGTCACGCCTCTTGTGGCGGGCGAAAGAGCGGTTGGTGTTACCTATGATATTGACGGACTCCGTTACTGCCGCTTGGGCGGAAACACGGCTGTCAATCTCGGCGCATCCCCGAAAGAACAAACGGAAGAACTTTTTCATAATCTTGAAGAAGCACTCGCCCTCGCCAATATGGATTTCACCCACGTGGTCAGAACATGGTTCTACAACAAAGACATGCTGCAATGGTACGACAGTTTCAATGAAGTGCGCACCGCCTTTTTTCAGGAGCGGGGTCTTTTTGACCGCTTCGTACCCGCGAGCACGGGCATCGGCTGCCGGAACGGAAAGGATGCCGCTTTGATCGCCGGAGTTTTGGCAGTTGCCGCCCATAGCCAATCGCTGACCCCCACGGAAGTGCTCTCCCCCTTGCAATGTCCTTCCTTTGAATACGGCAGCGCCTTCAGCCGCGCCATGGAATTTACGGCAGGCGGACTGCGCCGTCTATACATATCGGGAACGGCAAGTATTGAGCCAGGCGGCTTAAGTGTTCACTTAGGAGATGTGCGCGCCCAGATAGAACTTACCTTGGATGTGGTGGAAGCCATATTGGTATCTCGCGGCATGACCTGGGACTGTACGACGCGAAGCATCGCTTATTTTAAACACGCGGAAGACGCGCCTAACTTTGCAACTGCCTTGAAAGAGCGGGGTATGCCCTCACTGCCGGGCGTTATTGCGCACACTGATATTTGTCGTGATGATCTTTTGTTTGAATTGGAGCTTGATGCCATCCATCCCGCCGGCTGAATCGCCGTAAGCGCCCAACACGCCACGACAGCGTCCTCGAATCTTTGGGCTGCGGGCGCTATGCGGCTCCCATGCCGGTCTATTCGATGTGCATCAACCCGAAGGACATGGTCGCTTCCGCAGCAACAACATCATCCACCAATGCCACGGCTTTAATTTTGCACGCATTATGGCGATAGTGGACCATTTCCGCCTTCAGCACAAGCTGATCTCCGGGGACGACCGTGTCCCGGAAGCGCGCTCGCTCCACCCCCATCAAAAATGCCAGGCGTCCGTTCGCCTCGCCATTTTCTCCGAAAACGAGTACTGCCGCCACTTGTGCCATGGCTTCAATAATGAGTACGCCGGGCATAACGGGAATATTGGGCCAATGCCCTTGGAAAAAAGGCTCATTAACGGTAACGTTTTTGATACCGGTCACCGTCTTCAACGGTTCATAGCTGAGGATGCGATCGACGAGCAAAAAAGGATAGCGGTGGGGCAAGATCTTCATGATCTTATTGACATCCAAGGCGGGCGGCGTGCGCCGCAGTTTATGCTTATAGGAACGCACTTCGCTGTCGGGATAGGTTCGCGCATAGACCTTTTGGATCTGCTTCGAAAAATTCACGTTCTTTTCATGACCGCATTTAACGCCGATAATATGCCCTTTTAGAGGCGCGCCCAACAGGTAGGTATCACCGAGCAGATCAAGAATCTTGTGACGCACGAATTCATCGGGGAAACGGAGATCATCATTGAGAATGCCGTCATCATTGATCACCACGGCACTTTCTAAGCTGCCGCCCTGGATCAATCCGGCATCCTGCAACATTTTCACTTCCCGTAAAAAACAAAAGGTACGCGCCGGCGCCAATTCATTTTTGAAAGTATCTTCCGTAATCGTGAAGGAGGCGTATTGCGTGCCCACAGTGGGATGGTCATAAGCAATGGTCATGGTGACGCGCAGATCGTCGGAAGGCAATATGCTCAGTGTCACATCGTCTTTGCGATAATAAACGGGGTGATCCACGCGGATATATTGCTTGTCTGCTTCCAAGTCCACAATACCTGCGTTAAGCAGGGTATTCATGACCGGCAGGGCGCTGCCGTCACCGACAGGAATCTCATCGGCGTCGACCTCAATAATCAGATTGTCGATGCCCAGCCCCGCGAGGCTTGACATGGCGTGCTCAATGGTATGGATTTTCGCATCGCCGATACCGATGGTCGTGCCTCGTGCCACGTCCACCACATTATCCACGAGGGCGGGTATGGCCTGTACAGGATCCAAGTCGACCCGATAAAACACGATTCCTGAGTCTGCCGGTGCGGGTTTAAAAGTTACTGTCGTTAAATTACCTGTATGCAGCCCCACGCCGTCATAGGAGGCTTCTTTAGCGATTGTTCGTTGTTTCATTTCCTTGTGCGTCTTTCAATGCCTCTATCGTTCGCTCCAGCTCTCTCACACGCCGAAGCAGTTCAGGCAGTTTTTGTTGTGCCACAAGTACACGCCGCTGTAAGGCATGGTCTATAGCCGGGAAACCCGATACAACCTGACCTTCGCCAATACTGCGGGTTACTCCGGCTCGACCGCCGATGGTCGTTCCTTTGCCGATGGTTATATGTCCCGCGAGCCCCGCATCGGCACCAATGGAAACATGGTCGCCGATTTGCGCGCTTCCCGAAACTCCGGCTTTCCCGGCGATGGCGCAATGCTTACCTAGTTGAACATTGTGCCCTATTTGTACGAGATTGTCAATCTTTGTACCACTGCCAATGGTCGTAGTGCCAAAGGTGGCACGGTCTACAGTGGTGTTGCTGCCTATCTCTACATCATCGCCAATTGAAACAGTGCCGATCTGGGGAATCTTATGCCAGCTGCCGCCAATAGGGGCAAACCCAAAACCGTCACTGCCAATACATGCGCCGGCATGAATTATACAACGTTTACCAAGCACAGTATCTTCCCGGAGTACTACGTTTGGATAAAGAATCGTGTTATCTCCCACCCGACAGCGTGCGCCGACATAGACCCCCGGATAGATAATTACGTGATCGCCGATCTGCGCGTTGGCGGCAATGGAGACGTGCGCGCCGATAGTGACCTCTTCCCCGATCTGTGCAGTAGCATCAATGCAGGCAGAGCTATGCACGCCGGGGGAAGGGTGGGTGATGGGCGGCGCCATATGCTGCACAATGCTGAGAAAAGCCACATCCGGTTGGGCCACACGTATGATGGGCATAGGCGCATCGGGCACGGATTGGGGTGCCAGTGCGGCTGCCGCTCGGGATTTCAGAAGTTCAGAAAAATATTGGGGGCTCCGAGCAAAGGTCAGATCCGCTTCTGTAGCTTCAGCCAGGCTGTTCACCCCGCAGACACGAACAGAAGCATCACCTTCCACAATACCGCCCACCAATTGAGCTATTTGACCGACCGTCATTTCCATTATCGGGTCACTCTCCCGCTGTTCAGGTATCCCCCAACAAGATCGGGGCATACCTGACCAGACAAATCAGTTTCCATAATAAGCTTAGGCTTAGAAACCGGTCTGTAAATGTTACCCTTACTTGTTCAGATCTTGGAGCACCTGAGAAGTAATGTCAATGGTAGCACTGTGGTATAACACGCTGGCACGGGTCCCTTTGGACGCATTCAGGATCAGATGGTACCGGTCTTTTTCCGCCACCTTCGCAATCACGGCTTCAATGTCGTTCACGACTTCTTTGAGCACCCGTTCTTCTTGTGTGTCAATAAGGCGCTGACGACGCTCCAGCTCACTTCTGTATTGCACGAAATCGGATTCGATCTGCGAACGCTTGTCGAAACGTTCATCATCGCTCATACTATCTTTTTTGGCTTCGTAATCGCTCTTGGCCTTTTCAATGCGCTGCGACATGGAATCAATTTCCTGCTGGAGCCGGTCCACCTCTTTTTGCAGCTCATTGTATTTCGCTTTGCGTTTGTTATATTCCGACATCAATAAAGACATGTCTACCACCGCAATACGGTACTGTCCGGTCGTCTCAGTTTGAGCCGCGGCCGGCCGAACCATGAGGCAGGAAAATGCTAACGTTAATACAATGGACAGCCCTAGAACTAAACGAAGATAAGATACTTGTTGATTCACTGCGAAATCCCTTTACTTTAAGCGCACTCGCGCTTTTTGGGGTGGAGACGAAAAAAGATAACCTAAATACGTGCCAACGAGCACATAATAACGCTTTTGAAACGTGTAGATCGTCAGTATATCACGGCATAGCGCGATTTTGCAATCAAGCAAAAGTCTTTTGACCCCACTTACCACACTATGGCTATAGAACAAACGCTAAACGTTAAACATTTCAGCCAAAAGATTAAAAACGGAATCCGGTAGACATATGCAGCCTTCCGCTGCTGCTCTGGTGGCGGCCGGGATTGAGCGGATAGCCGTAGTCAACCCGAATGGGTCCAAGCATAGGCACATTAAAGCCGATACCGGTTCCCACACTATAATTGAGATCGCCAAAACTCACGTCACCCACTTCATCCCAAACACCGCCGGCATCTGCAAAGGCATATACACGGAAGATATCAGTGGCACGGAATTTTGCCTCAACATTGTAGACTGCACGGGCGTTGCCGCCAATGGCAAAGCGATCGCCGCCCAGCCAATATTCTCTGATTTTGGGACCAATGTCACGGTTGCGATAACCACGAACCGTAGCGGTACCGCCGGCATAGAAACGCTCCTGCAGCGGCACATATTTGGAGCTGCCATAGGTGTCCATGACGCCATGACGGGCACGGACAGAGAGAACCCATTTTTCTTTCTCGCCTAAGGAACGGAACCAGCTCGAATCTTGCTCAATACGCCAGAATTCGTGGTCACCGCCAAGACCGGCAACTTCACCCACCAAAAGATGGACATAGCCCCGGTTGGGATCGAAACGTGAATCCAAGGTATTGCGTTCTATAGACCAGCTGTTGGCGATGGTCGTAGATTCTCCCGCCTGCATACGCAGCACCGGATTGTAATACCATTCCAAATCTCTCAAATCGGTTTCTTGGTAACGGAGTGCTGTCATGACCATCGTGGTGGGGGACAGCGCCTTGCCAAAGCGGATTTGACCGCCCCTTGCCTCTTCCCGGTACCGCGCTGCGCCGCGCACGTCATACGATTCGTCGAATACGTCAAAACCAAAGGTCAGCGGATAGCCCAGGAATTCGGGTTCGGTAAAACTTAAACTATATTGATCTCTACGATCGCCGACCTGTACACGAAGCCGCAGCTGTTGGCCGCCGCCCGAAAAGGAAGGCCAGTTGAAGATATCGAAATTGTTCAAGCGCACTTCGGAATACACGCCCAAACGGTCTTCTGTACTATAGCCTGCGCCAAAATTGAAGGTTCCTGTTTTACCTTCTTCCACATTAACCAACAGATCCGTAAACAACTCGTCGTCTGTTTCGGCAAAGGTAATGCGGGTCTTATCGAAGAAACGCGTATTTTTGATGCGGTTTTCGCTGTCCGTCACCGCTGCGCCGTCGTAGCGTTCTCCCGGGATCAACAGCATTTGCCGGCGAATCACTTCGTCCTTGGTCACATCATTTCCGGTAACCCGTATTTCACGGACATATTTCAGATCACCTTCATTAATATGATAGACGGCGTGGGTCGTCTTCGTTTCCCGATCCAAGGTAATTTGCGGCGTTACGACAGAGTCAATATAACCGCTGTCCTGATACCCTTGTTCAATTAATGCCACATCCGCCGCTACTTGGCCTTTGTTATGAATAGAACCCGGAAGCACTTCTACCGTGCTTAACAGTTCTTCATCATCGTAGACCGCGTTATTCGCGATGTCCAAGGATTCCATGGTGTATTGCTGCCCTTCATCCATATGAATGACAACATCCATTGCCTTGCCATTTTTCGAATAGACCATATCGGTGGCGACGATATCGGCTTCCAAATACCCGTTGTCACCGTATTTATCAATAATGTTCTTTAGATCGGCTTCAAATTTTGCTTCTTCATAACGACCGCCCATAAACCAACGCGCCCGTTTTGTTTTCATAGTCTTGCGAAGGGCGCGGTTGCTCAGGCTGTCGTTGCCTTCAAAGCTGATGCTGTGAATGCGCGCTTTGCCGCCTTCAGAAATATCGTAAATGAGACGGACACTGTTGGGGCCGATGTTCTCGGAATTCACTTCGATAAAGGTGTTGGTATAGCCTTTGCCCTCATAGAGCGCAAGAATAGCATCTCGCTCCTCTTCAAAAAGATCGGGCTGAAAGGGCGCGCCCTCGCGCATAGACAAAACGGCACGGATGTTTTTCGTCTTGATCTTTTTGTTGCCAATGATGCGCACTTCACCAATAATGCGTTTTTCCGTGACGCTATAGACAACGACCACGCCCGCCGCGCTTTCGTCTGTACGGGAATTGACGGTCTCAAAATATCCCGTCTCGTAGAGGCGCTTGATGTCACGCGCCACAGCGCCCGCATCAAATGGGTTCCCTGCTTGCGTCTCTAATTGCGCACGTGCGGCGGCATCACTGATCCGAGAAAGGCCCTCAATGAGCACGTCCTGCACAGTCGGCGGCGCCGCATCTTGTGCGAAAGCCCCGTTTCCGTGCCACAACATCGTCAGCCCCACAACAACGAAAACAACCACGATATTCAAATAAAACTTCTTCAAGTGAGTATACCTTCCGCCGGCTGTGCCCCTTTTGTAAACACCAGCTTATCGCCAATGTCTGAAGGGTGCACGGTAATGGTTGTAACTGTGCCCAAATTGCCCTTTAACAAGATTTCCGCAAGAGGATCCTCAACATACTGCTGTACGGCACGCCGCAAAGGCCGCGCTCCGTATTCCTCATTACTTCCGATACGAACAATAAATTCTTTGGCCTGATCCGAGAATTCCAAATGAATGTTCTTTTCCGCTACTCTATCTACCACTTCTTGCATTTGGATTTCAACTATTTTCAGAAAATCATTATGTGTCAAGCGGTGGAAAACCAAAATTTCATCAATCCGATTCATGAATTCAGGATTGAAAATCTTTTTCGCCTCTTCCAATACGCGGTCACGCATACGCTCGAAGTGTTCGCTCTCTTCATCGCGATAAAAGCCGAGGGAGGTGCTCTTCCCAATGCGTCTGGCACCGGCATTCGAGGTCATGATCACTACCGTGTTTCGGAAATCTACTTTACGGCCTGTGTTGTCGGTGAGACAGCCTTCTTCCAACACTTGCAATAAGGTATTGGTAACGTCGGGATGGGCCTTTTCAATTTCGTCAAAGAGAACCACTGAATAGGGCCGGCGACGCACCTGCTCCGTCAATTGACCGCCTTGATCATAACCAATGTAACCGGGAGGCGCTCCGGCAAGACGCGATACGGCAAATTTTTCCATATATTCGGACATGTCAATGGTAATCAAAGCTTCTTGATTACCAAAGAGAAATTCAGCCAAGGCTTTGGCAAGCAAGGTTTTTCCCACACCTGTGGGACCCAGCAGCAGGAAGGAACCTACCGGGCGATTAGGATCACGCAGCCCCGAACGGCTGCGTTGTATGGCGCGCGTAATGGCGCTAATCGCATCTTCCTGCGCAACAACCGTCTTATGCAGTTCATCGCGCATCCGCAACAGCCGCGCTGATTCTTTTTCTTCCAGCTTCGTGAGCGGCACCCCTGTCCATTTGGAAACAATGTAGGCTATATCGTCTTCATTTACAATCGTCTCAGAAGAATCGCGCACCCGTTCCCACTCACGTTTTGCCTCCTCCAGCTCCGCCGCCATGGTTCGTTCTGTATCGCGGAAGGCTGCCGCCTTCTCATATTCCTGAGCGCCAATAGCAGCTTCTTTTTCTTTTCGTGCTTCTTCGATCTTATGATCCATTTCTTTGAGCGCCGGCGGGCGTGTCGTGATCTGTAATCGTGCTCGGCTGCCCGCCTCATCGATAACGTCCACGGCTTTATCAGGCAGAAAGCGATCAGCAATATACTGGTCCGCCAGCTGCGCCGCAGCGATTACCGCTTCATCTGAAAATTTCACACGGTGATGGGCCTCATATTTATCGCGCAGCCCCTTTATAATCTCAATCGTTTCCTCAACGGTGGGCGCCTCAACGAGAATCGTCTGGAATCGACGGGCAAGGGCGGAATCCTTCTCAATATGTTTGCGATATTCGTCCATGGTCGTAGCGCCGACACACTGCAATTCGCCACGAGATAAAGCGGGCTTCAGCATGTTCGCCGCATCTACTGCGCCTTCTGCCGCGCCGGCCCCCACGATGGTATGCAATTCATCAATGAACAGAATAATATTGTCGGCACGACGAATCTCTTTCATCACTGCCTTTAGCCGCTCTTCAAATTGTCCGCGATATTTCGTGCCCGCCACGACGCCAGCCAGATCCAAGGTCAAGACACGACGGTTGAGCAACAGTTCGGGTACGTCGCCGCGGATGATACATTGGGCGAGTCCCTCGACAATGGCGGTCTTACCCACGCCCGCCTCGCCAATGAGCACGGGATTATTTTTGGTGCGGCGGCTCAGTACCTGAATCACACGCTCTATTTCGTCTTCACGCCCAATGACGGGGTCCAGTTTCCCTTCACGCGCCATTTGCGTAAGATCCCGGCCGAAGGCGTCTAACGCAGGGGTTTGCGATTTGCGGCTCCCTTGTGAGCCAATGGCACCCGGGCGGGTTTGATCACCCAAAAGACGCACGACTTCATCTTGAAGGCGGGTGATATTCGGGATTTCCTCTTGAAGGACTTTCGCAGCAATACCTTCACCTTCCTTCAGCAAACCAAGCAGAATATGTTCCGTGCCAATATAGTTGTGGTTAAGACGACGCGCCTCCTCCACAGCCAATTCCAGCACTTTCTTGGCGCGGGGCGTGAAAGTAATATCTTCTTCAACAACCTGTTCTACACTCGGCTGAACCTGTTGTTCAATTTCCAAAATCAACGCTTGAATATCAACGCCGAGATTTTCGAGGGCACGTATAGCAATACCTTCCGGTTCTTTGCACAATCCGAGCAGAATATGTTCTGTCCGTACATATTCGCAACCAAGCCGTACGGCTTCTTCCCGTGCAGTGCCAACAACATGCTTCGCTCTATCGGTAAATCTATCCCACATTATAATTATACTTATACCTAAAAATTTATACGCCTGAAGAAAAAACGTTCCTGATCCGATGGCAAGTATAGCATGAAACCATGATCGTACCCAAAATATTCAATCCTCTATTCGATTGGATTTGTAGGATCCGAAAAAAGAAAGAGACTGTATAAAACTAACCTTCACCGACAGCTTTAAAATTTCCGAAACACCGCTCCAGCAAAATAGCTCCGCTCTTTTCCCATAGATATCTTTTAAGAAAAAGGCCTGAAAACAGAATTTTTCCTTCGTGTCATTCCAATAAGAGCCCTTCCACAGATTCCAAATTGATTTCTTGCGCCGGATATGGCATACTTTGGGCATCATCATGATTCCCCACGCCTCGTTTAAAGGGACAGATGTATCTAACATAACCGATAAAGGGAGAAAAGTATGTCGAACATATTAGAAGGAAAAGTACTGGTAGCCCAAGGCGGCGGTCCTACGGCAGTCATCAATCAAAGTGTGGTAGGCGTGATTCGTGAAGCACGGAACTACCCTCAAGTTACCCATATCTACGGCGCGTTGAACGGTGTCTCCGGCATTATCAACGAACGCTTTCTTGATCTCACCGATGTATCCGATGCCAATTTGGAAGCCGTGGCAAACAGCCCCTCTTCCGGACTTTTATCCACACGCGATAAACCGGACGAAGCCTATTGCAAAAAAATATTCGCGGTTTGTAAAACCCATAATATCCGCTATTTCTTCTATTGCGGCGGCAATGACAGCGCAGACACCTGCCGCATCGTGAGTGAAATGGGCAAAAAGGTCGGCTATGATATGCGCGTTGTACATGTACCCAAAACGATCGATAACGATCTGCGCGTCACCGATCATTGCCCCGGCTACGGTTCTGCGGCCAAATTTGTGGCGCAGGCATTTGCCGGCGCAGACCTCGATAATCGTTCCTTGCCCGGCGTATACATCGGCGTTGTCATGGGCCGTGATGCAGGCTTCCTCGTTGCCGCCAGCGCCTTAGGCCGCAAATATGAAGATGACGGTCCCCACCTTATTTATCTTCCCGAACGCACCTTCTCCATGAAACAATTTTGTGAAGACGTGAAGGCCGTCTATGAAAAGTTTGGTCGTTGTGTCGTTGCGGTGTCTGAAGGCATCAAGAATGCCGAAGGGCTTCCCGTAGTCACAGAGTATATCGGTATCGTCCGTGACCATCACAACAATGTACAGTTGTCCGGATCCGGATCTCTTGGCGATGCCCTCGCGGATTATATTAAAAAGAACACCGAGATCGACCGTGTCAGGGCGGATACCTTGGGATATCTCCAACGCAGTTTCTTAGGCTGTGTCAGTGAAGTCGACCAAGTCGAAGCGCGTACCGTCGGTGAAGTCGCCGTGCGCCATGCCCTGCGACACGGTCAAGATGGTTCTGTGGTCATGGAACGTGTTGCGAATTACGCCATCTCCTATCGTCTCGCCCCGCTGCAAGATGTTGCCAGACTCACCAAACCCTTCCCCAACAATTTTATCAATGAGGCGGGCAATGACGTGACGGAAGATTTCATCACCTATGCACGCCCCCTTGTCGGGACACTCGAGCAAGCATACCATCTGGATGCGCCCCTTGTGCCGGTGCAACGCTAAACAATAAATACATCCTATAAATCATAACGCCCGAAGCGATATGAAAAGGCTTCGGGCGTTTCTTTATATTTTCGTCTCCCTATTTTTCATCCCCCTTTAAAAAAACGCTATTGCAGCTGGATCTGACCTAAGGCTGTGGGTTCGGCCGGCGCAATATAGGTTTCTCCCACCTCCACCGACGGACCGGAACTGACTTTTAAGCGCAACAGAAATTTACCGGGCGGGATACGGTCGAAAACAACCTCACCCCGGTCATTCGTGACCGATTCCGCCGGCCACCACGGCCCATAGACCGGATGAATCAACATGAGCCCTACCTCTTCGCCGGACACCGGTTGATGATTAGGCAAGATTAAGGCTGCGAAAAGGATGCCTGCCTGCACCATTCTAATTTCCAAAGTCTCTTGAATGGTTCCGCTGTTGGGCAGCACTTCGAGGAAATTATTGGGGAAATAGCGAAGGTCGGGATCCCAAGCGCGCAACGCAACTTTCTCTGAAGCAGGAAAACGGATAGAAGATAGACCATCGGCATCGGTCAGCGAACCGGTGGCTATAGGCGTATCAAAGGCGTTTGGATTGTACGTAGCAATAGGCGCCATCCCTTTAAGCGGTGTACCGCCAAGGGTGAGCACGCGCATGGGTGCCGTAAGAAATCCTGATTCCGCAACGGGCGCGTCGGCAACAGGGGGCGCATCGGCGGATACGGGGGGCGGCGCTTCCTCTTGAGGAGGTACAGGCGCTTTCGTGGGCGCCGGTACAGGGGTGGGCGCGACAGGAGCTTCTTTTCGACAATCACAGCCGCTAAACGCCAAAAGGCACCCCATCAGAAGGAAGACTTGACCCCTCCGAATCATCGCTAAGAACTGTTGTTTCTTTCCGGGCACGCTTATACCATTTCGTCGCCATGACGAAGACAATCACTCATGGCTGCTATCCGTTAATGTTGAACTGCAGATCATGGAGCCGTCGGTAGGCACCTTCTTTAGCCAGCAATTCGTCGAGACTTCCTTCCTCAATAATGCGCCCGGCATCCATGACCAAAATACGATCGGCACGTTGAATCGTGGACAAGCGGTGGGCAATCACAATCGTTGTGCGCCCTTTCACAAAATGATCAAGGGCTTCCTGAATAAGTTGTTCACTTTCAGAATCCAAACTTGAGGTCGCCTCGTCAAGAATCAATAAGGACGGATCTTTGATGATTGCCCGGGCAATAGCGATTCGCTGACGTTGTCCGCCGGACAGGGTGCAGCCTGATTCGCCTATGACCGTGTCATAACCATTGGGAAGTTCTTCAATGAAAAGGTCGGCATGCGCCGCTTGCGCTGCCCCTTGGATACGTTCTTCTGTAAAATCATCACGGCCAAAGGCGATATTGCTGCGCAGCGGCTCGGCAAAAAGAATCGTATCTTGCGTGACAATACTCATCTGCTCACGGAGACTGGAAAAAGTCGCTTCCCGTATGTCTACGCCGTCAATTGACACACTGCCGCGGATAGGATCGTAAAAACGGGGCAGCAACTTAACGAAGGTACTTTTCCCGGAACCGCTGGGGCCCACCAAGGCAACCATTTCCCCTTTTTTAATTTCCAGGTTGATATCCTGCAAGACTTCCCGCTCGCCATCATAGGAAAAACTCACGTTCTCGAATCGGATAGAAGAACGTAAAGGCTCCAAGGCAACGGCGTCTGCACGCTCCTGAATATCCGGCTGCATATCGATAAACTCAAAACAGCGCTGTGCACTTGCCACGCTCGTCTGAATAAGATTGTTTACATCCGACATCTTGCGCACCGGGTCAAGCATCATGGCAAGGGCAAAATAAAGCTGAACCAGAGCGCCCGCGTCCAACTGTCCCGATTCGACACGCTGACCACTGAACAACACAAAGCTCACGATACCCACAACCAGTATAAGCTCTGTGCTCGGGCCTGTAAGCGCGTGGAGCCGCACCATACGCAGCAAAAACTTGCGCAACCGTCTTATCTCGGCATGAACGCGATTCACCTCATAATCTTCCATGCCAAAACCTTTGATTATTGAGATGCCTTTGATCGTTTCATTCACGACTGTCGCCATGCCCGCAATTTTCTGTAAAGAGCGGCGCACACTCATGCGCATCTTTTTTCCGATACTGATCAGAAAATAAAGTACAAGAGGAAGTACGCAAACACCAATCAATGTCAGCTGCCAATCGACAGACAGGGCCACCGATAAAAACACAAGCACCTTGATAGGCTCGCGCATTAATTTAATAAACACCCCTTCCAGACCGCGATTCACCATGAATATGTCATTGGTGAAACGCGCTAGAATTTCACCTGAACTGTGAGACTCGAAAAAGCCCACAGACTGGCGCATCAAATTGGCATACATGGCACTGCCTAAATCGCTGGTAATATTAGCGCCAATGGATCCTGCCAAATACTCTTGAAAGAAACGTGCCACGTTCATAATAAAGGCTAAAATCAAGGCGAATACGGAGGCAACCATAAGGGCACGCATACGATCGGCACGCATGGTTTTCGCCAAATTACGTAGCTTATCGGGCAGCCCCGTCGGTCCCCAACCGACATAGCGTTCCATGATACCGACATAATGCTGTACATTTTCCGCCAATGCCTCTGCGGGATCCTCGGAATGTTCTGTTACAGCAGTCGATTCAGGCGCTTCATAAAAGGTGACACGGATTAACACACCCACCCCGACCAGCATGGCGCCAAAAGAAGCGGCAATAACAAGGGCGAGAAATAACGATAAAATAAGACGTCCTTTATAATGCCACGCCAAGGCTACAAGCCGGCTGTATATAGTCCAAGCGGAGTAGGTTGGAGAGGACATAGGGACAGGTACATTGCCATTTGTAAATACAGGGGTTGTCATGCTTTTGCTGGTGGCTCCGGAGTGAAAGGTTGCCCTAGTGTAGCATAGCCATAGAGGAACGGGCAAGAGGAACAGGGTCTGCGCAGTTTCAAAAGCTATATAGTAGACGCAATAAAGTCCGCTCCCTCAGGGTACGGGTTGTTGCGGCTAACTATAAAGCGAATCAAAAACCTATTTGAACACGGCAACTGCTTATTTTTTTTTCGTATATGGTAGAAGTCATACAACAAGAATATTGCATATGATCCGTTTTCTCATGTAGTATAATTAGTGTATATAACTTTATTGCATATCTCGCCGAAGCGAATTCGACGTCAATGGAGGGTTAATCCATGGCTGTCAAAAGAAGGAAGTTCCTCAAACTCGCCGGCGGCTTACTCGGCGCGGCGGCACTGGTCGAATTGGGCGCACGAAGCGGAGTCTGTCCTTTCAAGGGCTTTTCTGTAAAACGCCCGGATACGGATACACGCCGGTTTTTGGGTGATCTCCCGGAGAACCGACACGACCGCGCCATATTGCGCATGTCGGAATTGGATCAACTGCCTTGGTTCGAAACCAATGAAGACGGCGACATGCAATTGAAAGCGGGGAGTGATCTGCCGGCTATCATAGACTGTCATAGCCATGTGGGATGGAGTCAAGGCTTTGGTTCTGATATCGACATGACGCGGCGCTGTCCCGTGTCTTATTTTTTTGATCATGAGATTCCCCAAGATTTTTTGCATGTGCAAATGCATCCCACCGAGGCGGAGTCAAGGGTATTGTCTCGAGAAACATCCCTGACCTTGCTTCACACACCCCAACGAAACAAAACCCATACAGCTGTCAATCTGCTCGCGGAAATGGAACGCTTTAATCATTGTCGGGCGGCCCTGCTCCCGGTTGAAATTCCGGTACGTTCGCATCACATGAAACAAACCGAGGCAGCGGCACAACTGGACGAGCGGCTGCTGCCCTTTGCCGCCATTCATCCGCGGCACTGGTCAGACAGCAAAGCAGAGCGTTTGGAGGCATTGGTCAACCGCACGTGTCGGGGGTTGAAATTTCACCCCGTGTTTCAGTTCATTGCGCCTGACGCCAAAGAATCCATGGCACTCTTTGACTGGTGCGCCGCCCATGATGTTATTGTACTCTCCCATACAGGATTTACAGGTCGGGAACCGGCTTTTATGCGTGCCTTCGCCGAGCCCGAACGATTCCGCAAGGCGCTGCAAGAATTTCCCAATCTAAAAATGATTTTTGCTCACACAGGTTCTCGTGCCCGTTTCAAAGAGGCCTTCGCCGTTGCCAAGGATTATGAAGATCAGGTTTGGCTGGATTTTACGGGGCAGCCGGTACCCAATATCCAGCACTTACTGGACAACTACGATACGGATAAATTGCTTTATGGTACGGATTGGCCCTATTATCCCTTATCTGTGTCGTTGGCACGCTTCCTCGTGGCTACCTCCGGCCGTGAACATCTGCGCCCCGCTATCTTACGGGATAATTTCCTGCAGCTCATGGGCATGCAGGAAGCCTGAGCACAAATAGCGCGGCCATTAAATGAAAGACATATCTTTATGATCCATCTTATTTCCTTGAAAACCTATGATCCCTATGGATTGGAAAGATCCTTCAGATCCATCGAGACGCTGAACACTTGGATACTCACTATCCTCTTCTGTTGCTTAGGCGCCACGCTTTGCTGCCATGGCGACGAATCCCAGTCCGGTATTACCGAAATCTCCATCACTTCCAGCATAGACGGTACGGATCAAAAAGCGCTGTACTATAAAAGTAACAGCCCGTCGCCCGTGCCGCTCATACTCAGCTTGCACAGTTGGTCTGGCGACTACAACCAAGCCGATCCCCTTGCAGAAAAAGTGATTGCTGCAGACTGGAACTATATCCACCCCGATTTCCGAGGCGCAAATAATAACCCGGACGCCTGCCTGAGCGAGAAGGCGGTGCAAGATTTGGACGATGCTATAGCCTATGCCCTACGAGAAGGACCGGTAGACAACACAGCCGTTTTTGTAGTCGGCACTTCCGGCGGCGGCTATGCGACACTGGGCAGCTATCTGCGCACCAATCATCCTGTACGATTGTTTCTTGCTTGGGTTCCCATCAGTGACCTTGACGCATGGTATCGGGAATCGAAGAATCGCGGCAAAAAATATGCAGAAGACATCGTAGCGTGCTGCTCACCTTTCGACGAATATGATCCCCACTGCGCCTTGGAACGCTCCCCTCTTTATTGGCCTATGCCGGTATTACCACCGGGCCGCATCGAACTTTATGCCGGCATAGAAGATGGGTACACCGGAAGCGTTCCTATTTCCCACTCCCTACACTTTTTCAATAAACTGGCAACCCATTTCCAACGACCGGACGCACGGGTTAGCTGCGAAGAAATGCTTGCCTTACTGACGCGTGATGTGAAAGTAGACCGTGCGGCGGGCACCCTTGAAGACCGATCTATATTTTATAAAAAAGAGATTGCCCAGGCTTCAGTCACCATTTTTGACGGCACTCATGAAATGCTTACAGGCTACTGTTTTGAACGGATCTGCGCCGCCCTTGAGGAACGCTGAATTCAAGAGCGCCTATCCTAATCAGTGCCGCAATTCGTTTCCTATTCCATCCCCTGCAGCATGTTAGGAAGCCCTACCTTTTCGAGCGCTGAAATAATACGGCAGCAACAATAATGAAGCCGGTCAGCATGAGCCGACCCGCCTCGCCCACGGCATTGAGGCTGAGAATTTTTTCAAGATAACCAATGGTCAACGCCCCTACCAAGGTCAACGCCATAGAGCCGCGTCCGCCCATAAGGTTGGTGCCGCCGATGACAACAATAGCAATCGCTGTCAATTCATATGAGCCCCCCGCCTCAGGATCACCCTGAGTTTCTTGTGCTGCCTGGCAGATACCCGCGATGGCGGCGAAGACACCGCTTAGCGCATAGGCAAGTATTTTAGTGCTTGCTACGGGCACACCGGACAGACGGGCTGCCTCCTCATTGCCGCCAATGGCATAAAGATAGCGGCCCGGCCTGAACCGTGCCAACAACAAGCCTGCAAAGAGCGCACAGCCCAAAAATACTAAGGTGACGACGGCCACATTTTCCCCTAAAATACGGGCATTCAACACTTCAAAAAAACGGGGGAAATCAAGATAGACAAAGGTATCGCCTTGCTGCACGCCCTGGGATATTTTACGGCCGCCTGAAATATATTTCGCCAAGCCTCGGGCAAAAACCATCATCGCCATAGTCGCGATAAAAGGCTGCACCCGGAACTTCGAAACAAGTGATCCTGAGACGGCACCACAACTCAGCCCGACAAGCAGACATACCGGCACGGCAAGAAGAGGCGACCAGCCCCAATGAATCATGAGTAAAGCGGAGAGAACCGAGACCAAGCCCAACACGCTGCCTACGGCAAGATCGATGCCGCCGGTGATGATGACCAAGGTCATGCCGCAGGCGAGAATACCGTAGCGGGAAATGTGACGCAGCATATCCCGATGGGTCTCCCAACGGAAGAAGGATCCTTCAGCATTGAAAAAGGAACCCAGGATTAAAATAATAACGAGGGCAAGCAGGGCGCGAAACAAAGGATGTGAAAAAATAGGGCGCAGTCTCTGCAAAGGTACCACAGCAGCATTCATGATTTACTTTTCTCCAGACCGCCCATAGAGGCGGCCAATACGGTTTCTGCACTCACATCAGAGCCTTGAAATGTTGCGGTCATATGTCCGCGATGGAGCGCTATGATACGGTCACTTAAGGCAAGCAATTCCGGCATCTCGGTACTAATTAACAAAATCGCGATGCCCTGCGCTGTCCATCGATTTAACAAGGCATAGATCTCCTGCTTGGCCCCCACATCCACGCCCCGTGTAGGTTCGTTCAGCAGCAAAATACGAGGTTGCGTTTGCAGGCATTTGGCAAGAACCACTTTTTGCTGATTCCCTCCCGACAGGGTCTCTACAGGGTGATCCAAGGAGGCTACACGAATGCCGAAATGGGAACGGCTTTCCTCAGCGGCGCGTTGTTCTCTATCCTCCCGAAGCAATCCTCTTGGTGAAAAACGGGCTAAGGCAGCAAGGCTGATATTGTGAGTAATGCTCATGGGCAATACTAAGCCCTCGCGCTTACGATCGCCGCATAAGAGCGCGATGCCGCGATCCAAGGCATGCTTGGGGGATCGGGGCGTGTAGGCGCGTCCCTCCACATACAGCTCTCCCGTCGTGCAGGAACCGTAACTGCCATAAAGGGCATTGAGCAGCACATCCGCTCCGGAACCTTGCAATCCCGCCAAGCCGACGATCTCGCCTGCGTGCAACGAAAACGAAACACGATCCACAGCAGGTCGTGGTCGTCCGCCCGGATCCGGAACCGTAAAACGTCTGATATCCAAAACAGTTTCGCCGAGAGAAGGTTTTTCTCGCCGGGCAGATTCCGACACTTCCCTACCCACCATCCAATGAATCAATTGCTCTCGTGACAGATCTTCTCGGTCTGCTGTCCCAATGTAATGACCGTCACGCAACACCGTAATGCGGTCGGCAACACGATAGATCTCTTCCATCTTATGGGTGATATAAATAATGCCGCAGCCATCTTTTTTCAGGTCTTCCATCACGGCAAAGAGACGGTCCACCTCAGGCTCTGTCAATGCGCTGGTCGGCTCATCCATTACCAATATACGGGCATCAAAAGCCAGCGCTTTTGCCACTTCAATACTTTGCTGCACACCGATAGGATATGTGTCAACACGGTCTTGTGCTTGTGCTTTCACACCGAGCCGTGACAGAATCCGGATACATCGTTTTCTTTCGCTTGAAAAGCGCAGCCATCCCCAACGCAAATCCGTTTCTCGAGCCAAAAAAATATTATCGGAAACAGTCATGGACGGGATGAGCGACAATTCCTGATGGATGATGGAGATACCTTTACGAGCGGCGTCTTGAGGAGACTTGAAACGCTCCTTCACCCCATTCAACAGCAATTCGCCCTCATAATCTTGGTACACGCCGCAAAGAACACGCATGAGCGTGCTTTTACCGGCACCATTTTCTCCGGCCAAAACGTGGATTTCTCCGGCGCGCAAACTGAAATCAACGGCATTTAATACGGGCTGCCCGGAAAAGGACTTGCCGATCCCCTTCAATTCCAACAAGGGAGCGGTCATGGTTTTTCCTTTGCACTTTAAAGCTACAACAAATTGCTTACTAGCGAGCAAGAAGCGGAATCCATTTAGTGCGCAAGTCCCGCACGATCTGCGTGCGGCAACACCGCTGCGGTGAAGGTCTGTGCCGGCTGGCTGCTGAAGGCGGTCTTACGATCGCGAATTACGTCCTTGCCACTCGCTTGAGTAGATATACGGACCATATCCATAGGGCGGCTGACCGGGCGGTAATTCATTTTCCATTTCAGGAGCCGCTTCACGTAATTGTGTTCGTGAACGGAAATCAAAATCAAGTACGCCGTTGGCGTTCTTATCGCGTGTAGCAAGATAATAGGCGCGAAGCCCGAGGATATGATAAAGATTTCGGGAATTGTGTTCCGTTTCTGCAGGTACGCCCAGCGGTTCGGGCAGTAAGCCGAAGGTGCTGCCGCCCGGCCCAACACTAATCAACACAAAAGCGTCGTAGGTGTTGGGCGGAAAGCTGAGTCCTCTCGGGAAATCGGGATCACTGGGATCCCAAACATCGGCATAGGCGGAATTCTTTTTCATCCAATATTTCTGCACTTGGTTAAATTGTTTTTTATTAACCGGAATATAGATGAACGGCCGCTTCGCCGCTTCTAATTGACGTTCCTCTTCCATGCCGAGGCCGGGCGTGCCCGGACCATGGTATCGGGGCCATTCTCTAAAATCGAATTTGTAGGAGCTGTCCGGCTGCAAATCACCATGAGGCGAAAATTCGAGCAAGCTGAGGCGGTCATCACGGTCGGTGTCATAGGAAACCGAAAACTCATCATATAAATGAACCTGTCCGTGATAGCCCATAATGTGCATGTAGGGAATGAGATGATAATAACGGGAATCATCTTGAGAATTAGCGGGCGGCGTATTGTTTTTAGCAAATTCAAAAGCCACATAGCCATATCCCGGCGGATAGGAACGGTTGTCCGTATAATACGCTGTCAATGCGATGGATACTTGTCGCAGCGCACTGTCTAGGCGGCGCAGTTTCGCACGTTCAATTACGCGTGGTCCGACAACCATAACCATGGCTGCCAAAATTGAAATGATTGCAATCACTGTAAGCAATTCAATCAGTGTAAACCCCCGGGCAACACTATGTTTCATAAAGATATCTCCTCTTTCATGGGAAAAACCATCCTGCCTAAATAGTACCATAAAACAGGAGTGTCCCTCATATATTTTGCCATAATACTCAAAACAACGGCTTATTTCCGAAACAAATCATCAAACGAAAGCTTATCCGAATCCGATGGGTTTTCACCAAAAAGTTGTGCGAATTTCTCCAGTGATTGCTGCTTCACGGCTTCTGTTTTTGAGTTGTCTGTCGTGCCGCTGCGAAATTTGAACTCCTCACAAAAATTGAGGCCTTTGCGGTCGGCAACATATTCCGTACCGGGAATATAGCACTGATTATGTGCATTCTTCCGGTGAAAACTACAATTCAAACAGCAATGTAAATAGGCACCGCAGCGAGAACAGCTTTCTTTAAATCCCGGCTGAGCAGTACTTTTACCGGACCATTCGTTTCCGCATTTATGACAGCTGTAGATCGGATCCATATGGCCGCCTCCGGCTTATTATTTATTGTTCTCCGCAGAAACTGACTGTACCATGGGTGTTTTAGGTGCATCAGGAATCGCATGTTGCAACAAGGCCCAAACCAAATGGGTCGTGGTCATTCCATTGCTGGATTGTTGGTTGCCCGTGCCAATGGCAGTGGGCCAGCCGCCCTCATCATTTTGAGCCTCGGCAACTCCTTGCAACCATTCATCCTGAACCATTTCAGGATGATTGAGCTCGAAAAGCAGCGCCAAACATTGCCCGGCCATGGAGGTAGCAAGTCCCTTCTCTTGTAAATGATTTTTGAACATAACAGAGAGGGTATTTCTGACCAACATCAATTGAGGCTCATTGAGAAAACAGTTATGATCACGGAGCCATAACGTACTCAGCCCCAAGACGGGAGTAAAAGGATTCATACCTTCTTTCAAGGTGGCGAGTATTTCATCAAGAAGCGATAATTCAGCCGGATAAAGATCACAATAAAGGGCGCTCAACACAATACGTTCCACGCGTTCGCAGCCATCGATGACTTCTTTATCCACTAGAAAATCGGGTTCTATCAAACGTTTTAAATTGCCCAGATCTCCCATGGATTCATCTCGACGATGGGCGGCATAAGTGGATTTGAGACCATAACGTTCATGAAGGCAATATTTGCGCTGCATATAATCAAGGAGCACCAATCGGTACAGCCGATTTACATCACGGTCTTTAAAGGCCAAAAAGGCCAAAGCTTTGTCGATTTGCTCGGCGTAAGGACTTGAGGCATAAGGACGCGGATCGCCGGGAATAGGCAATTCTTCGGGAATCCCGCCCTTCAAACGAAGGACGTAAGCGGAACCCTCCGGCTTAGACGCCGTGTCTTCCTGTGCTTGACTCGTTTCCGACTGAACAGATCCATCTGTCTTGGCGGTATCGCTTTGTCCATAACTTGCGGGGGCAAGAAACATGACACTTAAAAAACCGCACAGTATCCATGCCTGTGTTTTTATGATCCAAGGGGAGGCATTTTTATGCATTCTTCTATCCTTTCCCATAATAACGCACAGTAACAGCGCCCAATTCCTTGTCGGGAACAGGGCGCTATCTATCAAACGCTTTTTATGTGCAAAAAGTCAACAGTCGGCACCGGAAAACCCGACGCACTTATGCTTCTGCAATGTCGACTGCCTTCGCCTCTGTGGGTTTGACTCTAAATAGCAAGGCGAAAAGGACACCAACCACCAAGGCAACAATCATAGGCAAGAACCACACTTGAGACCATTGGATTGCGCCATCAACCGTATAGTGCTCAAGGATACGCCCGGAGATGATGGAACCGGCGCCCTGACCCAAGCCAAAAGTAATGAGCGCAATGAGTCCTTGCGCACTGGCCTGGATGGATTTGGAAGCGACATTGCCCACATAAACCTGTCCGGCCGTGAAAAAGAAGCCATAACAAAAGCCGTGGATAACAATAGACAAAATCCACAGCGAATAGCCCGGTCCCGGATCACTCATCATGAGCGCGTAACGCAGCGCCCATGAGAGCATACCGATGGACAACATCCATTTGACGCCGACTTTTACAAAGAAGAATGCGAGCAGCGCCGTAATGACGGCTTCGGAAATTTGTCCGCCCGTCATCATGGCGGCAGGATAAGGCAACTCTCCTGAGACGAAAAAGGGATTCCCTAAATTGATATAAAAAGACGTGGTCATACTAATAAGCAGAGATGCCAAGGCAAAGATAAAGAAATATTTATCTTTCAACAGGCCAAAGGCTTCGACGCCAAAGAAATCGCCGAGACGCATCTTTTCTCCGGCTCCTTTGGGCGGCGTATTGGGCAGGAAAAAGCAATAAAATCCCATCAGAAAGGAGGAGCCGGAAGCAATGTATAAGGGGATGTTGGTCGTTTCAATCTTCATGTAACCCAAGAAGAGACCAACAACGATCCAGCCCAAAACACCAATGGACCGAATCAGAGGAAATTCTTTTTCCGTGTTGGTCATCTGATTAAAGCAGACTGTATTGGCAAGGGACAGGGTCGGCATATAGCACAGGGTGTAGCCCAACAATACGATGAAAAAGAGTTGCGACGTTTGAACTTGGTGAGCCAAGAAAAACATCAATATACCGCCGACAAGATGAAGCACACCCATCAAATGTTGAGCAGGGAAGAATTTGTCTGCCACCATGCCCACAAAAATAGGTGAAATAATCGATGCAATCGCCATGGTCAGAAAGATGTTACCCACCTGACCCCCGGTAAATTTGAGATTAAACAAAAGATAGGACGCTAAGGTTACACACCAAGCGCCCCAAATGAAGAATTCAAGGAACATCATTAAGGACAATTTAAATTTTGTTGTGAAGTTCATGGAAAAAATACTCCCTTCCATTGGAAAAAAATGTATAGTTACAGAACACAAGACCAGTATAAAGTGTACGGTTATTAGGGATGCTGTTTCAAGAAGGACGGATCTTTAAATTGATCTTCAAAAAAGCTTCTATTTCGAAAATTGCAGTCGATCAAGCAAAGCGTACGGGCGCCACCTCAAAACGCTCCATCAGAAGACGGCGCGCCTCCCCTGCTCCATAGATAGAACCCACAATTAAGAGAGGTTTCTCTTGAGAAGCCAAACGCAATCCTTCATCCAAAGCCTCGCTCATCGACGAACAAGGACGGGTGGAGAGATCGCCCAAGCAACCGCTTAGATCAGCTAGGGGCAGGGAGCGTCCGCCGCCATAAGCCGTGATGATCAGGGGGTCTGCCCATTGAGAAAGGATCTTAGCCATTGCCGATGCCTCTTTATCGGCTGAAACAGAAAAGATCATGACACATTTTTTGCCCAACGCATCCATAGCCGCGCGGCATCCTGCCACATTATGGGCGGCGTCCATAATGATGGGAGGATTATCATAGACCTGCTCCAGCCGCCCCGGCCAACGGACTATCCGTAATCCTTCCCTTATGGCTGCTTCACAAATCTGTGGAAATTGTTCCTGCATTTGCAAAGCAAGTTCAACAGCAATGGCGGCGTTATGGGGTTGATGCCGTCCCGCCAGACCGAGAGACAGATTCTGAAATGATGTCTCTCCACTTCTATAGTCGAGGGTCGGGTTCCAAGGTGAGCCTCCCGCACAAACATGATATTCCTTATCCAACAAACGCAGCGGAGCGCCCACTACCTGTCCTTGCTTTTCGATAGCTTTTAGTGCTGAAGGGTCTGTTACCCCTATAACAGCCGGCACATTCGCTTTAAGAATGCCCGCTTTTTCATAAGCAATCGCCGCCAGGCTATCCCCCAAGAATTGCATATGATCAAAATCAATATTCGTGATGGCAGAGGCGAGGGGCGAGACAATGTTCGTGGAATCAAAACGGCCGCCCATGCCCACCTCAATGAGCGACACGTCCACGTCCTGTTGGTCAAACCAACGGAAAGCAATAGCGGTATTCATTTCAAAAAAAGTTGGCACCTGCCCAATGGTCGCAGCGACCTCCTTGAACCACGCCACATTTTCACAAAGCGCTTCTTCATTCATAGGCACGCCGTTGATCAGAAAACGTTCTGTTACATCCAGCAAATGAGGACTGGTAAACCGCCCCACACGATATCCTGCACACTGCAATATGGAGGATAAAAAGGCCAAGACGCTGCCTTTGCCATTGGTACCAGCCACATGGATCACCGGGCGCGCCTTATGAGGCTGACCGCTGGCGTCCATCAAGGCGTTAATATTCTGCAGTCCCAGCTTAATACCGTGCAAAATAAGCGATTCCAGATAGGCTCGCGGATCGGTTTTTTTTGTGTCCACAATGAGGACCATAGTCGTTTCCCTTGTATTGATTACACAGCGGATTGTTTTTGATTAGATACGAGACAGGTGAGAAGCCGAACCAGAAAATCTTTCATATCATGGCGCGCAACAATAGCATCAACAAAGCCGTTTTTCAACTGATATTCGGCAGTCTGAAAGCCTTCGGGTACTTTGATTTTAAGTGACCCTTCAATTAGCCGTTTACCTGCAAAGCCCACATATGCGCCCGGTTCTGCAACAATAAAATCGCCGAGTGACGCAAAACTTGCCCATACGCCGCCGGTCGTGGGATCGGTGACCACAGCGATATAAGGCAGTCGTGCTTCGCGCAATTGCCGCACGGCATTGGCTGTTTTCGCCATCTGCATTAGCGCGAATCCGCCTTCTTGCATGCGGGCTCCGCCACTGGCTGTGAACACAATCATAGGACATTGCCGGGTAATAGCATCATCGACAAGTCGGCAAAACTTTTCGCCTACAGCGCCGCCCATGCTACCCATCATAAAGGAAGCATCCATAATGCCCAATGCCGCTTCAAACCCGCCCACTTGTGCCATGCCTGTTAAGAGTGCTTCATTGAGTCCTGATTGCTCCCGTGCCCTTGCAGCACGGTTGAGATAGGATTCCTCACCTACAGTGAAGCCGAGAGGATCGGCAGTAATAATTTCCCCATGCCTTTCCTGAAAGGATCCGGCGTCTGTGATGAGTTCTACCCGTTGCCGCGCGCCAATCCGTGCATGCCGATTACACGATGGGCAAACGCCAACGTTTTCTTCAAATTCTGCGCGATACACCAATTGCTGACAGCCATTACATTTGATCCACAACCCTTCGGGCATGTCAGTTTTGGTTTTCCCGCACAGGCGCTTCCGTTTCCGCGAGAAAAGCCCCATGATCTCTTATTTCCCTTCTACGATTTCGACCACATCCGGTTCAGGAATATTGGAAGGTTCATACAAGAGACGGCCGCAATGCTGACAGGCGTGTATTTTGCTATCTGCAAGAATTTCATTGACAATCTGAGGGCGCACCGCCATAAAGCAGCCGCCGCAAGACTCATCAAGGAGGGGCACCACCGCAGGCTTACGTACCTTGCGGATACGCTCATAACGGGACAGCAGTTCACCGCTCACTTTTGCCGCCATGGGCGGACGCGATTGTTCGAGGACTTTTCGTTCCTCGATGTACTCGTGCAGCTCGGTATCGATGGTTTCACATTCTTTTTCGATCTTATCCAGCTCTTTCTGGATCCGTTCACGATCTGCCTGCAGCGAAGCGTCGGCGTCGTCGAATTCAAGCATAAGCGCGATAATCCGTTCTTCCCTCACGCCAATTTGTTTTTTAAACAATTCTATTTCATGGAGAACCGCTTTATATTCTTCATTCTTTTTAACGCCTGCAAGATGCCCCTCGTATTTTTCAATTTGAGCTTGACGCTGTTCGATTTCGCGGCCAATCTCGCGCTGTTGCAATTGAATCGTTACGCAGCGCTCCTCACTGATTTTCAGTTCTTCAGCCAAGCGTTTTTTCTGGATGTCGAAGCGGTCTTTTTGACGAGGCAATTCCTGTTCACGCGCTTTATGTTCAGCTATATTGGTATCCAATTTTTGTAATTGTAGTAAATTCTGCAAATTAGTCAAACTCCGAAGGGTTGTGAATAAATAAAAAAACCGCAGCCTGAAAAGGCTGCGGAAGAGGCAAAAGCAAATGCCCGGCAAAAAGATACAGGTACCGGACAAAGGCACGGTCTGTTCACGGATACTTTAACGCGGTACGTGCCCCCCAGACAGGAGCTGCACACGGGAAAATATGTACCTGAATCATTCACCATGAATCTCTCTCAAGGAAGCGCATGGCCACTGCCGGTAAGGACAGCGCTGATGCTGCCAACTTTCAACTGTAGTTACTAACACGAGGTCACTACGCCTTCGACGCTGTCGAAGACCACCTCACAAGTGTCCAGTATATCAAATGAACCGAGGCCTCGGCAACGCCTCCAAGCTTCGTGCATTACGCTATATCTTTGTGATAATCCTGCAATGACCGAACGGTAGAAGCGCCCGAAAGCTTATCTGCAATACCACGAGCCGCAGCAAAAGCCGCGGAAGCAGTAGTAATATACGGAATTTTATAGCGGATCGCCGCTTTGCGAATATAGGCATCATCATGTTTGCTGTGCCGTCCGCCCGGCGTATTAATTACCAGTTGGATGCCGCCATTTTTCAACACGTCCACCAAATGGGGCCGGCCTTCACTCATTTTTAAAACCCGCTCACAAGGAATATTATTTCCCAGCAAAAACTCACGGGTCCCTTGTGTCGCTAAGATCGTGAACCCTTCTTTGGCGAGAAGCCGGGCCGGTTCCACAATCGCGGCCTTATCATCATCATCGACCGTGATCAGAACTGTGCCTTCTGTGGGCAGCGGCATCTGCGTCGCCTCTTGCGCCTTATAAAAGGCCATACCGAAGCTGGACGCCATACCGAGCACTTCACCCGTAGAGCGCATTTCCGGGCCCAACACAGGATCAACTTCCGGGAACATGTTGAAAGGGAACACCGCTTCTTTTACCCCGTAATGGGTGATTGGCTTGTCACTCAATTGCAGATCAGCAAGGGTGGCACCCATCATCAAGCGCGTGGCAAGTGCCGCCATGGGAATGTTACAGACTTTAGAAACCAAGGGTACTGTCCGCGATGCACGCGGATTCGCCTCAAGGATATACACACTATCGCCGGAGATGGCATATTGAATGTTCATTAATCCGATCACCCCCAGCTCTACAGCAATGCGCCGCGTATATTCTCGGATGATATCCGCGTGTTTAGGCGTAATACTGATGGGAGGAATTACACAGGCTGAGTCGCCGGAATGGATGCCCGCTAATTCAATATGTTCCATAATGGCAGGTACAAAGGCGTCTGTGCCGTCTGAAATGGCGTCTGCCTCCACTTCAATGGCATTTTCCAAAAACTTGTCGATAAGTATGGGTCGTTCCGGAGTTATTTCTACGGCCGCCGCAACATAGCGGCGCAGTGCGTCTTCTTCGTAAACAACTTCCATGCCTCTGCCGCCCAGTACATAGGAAGGACGCACCATAAGGGGATAGCCTACTTCTCCCGCAATGGCAAGGGCTTGTTCAAGGGTGCTAGCCATGCCCGAAGGCGGCTGCGGAATACCTAATTTTTCGATGATGTGGCGGAATCGATCGCGGTCTTCTGCCAGATCAATCGTATCCACAGTAGTTCCTAAAATGGGCACACCGGCACGTTCTAGTTCCCCGGCAATATTCAAAGGCGTCTGACCGCCAAACTGAACGATAGCGCCAATAGGCTTTTCTTTCTCGTAAATGCTCAGCACATCTTCCACCGTAAGGGGCTCAAAATAGAGACGGTCGGACGTGTCATAGTCGGTGGATACGGTTTCCGGATTGCAGTTGACCATGATCGCTTGATAGCCTTGATCACGCAAAGAAAAAGCAGCGTGGACACAGCAATAATCAAATTCAATGCCCTGACCGATACGGTTGGGCCCGCCGCCTAAGACCAACACTTTTTGACCGTCTTCCACCGCCGTTTTATCTTCGCTATTATAAGTCGAATAATAATACGCGGCATCCTCGACACCGCTGACAGGAACAGCGTCCCACGCCTCTGCCATGCCAAGCCCTAATCGCGCGTCACGAATGGTCTCTTCCCCTATATCGAGGAGCAGGGACAAATATTTGTCTCCGAATCCGTCTTTTTTTGCGCGGATCAACAGATCATCCGGGGGCAGCTTTCCTTTATGAAGGCGCAGCTCTTCTTCCAGCCCTACCAACTCCAGCATTTGTTCAATGAAGTAGGTGTTGATCTGTGTGATGGACACGAGCTCTGCGACAGTCGCCCCTTTCCGCAGTGCTTCATAAATCTGGAATTGACGCTCACTCGTGGGTGTGGCGATAAGCTTCAACAATTCTTCTTTGCTCAACGCGTTAAAATTCTTGGCAAAACCTAAGCCGTGCCGCCCATTTTCCAAGGAACGAATGGCTTTCAAAAAAGCCTCTTTGAAGGTCTTTCCAATACTCATCACTTCACCCACAGCGCGCATCTGCGTACCGAGCCGATCCTCGATGCCTTTGAATTTTTCAAAAGCCCAACGACAGAATTTCACGACCACATAATCGCCGGAAGGCGTATATTTATCTAAAGTGCCATCGCGCCAATAGGGAATTTCGTCTAAGGTAAGCCCGGCCGCGAGCAGCGTGGATACCAAAGCAATGGGGAAACCTGTCGCTTTTGATGCTAAGGCGCTGGAGCGGGAAGTGCGTGGATTAATTTCTATAACAACCACACGATCCGAGACGGGATCATGGGCAAACTGCACATTGGTACCGCCTATAACGTCAATGACTTCGACAATAGCATGGGCGTAGCGCTCCAACCGCTGCTGCAATTCCAAGGGAACGGTAAGCATGGGCGCAGTGCAAAAGGAGTCGCCTGTATGCACGCCGAGCGGATCGACATTTTCGATGAAACAGACCGTAATAATTTGATTCTTCGCGTCGCGGACGACTTCAAGCTCCAGTTCTTCCCAGCCCAGCAGCGATTCCTCTACAAGGACTTGTCCCACCATACTGGCGGCGATACCGCGTGCCGCAACGGTACGTAGTTCCTCTTGGTTAAAGACCATCCCGCCCCCGGTGCCGCCCAAGGTATAGGCCGGCCGAAGCACAACAGGATACCCCAGCTTGGTCGCGAGCGCTTCTGCCTCGTCCACGGTATACGCTAGTTCGCTGCGCGGAATCTCAATGCCGATACGGTTCATGGTCTCTTTGAAAGATTTTCGATCTTCACCCCGCTCAATGGCATCCAGCTTCACCCCAATAACCTTCACGTTGAACTCATCCAAGACGCCTGCTTTCGCAAGCTGCGAGGAGAGGTTCAAACCGCTTTGTCCGCCAAGATTCGGCAGCAAGGCATCAGGCCGTTCTTTGTCAATAATTTTACGCAAGGTCTCCACATTCAACGGTTCTACATAGGTGGAATCCGCCATGACAGGATCGGTCATGATCGTTGCCGGGTTAGAATTCACAAGAACCGTTTCATAGCCCAGACTGCGCAGCGCTTTACACGCCTGCGTACCGGAATAATCAAACTCACAGGCTTGACCGATAATAATAGGGCCTGAACCGATAATCATAATTTTTTGAATGTCGTCACGACGTGGCATAAAGAGCGTCCTTCCGAATGAGCCAAATGGGGAGTATTGGCAAAACACAGCTGTAGCAGGCAAGTATAGACAGCATTCGCCCGGCACTGAGCATATTAAACGTTAATTCCCCCCTCTATTGCAAGCTTCCTTCCAAAATCCACCTGTGGAGGAACCGAATAATACGCTTTATGAGAGTCTGAAATCAGCTGTCTGACCGATCTAAACCGGATCTCAACGATACAGTCAGTTCCTTTAAAAAGTTTGTTCGTTCAACCAAATGTTCTACATCATAAAGAACTTTTTTTTCTGCCTCAAACCCAAACGTGGTGGTTTTCAAAGTTTTTTCCAAGGCTGCTAAGCCTCGGTTAAACGTCGATTTCGCGCACAAACGTGTTCCCCATTTTACCACAAATATTTCCCAACTCATGAAAAACGTCAAAAAGATGATGCCAAGTAAGATCCAGCCGGAAGAGGGCACTTCCCCTGAGAAGAAACTACGCCCGAAAAATATAACCATATAAATAAAAAAGGCAAGGGGCGGAAGATTAAACAAAAAACGTAAGGGTTTTTTTTCAAACAATATCGTCCATCCCCCTTGTTTTTTTCCCAGTACGGCTTGAAAACTTTCTTGTTCAAGCTGGGCGATAGAAGTCTCAAAGTTTCGCGTATCCGTCAGCTCAGGAAGATCAAAACCATGATGAGCAAAGGAGGTCCGTATCTCTTGGCGTAACATCTGATACTCCTCAGTCAGATGATCAATGGGAGCGCTTTTTTTCTGCAACACCTCAATTTCTCTGGAAACACGCGCCGAGTCCGAAGCCGAGGATTCCGGATGCAATAAACGTCTCAAAGGATTCAACCGAGATAACATGCGCGCACTGTATGAATGAATACCCCATCGGGCATATAAGGACTGCGCGATCTTTGGAATCCTGTACGGTGCAAGGGCTTCAAAATAATTTGAAACGAATGTCACAAGCTTCTGACTTTCGTTGTCAATGCGATCTGATAATTCAACCAACATACCTGTTTCATGGTGGACACTGTTATAAAGATTCTCCACGGTACCGATGAACAATCCCGCCACATTAGCATGTTTAACGCGAGCGATCCACTCCAAATTCATTTCTTCTTGTAAAAATTTTTCCAGCTCTACAAATTGAAAGATATTTCCCTTAACAGACGGAGATTGTTTCCGTTTTAATGCATTCAGCGCATTGATGCGGAAGTAGTGCTCAATAACGAATCCCTCTTCTTCTAATTGTTGGAGCCAATGCTCTTTTATTGCCGGATCTTCCCGTTCGACGCGAGTTTCTACGCACACAATACCGCGTCGCGCACGAAAGGGATACAAAAGAGACCAAGAAGCTTTATCCAGATATTTTTCATTGTCGGCACAAAAGAAAATAAAATCACAATGTTCAAGCACCTGTGCCACAATGCTGCGGTGCGCTTCAATGACCGTATCCGTGTCCGGCGTGTCAATAAGTACTACTCGTTCCAGAGAAGAGCGTGACACGGAGCGTATCTCACCCAGTTTCGAGAGGAATTCAGGCATTTTCGATGAATAATAAACCGTGGGTATGGATGTGCAGGGACGCATTTCTGAAGTCTCGGCAATTTCTTCTCCTGCGATGGCATTGAGCAAAGTGGATTTGCCCACACCCGAACCGCCAACAAGTGCAACAATGACCGTATCCGCGGCATCTTCTTCTTTTTCTCGTATTTCTGTCAAACATTGCCGCAACGCTTTTTGTTTCTCACGAAAAAATGGCCAAGGTCCGTCATAAGCCGTCAATTCTTCAAAACACGCTATGATTTGGGGAAGATACTTTGACACAGATTCCAGTCCTTTTTCAGTTGTTCCAAAAGATCCGCCTCAAATATTTGGGAAAGATTTTCCACTGGCTTGAGTACCGGGTTCGTTATTTTTTCAAAAAGACAGACGGACAACCGTTCGCGCTCCCCCTGCTTCCAGTCATCAAACAGGTCAAGCCATTGATCGGCGTAACGCCGGCAAAAGCGAAGGATCAGTTTATCACCGACCGAAATCGCTCCCACAAATAATATTAGTGCAGGAATAAATCCCCAGCTCAAAAAAGTGAAACATCCGAATAACAGAGGAATGGTGAGCGTCAAATTCAGATCAAACATTCGCAGATATACGCGCTGCCACCGATGCTTGATCCACCATTGTCGCAAGAGCAGATCCATGCCCTGCCGTATTATGTCTGCATAGGATTGGTTCCGCCCTGAAAGCGCGTTTACGATGGCATCAACAGAATTGCTTTGATCCACCTTGAGCAATTCACGGTCTATAAGACTTCCAATCAATTTCCCCTCATGTCTGGCAAATTCTCTCATTTTATTTTGAAGCACGCGGGCCGTTTCACGAAGGCTATGATTTTGTGAGATGGTCGCTGCCGCCGCTGCATCGCCTTGCCTTTTACCTACTTGAATGGCCTCGTCCGGGAACAAATAATAGCGGAGGAGCCGTCCCACAAGAATCCCTATTCTTGCTATTCCGAAGCGAATGCCACGCATGAATGGAATGCGATGAGCGAGCAATTCTTGATACAAATAGTCTCCTGTTTTTTGGACAAGAACAGGCTTATACCCATCACTCAACTCCCCCGTTAATTGATGAAAATATTTCGATATTTCTTTTAGTTGTTCATAAAAAGATTGAATCCTGGATAAAAACCCTTTGCCTTCTGTATAAACATAACCCAGTGTGTCTTGATAGACCTGCGCTTTAACTTGCCAAACATCCAAAGCCAAAAGATAATCCCAAAGACCTCCTTCCGAATCTACGCTGCGAATTTCTCGCACGCTTTTTGAATCTACATCATAATCTAAAGGTACAACAAAACAACGACAATCAGATAATCCGATGTCTTCCATAAATTCAGATAACTGCAACCGCGCTGTCTTATAATTATTTTCCGGATTGGCTTTGTTCATTACCGGCACAATGAGGCGCCCCGATTCCCGTGCCTGACGGAAAAAGTTCACCGTTTGTACATCCCGATATTTTGTGGGAGTAAGTACAGCGACAACCACATCACCGGCCGCGCGTATTTGCTCCGCTCTGGATTTATTCTCGCTCTCAATAGAATCCGTATCCGGCGTATCAAGCAAGGCCATGTGTTCGGGTATTTTTTCGGAGGAAGTTATCCAAAGCGTATTTTCGGGCATATCTTTGCGCAAAGGATCTTCAGGTGAAACCAAAGGATGTGCTTCGAATCCCGGCAGTGTGTTTCCCGTTTTCCCTTCCTCATATCGCTTTGTTCCGGTTACTAATACGGGAGACGACGTGGCAGCCGCTGTGCTGCGCACCATACTTTTAATCCCACCACTCAATAAGTTAAAGAGGGTTGATTTTCCCGTATTCGTCCCGCCTGCCAGTGTCACTACAAGACAACTATCTTCGGAGAATTCCGGCAATATCTTCTGCGATAAAAGACGCCGCCATTCTTGACTGTTTTGAAACAGCGTTTTTTGGATCGCAGAATTGGCTGACAATCGTTGCTCCAACTGCGTGACTTGTTTCGAAAAGTCAACTAGGGCCGTTAAGAATTGTTCTTCTCGGAGTTCTCTCACTGCCCCATAGGCATTCTTTTCTTTAGGGTTCGTCAGGTTCATTAGAGCGCCCATATTCAGCTCGGGTTATGATAAATTAGCAAGAAGTCAGCACGCTTTTTTTTCTGCCCCACGGAGCCAAAGCTGTTCTCATCAACCAACAGCGCACTTACACAAGCTCCCGTGTCAGGCCTTTGCCCTTTGCGAAGTATATTGTTCAATAAGAGTGGATACATCCTTAGATCCGAGTTGCAGGTAATCAAAAGACTCTTTACACAAGGTCAAAGCGTCTCGGTTTAATGAACCGTCAACAGTGGCGAGCTGGGTAGCGATAAACAGCAACTCTGCCAGATCGCGAAAAGAGCCCGCCTTACCCGGATCAGGATAACATCCCACTGCGGTAGCTATGCTCTCAGGAATGTTCCAACGGCGGCACAAAATAGCGCCTGCCTCATTATGGCACAATTTGAAGAGCTGTTCTTCTACTGCCAAGCGTGCCGGCCCGATAAGAGCCGGGTCAATATGCTTCGTCTCCTCTTCGGCAACGGCGGCAAGGGCATACACACCGATACCATGCAGCAAGCCTGCACAATAGGCCTCATTGGGTACAACACGCCCGCTGCCCCCGGCAAAGAGCGCAGCAACTTTAGCGACATATTGAGAAAAATGATTCCAAGGATTCCACAAGGATTCATCGGCCGTTGTATATTTCGGAAGCGCCATGGTCACAATGGAGATGGCCTCATCCCCCAATAGGGCGACCGCCATGGGAATACTATTCACTTGTCCCGGAATACCATAGGCTTGGCTGTTGGCATTGCTCAATAATCTTGCCGTGAAAGGCGGTGTCTTTTGTGCAGCAGCGATAATTTGGCGCAGCCCAACGGCATCGGTACCCACAGACGCATCCACAAGATTCATGATCTTTGTTGGGACAGGCAGGGTGTCTAAGGCTTGGATTGCTTCGCGAAAATCAACGACTTTAGCCGCTGTAGCCGCTTTCTCTTGCGTCGGTGTTTCCGATTGTTTTTTCGGTGGAATCATAGTGCGCGTGATCGGTTGCGCTGTGAGCCCTCCCGGCTCTTTTGACTTATGCCGAAAATGTTTGTTCAGCGATATTTGGAATTCGCTGGCTTTACATAACATAGGGCGCAAGCGTAAACCGGAGTATTCTTCGACGGCTCTGATAGCCACCGTGTCCAGCGGACAAACCATGGCAACCGTCATGGACCGACCCAGCTTATCGATAGGCAAGACCCATTGGCTTGTGATGAGCTCGATGGGAATCAGGTCGGTAAGATGGCGATCAATCGTGAAGTGAGCAAGACTAATCATTGCCGTACCCGATTCCTTGGCAAGAAAAGCGTGCAATTGATCTTCTGTAATTATCTGCAGCCGTATAAGGGTTTCGAATATTTTTTCTTTACTCGGAACAAATTCTGCAAGAGCCTCCGCCGCCTGCTCTTCATTAATAAGTCCTTGACTCAAAAACAAATTGAGCAGCGGATCATTTTCACCTTGATGGGCTTGTGTCGACGGATCACCATCAGCGTGGCGTGATTTAGTGGGATGCCGATCTACAAGGGCACCACACCGTACACATTTAAATACTTGACTCTGCGATCCCGCGGGAATACGCATTTTTTGACCACAGGAACACTGAATAATGTCAGGATGGACGTCAGACAAAATGCCACTCCTTGAAAATATGTTGGCAATCTCAACGATTACTGCATTCCACAGCCCTGTAGAAACATCGCTGTGACTGGTCTCTAAAAATGATGACCCCAATAGTAATCCGAAGATTCCACCGTTCATTCGTATTACATCACAAAGTACTATAAGGTAAATCAAGCCTTTACATCAAGAAAAATATAACCTGATGATTTAGGGGATACCATCTGCTGCAGGGCAATTCTGTTTCCTCAGATAAGCGCTTTTCGACGACACGGAAAGATGCACGCTGTTTTCAGGTGAAGAGGACAAGACAGAAGCAGAAATTACCGATGAGCACGATCATAAGGGTATGATGACAGGGCGTCATTTTTTATTCTATTCCATGATAACATGTTAAATCAGTACATAGGAATATAAGTCGCTTATGTCAACTCCTTTCCCCTTATTAAAAATGAAAGCGGCTGTGATTATTGCCGCCGTGCTGTCGCTCTGCTTCCCTATTACCGGCTTTGCGCTGACCATTGAGTGCGCCGCTGCACGGCTGACATTTGACGAAAGCCGGGGCAGTCTTGAGTCCTTAACAACGCTCAAGAGCGGTCATGAATACCTTGATGCGGACACCGACCGTAACCTATGGCTCGCTGTGCTGCCGCAGGAACTGGGCGGCGGCACCATAGCTCCTTCCGATGCCGGCGCCTTCCGTTGGTATCACGCCGATACAAAAGACAGCGGGCTCACGCTCGTTTGGGAAGACTTCAACCTACCGGCGATGCCCGAGTTTGCCGTCACGGTGACAATGGGCGAGCATGTGTCCATGCCGGCGCTCAGCTGGAAGATCCAGTTTTCAGGGTTGGAGCGACATAGTCCTGCAGTAGTCTATTTTCCGAGGTTGCCCCAAATTGCACGCCAAGAAAAGGAAATACTCGCGGTTCCTTTTTGGATGGGTGAGATGACGGATCGTGCCCGGTCGCTGCTGTCACCGGAAGCGGGCCGCGGTATACGACGTGAATTTCAATATCCCGGTCTCCTGTCGCTGCAATGCATGGCCTTTTATCAACAGGACGGTCCCGGTCTCTTTCTCTCTGCTGATGACGTGCAAGGGCTGAGCAAGGGTTTTGTCGTTTTTGGCGACGGCAAGGAAGGCATCGGTTTTGAAGCCGCCCATTATCCGAGCGCTGATGCGGTGCAGGACGGCAGGTATAGCCCTGATTACGCCATGTTGACCGGGCTCTTTCAGGGCGATTGGATCACGGCAGCAGAAATCTATCGCCATTGGGCGCTCGAACAACGGTGGGCAAAAGAAAGCCGAATAAAACAAGGTAAGACTCCGGAATGGATCACCAACACGGGTTATTGGGTGTGGAATCGAGGTACTTCGACGGGCGTGCTGCCCCCTGCGCTCCGGCTGCAAAACTATTTGGATGTACCGGTCAGCGTGTTCTGGCATTGGTGGCATGGTTGTCCCTACGACGTGGGTTTCCCCGAGTATCTGCCGCCCCGCGAGGGCAGCGCTGCCTTCCGTGATGCCGTGAAAGAGGCGCGCAGCCACGGCATCAATCCCATTGTCTACATGAACCAGCGGCTCTGGGGAATGACCACAGACAGCTGGACTGCCCAAAAGGCGGAACGCTATGCAGTCAAACAGCGGGACGGGTCGGTACGACCGGAGATCTACAACACCTTCACCCAAGCGCCGAATGCCAGCATGTGCATGGGTACTTCCTTTTGGAGAAACACCTATGCCGCCCTTGCCGACACCGTATACAACGATTTAGGCGTCAGCGGCATCTATATGGATCAAGCCTGCTCCAGCCTGATTTGCTACGATACTGAACACGATCATGAACCGGGCGGCGGCTCCTATTGGATGAAAGGCTTTCAGCAATTAGAATCTGATATTCGGCGGCACTGTCCTGAAGTAGGTCTTGCGGGCGAGGGCTGCGGCGAGGCGTGGCTGCCCCATCTGGATTTGATGCTGAGCCTGCAAGTAAGCCGTGAACGCTATGCCGCCCCCGGAGAATGGGAACCCATCCCCTTCTTTCACGCCGTCTATCATGGCTATACAGTGCTCTACGGGAATTATGCTTCCCTCACAGAGCCTCCTTACGATTCGCTTTGGCCGGAGGAGTTCGCGCCCCATGAACCCTTGAAACTGCTGGATCCCTGTTATCGTTATCAATTTCGGCTTGAACAGGCGCGAAGCTTTGTCTGGGGTCAGCAGCCTTGCCTAGCCAACGTGACAGACGAAGTCTTCGAGGAACGACCCGAAGACTTGGCTTATCTGCGGCAATTGGTGCAATTGCGTCAAGCAGCCTTGCCGTGGCTGCTTCATGGTCGTTTCTTGCGTCCGCCCGCCATGGATATCCCCACCTTAGAGATTGATGTGTCGCGCCTGTCCATTTACGCAGGCCGGGAAGGATCGGTCCAACACTACCGCAAGACCGTAGCCCAATACTTGGCGGCGGCATGGCAAGCAGACACAGGCGCGGTCGCTGTGGCTCTCGCCAACATCAGCGACGTTGATCATCCCCTATCTTTTCGGGTAACCACTGCCGCGCAGGGATTATCTGAGCGCGGCAAGATCTTCAAGCTCCTGCCGCAAGAAGGTCTCCCTTTCGGAAGCTATGCGGACGGGTTGGCGACAGTCTCTGATATGCTCCCCGCCGCCGCTGTCGTGATCTATACATTCGAAAGTGAGTAATCTCGCTGTGAAGAATCTGTGCCGTGAACTCACCATAAAAATCGTCGTCATTGCCGTACACGTATAGCTGCGTGGAGAAAAACGACAATGACGACTTCTTGAAAGGGCACTTTTTATCTAGTAAACAGTATAGCTTAGTCGGCCAACATTTCCATAATGGATACAGGCGCGCCGTCACGGCGAGCGCTCTCATGCGCAGCTTCCATAAATGCGAAGATCTCAAGTGTCTCTTCCGGCGAAACAGGAACCACACCGGTGCGGAAAAACTGCACAATTTCACGAACCATTGGCGCATAATTACCGCTGCCTTGCTGTTCCTCTACGCCTTTCGTTCCGAACACAATAACTTTATGGGGCGTGGCACCGGTGCGCAGCCCGTAGAGCGTGCCTACACGGCCATCAGACCAGCGGCCTGTGACCACGTGGAATTGATCGGTCTTGGTGCAGGTCACCATTTCGCAGCCCACACCCATCAAGGTGTATAGCGCTTCCGTGGGATGAACGCCATACCAGAAGAGATCAGGATGGGTTTGATCCAGATGGGCGGGTCCATAGGAAATAGCGCCGCGCAATTCGCCCACATCCTTATTTTTCAATTCCTGAAGACTTTCGTAAAAACGATAAGAGGACGTACTGAAAAAGGGTACGCCGCTTTCCTTGCTTAATGCGACAATAGCTTTGGCATCGGCCAGTGAACCGCCCAAAGGCTTATCGATAAAAACGCGTTTGCCTGCCTTAAAGACGGGCTTCACTTGTTCGAGATGACGACGGCCATCCACACTATTCAATAAAATGGCGTCCACCTTGTCGCACAGTGCTTCAATGGTAGGCACGATTTCCACGTTGAATTCTTTTTCCAGCTGTTCCGTGTAACCGTCCACGCGGGATGCGCTCGATTCAAGGTCCGGGCTGCCGCCCTTAAAGGCTGCCACCACCCGAGCGCCGGGCACATGATTGGCATTGTCCGGATCATTTAGCACTTGGGTGAAAGCGATGACGTGGGACGTATCCAATCCGATGATTCCCAGTTTCAGCGGCGCTTCTTCCGCGACGACACCCAGACCGGTGAGGGCAAGCGCCAACAGGGCACAGCCTAAAAGACGTACGAACATATCAAAATCCTTTCATTCGTGTTAGATGACTGCTATTGGGGCGAACCCGTCTGCTTCAGACCGGCAGCTCCCAGCCTTTGCGATACTCTTTGGTCAACAGTGCATTGGCATCAGCATTATTAACGACGGTCATCGTCTCTGTATCATACTCAACCCGTCCATTCAATCGCAACGCAACATTGCCGAACAAGACCATTTCTGTAAAAGGTCCCGCATAATCAAAATTGGATACCGCCGGGGCTCCTCCTTTGCACGCATCAATGAAATTGCGGTAATGACTCGTGCCGCTGACACGGGGAATCGTCTTATCGGGCCGGGTATAGTCCGCCATGCGCTCATCGGGCAGGAGCCGCGCTTCGCCGCCATATTCGCCGGCAGTCGCCCAGCCGTCGGTACCGATAAAAAGCGATCCGTTGGAATTGTCGCCCAGTTTTTGTCCTTCAGGTATCCCTTCGGGCAGCTCGGGCTTCAGCCCATTCTCATACCAATACACATCAACAGCTTCCATATCCGCACGGGCGGGAAACTGATATTTGATGATAGCATTGCTTGGATAGGTCTGGTCGTTGGCATTTTCTTGTTGAACCGGTTCCACGGAGAAGTGTTTCGCTTCGCCCAATTTCAATGCAAAAAAGGCAGGGTCCATGATGTGGCATGCCATATCGCCCAAGCCGCCGCACCCGAAATCCCACCAGCCACGCCACTTAAAAGGCGCATACAAAGCATTGAATTCCCGATAGGGCGCGCTGCCCAGCCACAAATCCCAGTCCATCTTTTCCGGAACAGATTCTGCCGGCGGCATAGTTTTTGGTGAACCATGGGGCCATCTGCCGCCCGGCCTATCGGTCCAAATGTGCACTTCACGCACCTTGCCGATGGCGCCGTCCCAGATCATTTCCGCAAGATCACGGACACCATCACCCGAATGGCCTTGGTTGCCCATTTGCGTTGCCACCTTCATCTCTTGTGCTGTTTTGGTAAGGAGACGTGCTTCCGCCACCGTATGGGTCATGGGCTTTTCCACATAGACATGTTTGCCCAGTTTCATGGCATGATAAGCAGCCGGCGCGTGGGTATGGTCGGGCGTGGCGATGGTGACCATATCAATGTCGTCCGCCATTTTATCGAACATTTCCCGATAGTCTTTGAATTGCTTGGCATCGGTAAGGCGATAGAAGGCCTCTCCTGCACGCTCCGAATCGACATCGCAAATAGCGACAATATTTTCGCGCTTAAACGACATGATATCGTGCATCCCTTTACCGCCGACACCGATGCCCGCCACATTCACCTTTTCGTTGGGCGAATGTTTTTTCGGCACAACCCGCGCTTTATTAGTGGTCTGGGCATGGACGATGCCCGCCAAAGGGGATAAGGTAGTCGCAGCTAAAAATACACGACGTGAAAAAGTTGATTTACTCATAGATATTCTCCGGCATCTCGAATTTATGTGAGCGTTACACACCATTGCGAAACAAGTCTCTTGGTCTGACTACAGCAAGACGGGCAAGGTTTTACTCTCTGGAAATGAAACGGCCGAAAAAGTACATCAATCCTTTTTCGGCCGTAGAAACTACTCTATCTTAGAGGGGCATAAAATCAAATCCTTTACGATAAGGCTTGGTCAGGAATTGATTGGCTCCTTCGTTGTTGGTGATTTTCATGGAAGCCACGTCAAAATGCAACTTCTCACCGGCGAGAAGCGCCACATTGCCCATATTCGCCATTTCCGTGAGCGGTCCGGCATAGCTGAAATCGGAGGAGGCTGTGGTGCCCGTTTTACACGCATTGATCCAATGCAGATAGGGATTCTCGCGGGGGATGCGTTCCAAGGTCGGCGTCGGTTTCGTATATTCTTTCATCCGTTCCTCGGGTAGGAGCCGCGTAGAACCGCCATAGGTACCTGTGGTCAGGATCCCGTCCGTTCCGATAAAGAGCGAGCCGTTATCGCCGTCGGCCAACTTCTCGTTTTCCGGTACCCCTTCGGGGCGTTTGGGCAACAAGCCGCCATCGTACCAATACACGGTAACCGCTTCCATATCGCCCCTTGCCGGGAATTCATATCTGATGACGGACTTGTTCGGGAAAGTCTCTTTGGTCATGCCTTCCTGTTCGATCACTTCCACCGTGAACGAAGGGGCTTCATAGAGTTTAAGCGCCCAGAATACGGGATCTACAATGTGGCACGCCATATCACCGATGGCGCCGCAGCCGAAATCCCACCAGCCGCGCCAGTTGAAGGGCGCATAGCCTTCGCCATATTCACGCCAAGGCGCTGTACCCAGCCACAGATCCCAATCCATGGTTTCGGGAACGGTAGCGGCAGGCAGCGGATCTGCAATGCCTTGGGGCCAAATGGGGCGATCGGTCCATGTATGGCTTTCCTTGATCTGACCGACAGCGCCGCTCCAAACGATTTCGCACAGCTCACGAATGCCGTTACCGGAGTGACCTTGATTGCCCATGGCATGGACGACGCCTTGCTCTGCGGCAACTTTCGTCAGCAGCCGCGCTTCCGCAATGGTTTGGGTCAACGGCTTCTGCACGCGCACGTGTTTGCCAAGCATCATCGCCATGTACGCTGCCGGCGCATGCATATGGTCAGGCGTGGATACGGTCACGGCATCAATTTCTTTGTCGATCTCTTCCAGCATAACGCGGAAATCTTTGAACTGTTTCGCGTTCTTAAAGCGATAGAAGGTTTCTTCTGCGCGCTTCCAATCGACGTCACAAAGGGCAACAATATTTTCCGATTTGCAGCCGTTCACGTCGCCGGCGCCCATACCCCCCACGCCGATACAGGCAATGTTGAGTTTTTCATTGGGCGACACTTTTCCCGGTACCACCCGGGCTGTGTTTTGTGCATAAACACGTCCTGCCAATGCAGCTGTAGTCGTCGTGGCAGCCAAAAAAGCACGACGGGTCAGTTTGTTTTTTTTCATGCCGAGTGTCTCCATGCGTTAAATAAGGTTATAATAAAATCAATAGGGCGTCTGCCCTTGGCATACCGGATCCCCGTGGTTTCGCCCATCAACGTCTAAACGCAAAAGGGGAAACCACACATCCACTAGCTATAGTTTCTACCTTCAACGTGGCTATTGTCAAACCGGCACCATGATGATCCATTTCATGGGCGCGGCTCTGCTCCGTTTCACAGCCTATTTCAGCCCCACGTTTCAGGGCCGGGCACTGATATCAAAGCACTTTAAAAGGTCGCTGCTACGCACCAACAAACGTCCTTTCGACAAGACCATGGGCGACCATAACTGTTTCCCGTCCAACACGTGCGCATTGGTCAACTCTTTGTATCCTTCAGGGGAAGGCTCAATCAAATATAAATCGCCCCGTTTCCCATCCAATTCGATGAGCAGATCATCGGCAAGGATGAGGGAGCCCCGCTCAAAAGTCGTTGAGAAATGGGATTTCTTTTTATCGCGCGTTTGCCATAACACCGTGCCGTCCAAAGTCAGGCACATGAGCCCGTCTTCCCGTTCGTTGGAATTGCTGTTCACATATAGATGCTCTTTATAAAATAAGGGCTGCTGAATCTGGCTGCCGCACGCATCGGTTTTAAATAACTCGCGCACCTGGAAACGGTTGCCTTCTTTATGGATTTGTATCATGGACGAGCCCGCTTTGTAGCCGCCCGTGATGAATAGGCGGTCGTCAGGCAGCGCCGTGGCAAAGGGTATGGGGATCATACACTCCCAATTATGATAGGTCCATAGGATGCGGCCGTCTTCCAAGGAAATTCCGTTCACCGATCCTATGCCCGAATCTTTGGGAGGTGTTTCACAGATCATCACCGCCTGATCAACGCCGCACAAATTCACGATGACCGGTGTTGAATATCCCACCTGTCCCTGCATTTTCGTTTGCCAGACGAGCTCACCATCCTCTTTACGGTATGCCGCTACAAAAGCGTCGGGCGCTTGGGGCGCCACAATCACCAAATCCTTATATAGGGAAGGCGCTTGTGCAACCCCCCAATCGGGTACTTTCTGTCCAAAATCTTTACAGATATTTTTGCGCCAAAGGGGCTGGTGCGTGTCTAAATCGATACAATGAAAATCGCCGAGGAGCCCCACACAGTACAAGCGATTGCCTTCGATGGTGGGCGCCGTTCGAGATCCGTCATAGCTCACACTTCCCGGCGCGTCGTAGGCATAGTTCCATTTTTCTTCGCCCGTTTCTAAATCAAAACAACGCAGGTTGTCTTGTTTATCTTCGATACGATCAAGCAAATACACGAGACCTTGGGAAACGGATGGGGAAGCAAAACCGCCGCCCAAGGGGACGCTCCACAACATCTCCGGACCGTCGGCCGGCCACTTGCGGGCAAGCGGAACGGTCTCGCGCGAAATATTGTTTCTATCGGGGCCGCCCATTTGCGGCCAGTCTGCCGCAGCCGTCACCATAAGCAAGGATAGGAAAATGCCCGCCCCTATCCCCTTGTACAGATTCACAAAACGTCGATTCATAGATTCTTCCTCATTATAAACATCATGGGATCTTCGGATTAAATCCGATCTAAGAGGGCTTTGCGCCGTTTACGCTGCCCGACTACTTTCAAAATCTCAAACCAAATAATACACAAAAAGCCAACACAAAAACATACCAGTAAATCCGGGAGCCGCGGTGTGCTGAAATGAAAAAGACCGCGCATGAAGGGAACACCCATAATAAAACAAAGGCCTAGAAGCGCACCGCCTATAACCCACCATAGCACAGGATTGCGCCGTTTCAAAGCACCGACCAACGTACAATCCCAAAAGCGGTTGGTCAAAATGAGTGCTAGATTCGAGACAACCAAGGTCACAAAGGCTAACATGCGCCACGTGTTCTCATCGGAGTGGCGTTGTATAATCGCGTAAAATACGACGCCCAGCACCGCCGCCAACACAATGAGCCCCTGCATCAGACTTAGTAAAATCGTATTGAAATTAAAGAGACGTGCCTCCGGGTTACGCGGCGGCCGCTCCATAATACCCGACTCAGCATCTTCCGCCTCAAAAACGAGGGAGCAAGCAGGATCAATAATCAATTCTAAAAATACAACGTGAATGGGGAACAAGAGGAGCGGCATGTTTTCTCTAAACACCGGCACAATGGATAGGCCGATAATCGGAACGTGTACGGCAAGAATATACACAACGGCCTTATGGATGTTGTCGTAAATACGCCGTCCCAGCCGAACCGCCTTTACAATAGACGAAAAGTCATCGTCGAGCAAAACCAGCCCCGCCGCTTCGCGTGCCACATCCGTGCCGCGCTCCCCCATAGCAATGCCAATATGTGCCGCTTTCAGCGCAGGCGCGTCATTCACACCGTCACCCGTCATGGCGACAATCTCGCCCCGCAACTTCAACGCGTTGACAATACGCAATTTGTGTTCAGGCGCAGCCCGGGCAAAGAGACAGACATCATCGATAGCTTCCGCCAGCTCCTCATCACTCATAGCGTCCAATTCAGCGCCTAAAATTGGCTTTCCCGCTGTGTCCATGCCAATCTGTCGCGCAATACTTAAGGCGGTGCCCGCATTATCGCCCGTGATCATGATCACCCGTATCCCTGCCGTAGCACATTGGGCGAGCGCTTCGGAAACACCGGTCCGTATGGGATCGGCAAAACCGATTAACCCTAAAAACTCAAATATGAAATCATGTTGCTCTTCCGGCAGCTGCGGCTTCGAAAAGCGCGACATGGCAACGCCCAACACGCGCAGTCCCCGCGCTGCCATGAGGGCGACCTGTTCTTGCAGCGCAGCCGTCTCCACTTCACCGAGGTGACACAAATCAGCGATCGCCTCGGGCGCTCCCTTCGCCGAAATTTCATAGTCCGTACCCGTCGGAGAACGCCAGACATGGGATAAGGCGAGCAATTCCGGCGACAAGGGATATTCGCGGATGAGCGTCCAATTCTCGTGCAGGTGTTCCGTATGGGCAAGATAATATTCGCCCACCTGTTTCAAGGCTTTTTCCGTTGGATCGAAAGGATCCCGCTTACTCGCCAAAATACCGTATTCCAAGAGTAAATGAAAGTTTTCCGGAAGCTCCGAACCTTCCGCATGATCTGCAACCTCAAAATGCTGACCGTTGGCGTACAAACTGCTTACGGACATACGGTTTTGCGTCAGTGTACCCGTTTTGTCAATGCATAATACCGTTGCTGCGCCCAAACTTTCCACAGCCGGCATGGTCCGGGTCAATACATTGCTCCGTGATATGCGCCACGCGCCTAAGGCAAGAAACACGACCAATACCACGGGAAATTCTTCAGGCAGCGTCGCCATGGCAAGGGTCAAGCCGGCAAGAATACCTTGCATCCACGAATCGGCCGTATTGCCGCGCGTAAGTCCATATACTACGACAATCAACGCGCACATGCTCAGACCGAAAATAGTGAAATAATAGACCAGACGCCGCGTTTCCCGTTGCAGCGCTGTACCCTCCCGCGTTACCGATTCCAAGGAACGGCCGATCTGACCGAAAGCAGTTCGACTTCCCGTGGCGATCACCTCCGCCACGCCCTGCCCGCTCGTAATTAAAGCACCGGAATAGATGAAAGGTAAATCGTCGCCGCCGGGGCGGGCGGCCTTTTCGTCTTCTGAGCTTGCGCGCTTGCGTACGGGAACAGATTCTCCTGTCAATAACGACTCATCGGCACTAAAATTGATCGCGTGGCGAAGGATGGCATCGGCAGGAACTCGATCCCCTTCCACCAACAGGATCCAGTCGCCGCGGACCACTTCGCGGCCCGGGATACGACGCCGCACCCCTTCGCGCAGCACGAGCGCCCGCGGGCTGGACAGGTCGCGGAGACTATCCAACGCGCGCTCTGTACGCCGTTCCTGCACAATGGTGATCGTCATAATCACAAAGACAAAGCTCAGCAACAACAGCGCGTCGACGGGCTCGCCCAGAAAGAAATAGAGGATTCCGCAAGCCATCAGCATGAGGAACATCGGTTCGCGCAACACTTCAAGCACCGTATCAAAAACGCGGTGTTTGGAGGAGGCAGGCAATTCATTGGCGCCCTCTTCCAAAAAGCGGCGGCGCGCCTCTAACTCACTGAGTCCGTGTTCGTGTTCCTCTTCAAAATTCCAGGACATGGTCTGACTTCCGTTATCTTGATAGATTTAATCGAAACTGACGAACAACAGAACTGTCTATGACACAGACCAAACGAGGGTTTTATCTGTGACGGTTTCCGGCAAGTTGCCCGCATAAAACGATGTTAGTATAGCATAGCTCTTCAGCAGCATGTGGATTATAGCGAAGCCACGTGCGCAGAAAATAGCTGCGCCATGGCGGCGTGTATTTCGACGCGTCACGCCCGAGGTTTTTGCGTCATTAGAGCGCTGTGTCATAGACCTTGGTCCGGTACCGGCGCCTGCCTCCTTGTGCACGCTTCGATCCGTCCGGTCCATCAGAAAAGCCGCAGCTTCTCTTTTGTAAAAAGCTGCGGCTTCGATATCTCTAGTGTGTCTTGTGTTTAGGTGAGTTCCGGGGCGGCTTCCACGTCTTCCACAGACTCTTCTGCAGCCGGTGCCGGCTTAGGCTCAGGAAGGGCGGCAGCGGTAGTCTGACGGCCTAAGAGCACATTGCCCTTGCGCAGGTAATCCATGGCACGGAAAAGGATTCGTGCCGATTCCTGGGGCGCATGAAAGCCTTGCGAGTTTTCCGCCTCCACAAAATCGATAAGGAAGGTAGCGGCACGTTGACACTTGTAGGCTTCTTCCAAAATGGCTTCGTCAACACCGGCTTCTTTTGCCGCGAGAATGGAATCAATATATTCCATCAGTCCGTCTAAGGCCTGTCCCACCATTTCTTCAGAACGGTCTTGGATACGTTCGACCCGTTCGCGCAGTTCTTCTTCCGGCGCACGGTGACAGCCCTGACAGGCGTTGTTGATGTTCAACATGGGGCTGCGCACATGGTGATCGGAAATTTTTAAGGCGCCTTTACGCATATACGGCATATGACAATCGGCGCAAGCTACGCCCGCCGCGGCATGGGTGCCTTGGCTCCAGGTCTCGAATTCCGGGTGCTGTGCCTTCAGCATAGCGGCGCCCGTATCGGCTTGCGTCCAATCGGTAAAGCCGATTTCATCGTAGTACGCCATGATATCATCGCCCCGCGTTCCTTTGTACCAAGGGAAGGTAAGGCGGCGGCTCTCATCGGGCGCAAAATAATATTCCACGTGGCATTGTGCACAAATGAAGGCGCGCATTTCTTGGCGCGTCGCCATAGTATCGACATCATAATCGTCGATGCCTTGAGAAGCTTTCAAAGCCCGTATACCGGTTTTGAAAGCGGGCCGGCTAATGCGCAATTCCATGGTGTCGGGATCATGACAGTCCAGACAGGATACAGGATGCTCAACGAGCTTGCGCGCCTCTTGATAGGTCATGGTATTGACCTTCTCAAAGCCCGCTTGCATGTCCCCGTTGCCCAGGCTGTTATACACGGCAAACATGGATGCGTGACAATTCATGCAATTGCCATATTGTTGTACCTGCTGCCGTTTGGTGAAACTTTGATCTTCCAGCATATAGGCGTGACCCCGTTTTTCGCGATAATCAATGGCGAAAGAGTAGCCTGCCCACATACGTTTCAGCCGCGGGTTCCGTTCAATTTTACTGCCTGCCACCGTATCGCGAGGATCATCAGCGTCGGGCATATGAGGCAAGGCTTCGCTTCCGCCAAAGCGCGTCCGCTCCATGTCTACGGTCCGTTTATATTGGTCGTATTGCATGGGGAAATTCATGCCCCAAATGGCGGGGTCCACGGTTTCGTTGGTCACTTCCACGACGCGCATAAAAGGATTGCGCGCCTCCTGTTGGCGCTGGAAGATATTGACCAACAACGCAGTTACGCCCAGAGCGGCAGCGAAGGCAATAAGGCCCACAACAATAAGGATACCCAACCAGCCGCGCCCTTGGCGGGCTTCCTTTTTGGATGCACTTGATTCTAAAGTCATAAATACACGCTTCCTCGTCTGTTATTTCAGGTGTCCCACGGTATCATGGCATCGCAGACAATCCAAAGCCTGCGGACCATGTCCGAAACAATCTATTTGTGTGACAATATCACCATGACAATGCCTGCACGCCCCTTCGGTGACCCGTTGGTTGGACGCACGGATCTGTATATTATCCGGGAACCAACCGGTGGTAAAGGCCAAAGAATGATGAAAGCCATTGGTTGCTTTCACCAAATATTTGCCAAAGAAATTGTGGGGCGTATGGCAGTCGTTGCAGACCGCAACGTGCTTGTGGCTGGACTTAATCCAAGCGTCCAGATACTCTTGCATGACGTGACAGTTGGCGCAGGTTTCAGGGGCGTCTCCTAAATAAGAGATGCCTTTCGCATAGAGGAATGTATAGCAGCCCACACCGCCGAGCAGCCCGCCTGCTGTCCCTAAAAAGAGCAGGATAAACAAGACCAGACCGCTGCGTCCATTTTGGGAGTCTTTTGCCATTCGCATCACCGCACGCTTCCCTTCTTGCTAACCAAGTAATAATGATAGATCAACTGCCGTCACAACACCGGCCCATGCTCTTCTTTGGAAGAACAATCGGTGCTGCTCAATCTTATAGGAGACCGAAAGCTTAAACTTAAGGCGGCAGTGAGGAACCCTTGCCTGCGCTTAAAAAACAAAGGGGTTGCGTGAACATCTTTACTACCGATATTCACGCAACCCTAACAATCATTTTAATAAACCGCGTACGAAAGCATCATAGGCTTATTTGCGGCGACGCAGACCGGCAACACCGGCCATAGCACAGGCACCGGCAAGAGCAACGAGACCAAGGGCGCTGCCTACGGGCACGGCCATATCCGCTACAATGAGCGTATAGGTGATGCTGTATTGAGCAACGTCTTTGGCTTCGATGTCGACGTCTACACGGTATACACCGCTGTCGCTGACTTGGGCATTGGGGATAACAAGCTGGCTGCCTGTTTCATCATCAAGGATGCCGCCATCTTTGAACCACTGATAGCCGACTGCCGAACCTTGTCCGGGTTTCACGGAGACGGAGAAGACAACTTCAGCGCCGAGAGGTACGCGTTTGCCGGCAGGCGATACATTGAGTTCTAAAGGATTCGGAGGAACTTGGTCCGGATCCATGATCGCAGCGATATATTCATCCGGAGAATATTCGAGGAAGTTCACGAAATAGCCATATTCTTGGGCGTTGGTTGCACCGTCGCCATCATAGTCGCCATTCGGACCTAATGCAGGGATGGCTTCCGTAATGGCCTGAATACCACCTTCGGGCGGTTCTAAGCCAATATCGGACAAGAGCAGCAGCAGCGTATCCAGCGCAGCGTTGGTATCAGCATCACCCAAAGTGGCGAAACCGCCAAGGATACCGGCCAAGCTGGGAATAAGATTGGGAAGGCCACCGGCCGCAGCAATAAATCCACCCTCGACAAGGGCATCAATAATGAGATCTTTAAGTACCGTGAAATTGCCTTGGAAAGCAGCCATTACCTCTGGGTCGCCTTGGTTATAGAGCGCCTGCAGCAGTCCCAGTTCGTAAAGGGCATCGGGGATGCCGTTAGGCGTTACGGGAATATCTGCATCCAGATCTAAAGGTCCATTGATATCCAGGTTAATGCATTGGAGCATGGGACCGAGATAGGCCAAGTCGTCCAAGAGGTCTTCAAGTGCACCTAAGGAGCAGAAGATCATGTCGGCAAAGCCGCAAAAATCCAAGACGCCCGCAACCGGAGCCCAGTTTATGGGCTTACCTACCTCGGATTGATTAAACTTCGGCATGGCGGAAAGTGCAGTTGGTAAGGGGGCTCCATAGTCGTCTTGTGCGGGCGGGCACGAGTCACTGTCGCCATCAAGAAGGGGCTCGTGAGGGAAGGGCAGCGGGTCGTCTTGCGCATACACCATTGTCGACATGGCGAGCAGCAACACAGCAATCAGCAAATGTTTTTTCTTCATGGTTTCTAAATCCTCCTGTTGTCTTTTAAGAATACCTGTTGTAAAACGCTACAAAAACAAAATCTCCGGGCTTTACCCCTGCCATGAATTCACCAGAGAATCAATGGCGGGATTTAGCCACACAAACACTCCTTTCAACTTTCCAGACACTGCATCTATGCTTAATGATACACTAAAAAGACTTGAATGTCAAGCTTTTTTTTTCACTTTTTCTTTTTGTTATGTTCTTCGATTAAACGGGCCTCGCCGCCATGGGTTAACCCACTTCCGATCCCCCTGTTTGGGCAAGGGCTGACACGGGAAAATGCACGTCCATTCCGATACATAGGCCGCGTTTCTGTCCTGCCCATTGCCTTGTTTTCAAGGAACCTTCTCTGTATTGTTTTACCCACACCCACTTGTGTAAAGCCCATCGCTACGCTGTGTTGCCCTCTCTTTGATAGGCCGCGGCGCCTGCCCCATTACAGGGCAGCCATAGAAGGTTTTGTCTGTCTTTTATTCTGCACACGATTCTTTATCCTCGTGCTCGTCGTGTGAATAGCTGCAGTCGGTAATGACCCCTTCATGCAATGTATCGTCTTGGGGCAGATCAGGCATCATGGGTTCGTAGGCGTCTTCCCTGCCTGCGAGCCTGCCATAGAGGGTATCGCCGATCCCAAAGAATACATAGAAGAGTGCCAGCGGAAAAAGTACGAGGGATACACTTTTTACAAAAGCGTAATGCAGAATGATCAGACCCACGGCGCATATGGCGAGGGTTAGAAAAGCATTTTGCGGTCGAAACAAAAAAACCTTGAACCGGTCTTTCGGGAAAAGGATGGGACTAATCATGAGCAAGGCGAGGAGCACGGCAGTGGGTCCGAGCGCCACATAGGCGAGGCTGCCTAAGACGTGTCTGCCCAGGGGCTGTTCGAAGTAGATGAGGAAGAGCACAAAGGTCGCCAACACGGCAGCGGCGGCGGGTGTAGGCAATCCGACAAAGTAATCGCGTCGGCGCGCATGATAAACGTTGAATCGCGCCAGGCGCAAGATCGCGCAAATAACGTAGAGGATTGCCATATAGGATCCGGTCATACCGATGATGGATTCTGTTCTCGGCGAGAGCGGCAGGTGCGTATCTGCGGGCATATAGGCCATGAATACGAGAATGGCCGGCGCCACGCCAAAAGACACGGCATCACAAAGGCTGTCCAACTCTTTGCCGAAATCCGATTCACTGTGGGTGATGCGCGCCACGAAACCATCGAGCATATCGAATACAATGGCAATGAGAATGCAGGAGGCTGCCCAATGAAATTCGAGCCCAATGGAAGCGAGGATGCTTGTAATGCCCATGTACAAATTCATGGTGGTCATGACACTTGCGAGGACATTGATACGGGACCGCCGAAGCTTCGCCGGCCGGTCGTGTTTTTTTGGAATTAGTTGCATGGGAATTTTGCCAGTGCGGTGATGCCCGCTTTTGTTTTGGTGCCGAGCGCCACAGTAATTTCTGTGTCGGGGGGCATATACAATTCAACTCGAGAACCGAACTTTATCATACCAAATCTTTCGCCCCGTTTCAGTGACTTACCCGGCTGCGCCCGGCAGACAATACGCCTTGCCACTGCCCCTGAAATTTGGCGGATCGTGAGTAATCCGTGATCGGTGTCCAGCCACAAGGCATGGGACTCATTGATGCGGCTCGATTCGGGCGCCCGTGCATCTTTATATTTGCCCGGCGCATAACGCAGCTCCCTCACCTGCCCGTCGTAAGGCGCTCGGTTCACATGCACATTAAACACGGACATGAAAATGGAAATCCGTTGACTGGGTCCCTCGTAGTGCGGACTTTCGTCTAGCTGTTCAATGGCGACGATCGTCCCGTCGGCCGGTGATAGGAGCACGCCTGCTTCCGCCTCTGTATGACGCGGGAAATCACGGAAGAAGAGCATGGTTCCAATGGCGAGGAGCCAAAAGGGAATCGCGGCCCAGGTGACACCAAAGTGGCGCAACGCGACTGTTGCCACAATCGCCACGATAAAAAAAGGCAGATACTGGGGCAAGCCCTCACGCCATCCGCTAAAGGAAACGTCCATGTTCTTTTTCTCCCTATACCGATACCACCGCTACGTGAGGGTGGCATTATTTTTCTCGTCGATCAATCCCATGTCTTTCAAACTTCTATGCTGACCGTCACCGATAATGATATGATCCAAAAAGCGGATGCCCAAGAGCGCTGCCGCCTGCGCGAGGCGGCGTGTAACCGATATGTCGGCAGGACTGGGGTTGGGATCGCCGCTGGGATGATTGTGCACGACAATCACCGCGTGTGCGCCGTCGCGGATCACGGGCCGGAACACATCCCGAGGCATGCTCATGGTACCGTCCATACTTCCTTTACTGATCTCATCCCATTTGATGATTTTATTCTTGGTGTCCAGTTGGACACAAATAAAACGTTCCGTCTCATAGGCGCGTAATTCAGGCATCAAATAATTCACGATATCCTGAGGTGATGTCACTTGTTTTTCTCGGATGCGTCGGTAGGAGAGGGCGCGCTTCCCCAATTCCAAAGCCGCCTTAATGATGAGTGCTTGAATCGGCGTGATAGAACCGATCTGACACAATTCTTCTGCGGAAGATACACGCATTCGATGGAGTCCGCCTATTTTTTCGGTCAGCTTTTCGTAGGAGCTGCCCTCTTTCATCGATGCGTCGGTCGGATGCAAAAGGATTTCCAATAATTCGGAATCTTTCAGTGCTTCAGCACCGAGTCTGTAGAGGCGCCCATGGGCACTTTCAGCATCAAGTTGATTGAAGGCGTCAAAGACAAGATCATGGGCGTCCGGTTCCGTAGAGGTAAGGGTGTAAAATGTTCTTTCACGATTCACAAAGGCTCTTCCTATCCTTTAGGTTATCGGCTTACGAGGCCATATAGGCGCGTCATGCAGGGCTTTTAAAACGCGTGCCCTTCAAGGTGCGCCTGCGCCAATTCTTCAATATAGTCTGCTTCAAGTTTCGGGAAAAGAACGCGGGGCAGCTCCAGCCCATGTCCCGGTTCCAAAGGCGTGAGCGCTTCTTTCCAAAGATCCGTGCCCCCTTGGGGGCCGCCGTCGGGCAAGGGCAGCCGCAACAGTGCCGCCACTTGCGCCGCGCCATCGGGCAGGAAAGGCATCATGGCATAACACAAAGCCTTCACCAGCTGACAGCATATATAGAGGGTCGTCCCTGTCCGTTCGAGATCTGTTTTTCGGGTCACCCAAGGCTGTCGTTCGTTGAAATAAACATTCGCTTTTCGGCCCAGTTCAATATAGCGTTCCAGTGCTTGGCGAAACCTAAAGTTTTCCAAGGACTCAGCGATACTGTCCATTTGTGTTTTCATCGCGGCGAGGATCGCCTCATCGCCGGCTTCTAAAGCGCCGGGACGGGGCACTGCCTGATCGAAATGCTTTGTCGTCATCGTCATGGAACGATGAATAAAATTACCGACTACGTCGCATTGTTCGCCGTTGTAGCGGTTCATGAATTCGTCCCAATCGAAATCGGCATCTTTGCTCTCCGGTGCAATGGCACAGAGATAATAGCGCAAAGCATCGGTCGATAAATATTCCAATGCCCAACGGACGCTGATCATATTGCCCCGCGATTTAGAGCCCTTTTCCGACTGACCGGTCTGCCTGTTAAAAATATTTAGATACTCGTTGCCGACCACGGTGTCGGGCAGAATATAGTCTTCCTGACCCATGAGCATGGCAGGGAAAATGACCGCGTGAAAAGGCACATTGTCCTTGCCTATAAAATGGATCATCCGGGTCTGTTCGTCTTTCCACCACGGACGCCATGCGTCTGTATCGCCCAAGCGGTCTATGCCCCACTGCCGCGTATTGGTCACGTAGCCAATGGGCGCATCGAACCACACATAGATACGTTTGTCGGCGGCGTCGGGATCTGCTACGGGAATGGGCACGCCCCAATCGGTGTCTCGGGTGATACAGCGGGACCGTAAGTCGTTGACCCACCCGTAGGCGATTCCTTTTACATTGGCGCGCCATTCGGGATGGCTGTCGAGCCATTGTTTGAGTTTGTCGGAAAATCGGGGCAAATCCAAAAACCAATGGCGCGATTGACGGAGCACGGGCATGGAATTGTCGCCGGGCACATTGGAACGGGGGGCGAGCAGTTCCTGCGCCGCATATTGAGCGCCGCACGCCTCACACTCGTCGCCGTTGGCGTCGGTATAGCCGCACTTGGGACAGGTCCCTTTCACATAGCGGTCGGGCAGGAAGCGTTCCAACTGCGGTGAATACCACAACTCCACCGATTCGGTATGGATGAAGCCTTCTTCATCAAGCTTCGTAAAAAATTGTTGGGTCGAATCCACATGGAGCGGCCATGAGGTGCGCCCATAAATATCATAAGAAATACCCAAGGCTTTGAAGGCCGCTTCGTTGGCGCCATGATAACGGTCGATCACTTCTTGAGGCGTAATGCCCTCTTTGATCGCTGTCAACGTGATCGGTACACCGTATTCATCGGAGCCGCCGATATAAAGGACCGCCTCGCCGCGCAGCCGTTTAAAGCGCACGTATATATCTGCCGGTAAATAAGCGCCGGCTATATGTCCCAAATGAATGTAGCCGTTGGCATAAGGCAGGGCACTGGTCACCAAGCTGCGGGTAAAGGACTGTACCGCTTTGTTCATAAATCTTCCTTCAATGTAGACGGGTAATAATCAGGTAAAAAAGAGACGGAACGCGTAAGTCGATGAGCCGCGTCTGCAGCATTCATTTTACCTTACAGCGCTGTAAAATTCCAGCGAAATGAAAGAGAGCGTGTAGGTCTGCGTGAGCTGCCCCTATTGCAGCGCCTCCGCAGGAAGCCCCTCTATCTTGAAAGCACGGCACGCATTTTCAACTACAAGCCCTTCCATTTCTTCAAGGCTAATCCCTTTGCGTGATGCCATGAAACGGAGCGTATGCAATACGTGAATCGGTTCGCAGCGTTTCCCCCGTACCGGCTGCGGCGCGAGATAAGGCGCATCGGTCTCTGCCAACAATCGATGAAGGGGCACCACCGCTAAAGATTCATGGAGCAGCTGCGCCTTGGGAAAAGTCACGTTACCGGCGAAAGAGATATAGCAGCCCAATTCAAGACATTTTTCTGCGAAGGCGGCATCACCGCCAAAGCAATGCATGATACACGCCGACAGTTGCGGCACATACTCTTTTAACACGGCATAACTGTCTTCTTGAGCGTCGCGGCTGTGCACCACCAGCGGCAGCCCTGTTTTTACGGCGAGGGCAGCTTGTTGTTCAAAGGCCTTCCGCTGGGTTTGGGGATCGGCAACAATATGATGATAATCGAGTCCCGCTTCACCAATGGCGACAACACCGGAGGTTGCAGCCCATGCTTCCAGCTGCGCCAAAGCGGCGCCATCACACTGCTCCGCTTGGTAGGGATGATAGCCGAGGGCAGCATAGACGCGGGGCTGAAGAAAGGCTAAGGCATCACGGCAAGCCTGCGCCCCGTTACCGATGACGATCAAAAAGGCGAGCCCGTCCAAAGCGCGTCGGAGCACCTCCTCCCGGTCTTCATCAAAAGCAGTCATCTGCAAATGGCAATGGGTGTCCACGCCTTTCATGAAGTGGCAGGTCTCCGATCGGGTTTTTTGTTGCGTTTCTTTTTGTGTTTCTTTTTGGCGTTGCCCGCTTTCTGCGCGTCGGCTTGCACATTCTTTCTCGGGTCATCCCGGTTTTCCGGAGCAGGCGGCGGCTTGACCACAAAAGATTTGGAATTGGGGCGTCCTTCATGTTCCTCATCGGTAAGGGACACCTGCCCTTCCTCTTCTCCCTCATGGAAATGAGAAATCTTGGCGGGCTTCAAATCGCCTCGTTCGTAGACTTCATTTTCATAATGTAAACAGCAGAGTAAGCGCCCGCATTGCCCGCTGATTTTTCCCGGGTTGAGCGAGAGGTTCTGACATTTCGCCATGCGCATCGAAATAGGAATGAACGCTTCCAGCCAATGGGCACAACACAAGGGTCTGCCGCAAGTGCCGAGTCCGCCCACCAATTTGGAGCGGTCGCGCACTTGGATATGGCGCAATTCAATACGGCTGTGTAATTCATGGGCAAGATCACGGACGAGTTCTCGGAAATCCACGCGATTTTCAGCCGTGAAAAAGAAGGTGACCTTGTGCCGGTCAAAGGTATATTGCACGTCGACCAGCTGCATGGCAAGATTTCTTTTTTCTATACGTTTGCGGCATAGTTCCAGTGCTTTTTTTTCTTCGCTGTCCAGCGTGTGAAACGATTCTTCGTCGGGGAAGGTCGCCTTGCGCACAACACGCAGCGAAATCTTTTCTTCCATTTCGGGCGAACAAGGTTCCGGCGGTAATACGCACCAGCCCCATTCCAGCCCCTGATCTGTTTCTACAATAACGGGTTCATCGCGGCGCAAGACGATGTCCCCGCATAAAAAGGCTAATACGCGTCTGGGTTTGCGCAGCCTGATTCTTGCTATATTCATGCGTTGCCGCTCCATTTCTTTTCTTGTATATTCACCCTGTTTCTTATAACACTCAAGGCGCGCTCAACACAAAAAACAGGTCTCTGAATATCCGTTGTTTATTTAAATTTCTTTCGATATACATCCATGCCTCGGAGATCGCCTTCAGCCGTGCGGCACAGCGATGGGCACAGACTTCTTTGCTGAAATGACTGGTTTGACCGAGATAATGAATAAAAGGCGCATCCGGAACAACACTGTGTACCAGTTCATCACGATACCACGCGTCGAAGAGGACGAGATGTTCAATCATTTCCCGCCGTACAAGACCGGCAATGTGCGCCTCTATGGCGTCCTTGTCCGGCGCAGTCTCCTCTTCATCAGGCGCGGTGGAGCCGCGCTGCGTTTCCTGCACTTGCTTGGCAATACTTTTTTCCGTCTCTTGAATATATTTGCCGAACTGCTCACTGAGCGCCAGCGGGTCTTCGCCCTTGGCAAGAGAAAGGATAACATGAAGCACCGTTTCGAGCCGCTTGTTTTCCGTCAATTCTAAAGCCCGCGCCACGCTGCCGCCGGCAAGGGATGCGAACATGGGCCGCTTCGCCCCGTCCACATCGCTGTGTTGCTCCAACAGCGAAGCGATGGTCTCGGTGCTCAACACGCCAAAGCGAACCCGTTGACAACGGGATTGAATGGTGGGCAGCAGGAAACGGGGCTGCCCGGAAATCAGGATGAAGGTCGTATCACTGGGCGGCTCTTCCAAGGTCTTCAAAAATTTGTTTTGCGCCGTCTCGTTCATTCGGTCTGCATCTTCAATCAAAACAATGCGCCGGCCGCTGTCGAAGGGCCTGTAGGCGCTCAGATCGTTAAGTTCGGTGATCACCGATTCCCGAATGATGCGCATCTTGCCCGTGGGCGTGATCAACATCACATCCGTATGATTGCGATGCTCAATCTTGCGGCAGGACAAACACGTATCGCAGGCGTCATCATCGCTTTCCATGCAGTTGACGGCTTTGGCAAATTCCCACGCGGCAAGCCGTTTCCCGACGCCGTCGGGGCCCCAAAAAAGCAGTCCATTAGGGATACGTTTTCTGCGCACAAGATTACGCAAAAGCCGCAAGGCAACGGATTGATCCTGTATTCGCTTAAAACTCATGGGAACTCCGACTATGGGAAAGCATAAAAGGCAGCATACGCAAATGACGCTGCAGCTGCTGTTGAACCTGCTCAACGGAGAGGGTCGCATCTATGATTGTAATACGTTGTGTGTCTTCTTTTGCAATGCGTAGAAATTCATCGCGTATACGGCTATGAAATGCCATGGACTCTTGCATCATCCGATCCGTGCTGCCCCGATCTGTGGCGCGGCCCATGCCCACTTCCACCGGTAAATCTAACAGGAAGGTGTGCGTAGGCCATGCCTCACCGGCAGCGAGCCGATTCATACGGTCGACGAGATCCGCATCCAGCCCACGGCCCGTGATCTGATACGCATGAGTGGAATCTACATAACGGTCGCAAAGGACGATTGCGCCCCGGCGCAAAGCAGGCAATACGACTTGGGCAACATGCTGCGCCCGTGCCGCTTGAAACAACAATAATTCCGTGAGGGGAGCAACGGTTTCATCTACCGTATCCATAAGCAGCCCCCGTATGCGCTCAGAGAGCGGGGTTCCGCCCGGTTCGCGCGTGGCGACCACTTCAAAACCGTGTGCTTCTAAAAACTGTGCTGTAAGGGGCAGTTGCGTTGACTTGCCCGAGCCTTCCCCGCCTTCAAAGGTTATAAGCGTGCCTTTCATGTCTCGGTAACATCCCTCCTCGCGTCAGCGCCCTGTTGGAAATAGGCTTCAATGGCGGAGGCGTCTGCTGCAGCGAGCGCCGCTTCAAAGTCACTCAAAATACCGCGCAGCGCTGCCAAGACCGGAAGAAGGGCCGCCTGATTTTCAAGGCAGATGTCCCGCCATATTTCAGGGCTGGATAAGGCGATGCGCGTCGTATCGAGAAAACCGTTGCCGATAATATCTTTCGAAGCGCCGCCTGCCTGTGCCGCCAAAGCCAAGGCCGTGGCAACAACATGAGGCGCATGGCTCGTTCGCGCCAGTAAGGCATCATGAAGGGAAACATCCAAATCCACTACGCGCGCACCACAGGCACGCCACAAGGCGCAGACCCGTTCCCGTGCCTCGGTGTGGAGAGACGAATCTTTTTCGATAAGACAGACTTGATCTTGATAGAGGTCGGCGCGGCCGTAGGCGGGGCCAAAAGTTTCCGCGCCCGCCATGGGATGACAGCCGATAAAACGGCGCGGAGACGGACAGACCTGCGCCGCATGGGCACAAATAGCGCCCTTGGTACTGGCTACGTCGAGAATAATCGCGTGGGGAGAAGAGGCGGCCAAGACTTGATCCAACATGGGAATCACGAGCCGGACAGGCGTGGCGATCACAATCAATTCTGCGTCGGCGACACCCTCCGCTACATCGGTGGTAATCTTGTCTACTGCGCCGCGCTCTAAAGCAATCTCCAGTGATTCCAAGCGTCGGCCAATCCCGACCACAGACATCTTCGGATGACGCGCTTTCAGGGCAAGTCCTAAAGAACAGCCAAGCAATCCAACACCGATGATTGCGGCGCCATTGAAGTGAGTGGTCATGATCCTTCTTTCAGTACGGCTATAGCCTCACCGATCGTAAACTCCCCTTCATACAAGGCTCGGCCCACAATAATTTCATCGATGCCTGCAGACGCGTAGCCGCGGGCAGTACGCATGTTGTCGAGGGACGCGATGCCCCCTGAAATGGTCACAGGAATGGACACCGCCTTTGCCGTTGCCGCCGTAGTTTCGTAATTGGGTCCCTTCATCATGCCGTCGCTGAGGATGTCCGTGTAAATGATGCGGGCAGCGCCCGCAGCCTCAACGGTGTGCGCGAATTCAAGGGCAGAAGCGCGGGTATCTTCGAGCCACGCATTGAGCGAAAGGAATCCATCGCGTGCGTCAATGCCCGCGGCAATGCGGCCGGGCCAACGGCGGCAGGCTTCGCGCAACAATTCGGGATCGCGGTAGGCAGCGGTTCCCAAAATCGCGCGGGACGCGCCCGCCTCAAAGACAGACTCAAGGGCTTCCAAAGAACGTAAGCCGCCGCCCACTTCAAAGCGGATACGGCGGCCTTTCAGTTCTTGTAATTGAGGCAGCACACAACAGCTTCCGGTCTTTGCGCCGTCAAGGTCTACGATATGGATAATCGCTTCTTCCATTTCGTTGGGCGTGAGCTGCGCTTCCAAAGCAGTCCACCACAGCGCCGCCTGTTCCACAGGCTCGGCGGCATAAACCGTTTCTTGCCCGTAATCCCCTTGCACCAGATTGACACATAGACCGCCACGGATATCTACCGCAGGTACAATGCGCATGGTTAGGCTACCGACAAGGAAGCCCGTGCACGCTCTACCAACACACGAAAGGCATCCGCGTTGTTCACGGCAAGTTCAGCCAGGACCTTGCGATCCAGCGCAATTTCCGCCTTGCGCAAACCTTCCATGAAACGGTTGTAGGTCAGCCCATTGGCACGAGCGCCCGCGTTAATACGAGCGATCCACAGGCGCCGAAAATCGCGTTTACGATTTTTACGGTCACGATAGGCATACATGCCGCTGTGATCGATGGCCTGCTGCGCGCTTTTATAGAGGCGATGGCGGCTTCCGCGAAAACCCGCCGCTTGTTTAAGCACTTTGGTACGACGGCGTTTGGAAGCCGGATTATTGGTTGCACGAGGCATGATCAAATTCCTTTATCTATTTGTTTTCCCAAACCTGCGTCAACCGGCTGACGGCGGCACAGGCACTGAAAGAAAATAGGCTTAGTTCGAACGAATACTTTAGGCGTAAGGCAGCATGCGCTTGACCCGCGGCACATCCACGGCAGCGACCAAGGTGGACTGACGCAAGTCGCGGATGCGTTTGGGGCTTTTCACCGCTTTAAGATGACGCGCAAAAGCATGTTGACGTTTGAATTTACCGGTTTTGGTACGGCTGAAACGCTTTGCAGCACCACGATTTGTTTTAATTTTTGGCATATTGAAAGTTCTCCTAATTGATTGTAAACACGTTCAGGAAACCACCATCACCGCAGGTGTGACAGCGCCGCACAGCTTAGACAGCAGGGCAATGCAGCAGCAGGTCTTTGTCGAAAACGCGAATCCGTTATTTGCCCGGTGTGAGCATGAGAGACATATTGCGTCCCTCCATCTTGAGCTGACTCAAGTCTTGATCGCCGCACAGGTCAGCCGTTGCCTCAACAACACGCTGCAGTACTTCACGACCAAATTCCTGATGCGCCATTTCGCGGCCGCGGAACATAATCGTAATGCGTACTTTGTTCCCGTCTTTCAAAAAGTCGCGCACATGGTTCGTTTTGAAATCAAAATCATGTTTGTCAATTTTCGGACGATATTTGATCTCTTTCACCGAAACTGTATGCTGATGCTTTTTCGATTCACGGGCACGGCGTTTTTGCTCATAGCGATACTTGCCGTAATCCATAATGCGACACACAGGCGGAGACGCTTTGGGCGCTACCTCCACTAAATCATAGCCGCGATTTTCTGCTTCACGAATGGCATCTCGGGGTGACATAATCCCCAGCTGCTCGCCTTCTTCATCAATTACACGCACTTGACGTGCACGGATCTGATCATTAATACGTACCAGATCTTCCCTCTTGTCTTTTGCGATGGGTCCAATCTCCTATAGGCCGCCAACCGGCCGAACAAAAACAATGGATAAGCGACGCATACACACGCCGCAAACAACAAAAAAACGCGACAAAGACACCTGATCCTTGTCGCGAAAAAAAACATGACATCTAGTATATGTCTACGTAGACACGCAACCAGGCAGGCAGGCAAAAACCGCCGCAAGGTGAGGGTGCTATGACCCTACTTAAAAGAGAAACTTTAATGTACATGTTTCTCACTAGGCACAGTGTAGCAAGAATGGGGGCATAAAATCAAGTTTCAGCGCCGCCACTGCGCGCCGCCAATAGAAGCGGGAAGGGGCAGTGCTGAGAAGATCTCCGAAAAACCATTAGGTCGGCTCGCCCAGCAAAACCGCATCGCGGCGCATCCGCGCAAGATCTTCCTCTTCCAAGACGATCGCGCCGGCACCGGCATTATCAATGGCTTGCTGCGCAGTGCGCATACCGCAGAGCACATGGGTTACGCCCTGTTGTGCTGCTGTCCAAGCGATCGCCAATTGCGCCAGAGAACAGTTGTATTTCTCCGTCAAATCGAACCAGCCCGCGAGCATGTCCAGTACTTTGGGACGATTCTCCTGCTTGAACCACGGGTTCCAGTTTTGATCACTGCGAAATTCCGTCTCTTTGAACACACGGTCCATGCCGATCTTGCCCGTGAGCAGCCCGTGTTCCAAAGACATATAGGTTAAGGTGCCGATATGTTTCTCTCGGCAATAGGGCAGGATATCGGCTTCTGCCCCACGGTTAATGAGACTATAGCGGAACTGGTCACTGGCAACGCCGCCGCAGCTGTGATATTCCTGCAGCTGGCTAAGCGAAACGTTGGACACGCCGATGGCCCGTATTTTACCGGCGTCTTTCAGCTTCCACAGGCACGCCATGGTATCGCTGATGGGCGTCAGTTCCGGCTCTTTCGCAGGCCAATGGATTTGATACAAATCGATATAATCCGTGTCGAGCCGGCGAAGACTGTCTTCCAATTCCAGCTCAATCGTGTCGGGGCGCAAACTGATGTAAGTGTCTCTGCCGTCGATATGATAATGAAATGAGCCTCGTTCGTCCCGCCACCAAATACCGCACTTTGTGGCGATGATCGCTTTGTCGCGCCGACCCTTCAGCGCTTTACCCAAAATCTCTTCACCATGGCCCCAGCCATAGCCGGGCGCGGTGTCGAAAAAGTTGACCCCCTGATCGAGCGCAGCATCTACGGCACGTAAAGATTCTTGATCATCTACGCCGTCCCAAGTTTTCCCGCCACCGGTCACCCACGTACCCATGGCAACTACCGACGCTTCAATATTCGAATTGCCAATCGCTTTATACTGCATATTTTATCTCCTTATAATCGAACCTTCAGAGAAGGCGCCCCTGTTCAATGGAGCGAACACAATAAGAGTCCTATTCGGAAGTGCCTTATTGGGCGATGACTTCGATGCGCCCAAGCTTAACTTTGGCGCGCAGCTCACCGGGAGCATGGAGCGGACCGACAATGCCGGAGGCACGGGCTCCAACTAAACCGGCGTTAATATCCAGATCAACGCCTTGCGCTTCCGTCTTGCCCAGATCAACAACAAAGTCATAATCAAAACTACTGTCGGGGGACACGTAGTAAGAGACCTCTCCAATGTCAACGGCAACATCATGGCGGCCCCAAACGCCGCCGGGCGCGTCCATCTTGAGTTTGCCTACCGATACAGAAGCTTGGACATCGCCGGGAAGATTCCTCAGCTCCAAATCTCCAACCTGAAGGGATGCTTCCGTCGAAATCAACGTAGGCCCTTCCACAACGCGGTTCACATGGGGAACAACCCGTGCCGATAGACGATCCAAGAGCCCCCGCGGCGCCATGGCAACCTGAATCTCCACGCGGCCCTCTTCATTCATAACGGGCTGTGTCGCCACCTTCTCCAGATAAGATTCAGGCGATGCCAAACCGAACAAACTGAAGACTTCCACGTAGGTCTCGGTCTTAACAGTCACAATGCCGTTGAGATTATTTAATTCGGCGCCTGATATGCTCACGTTGCCAAAAGGATTGGAAACGGACAGTGCTGTGGCAGAACACAATTCCAATTCTTCCACAAGGACACGACTCGTAGATTTTGCGCAACCCGTTGCAGACACTGCAGCCAACAGGACAAGCGCTAAGCCTATCGCACGGACAGTATCTTTCAACATACATCGCTCCTGATCGTAATAAAATTGGGTTTCATGTCTTTGCAAGTGCCACCCGTAACGGCACGGGATACACACGACCCCGCGCCTGCATGGGCTAGCCAAAGGCTTATTCTAGCGCAACTCTTTCATAACGGAACACTTATAGTATAACACAAGACTGATTATACTACAACGACAAAGGAATGAATAATTTGACTACGCTGTTCATTTCACGTATGGTATAGAGACTAGCGAAACGTAAAACCACAAACCGGGCGCAGCGAAGCAGCAAAGCGAATCGGCTGCGTCTGTTGTGGTATAGGCATGCAATGCCGATAGAGACCGGTCATTTCCCTTCCCCGAACCGGTCGTATCGGCAGGATATGTTATTATAAGTATGTCTGTATGAATACTCGTTCCGGCACCTGCCTTTCTCGGGCAAGTGCTTTCACTTTTTAACCTTCTGCCAGGGAGAATTATCATGTTACGCGTACTTGTGCTGGATAATCTAAGCGAAGAAGGCGTCGCCCTGTTTCGCGAAGCCGGTATAGAAACCGACGTTAAACCGCCGCAAAAAGAAGCAGAACTCGCCGCCATCATTAACGATTACGACGGGCTCGTCATACGAAGCGCCACCAAAGTGACGGCAGCGGCGCTGGAAAATTCGACACGACTCAAAGTGATTGGACGTGCAGGCGTCGGCACGGACAATGTCGATAAAAACGCCGCCACCAAAAAAGGCATTGTCGTCATGAACACACCGGGCGGCAACACCATTTCCACCTGTGAACACGCCTTTGCATTGATGTTGAGCCTGTGCCGCAATATTCCGCTCGCCCACGCATCCATGGCGGAAGGCCGGTGGGACCGCAAAAAATTTATGGGCAAAGAATTATGCGGGAAAACGCTGGGCATCATCGGTGTCGGCCGTATCGGCGGCGCCCTCGCCAAGCGTGCGCGCGCCTTTGAAATGCGCGTGCTTGCCTATGACCCTATCCTCAGCACGTTGAAAGCGGAAAGCCTCGGCGTCGAGCTCGTCGACCTGAATACCCTCTACGGCTCCTCCGATTTTATCACCATCCACGCGCCGAAATCCGACAAAACCTTGAACATGATTTCCGAGGCACAATTGAAGATGATGAAACCCAATTGCCGCATTATCAACACGGCACGGGGCGGCATCGTCAACGAACAAGATCTTGCCGAAGCCTTGAAAGCCAAGACCATCGCCGGCGCAGCCCTAGACGTGTACACCAGCGAACCCTTCGAAGACAATCCCTTCCTCGGGCTCGATAATATCATCATGACCCCCCACCTTGCCGCATCCACCGATGAAGCACAATTGACTGTCGCCGTTGATGTGGCGAAACAGATGATTGATTTCCTGACTACAGGCGCCATTGTCAACGCAGTTAACGTGCCCAGCCTGGACAGCGAAACTCAAAAGAAATTGCAGCCCCTCTTGTATCTGGGCAAGCGGCTCGGACTCTTCCAATCCTTATACGTGGACGGCCGCCCCAAATCTTTAGAAATCGAGTATATCGGTGACTTGGGCGTCAGCGATACCTATCCCATTACCGCCTCGGTCCTCTGCGGATTTTTAACGCCTATGGTTGAGGCAGTCAATATGGTGAGTGCCCCTTCGCAGCTCCAAGAACGGGGCATCGAAGTATCTGAAAAACGAAGCGCCGTATCCTCCAGCTACGCCTTTGAAATCGGGATCACAGTCATCACCGATCAAGAGAAGCATACGGTGCGCGGAACCCTCTTTAACCGCGACGATCCGCGCATTTGCACGATCAACGGCATGCGCGTCGACGCTACGCCCGAAGGATACATGCTCGTTTGCGCCAATGAAGATAAGCCCCTCATCATCGGCCGCGTATGCACCGCCATCGGCGAAGCCGGCGTAAACATCGCTAACCTCACCCTCGGCCGTGATACCAAAGGCGGCAACGCCATGACCGTACTCAACCTGGATGCGCCGCTCAATGAGGATACCCTCGATAAACTGCGCCAAATGCCCCATGTCAGTGAAGTGCACATGGTGGCACTGCCCGAAGCGACCCATACCAGACTATAAGCCCGCGCCCAAGCGCACATCCTTTTATTTTCACAACGCCCCGCATAAGCGGCGCGAAGCAACTTTAACCGGAGAGGACTGAATGAGCAACTACAAACATATCAACGTTCCCGCAGGAGACGCTGTTCACATTGGTACCGATGGTAAATTGGTTACGCCGGACGTGCCGATCATTGGCTTTATAGAAGGCGATGGTACAGGACCCGACATTTGGCGTGCCTCCCATTTCCTCTTCGAAGAAGCCGTGAAACATTGCTATGGATCAAAACGAAAAATTGCATGGATGGAAATCTATGCAGGAGAAAAAGCAAACGGCGTGTACGCCAATTATCTGCCCGATGAAACGCTGGACGCCATACGCAAATACACCATCGCCATCAAAGGACCCTTGACCACGCCCATCGGCGGCGGATTCAGAAGCCTTAATGTGAGTCTACGCCAGCAGCTGGATCTCTTCGCTTGTGTACGGCCCGTACGCCATTTTCCGGGCGTGCCCAGCCCCGTATGCGATCCAGAAGCCGTAGACATGATCATCTTCAGAGAAAACACCGAAGACGTGTATTCCGGCATGGAATTGGAAGAGGGCACACCGGAAGCGAAAAAACTCATTGACTTTTGTCAGCGTGAATTCGGATGGCAAATCCGAAGCGATTCAGGGATAGGCGTTAAACCCATCAGCGAGACCGGTTCCAAGCGTCTCATCCGCGCAGCGCTGCAGCATGCCGTAGACCATAAATGCAAAAGCGTTACCCTCGTACACAAAGGCAATATCATGAAGTATACGGAAGGCGCTTTCCGTAAATGGGGTTACGAGCTCGTGCGCAACGAATTCGCTGATGTCGCCGTCGGATGGGACGATTGCAACGGTAATCCCGGCGATAAAATCCTCGTCAAAGACGCCATCGCAGATATCTTCCTCCAACAGATCTTGACCCGCCCGCGCGAATTTGAAGTGGTTGCAACCATGAACCTGAACGGCGATTATTTCAGTGATGCCTTGGCGGCACAAGTCGGCGGCATCGGCATTGCGCCCGGAGCAAACATCAACTATGTCACCGGCCACGCCATCTTTGAAGCCACCCACGGCACCGCACCCAAATACGCCAACCTCGATAAAGTCAACCCGAGCAGCGTTGTCTTATCCGGTGTCATGATGTTCGAATACATGGGCTGGCAGGAAGTAGCCGATGCGATCATCGCTGCACTGACGCGCACCTTCAACGAAAAGAAAGTCACCTACGACTTCGCAAGACTCATGCAGGGGGCAACCGAATTAAAATGCAGCGAATTCGCCAAAGCCGTAGCCGCTAATCTCTAGTATATACCCTGTAAAAACAAGCCTCGCTCCACCCAAATAAAAGTCGGAGCGAGGTTTTTTTTTGTCAGGCGATAGACCGCGCATCAAAGCGGCTTGTAGAATGAAAGCCTTGAACCCTGCGACAAGCCCCGGGCGCGATAAATCTCGCCCCTACATCGGAAGCCGTCATGAAATTCACGTCATCTTGTTTATCCCATCCATCTCGCCCATTTAAAACCGACACCAACAGCGGTCTAACGCACGGTTTAACGCACGCGCGCGTGCGTTAAATACAAGACTAACACACGCGAAATAAGGGAGTTAACAAGGTTTAACGCACGGCTTAACGCACGCGTGCGTTAAAGTCAACATTCTTGCGCACGCGTGCGTTAGCGTGTGTTAGATTGGTGCGTGACAGCAATAGAAAGAGGGAAATAAATTTGTCGGTTATGTGTTTCATTTAGTATTATGATTGTAGAGTCGATACGTAGAATATCGGCCGCAAATAATGGAGCATGTTTACATAACCGGAAAGGGCAAAAGCATGGAAGAATTTGTACTGTATTTCTTTTTCGTCATGTTTATGATGATGATGTCCGCTGTATTTGGCGATTGGGTGTGGTATTTCTTCCCCTACTTCTGATAGGTCGAGGCGCTGCCCCTGGTATATCAGACCTGCATCATTCAGGGGCGGTGCACCCATTCAGCTGTGATTGACGTTGCCTGCCGCCCGGCCCCTTGCCCGGGAGCCGGTGAATTGTGCGTATGCGCTGCAACACGCAGGCATGACAATCGCCTGCCGACTCTTGTATACACGCCTTCGCGGGATAAATCTCGTAGAGCGCGCGGTATTGCACGGGCGTCAGGTTGGGCATGATCACATTTGCGCCGCGCAACAGCCCCAGTTCCCGGCCTTGCGCCAGGTTGAGCGTTGCGAGGGCGGTAGTGCTGGGTATGTTCGCTTCCGGGCATACAAGGCGCGTAAGGGCGACCACTTTATAGGTCATGAGCTCCGTGTTGGGCACTTGCTGCTCCCCATTGACCGGACGCGCCTGTTGCCCCAAGGGCGTATCGGGATGGGCAATGAAGGGCCCCACGCCGATCATGTCCAAGTCCAGCTCACGGAAGAGGGCGATATCCTTCGCCAAGCCCGTGTAATCTTGTCCCGGGATGCCGACCATAACCCCGCTGCCCGCCTCATAGCCCAATTGCTTGAGCCGTCGCAGCATGGCGATACGATCGCTCAATTCTTGTCGGTTTGTGGGCGGATGAATTTCATCGTAGAGTGCTCGGTTCGACGTCTCAAAGCGCAGGAGATACCGATTGGCGCCCGCTTCGCGCCACGCGATCAAATCTTCGTCGGGACGCTCGCCCAAACTCAAGGTGACCGCCAAAGGCGTCTGCTTTTTGATCTGTCGCACTACACGGGCCAGCCACTTCGCTTTGATACCGTAATCCTCGCCCGATTGGAGCACGACTGTACCATAACCATAGGCGCACGCCTCTTTGACACAGCCCATAATTTCCGCTTCAGACATGCGGTAGCGTTGTAATTCGCGATGGTCGGAGCGCAGCCCGCAATAGGCGCAATGACGAATACAATAGCTGGAGATTTCTATCAGCCCCCGCAAATGCACCTCATCGCCCACGTACTTTTTGCGCGTCTCATTGGCGGCGTTCCACAAGTGCTGCAACCGCTCCGAATCCTCTTCGCGCAGCCACTGCTCAATCTTTTCGGTATGGAGATTTGTGCGGAGCTCATCCATGATCTATATCCTGTTTCCTGTGCCGGATCGTCCCATCTTCACGCACGCCGCCCATACATCGACGACACGGGCCGGCTGTCGCTCCGAAACCGGCGGCGGAGCGCTGCCTTGCCTCTACTGAAACAGCGAGGTCAAGCATTATGTTCCGCTTCTTTTCGGCGCAGCAGTTCCAAGGCATCGGGGAAGGGCTCCAGGGCACGTTCAAAAATGCCCAAGCTGAAAGCAATGGCAAGCCCGTAATTGGTCACGGGAACGCCCGCCTGCCTGCATTTCAAGAGCCGGCTTAACATGGCGCGCCGATTGGTCACACAAGCGCCGCAATGGATCACCAGCTGATAGGCACTCAAATCCATGGCGAAATCATGCCCCTGCACCGAATCAAATTGCAAGGGGCCGCCCACATATTGGGTCAGCCAGCGCGGGATCTTCACCCGGCCAATATCATCTTCAATGGGATGGTGGCTGCACGATTCGGCAATCAAGACGCGGTCATTGGGCTTCAGCGAATCAATGGCCAATGCCCCCGCCACCTGGGTCACGAGATCGCCGCGAAAGCGCGCAAAGAGAATGGAAAAGCTCGTCATGAGCACCGATTTCGGAGTTACCTCAGCCACTTTCGTAAACGCTTGCGAATCCGTGATCACCAGCTTGGGCGGTTCTTTTAATTTCGCGAGCGTATCGCGCAGCTGCACATCTTTGGTCACGACACAAGAAGCGTTGTTGTCGAGCAGATCGCGGATACTCTGGACCTGCGGCATAATGAGCCGCCCTTTGGGCGCCTCCTTATCCAAGGGCACCACCAGAACTGCCAGCTCATCGGCCCCGACCAGATCGCCGAGCAGACTGGGCTGCTCCACATAATCGGCGGGAGCCACGTCCAAGATCGCCTGCCGAAACTCGGGCAAGCCCTTGCCTTCGGTAAGCGTCGCCATGACCACACGCTGCACGTTGTCTTCGTCGATCAACGCGCCGACCAGCTGCGCCGAGGGTTCCGCCGTATCACATTTATTGAAGACGACCACCACGGGCACCTGGCGGCTGTGCAGTTCCTTGAGCAGTTCTTTTTCAAAATCCTGCCACTCGCCCGCCGCACAAACAATGACGCCCACATCAACCCGATCAAAGACGGAACGGCTTCGGTCGGAGCGCAGCTGACCTAAAGCGCCTATATCATCCAAGCCCGCCGTATCAATAAAAAGTACCGGGCCCAGCGGCAGCAGCTCCATGGCTTTTTCAACAGGATCCGTCGTTGTCCCTGCATATTCTGAGACAATAGAAACCTGCTGCCCCGTAATCCCGTTGAGCAAACTCGATTTCCCCACGTTGCGCCGTCCGAAAAGGCCAATGTGCAAACGCAGAGATTTGGGCGTGCTGCGCATCAATCCTTTTCCTTCTCCTTGCTTTCCACCTTCGGTTTATTGGTCCATGCCGCCGCTTCGGCGAGCATCAAGGCGTCGAAACCGGCAGCGTCAAGATATCCCGCTTCAATGACGTGATCGCGAAGGGATACACCCTTTTCCGCAGCGTCCTTCACCGCCTTATGGGCGCCTTCATAGCCCAGCACAGGAAGCAATATGGACGCCGTGGACAGTGCGACCTTCGCCTGTTCTTTACAGCGCTCTTCATTGGCGGTAATGCCCTGCACACAGCGGGTGCGCAGCGTCTGACATGCCTGCACGAGCAGATCGATGCCATAGAGCAGACAATCCGCCGTTAAGGGCAAGAAGGCGTTCAGCTCTAAATCACCCCGTGCACAGGCCTGCGTAATGGCGAGATCATAACCCATGATCAGAAAAGCCACTTGACTGACCGCTTCCGGGATAACGGGGTTTACCTTGCCCGGCATAATGGACGAACCTGCCTGCATGGGCGGCAAGTTAATTTCGCCAATGCCCGTATTAGGACCGGAGGACATGACCCGCAAATCGGTGGCGATCTTGAGCAAGGAGGAGGCACAGGTCTTTAACAGCCCCGACACCTCAATGAAAGCATCGGCGTTTTGCGTGGCGTCAACAAGGTTTTCCGCTTGACTAAATTCGAGGCCGCTCAATTCTTTCAGGTGATCCACAACCTGGGCGAGATAAGGCGGCGGCGCGCCGAAACCTGTGCCGATAGCGGTACCCCCAAGATTGACAGACAACAGCGCCGCTTCCGCAGCCCCCATACGCTGACAATCGCGCTGCACCACCGCAGCAAAAGCGCCCATTGTTTGTCCCAGCGTGGTAAGCACGGCATCTTGGAACTCGGTACGGCCCATCTTAATGATCCCGTCGAACTGCTGCGCCTTCTCGCAAAAAGCATCGTGGAGCATCTTCAATTGCCCTTCAAGGCGATGGATCAAGCGGATGACGGCAAGTTTCAAGGCGGTGGGGAAGGTATCGTTCGTCGATTGATGCCGATTAATATCTTCCAAGGGGGAAACCAGATCATAACGGCCCGGCGCTTTCTCAAGAAGCTGCAGCGCCCGATTGGCGATGATTTCATTCACATTCATGTTCGTGCTGGTGCCTGCGCCGCCCTGCAGGGCGTCCACAATAACGTGCTCGCTCAACAATCCCGAAGCCACTTCCGAACAAGCGCGAATAATCGCCTCGCTCTTTTCGGGCGCATCCTGCCAGACGCCGATCTGCTGATTGGCGCGGGCACAAGCTTCTTTAACCACGCCAAAGGCGATGATGAGTTCGGGATGAACGGGACGCTTCGCCAACACAAAATTTTGACGCGCCCGTTCCGTATGAATCCCATACAGGGCTTCTGCGGGAACGGGAAGTTCTCCGAGACTGTCTTTTTCAAGACGATGGGTCGCGCTGTTTACTGCGTCTTTATTTGCTTTCATGACTTTACTTTCTCTTTGAGTTCCGATTAAAAGGCGGCACGTCAACACTGCCGGGATGACGGCACACAAAAGATGAGGCCTTGGTACAGACCGCCGCACGGACAAAAGACTCCCGGAATACTGCCTGCGCGACTGATGAATGTAACAGCTGTTCACGCGTCTATCCCACAGTCTTTTCAAAGGGGGCGGCTTTTCTCAGCCTAAAAGCAGCCGGAGGAAAACGCGTTAACCGTGTTAAGAGAATTATACGCCAATTCTACCCTCTGATACACCTGTATCCGCTGAAAATTTCTTTGCCACAGCGGAATGGGCTGCCCGCAACACCGCTCGAGCGAAGCGGGAAAAGCGATTAGCGTACGGAACGGCTGCTGCGTTTATAGCCCGTATGCAGAAAAATCGTTTGAGAAAAACGATGAATATCCAAGGGCCCCCCTTGCGCGGAGGATTCATCTACCACCCAAAAACAGAGATCAAGAGAAACGGGCGAACGGGGCTGCAGCGGCGATCCTAAATCGTAAAACTGTCGATCCTCCATCATGACGGAAAGGGCATGATTCATGGCTTGCGGGTTAGACTGCACCTCATTGCCGATAATAAGACTGCTCAGCACCTGATAAGCGCCGGCGCCTTGTGCTTGTGCCATGGGGAAATCCAAATCATAGAGCGTGTTAAAGGTGGTCTTACGCTTGCCTCTTTCTTCCACCGCATATTTTAAGATGGGATCAAAATATCGGTAGTCGGCAGCACTGTTGAATAGATACGGATTCGGACCTGCCACAGGGACAAATTGTCCATCCTCGGTGATGATACGCTGCCCCGTTGCCGGATCAAGCAGAAAACTCATCATCACGAAATCCCGTGCCACCACATAGTCCCACAAAAACCGGCGATTCTCATCTTTTTCCTCATTCGGAAATTTAAGTCCCGAAGGTTTTTTGTGGTCAAACCAGAATCGATCCACATTCTCTGACCACCAAAGATTGCATAGATCCCAAGGTACAGAAGGGATTCCCGGACCTTGAAGCAATTGGATCCAATAGTGATTTTTTTCAGACTGTTCGATAAGCCGCTGCGTGGCAGCGGGAATACCAACCGTTAGCTGATCCATGCTATCGATGAGCGCCCACAGATATCGGGATAACAGGGGGAATTCTTGGCTAGAGGCACTTGAAGCATCGTTGAGCAATGTTTCAATACGGGACTGCGGCATATGGGATGCCAAAACAGGTTCCTTCAACCGCTCATCCTCGAGAACTCTATTGATCCACGGAAAATTATTGAGATTGGAAATACCGTCTTCGTAAACGCGAAGAAGGAGCCCGTAAATGATTTCCACTTCCAATTCGATATAGTCGCCGGTCAGATTATAATAAGCCCCCAGATCATAATAGCCCGGTGCAGCGGGGTTAGGCTGCGCCAGATACGACCAAGGCCGAAACAAGGTTATCTGTTCCCCGCGCTCGCTGGTTGGATCCATACGCGACGTATCCGGATGCACCACATAGCTTAGCCTTCCAAGCTCATTGTCCGACGAAATACCGACCATGGAAAAGCCGTAAGGCTCCCCATAAAACTTGAAGCCATCGGGATTGTTAGAGTACGAGAAACTACGCCTTACATCCCGTTCAATAACAGCAAAAACAGCTTGTGCATTTTCATAGACATCCATGGTGCGGTAGGAGCGCCGTACCGTATTGGTCACGCTCGTGAAAATGGTCAAGACGCTGCCGATCACCGCGACAAATATAGCCATCGACACCAGCAATTCCAAAAGGGTGAAGCCGTGCCGTGATTTATAGTTGTACTCAACGATCGGTGACATAAGTCGTGTAGTACTCCATCCGGTTATCCCATAGACGCAAGCCTAGGGTGACACGATACAATCCTCGGTTATATTCGCCCATGGAATGACAGGAAACGACCTGAGCTTGAATAAACTCCGATTCAAAGTGCTGCTCAGGGTTGACGAAAACAAGCTTGTTGTCGGCAAGCCAGTCAAAAAAGTTTTGGTTTGCATCGCTCGCTTTGATTTGGTTTAATTCAGTCTGCGCTGTCTTGCCCGCCACGCTGCGCAGATTATTGACGCGTTGTCTCTCCAAGGTCATGGGAAAGATCAGCAAAATGGACACGATACCGACGGCGACAATGACCAACGCCACCAGCACTTCCACCAAGCTGAAACCGCCGCGATTTGTGTTTTTCATGGTTACCGTGTTCATGATCCTAAATTCACTGCCCCCGTAGATTGATTGATTTCAATATAAATGCCCACAGGCAGATACTTATCCTCTCCGATCACCATCACGCGATCCTCCACCATCGCATCAGGTTCGGGCCCCACCAACATACGATAGCGCTCTTGATTAATTCGGCTTTTCAGACTTCCATCAGGCTTAAAAACATGGGCCATATGGGGGCGTATCAAGTCCCGTTGAATGTCCCACTCTCCCGATTCGAGCAGTTCTATGGACAACGGATAGGTGTACACCTGCGATATGCCGATTTGCGCCAGCCCCGAGCGAAACGGTCCCGTCGATCCGTCCCGCATCCACCGATCCATCTGCTGATTATAGTCCATCAGCATATCTCGTTTCTCCGGCGAATAATCATGTATCAGCCCCCAATCCATCTGATACACGGGCTCGGCGGCAAAAGTTAGTTCTTTCAATTCCTCTCCCTCTCCCTCGCCCTCGTCCTCAGGGTGAAGTATAGCCTCAAGCTCATACTCTGGTATTGGAAGGAAGAGCAAGAGACTATAGCCGTCGGGAAGGGGTTTTGGATCGCCCTCACCGCCGATAGGCACGAAGGTTCCGATTGCATCCCAAGACACAAGCTCCGCGCTTTGCGCGTTCATATCCCTGCCCACAATTACATCGTCGGGAAAATTGGGCCGCGCGTTAAAAGCATCGGGGATACGATACATTAAAGTGGCTGAACGGATGCTGCGCAGCGTCAAGGGCGCGTTTCCATCTGTCCGGATACTGTCCTCGATAACATTCGGGTGAGGAACGCCGTTAGCGTCGAGATTAACGGCATTGTCCAAACTATAAACGACGGCGGTTTCTACATTATAGGCCATCGCATAGACCCGTGCCGCCCGAAGCATGGTGTAAATGATCCGTGCTGTAGCGCGTACATCGTCTTTTGCGAAAAAAGTCGTTGCGAGAAGACCGATGCCCGTCAAAATACCGATAATCGTTATAACGACGAGCAATTCCACCAAGGTAAATCCCGGTCTTTTTCGAAGGGGCTTCTTGTATGGAAAGGCTTTAGATCTCACGGGTTACATCATCCTATTTCTGCAGCCAACAAAAGGCGGCACCGCTTTCGGCGCGCGCCACAGATTCTAACTCATAGACTGCGGCAAGAATCATCGTTGCGGCCGCAGGCTTCGACACGGCATGGCAGGTAATAACATCCTGCCATGCCGCCCCAAAAAAAGAATCTTATTGATAGAAGCGCTGCCAGCTCGTGCCGCTATCCCAGTTGTTAATATCGTCGCCGCCGCCAATAGAACCATCTTCATCTACATTGTACCAACCGTTGTCAGCATCCAATGGATCTTCTGCATAAACACCACGGTATAACATCTGGCTGTTCATGTTGTTATTGCCATAGGACCAGATATAGAAGGGTTTATTGGCTTCCGCAGGCAGACCGACACGGCTCGGCCATGTCTCATAGTCTTCAATGATGCCGGCAAAGACGTCTTCGATAAGGTCTTCGCGCACACCGCCTCTGAGCATGTACTCATCTTTCTTTACAGCGAAGTTGCTGGCTCCTGAGCCTGACGAAGCCTCTACACTAAAAATACGGAAAGGAATGGGCCAACGTTTGGGACTAACCAGACCGACTGTGGAAAAACGCCACGGACCCGGCCATATACGATAGACCTGACCCCAAGGATCTAATCCGACATCCATATAATTTGTGCCCAATTTCGCGAGCAGATCATGCTGCATAAAAGCTTGAACGTCAGACCCGGCACTGGAACGCAGACAATCACGGCCCATCCGAATCAGATCATAGGTAAGTCGGGTATAGAGATCAAGTGCCTTCTCGAACATTTCCGGATTGAAAAGGTTTGGATTGTCGGTCGTTGTGGGCCAAAAACCGGCTTCTGTAACCGCACTTTTTGCAAACAATTGGGTAAGATTGCCGCGCCCGGCATCGGTAAGAATAGCGGTCAAAGACAGCTGCATGCCGTTTACTTCAGAGACTGCCCGCGTCAGCCGTGCACGGGAAATATATCTCACCACGTTGGGCACGACAATGGACGCGAGAATGGCGATAATCGCCATAACCACGAGCAATTCCACGAGGGTGAAACCTCTTTTACCTTTCATTACTTGTCCTCCTTTGACCGCCATCACGTTCAGCGGTTCATTAAGAATACCTGTCCAATTATTGTTCTTTATTTCGGTTATATTGCGGATACAGCACTCACTTTACAGTCACTGTAGCGCGCAGTACCTGCCTTATAAGTGTACCGCATTACGGGCTTAAAATGTGAACCAACTTCACAATAATATTGATTTTCGGTTTCTTGTCATGTTCCTGAAATGGCATCGCCCAGCGAGAAAATGGGCAAATACAGCGAAATAACGATAAAACCGATTATACCGCCAAGCACAATGATAATCATGGGCTCCATCAACGAGAGCATATTTTCAACAGCCGCCTCTACTTCAGCATCATAAATATCGGCCACCTTGGAAAGCATGGCGTCCAAGGCGCCCGTCTCTTCGCCCACGTCAATCATATTGACCACCATGGCGGGGAAGACCTTGCTTTCATCCAAGGGCGCGGCAATGGTACCGCCGTCCTGCACGCTGTCATAGACATTATCCACCGTGTTTTGGATCACTTCGTTGGCAATGGTTTCACGCGTAATTTTCAACGCCTGCAAGATGGGTACGCCCGAGGTAATCAAGGTACCCAGTGTACGTGAAAAGCGCGCCACAGCCACCTTGACGATCAAGTCCCCAACAAGGGGCACGCGCAGAATGACGCGGTCAAAGACGCGCTTCACCTGCTTTGATTTCGTCATGAGTTTAATACCGATGGTAATCCAACAAAAGATGGTGACGACAATCCACCACTTGTAGAGCACAAAGTCGCCGGCATTTACGAGGAATTGGGTGGGCGCGGGCAGTTCCGCGCCAAACTCGGTAAAAATCTCCGCGAAGACGGGCACCACTTTTGCGAGCAAGAAGGTCACAATACCCATGGCGATGACAATCACCGCCACCGGATAGATCATGGCGCTTTGGACGCGCCGTTTCAGCGCCTGCCGCCGTTCCATGAATATGGCAAGACGCTGGAGTACTTCTTCCAACATACCGCCCACTTCACCGGCGCGCACCATGTTCACATAGAGCCGGTCAAATTGTTTGGGGTGTTTGCTCAGCGCCTCGGCGAAGGTAGCGCCGCCCTGAATGTCAGCCGACACTTCACGCAGAATATCGCGCATCTTCGACGCTTTCAGCTGTGCGATCAACACGTTGATACAGCGCAGCAGCGGCAGTCCCGCGTCAATGAGCGTGGAGAGCTGACGGGTCATCACCACGATTTCTTTGGCTTTGACGCCGCCGAAATAAAACTCGTTCATGCCCCCTTTGCCTTGGCGCAGCGCCCGCCGCTCATCGGCGCGCGTCGCTTCTTTGATATGCGTCGGGAAGAGCCCCAAACTGCGCACGTCGTTGAGTGCGAGGGCCTGTGTGTCAGCCATAATAATGCCGAACTGCTGCTTTCCTTCCCGATTCAAGGCTCTATACGCATATTTAGGCATAGCGATAACTCCTAATCTTCATAGCGGTCTGTTTTCGAGATGATTTCTGCAGGGCTTGTAATCCCTTGTACACACTTGATCAATCCCTCTTCGCGCAGAATGACCATGCCCTGTTTTTTGCGTGCATAGCGGCGCAGCTCGTGGGCCATGGCGCGTTCCAAAATCAGTTCCCGTACCGTCTCATCCACCAACATAATCTCGTATAAGCCCGTACGGCCCATATAGCCCACATAATCGCAGGCGGCGCAGCCTTTCGCACGGTAGAGCACAAATTTCGGGTCTTTGCGATAGGCGGCAGGCACACCGAGCTCATCCATCTCCTCCGCTTCCGGCACATAGCGCTCACGGCAGGCACGGCACAACACACGAACAAGCCGCTGTGCCAATACCGCCTCGAGGGAAGCCGTAATCAAGAAGGGCTCCACGTCCATATCGAGGAGACGGGTAATCGTTTCTGGCGCGCTGTTCGTATGGAGCGTGCTGAGCACAAGGTGACCTGTCAGCGACGCTTCCACGGCAATCTGTGCCGTTTCCAAGTCACGAATCTCGCCGACCATCACAATGTCCGGGTCTTGGCGCAGGATGGAGCGCAGACAGGCGGCAAAGGTAAGCCCTATATCTTCATGAACCTGGCATTGTATAAGTCTTTCGATCTGCAGCTCAACGGGATCTTCTGTCGTGATGATTTTCACCAAGGGCGTATTGAGCACATTGAGGCAGGCGTACAAGGTCGTTGTTTTGCCGCTTCCCGTGGGCCCCGTAACCAACATAATACCGTTGGGCTTGTTGATCACATTGATCACTTTTTTGTGGAGATGCCCGCTCAGCCCCAAATGTTCCAGCTCAATGCGCACGGCAGTACGATCCAAGATACGCATCACGACCCCTTCCCCGTATAGGGTGGGCAGCGTGGCGACACGTACGTCAATGAGGCTGTCTCCGATCTTCAGTTCGATACGGGCGTCTTGCGGCAGGCGCCGTTCGCCAATGTCCATATTGGACATAATCTTGAGCCGCGACACGAGCGCAATATTCGACGCTTTCGGCGGGTGTACGATCTCATGGAGCACACCGTCGACGCGAATACGAATGCGGAAATCTTCTTCGTAGACTTCGAAGTGAATATCTGAGGCACGCTTTTGCAGCGCCGTGAGGAAGATCAAATTCACGATCTTGATCACTTCCGGCTGCTGCGCGAGCTCGACCAGATTATCGACATTCGAGATAATCTCTTGCTGACCCAGCTCTTCCAGACTCAGGTCTTCGGTTCCCACCACCTCTTTGAGCTCTTCGAGCAGGTGTTCCACCGAATCCGCTTCTAAGGTGTAATTTTTCTGCCACGCCGCGTTTACATCCTCGGGATTACTCACGGCGCCGCGCACATCCTTGCCCGTAATCTGGCGCAGATCGTCCAAGGTCTGAATGTTTAAGGGATCCGCCATCGCCACGAGCAGAACATCATCTTCGATACGCACGGGGATAATGGAATAGAAGCGTGCCACATCACTGGACACCAATTTAAGTGCTTCGGGCGTGATATTGATTTTCGTAATATCGATGCGCTCCATCCCCTGCTGCACGCTGAGCGCTTCAATGATGTTTTGCTCCGACGCATAGCCCATACCGACCAGCGTGCGGCCCAGCATGTCGCCGGTCAGACGCTGACGCTGCAGCGCCTCATCCAGCTGCAGCGGCGTAATGATGCCCATCTCAACCAGGAGTTCCCCGGCTTTCTGTTTTGTTTTAATCGTTGGCGGCATAATCTTTTCCGTAAGTTACCATAATACTGCTTAGCCTGCCCGTTTCACCTGACCGCCCGGTCCCGGCGCTCCGCCGACAGGTCCCGGACCGCCTTCCAGCCCGAAAGCCCGTGCCTGATTCTCAAATTCGTCGGGCATCTGTGCTTTCGCGAGCAAATCTTCATAGTTGCAAATGCCTTTACGGTAGAGGGCAAGTAAATGTTCGTCGAGAAGGTTCATCCCGTATTTATGCCCGGTCTGAATGGACGAGGTGATACGGTAGGATTTATTTTCGCGGATCAGGTTTTGGATGGCGGGCGTCGTAATCATGATTTCAAAGGCGGCGACACGGCCGAAACCGCTTTTCCGCGGAACCAGCGTCTGCGAAATAACCGACTTCAGGTTACCCGCAAGCTGCGTACGGATCTGCTCTTGTTGGTTCGTGGGGAAGGCGTCCACAATACGGTCAATGGTACGCACGGCGCCCGTTGTATGCAAGGTACCGAAAACAAGGTGACCCGTTTCCGCCGCGGTCACTGCCGCCTCGATGGTCTCGAGGTCACGCATTTCACCGACGAGAATTACGTCGGGGTCCTGACGCAGCACGCGGCGCAGCGCCTCGGAGAAGGTGGGTACATCAACGCCCACCTCACGCTGCATGATCAAGCTTTTTTTATGGGTGTGATAATACTCAATGGGGTCTTCAATGGTCACAATATGCTGGTCATAATGTTGGTTAATATAGTCGATCATCGTGGCCAAGGACGTTGATTTACCGGAGCCCGTGGGCCCTGTTACCAAGATCATGCCGCGCGGCTGGGTAATCACGTCTTTAAGGCCGTTGGGCAGACCGATCTCTTCAAAGGTCAAAATTTTACGGGGAATCAAGCGCAGTACAATGCCCACATAGCCGCGCTGCTTAAAGATGGACACACGGAAGCGTGCAACGTCTTCAAAGGCAAATCCGAAGTCGGCGCCGCCCACTTCTTGCAGCTCCTGCTGATTGTCCACAGACGCAATACTTTTCATCAGCCGTTCCGTGTCTTCCGCAGTGAGCGGATTCTCCCCGAAAAACTGAAGATGTCCATGGACACGACCGATGGGCGGACTGTCCACGGTGATGTGCAAGTCAGAACCGTCGCGGTCCACCAACATACGCAACAAACTTACAATTTCATAACCAGCCATATGTCATTACCTTTCAGCTCCGGCCGCCAGCGGCTCTTGACCCGATCGTGTTATTATTTGCGGAGAAGGAGCCGGCTGCAGCAGCGGCTCGTCAACACGGGTACGGCGGTTGACCTCCTCCAGCGTGGTAATCCCTTCCTGCGCCTTATTCCAAGCGTCCTGACGCATCGTAATCATGCCGTCCAGCCGCGCTTGGCGGCGCAGTGCGGTGGCGCTTTCGCTATTCATGATCCGGCTGCGCAGCGCGTCGTTGGTCAGCAGCAGCTCATACACGCCCAGACGCCCTTGGTAGCCCGTCTCATTGCAATTGGGGCAGCCCTCGCCGTGAACCAGCGCGACCTCATCCCAATTCACCGGTATTTCAAGCCGTTCTTTTTCGATATCATCGGGCACATAGGGGGCACGGCAGTTGTTGCAAATGGTGCGCACAAGGCGCTGTGCGAGGATGGCGCGCACACCTGACGCCACGAGGAAGGGTTTGATCCCCATGTCGACGAGACGGGTAAAGGAACTTGCCGTATCGTTCGTGTGCAGCGTCGAGAAAACCAAGTGACCGGTGAGCGCCGCTTTAATGGCGATTTCAGCCGTTTCTTGGTCACGAATCTCACCGACCATCACAATGTCCGGGTCTTGGCGGAATATGGCACGGAGTGCGCGCGCAAAGTCCCAGCCAATATCGTGTTGAATTTGAACCTGGTTGATCCCGCTCAGCTGATACTCAACAGGATCTTCCACCGTAATAATCTTTGTTTCCGGCGTGTTCAGCGTGTGGAGCGAACCGTAGAGCGTCGTCGTTTTACCCGAACCCGTCGGTCCCGTCACCAACACCACGCCCGTCGCCTGTCGGATCAGGCGCTCCCACTGGTTGAGGTGATCATTGTTGAAGCCCAGCTGACCCAGTCCCAACAACAATCCGCTCTTATCCAAAATACGCATTACGAGGCTTTCCCCATACACAGCGGGTAGGGCGCTCACGCGCAGGTCAATCACTTTACTGCCCACGGTCATCTTGATACGGCCGTCTTGGGGAACGCGCCGCTCGGAAATGTCCATGCCCGACATAATTTTCAGACGGGAAAGAATCGATTTTTGCGCGCGCTTCGGCGGCAAAGGCATTTCCTGCATCACGCCGTCAATGCGGTATCGCACCTTGACCGACGTCTTCGCAGGTTCAATATGAATATCGCTCGCACGGAGCCGATACGCTTCCACGATCAATTGCTGCACATAACGCACGACGGGGCTGTCATCGTCGAATTCGACAAGGCCCGGAACTGAGGCGGCCGCATCGGCAGCCTCTTTGCTGTCCAGACTCATGCTGTCCAAGCTGATGTCTTCCGCCGACAGCGAGCCGAAACTGCTCATGGCGCTGCTCGAAGCCATGGAAGACATGCTGCTCAAAGAACTGACACTGCTCGCACTGCTCGCAGAAGACAGCATGGATTCAACAGTCTCCCGTTGGTGACCGTAATACCGGTTCAGCGTTTCACTGATCGATTCCGGTGAAGCCATCACCGGCTCCACGGGACGATCGAGCAGCCGAGAAAGATTATCGAGGGCATTGATATTGGTCGGGTCTGCCGTGGCAACAATCAGGATGTCGCCCTGCTCCTCCACAGGAACAATACGGTAGAGCGTCGCAATGGCGCCATCCACCAGGGCGCGGATACGGGGCGGGATTTCCTTCTCCGCCAAATCAATCATGCGGATGCCCATCTGCTCCGCCACCAACTCCCCAATCTGCGTCTTACTCAGGTAACCTAAACGAACAAGGATCTCGCCCAGTTTACGATGACCCATAGTCGTCCGTTGTCGTTCAAGGGCATCATCCAATTGTGTCTGCGTGATTAATTTCTTATCAAGCAGTTGTTTACCAAATGAATCATATGTGGCGCGCATATAAGCTTGTCCTTAACTCACCAATAGCCACCGTGCCTGTCCTAAATCGACAGGCGGCTTATTTACGTCCCATGGCTGATCAAGGCACCGCGCCTTGACCATAGGTCGAAAACTAAGCCAGTTTGTCAACAATTTATCTCCTACTAGAGGCAGTATAACATCATACCATAGACTAGGATACTATTGTCTACTATAGGCGGCGGCTGTGTCAACTAAAATTAACACACAGCGGTCTTTACCGGGGTAAAATCCCAACGCCTTAGGGGAGGCGGTCAGCCCTGATTCGCGGCAAAACTCTCCCAAAGGGGGGTGCCGTAGAAGGCGCCCATCAAAGCTCCTTGGAAGATCATCGCCATGGGCCGATCCAAGATGCGAAGGTAAAAGACCAGAAAGAAGAGGATAAACAGGCTGTAGGGCCCGATTTTTTCAAAGGTCTTCTGCGTCTCATAAGGCAGAAAATATTCCAGCACATGATGCCCGTCCAAGGGCGGCAGCGGAATCAGATTGAAGAGCAACAGCACCGCGTTGATCATGATCAAATAGAGCAGAGTCATGATGAACAACTCCAAGGCGGCAAAATTGGGCGCAAAGGAAAGCATACGCAGCGCCGCCACGGCGCTGAAGAGGACCAGCAAATTGCTCACAGGCCCGGCAAGGGCAACAAATACGGGGCCGCGCCGGCGATCGCGCAAATTACGGGGATTGAAAGGTACCGGCTTCGCCCAGCCAAAAAGGAACCGAAAACCCGTTGCCATCGCAAAGATCGGCAAGATGACCGTACCCATAATATCGGCATGTTTCACAGGGTTCAGGGTCAAGCGCCCCATGAGCTTAGCCGTTGGATCGCCCCAATAGTTTGCCATGGCAGCATGGGCCGCCTCATGTATACTCAAGGAAAAGAGCAGACAAAGATATTGGATGACGAGTATTTCAATACGAACAGGCACAAAGAATCCTTTATTTCATGGCGCCCCCGAGGGGCGATAAAGCTTGAAGGCACTGCCTATGGATGCCCGTGAACCGGCATAGAGCAACACCCCGACAGTCCTGCATTGTATAGGATGAGAAACGGAAAGATCAAATTTTCCAAGGCGCTGCGCAGGTTCAAACTCAAATTGCAAGCCTTTCCTGAAAAATAACTTCGGCAGAAATTCTGTAATGAAGTGTTTTTCTTGACCTGTCATCTAGGGAGGGATCACGGCAGCGGCGGCAATAGGCTGTCGCTATGGTAAGGATCGCTTCCTCGACCTATCTGTCGGTTTGTGGAATCACCGGGCATGCTTTATTGCGCTTCGATTTGCGCAAGGGCATGCTTGGATAGGTTATGGGTGGGTTGGATTTCTAAAGCATGCTTTAAAAAAGATTTCGCTTCTTCAACACGCCCTACATTAAACAGACATACACCATAATTGTATAGGACCGGCACATAATCGGGTTCCATTTCGTGGGCACGCTCCAGATAAGGTATGGCTTCTTCAAAACGCTGATTTCCTGCCAGAGCGGCTCCGTGCAAATTGAGAACGACCGGCGAGGACGGTATCTTTTCCACAAGGGATGTGGTTATTTTCAAGCTCTCTTTATAGCGTTCTGCCGTGTTGAGCATGATGGCGTAATTGGTGAGCCATATATTGCGGTTGGGTTCCAGTTCCACGCATTTTTCCATATGGGCAAAGGCTTGCTTTTGTAAGCCCTGTCTGCCGCGGATTACGCCGAGATGATTGTGTGCCAAGGCGTTGTTGCCATGGGTCACGACGAGGGCGCGCTGCGCCAATATTTCTGAGGTCGCCCAGAAGCCGCTTTGCCGAAATGCCAATGCCGATAAGAGTACAAGGAGCAGGAGAGCCGGTACCCAATAGGCGGGGGCGATAGCAGGTTCTTTGTTCTTTTGTGCTTGGACTTTTCCGGTGCTCAGTTCATAAAGCCCAAAGCCGAGCAGCAAGAAGAGTCCCATAGACGGCACATAGAGGTAACGCAAGGCGATGGACTCTTCTGCGTAGCGAACGAGCCCGCTCACGGGAAATAGGAAAAAGAAAAACCATCCCCACAGGACAATCGCCCACGGACGCCGCCACAGTTGGCTCAGTGCCAGTGCCGTTATGATTATCAAGATGAGGGCAGCGCCGAAGACCATCCACAAAGGCGGTGTCCAATCAGCGATAAAGCCCATGATATAGCGGTCGGGATAGATCAGATGGAAAAGGTATCGGATAAAGCCTGTCATTGCAAAACCGATATTTTCAAGAGGAGACATGATGCGGCTTCCTTTAAAGGCGCCGAAATCGCGTTTGCCATAGAATGCAAAAAAGACACCCAATCCTGAAAATAGCATGTAGGGTATTTTTTCCGCGGCGAGGGTTAGGGCACGGCTCAGGGTCTTGGGGAAGCGGCTAAAGGAAATCTCTATTCTTTTTAAAGGCCAATAATCAAAGAGCAACAAGACGATAGGTAACAATACGGCGCCTTGTTTGCTCATCATTCCGAGAAACATACAGAACAGTGACATGGCATAGAAAAAAGCGCTTTTCCGGTAAGCTCCCTTTTCCTGTTCCGTGTAGCGTCGGTACAGGTCGATACAAAGGAGCAAGAAAACGGCGGGCATGATTTCATTACGCGCAGAGATCCAATTGATGGTCATGGCTTGAACGGGGTGTATGGCGACCAATGCGGAGGCGAAAAAAACGGCCGTGTAGTTTTTTGTGAGCCTTCCCATCACGCGATAGAAAAGGCAAACACATAAAATATGCCAAAGCAGCGTGCTCACGTGAAAGCCGCCTGCCCAGTCCCCGTATAGACTATAGTCGAGCATGAAGGTCAGCGTTGGCAGGGGCATATAAAGCCCGAAGTTGGGATGTAAAATTGCCCAGCGTGCGCTATCCCAAGTGAGCCCTTGGATCACATGCTCATTCTCAAAAATAATATTGGGGTCGTCATAGAGTACATATTCGAAAGTAATGCAGCGCCCATAGACGGCGATGCAAAGTATAGCCAGTGCAATCATGGGCCACCAATGACGGGATGTAATGAGTTTCATGCAGGGTCACTCCTTGTTCAGGATTAGTATAATGACCTCATTGTAAACAAACAAACTTCCACCGGTTCAACCTCGAATTGTAAGCCTTGCCTGAAAAAAGACTTCGACAAGAGTTCTGTAATGAAGTGTTTTCCTTGGTCTATTCTTTAAATCTTAAACAGCCCTTTGTAACTGCTCTTCAGAAATTGTATCAAAACGAGTCTTTTAGGGAAGGATTGTCTTAAAAGCCCATGGGTGTTTTCCTTCTCGGCGCGATCCTTTGAACAGTAGGGACGTGTCAAATACAGCGCTACGGATAATTCTTTAGCAATGTATGTATGCGCAGAATATGCTGTACTGAAGATCTCCGGGATGTCCTCTTTTTTTTGAACCGGTTGTATTTCAACCTTGAATCCGCCCAGCCCCCACGCTTGCTTTCTCTCTGCATACTCACTTATACTTTTTTGCATGAAAATGCGTACCCTTATTCTTAGCGTGCTGCTCATCAATTTGCTGATCGCCTGCATCTATTTGATACCGTGGAATCGCCTTTTGCCCGAGGCACTGATCACCGCCGCGCCCTTGCGCCCTTATGCGGACAGTCCCGATGCTGACGCCATCGATGCCGCCCTCCAATTTCTGCTCCACCACGAAGAGCAACAACGGCCCTCATGGCAGGTCTATGCCCTGCTCCATTACCTGCAGCGCCGTTTCCAACTCGATGAACAATACTGCATTGATAACGCCTTTCCCGAAGAGCATTGGCCCGACTACGACCGCGAAATGGCCTGTCTCTTTCAGCGCTTTACCGATACCCGGTACCGCATTGATCCCTCGCTCTTTCCCAAAGAACCCAAGAGCCTCAACCGATACTTGGCATGCGCCCTTTATTGTGATCAGATCCCCATCGACGACATGTATATTCAGCAGCTCGTCGCGCTTTACGAAAAGGACTGTACCAGACCGGAGCCCGGCTACATTGCCACCCATGCCATCTTCGCCGCCCAATGGCTGCGCGAACTGGGCTGTGACGCCGATTATCAGGCTCCCTTGGAAGGCTTATGGGCTCGCTCTGCGGATACCTTGGTGGACATCGTGAAGCGCGAAAAGGTGCAGACCGATCTCGCTTTCGAGTCTATCATGCTGTTGTATTATACAGGCCACGGGGAGCGGGTCGATCCTTCGTGGCTGGACAGCCTGCGCAGTCTGCAGCGTCCTAGCGGCGCTTGGGCATACCGCCCCGAAGACGACGACGACGGACATCCCACCGCACTCGCATTGTGGGTCCTTTTGGAGCACGCTTTGCCTGATGCGCCCAAAGAGCCCTGGCTGCTGCCTCTGTAATAGGGAGGCGCTGCGCTGTTGATCCCGGAGGATGGACGGGAAGGAATGCGGTCTGTCGTGTTTAGCGCATTTCCTGGCCGCCGGTGACGTTAATCGCCTGCCCCGTCATATAGGCTGCGCCGTCTCCGGCGAGGAACAGGACCACGCGCGTCACGTCCTCGTATTCACAGGGGCGTTTCATGGGCACCTGATCAATATACTTCTGCCGTACTGCCGCCTCCGTGATCCCTTGATTTTGGGCATATTGTTTAAAAAGGCTTTCTGTCCACAGGGGTGAGTTCAATAAATTGCCGGGGCAAATGGCGTTTACACGGATCCCCCGGTCTGCGAATTCCAGGGCGAGACTTTGCGTAAGACCTATACCGCCAAATTTTGCCGTCGCATAGGCGGCATTCTTAAAACTGCCCTTTTTCCCCGATTTCGAGTTGATCTGGATAATGGAGCCGCCGCCGCCCCCGGTCAGCATGACGCGGGCTGCCTCACGGGCGCACCAGAAATAACCTGTCAGATCCACTTCAATGACCTTACGCCAGGCTGCAGGATCCAGGGTAATGGAATCACCGGAAATGAGTATTCCCGCATTACAGACCATAATATCCAGCCCGCCCATGATGCTGCAGTCTGCGTCGACAGCGGCGCGTACTGCCTCGGCATCGGTGACATCTACCCTTCTGGCATGTACCGCTTGCCCGGTACTGTCGCAGAGCGCCTTCGCCGTTGCGTGCGCCGCCTCCTCGTTGAGATCCCAAAGCGCCACCGTACAGCCCGCTTCCGCCAGGGCTTGGCAGATGGCGGCGCCCAGTCCTTGTGCTCCTCCCGTCACAATGGCTTTCTTAAGGCTCAGTTCATTTGTTGACGTGTTGCTCATGGTCTCTTCCTTATGGCTGTTCCTGTGCTTTGTTTTGGGTTTCGTTGCATGTCATAGAAAAGCCGCCGACTCAGGATTGAGCCGGCGGCTGAAATTCACCGTTAGAAGGCCTTAGGCCTTGTCGTTCTTATTTGCGTCGCCGCAGGGCACGGGCGCCGCCCAGTGCGGAAGCCAGCGCGAGGATACTGAGACCGATCACACCAGCGGCCGGTACGCCAGTGTCTTTACCCAGCTTAGCGGGGCCGACGACGATCGTGGTGTAGTCATCGGAGACTTCAACACGGTACTCACCGTCCATGGCGGAGGCATAGGGTGCCAGTTTCAGTGCCGCAGTGCCGGCGCCGTCATAGCTGCCGAGACCATAGACACCGTTCACGATGGCTACGAAGTCGGCATCGCCGCTGCGTTTCGCCTGCCATTGGTAGTGAATGGTTCCGAGTCCGCCGGATACCACCACAGGCCAGGTGAAGTCATCTTCTTCAGCGAGCACGACGTCTTCGAGGGGCAGTGCCGTGAGCGGCGGTGCGATCTCAAGGGTCGCAGCGTCGGAGGCGGTCTGACCGCTGTCGTCACTGGCTTCGGCGTGGAAGTCGAAGAAGCCGGCACCCAGATCAGCAGGCGTTACGCTCAGGTTGATCGTATTCGGTGTGCTGCTGTCCGCGACAAAGCCGAGACCGTCGCCATTTTGGAACCATTCGTAACCGGTTAGGTTGGCACCGTCCTTATAGGTGGCGCTCAGTACGTAATCGTCACTGGTGGTGTAGAGGCGTGCACCTACGGGCTGAATCGTGAAGGTGAGCAGGTCAACCACAATGACGGTCAGCTCTTCGGTAGCCGCCACATTGCCTTCGTCGTCGGTGACGTCAAAGGCGAGTACGTAGCTGCCCAGGGTGTCTACGTCGACAGCGCCTGTGGTTACGATCTTGCCGGTAATGTCGCCTTCGCATTCGTCGGCGGCAACACGGATGCTGCTGTCATTGGGGAAAGCAACGCCACGCTGCCAGTACAGCGGATCGGCGGCAATTACGGTAATGACAGGTGCTTCTGTGTCGACCACTTCAACGGTACGGGTAGCAACAATATGGGGCATGGAAGGATAGCCGGGCACGGCTACCGAGTAGGTTACGGTGTAGATGCCGGGGATACCGGTATTCACAGGGTTAACGGTAATGATATTGGAGGTAATATCATTGTTACCTTCTTGGGGATTGATCGCCGTTGCGCCATCGTCAAGGTATTCGAAGGGGCATTCGACTATGGCAGGGTCATCACCTACCACGGTGATTTCAGGCAGTTGCAATCCGAAGAGGGTGAAGACGGTTGATTCTTCTGCTTCGTTACCGGAATTATCGGAAACCGTGTAGACGAGCGTGAAGAGATAATCCGTGTCAGGCAGAATAATCCAAGGCTGACCATCACCGCGATCATCAGGATCTATGGGCAGCGCTACGGGATTGTCGTCTTCGTCGAAGGCGGCAACGGCAATCGAAGCAGTCAGGTCGCCATCACAGCGGTCTTCCGCTGTCACGCCGGCGAGCAGTTCACCTTCCGTAATTTCACCGTCCATGGCAAGACGCGTTTTCGGCGCGATACCGCCGAGATCGGGCGCAATTTCGTCTATAACATTAATGTCGACGGGCATATCCAGTGTGTTAAGGGACATGTCGTAGACAGTCAGCATAATTGAAACGGGAGTACCGATATCACCGCAGTTGAAGGGCGTGGTTCTGTCGGATGACGTAGCACCCAGATTCAGATCGCAGTTGTCCGAAGCATTAGCAGCCATGGTCTGCAAGTCCTCGCTCGTGAGCGTGTAGGTACCGTTCGGCAGCAAGAACACGTCATAAGCCGTTGTAACATCGGGCGCTACCGGCGGGTCAGTGTCTTTAATCGTTACTTGCACGACGCCGCTGTCGGTATTGCCCTGTGCGTCTTCAATGGTAACAGTCACGTTCTGGGGCAGACTTGTGTCATTACAGTCGAATTCCATGGGGACTGCCGTAATGCTCAGATCACCGTAGGCTGTGCAGTTATCGCTAGATCCTGCGGTAATTTCGGCGAGGTCTGCAGCAGTCAGCGTATATTCACCGTTGGCATCCAGATTTCTCGTGATCGGTGTCACCTGGATGCTCGGATCGACGGTTTCGGTCACGGCGATATCGCCCACGCACTGGTCGGTACGTCCAAGGATATCGGCGACGACCAAGGTCACCTGGGTCACGGGGATATCGTCGCAGTCGAATGCCTTAGGCGCCAGCGCAACGGTCCACAGAGGCGCTTCAGCGAAGACGCTGGTATCGCCGTCGAAGAAGTCGAAGGGATCCAAGTCGCTCGTATCCGGGTCATCGGCAAGATCCAGTTCAAGCAGGGAATCCAGGCATGCAACGGACGGTCCGATTTCGGAGAGCTCTAAGGCGCCTATATCGGCACGACCACCGACAGTTCTATATACGCCCAAGAAGTCGTCGCCGCCGACGACATTCGCATCTGCTGCGTCAATGGCCGGGGAATCGCTGAGGGGTATATAGTCTGCCACCTCTTGACCCACGAGCGCCGTGAAGGCAGTATTACCCAGTTTAGGCGCGTCGTTGAGATTACTCGTGCCGGGGTAGACCCCCAAGGGCATTTGGATAATATTGTGGGCTGCCGTCACATATTGAACAGCGGGATTTCCGATTTCGCTTTGTGCAATGCTGCCGGGCGTATTACCCCATACAATACTATTGGTCACGACCGGGTGGGTATCATCGTCGGCCCAGGTGAATATGCCACCGCTGCCTTCTCCGATACCTCCTGGATTGGTATAGTCGGCGCCGCACGTGTTGTTCATAATGGTGCAGAAATTGATGGTTGTGGAGGAGCGGTTATTGAAGATGGCTCCACCACCGCGCAGCGGATTGGCTGCGCCGGCGGGCGCATCTTCACCGCGCTGGGCGGTATTGTCGAAGATGATGCAGTTCTGCAGATTGAGCTCAGAGGCGATATTGACGGCGGTGTTATATTCCGCGGCAATCGCACCGCCGGAGACGGCTGCTTGGTTACCGTAGATCATACAGTTGCTGATGGTCGGCGAGGAACCATAGACATAGACGCCGCCGCCACGCCAGGTGTGGTAATCATTGGCGATACCGTTTGCTCTGCCGCCGGTTATATGGAAGCCATCGAGGATGGTATTTGAGGTCGCGGACAGGCGTGCACCAAAGACGACTGTGTGGAAAGCAGGTTGCCCACTGCGGCTCTTACTGCCGTCAATGATGGCGATGTTCTGCGCGCGGTTGCGCTGATTGAGCCGTGTTTCCTTCGCGCCTTCGCCGTCACGATAGCCTTCGAAGCCGCCATAGACGGATACGTTGGAGGGGATCACGAGGGAACCGGCAACACGACCGGGCTCACCCACGGTGCCGCCCCATTGTTCTGTACGCTCTTCGTCGTAGACGATAGGCGCCGTGATGGAACCACCGGCTACCCACACTTCACCGCCGTACGCTCCGGCAGCATTGATACCATCTTGCAGCGTCGAGAAAGCGGTTTCCCAGCTTTCGCCGGTTGTATTGGCGCCGGTCGGATCCACATAGAAGACTTGACCGGAGCTGACGTTAACGTTCGCCAGAGCCGTCGTGACGCTATATTCGCCATAGGGCGCCAAGTCGTTTGTGATGACTACGCGGTAGATACCGGAGTCGCCGAGCGTGGCCCCAATAATTTCCCACTCGGATTCAAAGGAGGTTTCATCCTCAGCGACAATCAAAGGGGAGAGAGGACCATAGCCCGTACCGGGGTTGAACTGCCAGTGATAAGAGAGCTGACCTTCTTCGACCGAAGCGCCGACATAGAGCGTATAATCATCGCCGACCGTCAAATCAGCACCGACGGGATTGGGATTGATCACGATGGTGGGCGCTATGGAGAGGGTTGCCGAATTGGAAAAGACAGAATAGGGCTCGTTGCCGCCGTCATCTTTTCCACCAATGGTATTGGTGACAACACAGTGATAGGTACCGGCGTTTTCAGTGACGGCAGGCATAAATTTCAATTCATTGCTGGTGGCGCCGTCAACATCCGACCAGAAACCTAAGTCGTTCCATTTCTGCCACTGGTAGGACAGGGTGCCCAACCCCACGTTCGCAACGACGGATAGGGTAGCATTCTGACCGGGCAGTGCAATTTCATCTTCGGGGTGAGCCGTAAAAGAGATCGGAGGCGGAGCGCCGCCGGTAACCTTTACGGTTTGGCTGTTCAAGTCGATGTCAGCGCCACAGGCGTAGGTGCTTGCCACGCAACGGTAATAGCGAGCGTTTTCATGGCCCGGTGTTGAATAGTAATCGACGAGTGCGTTGTACTGCGTCTGTGTTGCGCCGGGAATGAGTGTCAAGGCATTGGGATCGGCACCGCCGTACCATTGATAGGTAATGGCACCGCCGGTACCGCCCGTAGCTTCAGCAATTAAGAAGGCCTGGCTGCCAAAGTTAACCGGCGCGGGCGGCTGTGTCGCATTCACAACCCATTTAAAGTTGATGCCTGCGCCGGCAAGTACGAACCACGCGGCACGATCCATACCTGCCGCTACATAAGCTGTTGCGTTGGTGGTACCGTCCTGATCCAGGTCGCCGCTACCTGCGAGTCGGGTCGGCAAACCGGCACTGAAGCCATTCAGATTGTTTTGATATTTCGATAACCAATGAGTCATGATACCGGGCTTGATATTGGTAACAAATGCCTTAACGCGTCGAATTGCGACATAAGGATCGTCGACGGATACCACTTCGGGCGGATTAAAGGTCGTATCTACCATAACGGTTTGCACCGTTCCCGGATCGTAAAGCTTGTCATTTTTGAGCGCAATATAATCAATATCGGGCAGCGCCTCGGCAACAATAGGCGCAAAAAGACCGTCTGTTTTAATATCGATAAGACTGAGAATCAAATCGACGGCATTGGGGAATACACCTTGATAGAGAAGCTGGAAGAGCAGCGCCTGCATGTAGTCGACGCCGGAGAGCTGGCCAATGGTTAGGTAGGCGGCCATCAAGTCACGCAGATCGTTGTCCAGTCCGGGCGCTGCCTTGGCAATGAGCCCATCGTTGCCCCAAAGGCTGGGAATGGGCACGTCTACGTCAAGGGAAGTGGTGCCGACGAAAGTAACGCCGGGGTCAAGGGTAAGTTTGAGCGGTTGTTTGCCGCCGCCTGTGTAGAAGGTGGCAACGTTGCTTTTCAGCGGCTGGTTGGTTTCATTGATAATAGAGTATTTAATATCGACTCGCGAGTCATTAGAAATTTCGAGGGTGAAATAGGCTTCGAAGTCTTTGATGAGTGCCTGGTTCTGAAAGAACTGGCTGCGGACATTGTCGACGAAGCTGCCGCCGAGAATCTCACGGACGCAGGCGTCGTTTTCCAATACCTTTTGGAGGAGGGCGAGCAGATCATCGTCATTGATGCCGTCCTCCAAGTGATCCTGCCCTATAAAATTACGATCGTACTGGTGGAAGGGCGGGTTGTAGGCAGTACCGTTAATGCCGGGCCGCACATTATCCCACTTACCGCCTGTAGCCTGATCCAGTTTGTCCGGCAGATTCGTAAGAATCAGATCGAAATCGGGTACGGTCTGGGCGAGCGTGGGTAACCCAAAGCTCACCAAACCGACCAACAACACGAGAAAGGTTAGTTTGCGCATGATTTTAAATTCCTTTTGCCGTTGTGACAGGAGGCACAAAAAAAAGCCGGTACCTGCAGCCCGAGAGAAGCCTGCAACCACCGAACTTTGTGTTGAGTGCACTGTCGTTGCCTCATACCTATAATACCTGTTTTTCATTCACTAACATTAGTACAACACACAATACAACAGAGCAGCCTCCCTTTTTGGGGGTTTACTCTAATTACAGTATAAACCAAATCACCCTAAATGTCAAGTAAAAGTTTGAAAAATTTTCAGGAATCTTTTTGCGGTCCGCAGTAAAGGTACGGCGGGATAGGGTATCTTTTTTGAAGCCCTTCCTAAAAATGGAGTATACTACCGGTCATTGAGTCGGGGTGTAGCGCAGCCCGGTTAGCGCGCTTCGTTCGGGACGAAGAGGCCGGAGGTTCGAATCCTCTCACCCCGACCAGTTTTTTTATTTCCTTTCCATGTCTTGGCGGGGTTCGAGGTGTGTTCCTCGCCATCCTTTTTTTTATGGCTATGGGGCGGGATGTGTCCGGGAGTCGATGGGCGGCCATGGACGGGATGGACACGATGGACACGATGGACGGGATGGACGGGATGGACGGGATGGACGGGATGGACGGGATGGACACGATGGACGTTCGGGTGTGCGGCGGAACTTCCAAGCTGCATTTATAACCCGTCATCGTATAGAATACCCTGTAGATTAATACGAACGAATCCTACAAGGAGCAACACCATGTACGCCATTACCCTCTTGTCTTTGATCGCCTCTCTGGGGCAGACCGTCTATGAACCGACTTGGGAAAGTATTGACAGCCGCCCCAGTCCCCAATGGTTTGAGGATGCTAAGTTCGGGATTTTTATTCATTGGGGTGTTTATTCTGTGCCGGGGTGGGGCCCCAAAGGCCGGTATTCAGAATGGTACTGGCACGATATGCAAGATAAGAAGGGCGCCACGTGGCAGTTTCATGAAAAGACCTATGGCGAAGAATTTCAATATCAGGATTTTGCGCCCCTGTTCAAAGCAGAACTCTACGATCCCGATCATTGGGCGGAAATCTTTGCCCGTGCCGGCGCGAAATACGTGGTGCTCACGTCGAAACACCACGAAGGCTTCAGCCTCTGGAACGACCCGACCAACTGGAATTGGAATGCCATGGACATTGGTCCGCACCGGGATCTTGCAGGCGATCTCGTGACGGCGGCGCGCCAAAAAGAATTGCGTATAGGCTTTTACTATTCCTTCTACGAATGGTTCAATCCGCTGTACCGCAGCGATGTGCATCGCTATGTGGATCAGTATATGCTGCCTCAGCTCAAAGATTTGGTAGAACGTTTTCAGCCCGACCTCGTCTGGCCCGACGGCGAATGGGATCATCCAAGTGAGACGTGGCGCAGCACCGAATTTCTCGCGTGGCTGCTCAATGAATCGAAAGCGCCTCGGGATGTTGCGATCAACGACCGTTGGGGAAAAGACTGCCGCAGCATCCACGGCGGCTTCGCCACGCCTGAATACCAACATCGTCCGACCGGCCCGCTGATGAGCGCCTGCCGTTTTGAAGAATGCCAAGGCATGGGCAAATCCTTCGGCTATAACCGAAACGAAACTGCCGATGATTACCGAAGCGCCACCGAACTGCTGCATCTGCTCATTGACACGGTGAGCCGGGGCGGCAACCTGCTGCTCGATATTGGGCCCACAGCCGACGGCCGCATCCCGGTCATCATGGAAGATCGTTTGTTGGAAATGGGTGCATGGCTGGAGGTTAATGGAGAAGCCATTTACGAGACCGAGCCTTGGGAACAGGCGCCTGCCATGGAGCAGCTCCGCTTCACCCAAAAAGATCGAGCGGTCTATGCCATCTGCCTCGACTGGCCCGGCGCAAGGCTGCGCATTCCCAACCCCTTCCCCAATAAAGACGTGAAGGTTTCGTTGTTGGGCTATGGGCCCGCGCTGCGGACAAGCGCCGATACGGAGGAAATCAATGTATCGGTGCCCTGTATACCCGCCGACACGATGCCTTGTCAACACGCCTATGTATTCAAAGTAAGTTATTAAAACTACACGCCCCTATCGGTTCTGCTTAGGCGGTGACCGTGAGAAAGGAATCCTTCATGAAAGCAGCGTTGATCGCGCGGGAATTCGATGTTGCGGGACGGGTTGTCACCGTAGCGCGTCAGGAAGAAGGGAATGTGAACGATACCTATTTGGCGATCTTCCGCACGACTTTTTCCGAAGAACGGATTATTCTGCAGCGCATTAATAAGCGGGTATTCACGCAGCCCGAACATATCATGGAAAATATGCGTGTCTTGACGGAGCATGTGCATCGGCGCATTGAAGAAGAGATTGATCAATCGGATCGTTTTTGGCAATTGCCGCGGGTCATCCCGGCACGGGACGGCCGCGATTATTTCATTGATGAATCGGGCGAATACTGGCGTGCCATCACCTTGATCGCCTCTGCCCACGCCTTCCCTACGGTACAGAGTGTGGAACATGCCTATGAAACGGGATTCGTGTTGGGACAATTCCAACGGCTCATCAGCGACCTTGACGCCTCAAAACTCCACGACACCTTGGTGGGCTTTCACATTACGCCGGGATATCTCAAGGTGTTGGACGCCGCATTGGAAACGGAGGAAGGCCAAATGCGGCTGAGCGCCTCCTTGGAAGCAGAACGGTGCAAATTATTTATTGACGCCCGTCGCGACTGGTGCTCCGTATTGGAAGATGCCAAAGAACGGGGTGAACTGCGTTTGCGCCCCATCCACGGCGATCCCAAAATCTCCAATATTATGATTGACGATGCGACGGGCAAGGGCACCTGCATTATCGATTTGGATACGGTGAAGCCGGGACTCATACACTATGATTTCGGCGACTGTTTGCGCTCCAGCTGCAACCCCGCCGGCGAAGAAACGCTCGATCTCAAGAGTGTGTACTTTGACACCGACCTATGCAAAGCCATTGTAAAAGGCTATATGGCGAATGCCTCCGATTTCCTGACCGGCGCAGACCGTTACTATTTATACGACAGCATCCGGCTCATCACCTTTGAATTGGGACTGCGCTTTTTCGCCGACTACATCGCAGGCAACGTCTATTTCAATACACGCTACGACGAACAGAACTTGAATCGCGCGCGGGTACAGTTCAAGCTGACCAAAAGCATTGAGGCACGGGAATCCATGATCCGGGAGCTTCTTGAAAAGCTGTGAGCCGCTGCCGCCGCCCGGCGTAGGAGATCAGCAGGGACGCACGATAAGCACATACAACCCGCCCGGGGCCGCCCCGTACAGATGGAGGCGGCCTGCCCTTTCGCTCCCTTGAGTTCGGATTGACTGATGCGGGATCGCTTACTTTTTATCCGCTTCTTTCAATTCCTCAACAAAAGCGATGTACTTTTTTTTGGCGTCGTCTTGACTGATCCCGGCAAGTTCTTTCCAAGCATCAAATTTAGCGCGCTTGATAAAATCCAACATGCCCGGCCGATCGCCTGTGCAATCGCCCGCCGTGGATTGCTTGAAAAGGCCGTAGAGTTTCAGCTGCGCCGCGCTATCGGGCGCTTCCGACAATTCGGTCACTTCCTTGCTTGCCAATTCGAAACTGGCTGTGAGTTCATCCGACATGGTCTGCTTCCTCCTTTTTTTGAATTCAAACCAAGATTTCAACTGATAACTCATAACGCACGGGTTTCAGCCTAGCCTATTTGTTATTAAAAATGCAAATTTCTAAAGCATAATCAATAAACAGGGCCCATGCTTTCACAGTGCAGCTGTTTTTTAGAAGTGTTTAAACTCAGAGCCGGGAAAGCTGCCCTTGCGCATTGCCCCGTTCATAAAGACAGCACAGGCATCCTGTGATTTCTATTTTATGGGTATTATGCAGTATACTACGCACTCATTTAGTATGTGTTGTTTAAATTTACCGCTAACCAACCACAATCAACATTTTCCGCATCGTAATAATTCCACGTTTGGAAAATGCTGATTTTCCACAAGAGCCTTATGATAAGGGAGTCCTGATAATCTACATGGGAACCGATATTTTAAATCGTTATGAAACATTGTGCCAGGCCGCTCAAGAAGGCACGCCCCGGATAGAATCCTCGTCAAAGATTATTATCCAGGTGGGTTCCGCCACGTGTGAAAACGCCGCCGGCGCCACGGAAGTCTGGAAAGAATTCGAGCGCAACTTGCGCGCTTCCGCCCGCGACGATATCCTATTGCATCATGTGGGCTGTACGGGCCGATGCAGCCGCGAGCCGATCGTAGGCGTATTGATGCCCGGTAAAATGCCGGTCATGTATCAAAAGGTGACGCGCGACCTTGCCCACGACATCTTCACGCGCCATATCTTGGGCGGCGAAGTGATCGAAAATGCGGCCCTCGAAAAGGCGATGGCCCATGCGCAACGACAGATTATTTTTTGTCAAGCGCGCCACTGCAAAGGCAGCGCCACCTGCAACACACAGGTCTGGTTTGAAGAGGCTTTGGAGAAAACCGACATCGATCGGCAGAGCATTTCCTTGACCTCTGTAGGCGGTATGGGCTTTTGTTCGCAGCGCGACGACGAAGAAGCCAATTGTGTGCTGGTACGTCCTGAAAATATTGTCTATTTCATAAAGACGAAAGAAGACGTGAAACGCATTGTCGACGAGCATCTGGTAAACCACAAGCCGGTAGACGACTTGCGCTGTACCGGCGAATCCATCAGCGAACGTTTCTTCGACCTTTATGGGGACGTTGCTTTCTTTAACCAACAGAACCGTGTGGCGCTGCGCAATGCCGGCATTATCGATCCTGAAAATATTTATGAATACATCAACTACCACGGTTTCCGCGCCCTGACAACGGTCTTGTCGAAAGGGGATCCCGATTGGGTGATCCAAGAGCTGTTGGAATCGAAGCTGCGCGGACGAGGCGGCGGCGGCTATCCCACAGGCTTAAAATGGAAAGCAGGTAAAAACAGCGCCGAAGGCGACCGCTACATCATCTGTAATGCGGATGAGGGCGACCCGGGCGCGTTCATGGACCGCAGCATGCTCGAATCAGATCCTTTCAGTGTTATTGAAGGGATGCTCATCGGCGGCTACACCATCGGCGCGAGCCGCGGCTTCTTCTACGTACGGGCCGAATATCCGCTCGCGATCAAACGTATCGAAAAAGCCTTGGAAGCGTGCAGAGCGCACGGCTTGCTTGGGAAAAATATTCTCGGCACCGATTTCAGTATGGATTTGGAAATTCGGCTCGGCGCCGGCGCCTTCGTGTGCGGTGAAGAGACGGCGCTCATCCATTCTATTGAAGGAGAGCGGGGACAACCGCGTATACGCCCCCCCTATCCCACAGACAGCGGCTTGTGGGGCCGTCCTACGGTCATTAACAACGTGGAAACCTTTGCTACAGTACCTGCGATTTTGGTTTACGGCAGCGATTGGTTCCGTACGATGGGCTTGAAAAACAGCGGCGGTACGAAGGTCTTCGCCCTTGCGGGAAAAGTCAATCACACGGGATTGATCGAAGTGCCCATGGGCACGTCGCTGCGCCACGTGGTCTATGATATTGGCGGCGGTGTACCCCATAAGAAAACGCTGAAAGCGATACAAACAGGCGGTCCTGCCGGCGGCATGATTCCCGCCGACTTTCTGGATACGCCCATCGATTTTGATACGCTCGGTGAATTGGGTTCGATCATGGGCAGCGGCGGTATGATCGTGCTGGACGAAGACGATTGTATGGTCGACGTTGCGAAATTCTTCATGGAATTTTGCGTCGATGAGTCCTGCGGCAAATGTACGCCCTGCCGTGAAGGGACCAAAAGGATCCACGAGATCTTAGTGCGCATAACGGAAGGGCGCAGCGAAGCGGATGACTTGGATAAACTGGAGCGCCTCGCGAAACTCGTTAAAAATGCGTCGCTGTGCGGACTTGGACGGGCTGCCCCCAACCCTGTGCTGAGCTCTTTGAACCATTTCAGAGAAGAGTATGAGGCGCATGTTTTTGATCGTAAGTGTCCTGCGCACAAATGCAAGGCTCTCATTCATTACGAAATCATTCCGGAAAAATGTACGGGCTGTACCATCTGCGCGCGCAATTGCCCGGTGGCCTGTATCGCCGGCGCACGCAAGGAAGTCCACGTCATTGATCAGGCAAGCTGTATTAAATGCGGGCGCTGCTTTGAAGTGTGCCGTTTCGACGCGGTATCAAGACAATAAGAACGGTATAAAACCTGCTTGGCGGGTTTTGACGATAAAGGTATAACAATGACCCAGGAACACATGGTAAACCTGACCATCGATAATGTAAAAGTCGCCGTACCTAAGGGAACCACCATCATGGATGCGGCCGAAAACGAGCTCGGTATACGCATACCGCGGCTCTGTTATCACCCCGATTTAAGCATACAAGGCTCTTGCCGTGTCTGCATTGTTGAGGTGAAAGGCGTTCCCTTTTACATGGCATCATGCGCCGTGGAAGTGTGGGAAGGCATGGAAGTGCAAACGAACAGCCCCACCATACGCCAGGCACGGCGCGACATTGTAGAACTGCTGCTCGACAACCATCCCCGCGCCTGCCTGACCTGTGAGCGCGACGGCAACTGCGAATTGCAGAATGTTGCCTATGCGACGGGCGTGCGCGAACGCCTCTTTGCCGGGGAGCGCAAACGCTTTCCCATCGAAAGAGACGGCAGCGCTGTTGACCGCGATCCTGAAAAGTGCATCTTATGCGGCCGCTGTGTGCGTACCTGCGACGAAGTGCAAGGCGTGCACAACTTGGGTCAACAAGGGCGCGGCTTCACCACCTTGGTCAGCCCTGCCCATAACTGCAGCATGGACGAATCGGTGTGCATCCAATGCGGTCAATGTATTGCGGCCTGTCCCACGGCGGCTTTTTCCGAACATGACAGCACCGAAGCGGTTTGGAAAGCCCTTGCCGACCCGAATATCCATGTGGTCGCTCAGACGGCTCCCGCGATCCGCGCCACCATTGGCGAAGGCTTCGGCATGCCCTTGGGCACGCCAGCCACAGGCAAGCTCATCACGGCTTTGAGACGCCTCGGTTTCGACCGCGTCTTTGATACGAACTTCACCGCCGACTTGACGATTGTTGAGGAAGCCACCGAATTTCTCAACCGCTTTGAAAAAGGCGAACGGCTGCCCCTCCTGACGAGCTGCTCACCGGGCTGGATCAATTTCATGGAGAAATTTTATCCGGAACTGATTCCTCATGCCTCCTCGTGCCGCTCGCCCATGGCGATGATGTCGTCCTTATTGAAAAGTTATTATGCGGAACAGGCGGGCATCGCTCCCGAAAACATTTTTGTCGTGGGGATCATGCCCTGTACGGCGAAGAAGTTTGAAGCACAACGCCCCGAATTACGCACTGCCGACGGACTGGCCGAAACAGACGCCGTGTTGACAACGCGGGAACTGGTCTGGATGATCAAAAACTATGGTATCAACCTGGCCGACCTGCCTGATGATCAGTTCGATTCGCCCTTAGGGGAATCCTCAGGCGCGGCAGATATCTTCGGCACGACAGGCGGCGTCATGGAAGCGGCGCTGCGTATGGCCGTGGAAAATATCACGGGCGCGCCGCCTCAAGATATGGAATTTAAAGAAGTGCGTGCCGTGGAAGGACTGCGCGAACGCGAGTTAAAGGTGAACGATTCGCTCACCCTGCGTGTGGGCGTCGCCAACGGACTGACCAACGCCAAAATACTGCTTGATGCGGTGCTCACAGGCGAGAAGACCTATCACATTATCGAAGTGATGGCTTGCCCCGGCGGCTGCATCGGCGGCGGCGGACAGCCCTATCCGCCCGACGGCTACCGCATTTTTGATAAGCGGCTCCTCGCCAAACGGGCACAAGCGCTGTATACCATTGACGGCGCGAAAGAAGTGCGGAGCTCCAATCATAATCCTGCAATCAAAAAATTATACGAAAACTTTTTGGGCGAACCGGGCGGCGAAAAAGCGCATCAGCTGCTGCACACCCACTATGAACCCAGACTGCCGAGAGGAATACGCTAATGACACTTTCAACGACTACGGATAACCGTCAACAAGTACGGCGTGAAGCCATGGACGCACTGACTCCGGAAATAGTCGCGTATATCGAAGAATGCGCCGGAGATACCTACGCCTCCAGCCATCTCATCAATATCTTACATAAAGTACAGGCGCACTTTGGATATTTGGGCAGAGAACAGATGGACGCTGTCGCGCAGCTCCTGCAAGTGCCCACCGCCAAAGTCACGGGCGTCGCCACCTTCTACCATTTCTTTCGGATGGAGCCGCGCGGACGCTTCCCCATCAATATTTGCTTGGGAACCGCATGCTACGTGAAAGGGGCGGAACGTGTTGGGGACCGGCTCTGTGAAGAGCTGGGCATCCATTTCGGCGAAACGACCCGAGACGGACTCTTCTCGCTGGAAGGATCCCGCTGCCTGGGCACCTGCGGGCTGGCGCCTGTCATTATGATTGAAGACCAAATATACGGCAATATGACGCCGGATCAGGTTCCCGCGCTCATTGAAAAGTATGTGTTAAAAGCGCAACAGGAAGAACAGGACCAAAATCAGTAATCGTCTGCTCTTTCGCAGGAAGCTGAGCATAATTTGAGCATACCGGAGTGTTCAAGGTATACTTAATGTCCCCATGACCTTCCTGAGTCATGGCGATTCCCGTTGCGTTTCAGTAAAATAGCAGCATAACACCATCACTGTCCGTCAAGCGGACAAACATCTACCGGAGGGTTTTTCATGGCAACCATTGAAGCTGGGAAAGTACGTAATGTTGGCATTGTTGGTCACGGTGGCGTCGGCAAAACGATGCTCGTCGAACATATCCTGCATAAAGTAGGATTGACCGGGCGGCTGGGCGCCATCGAAGATGGTAACACCGTTTGCGACTATCTGGATGAAGAGATCGAACGCAAACACAGCATCGCCATGGCGTTGGCAAACATCGAATGGGAAGGCGGCCGAATCCATTTCGTCGACCATCCCGGATACGTGGATTTCCTCGGTGAAGTCGCTTCCTCCATGCCCTTGCTCGATGGTGTCATTATTGTGGTCGACGCGTCCACAGGCATTCAAGTAGGCATGGATAATGCCTGGCGCTATGCGGAAAAGTTTCATGTTCCGCGCGCCTTCTTCGTCAACAAACTGGATCGTGAACACACGAATTTCGATGAAACGCTCAAGCTCCTACAAGAAACCTACGGACGCCATTGTGTGCCCCTCGTTGTCGCCATTGGTGAAGGCGCGTCCTTGTCGGGTGTGGTCAATATCGTCTCCGGCGATGAATCGCTGCTCCCGCCCAATGCAGATAAGTATAAGGAAGCGCTGATCGAAGCCGTTGCTGAAACCGATGACGTGCTCATGGAAAAATATTTGGAGACCCTCGAACTGAGCCCTGAAGAATTTCGCTCCGGTCTGCAAAAAGGTATTACAGAAGGAAAGATTATCCCCGTCATCGCGGGAAGCGTTTCTCAAGAAAAAGGGATTGAAGAGCTCCTAGATATCGTAGCCCACTCCTTCCCGAGCCCACTGGAACGCAAGATTACGGTGAAAGATGAGAAGAAGCCGGACGAAGAGATTGAAGTTCCTGTCGATCCCAAAGGCCCCTTCTTAGCGCAGGTATTCCGCTCCATTGTTGACCCCTTTGTCGGTCATTTGACGCTCTTCCGCGTGTTGAACGGATCGCTCAAATCCGATTCCGAATTTTATAATGTGACGACCAATACCAAGGAGCGGACAGGCAAACTCTTCTTAGTCAATGGTAAGCAACAGGTTCCCGTCGATGTGATCGGACCGGGCGACCTCGCGGCCATGACCAAGCTGAAAAACACCCATTTCGGCGACACCCTCGTCTCGGCCGGATCCAACTGGACACTGCCCATGATCGAATTGCCCGAAGCCATGGTCAAATTGTCCATTCGTCCGAAAGCACGATCCGACGAAGATAAAATTGGGGAAGCCCTCAATAGGCTTGCCGAAGAAGATCCCACCTTCTCCCACTATCGGGACAGCGCTACGGGCGATCATATTATCCGCGGCATGGGCGATCTGCAATTAGATATTCTGCTCAACCGTATGCAGCGCAAATATAAGGTGGAAGCGGAAACGGGTATCCCGAAAGTTGCTTACCATGAGACCATCAAATCGAAGGTCGAAGTACAAGGCAAACACAAGAAACAAAGCGGCGGCCACGGTCAATACGGCGATGTCCATCTGCGCATTGGACCGAACGAACGGGGCGCCGGCTATGAATTTATTGACAGTATCGTCGGCGGCGTCGTGCCCAAGCAGTACATCCCCCACGTAGATAAAGGCGCTTTTGAAGCCCTCGAACGAGGCGTGATCAGCGGCCATCCCGTGGTTGATATTATTGTCGAACTCTTCTTTGGCAGCTTCCACGCCGTTGACTCTTCGGAAATGGCCTTTAAATTGGCCGCATCCAAAGCCATTCAAAAAGGTATCCGCGAGGCAAGGCCGTGTCTCTTGGAGCCTATTATGGAAATCGCAGTCACCGTGCCCGAAGAATTCATGGGCGATATTAACGGTGACCTCAATAGCCGCCGTGGGCGCATTCTAGGTATGGATGCCTTGGGCGGCGGACGCCAAGTGATCCGCGCCAATGTGCCCGAAGCGGAAGTGCTGCGTTATTCCACGGAACTGCGCAGTCTCACCCAAGGCCGAGGCAGTTATGAGCTGAAACTGAGTCACTACGACGAAGTGCCCGATCATATTGCGAAAGAAATTATTGCCGCCTACGAGAAATCTCGGGAAGAAGAAGAGTAAATCCCGTCTGTCTAAGAATCCTCGCCGTGAGTCTTATAAAGGCTCACGGCTTTTTTTTATGCAGGATAAGCGGACACGCCCCTGCGCCGCCTTTCGAATGAGACAACCGACAGCCGGCGCCGCCTGTCGGAATATTTCTCCTTTAAAAGCTGTTATACCTCATAGAATGACTACGGGCTGAATAAGTAAGCAACTGCAATTTGAAATGGAAGTACCATGTACAACCTTGACTTGGAGCGGGTGTTAACAGTGCTGCTGGCAGGGGGCATGGGCGAGCGGCTTCATCCCTTGACGAAGGAACGTGCGAAACCAGCCGTCCCCTTTGGCGGGATGTACCGCATTATCGACTTTACACTGTCGAATTGTTTTAATTCACATTGTCGGCGCATCTGTGTACTCACCCAATATAAATCGAGCTCTCTCGCCCGGCACATTAACCGAGGCTGGAATATCATGCATACGGCTTTGGGGGAATTTATAGAGGTATTGCCGCCGCAAATGCGCGTGAACAGGAATTGGTATTTGGGCACCGCCGATGCCATTTATCAAAACCTCTATTCCATCAATCAAGCCGATCCCCACGAGGTGCTCATTGTCAGCGGCGATCATATCTACAAAATGAATTACCGTAAGATGATCCGCCTGCACCGTGAGACGGAAGCAGATCTTACCATTGCCGCCATTGAAGTGCCCCTCTCGGAAGCGCCGCGCTATGGTGTCTTTCAAGTGAATGAACATAACCGCGTCATCGGCTTTGAAGAGAAACCAAAAGATCCGAAACCGCTGCCCAATGATCCGGATAAGGCGCTGGCGTCTATGGGCGTCTACGTCTTCAATGCGGAGGTACTCCGTGAGGCGGTCTGCAGTGATGCCGAATTAAGCCAAAGCAGTCACGATTTCGGTAAAGATATTATTCCGAAGCTGGTCCTCGATAATGCCGCCGTTTACGCCTATAACTTTCAAGATGAAAACAAAAAGGAAGCTAAATATTGGCGCGATGTGGGGACGCTGGACAGCTATTGGGAAGCCAATATGGATCTGGTCAGTGTAGATCCCCACTTTAACCTCTACGATCGGCAATGGCCCATGCGCACGAATCTGCCTACCCTGCCGCCTGCAAAATTTGTCTTTGCCGAAGCAGGACACCGCTTCGGAACGGCGGTGGACAGTATTGTAAGCCCCGGATGTATTATCAGCGGCGGCATGGTCGACAACTGCGTCGTCGGTCCGGAAGTGCGCGTCAACTCCTACTCCCACGTCAAAGAATCCATTCTCTTTGAGCGCGTCACCATCGGCCGAAATTGCCGCATTCGACGGGCGATCATCGAAAAAAATATCGAGATCCCTGAGGGCACCGTAATCGGTTATGACCTCAAAGAGGATGCGAAGCGCTTTCGCGTGACCCACTTGGGCGTGGTCGTTGTCGAATCACAAGAGAAATTTGATCTTGCTTTCAAATAATCGTATTGAAAGGAAAGGCGAACCCCGTTAAAAGAACAGGGCTCGCCTTCTCGTTTTCTCAATCAGCGCCGAATCAGCCTTCCCGTATTTCGCGGGCATCTGCATCATAAATCTGACGACGGCCGGTGTCGGAAGCGCGTACAGCCATGATCACGGCGACGGCATGCTGGTAGCCCGCATCGATGGACGCATTGGGCGTCTCCCGCGAACGGAGGCATTGAATCCAGTTTTCAACGTGATCAGGGCACGGGAAATCCTCGACACGTTCCGCCTTTTTCGGAAGATCCGTTTTGTCATAGGCGCCTTCACCGGAAACATAAATTTTGCTCCAGTCTTGGAGATCCATGACCCCATTGGTTCCGAAAATCTTGAAGGTGCTGCCGCTGCCATTACCGAAATTGGTCGAATAATGAACGGCGAAACCTTCGTCATATTCCCAAATGGCGGAGACGTGATCGGGATTGTCAAAGTTGTAGTCATCTTTCCAAATGTAGGTATTGCTCGCAGCGACAACACTGCGCGGGAAGCCTACACCCGTTATGGAATGAACCAGATCAATATAATGAGCGCCCAAACTGGGGATGGCACCGTCGGAAAATTCGCGGTATCCGTACCAGCCTGAATATAAATCGGAATTGAAGGGGCGCATGGGACGGTCACCAAGAAATTCCGCCCAGTCCACATCCTCTTCCTTCACTTCTTTCAAATAACCATACCAATAAGGACGACTCGCATTGCGATGCTGTTCGATGCGGCTGATACGGCCCAAAGCGCCTGTGGCAAAGTATTGGCGCGCGCCCATCATGGCCGGATAACTGCGCAGCTGGGTACCTGCCTGAACAACGAGATCTTTGGCTTTCACCGCGTCATAGGCCGCCTTTAAAGCCTCGAAATCTTTGCCCAAAGGCTTTTCACAATACATGTCTTTCCCGGCTTCGGCAGCAGCTTTCATATGAGTCGTATGTAAGTGTTCAGGACTCGCAATGATCACCGCATCAACACCCGATTCCTCCAACAGCTCACGATAACTGACATATTGAAGAGGGTCGCGACCAAACCAATCTTTGCACATGGCGGCAGCTTCTTCACGAGCAAGACGCCACGGATCACAGACGGCGGTGATTTCTAAATTATTTGCCTTCGCATAATTGTTGACCGAAGGCATGATCGCGCCTTTCATGCGGCTGCCGCAGCCAATGAGACCTACAGACAGGCGATCATTCGCACCCGCTACCCGGGCATAACTGAAGCCTCCCAAGGTAATGGCTGCACCGGCGGCACTTTTCAAAAAACTTCGACGTGAACTCATAACAGGATTCCTTTGGGTTATTGTGATGAAATAGACTTACAATAATGCTCTTACAATACAGTTACCATTATGCGCCAAAGCAATAAAAAAAACAACGTCAAGAAAATACGCACCTAGGTGTTGACACCGCCCAAGGGCAGTGTCATACCTAGTGTCTATTTAAGGCGCCCTATCAGGCCATCCGTCGAGAAAAGGCTCCCAGCCCCATAAGGCTTAGGCCAATGAGCAACCAGTCGCCCAGACCTTTACGCAGCATTTCAGGCAAGGACAGGGATTTATCGTTGCTCTTACAACAGCCACTGCTATCGTCAGCATCTTCATCTTCGCCTTCACCAGATTCTTCACCTTCACCTTCGCCTTCACCTTCAACGGATGTTTCGCCTTCACTCGGCACTTCACCCTCAACGGTTGTTTCGCCTTCAACAGGAGTTTCGCCTTCGAAAGGCGCTTCACCTTCAACGGGAGCTTCGCCTTCAACAGGAGCTTCACCTTCAACAGGCGCTTCGCCTTCGACAGGCGCTTCGCCTTCGACAGGCGCTTCGCCTTCGAAAGGCGCTTCACCTTCAACGGGAGCTTCACCTTCGACAGGAGCTTCACCTTCAACGGGAGCTTCACCTTCAACGGGAGCTTCGCCTTCAACGGGAGTTTCACCTTCAACAGGCGCTTCGCCTTCAACAGTTGTTTCGCCTTCAACAGGAGTTTCGCCTTCAACAGGAGCTTCGCCTTCAACAGGCGTTTCACCTTCAACGGGCGCTTCGCCTTCAACAGGCGCTTCACCTTCAACAGGCACTTCGCCTTCGACAGGAGCTTCGCCTTCAACAGGCACTTCGCCTTCAACAGGAGCTTCGCCTTCAACAGGAGCTTCGCCTTCACTCGGCGCTTCGCCTTCAACAGGAGCTTCGCCCTCAGCGGGTTCTTCCCCTTCATCCGACGGCACGGGCAGAAGCCTTTGCAAATAAGGATAACCATCATTAAGCAATTTTGTTTCATCATGAGCCCATATATCTGGAAACTCCCATCTATCATAGGGCGTTCCCCGATAGGGATAGATGAGCTGATTCGTTGTGCGGCCCGTACCTCCGTCACTTTCATCTTGTCC
>Ga0172382_10000156_pt1 | contig 117277 bp, 138 predicted proteins | sample Leawel138RmetaG_FD_122245 | JGI IMG/M metagenome (GOLD analysis project Ga0172382, IMG submission 122245) | Leachate microbial communities from a municipal landfill in Southern Ontario, Canada - Leachate well 138R metaG | ecosystem: Engineered > Solid waste > Landfill > Unclassified | place... | reverse complement strand
GGCGGCGGTCGAGCACGTCGTCGAGATGGCCCGGTTCGACGAGGCCACGTCGCTCGCGGCGGCGGTCGGGGCGGGCGGGGCGGGTGGGGCGGGTGGGCCTGATCCCGACGACCTGCGTCGGGTGGCCACGACGATCGCCGCGTTCCACGCGCGGGCGACCCCGACCGTCCGCGACGAGGACGACCGGGCCGCCGCCGCCCGGGCGATCGAGCGCCTGGCGACCGAGGACGCCGAGCTCACGGCGCTGCTCGACGACCCCGCCGACCGGGCGACGCTCCACGCGGTGCAGCGCCGGCTGCGGACGTTCGTCCGCGACCGGGCGGACGTCCTCGGCTCGCGCGCCCGCGGCGGGCTCGTGCGCGACGGCCACGGCGACCTGCGGGCCGAGCACGTGTTGCTCGGCGACCCGGTGCGGATCGTCGACCGGATCGAGTTCCGCGACGACCTGCGTCGGGTCGACGTGGCGGACGACCTGGCGTTCCTCGTCATGGACCTCGCCGCGTCCGGCGCTCCGGACGCCGCCGACGTGCTGCTCGCCGCGTACCGCGACGCGGGCGGGGACGCCGGCGACGACGCGCTCGTGGCGTTCTTCGCGGCGCGCTGGGCGCTCGTGCGGGCCAAGGTGGCGCGGCTGCGGGAGCGGGACGACCCGGCGGCGCGCGCCGCCGATCTGCGCGAGTCCGCCCGGATGCTCGCCACGGCGGAGCGGTTCGCGTGGCGGACCCTCGCGCCTCTCGTGCTCGTCGTGTCCGGCCCGTCCGGGTCGGGCAAGAGCGTCCTCGCCGCCGAGATCGCTCGTCGCTCCGGCCTGGAGGTGTGCTCGTCGGACGTCGTGCGCAAGGAGCGGGCCGGGCTCGACCCGACGGCGCGCGGCGGCGAGGAGCTCTACGGCCCGGGCACCGGCCCGGCGACGTACGCGGAGCTCGGCCGGCGCGCCCGGGCGGTGCTCGAGCGCGCCCCGGGGGTGATCGTCGACGCGACCGGCCTGCGGCGCGTCGACCGCGAGGCGCTCGCCGGGGCGCTCGGCGACCGGTGGGGCGACGCGCTCCACGTCGCGTGCACCGCCCCGCGCGCGGTGCTGCAGGAACGGTTGGAGCGGCGCCTGTCCGAGCCGGGGCGGGTGTCGGACGCCGGGCCCGAGGTCGGCCTGGCGCAGGTCGTCGAACCGCTCGACGAGGTCCCCGCCGACCGGCTGCTCCCCACCCGCACCGACCGGCCGGTGGACCGGATCGTCGCGGCGGTGACCGCGGCGCTCGACGCGTGAGGATGGGGCCGATGCGACCGCGCCACGACCGATCAGCCGACCCGTCCGCCGAGCTGCTCGCCGCGACCCACACCCCGGACGAGGTCCGACGCCGACTGGGCGCGGACCGCCGTCCGAGCGTCCTCGGCGACGCGGTCCTCGGCGCGGTCGACGGCGCGGTGACGACGTTCGCGGTCGTCGCCGGCGTGACGGGCGCGCAGCTCGACGAGGGCATCGTCGTCGTGCTCGGCGCGGCGAACCTCGTCGCCGACGGGTTCAGCATGGCCGTCGGCAACTTCCTCGGCACGCGGGCCGAGGGCCAGCAGCGGGACCGCGCCCGCCGCGACGAGGAGCGCCAGGTCGACGTCCACCCGGAGGGCGAGCGCGAGGAGGTCCGCCAGATCCTGGCGCGCCAGGGGTTCGCGGGCGAGGGGCTCGAGGACGCCGTCCGGGTCGTCACCGCCGACCGCGACGTGTGGGTCGACCTCATGATGCGCGAGGAGCTGGGGTACAGCGCCGACCCGCCGCGACCGGTCGCGGCCGCGCTCGCGACGTTCGCCGCGTTCCTCCTCGTCGGGACGCTGCCGCTCGGCGCGTTCGTCGTCGACGTCCTGTGGCCGGGCGCGATCGGCGACCCGATCGTGTGGAGCGCGATCCTGACGTTCACGGCGTTCTTCGTCGTCGGGGTGGTGAAGGCCCGCCTCGTCGGCCGCCCACGGTGGACGTCCGGCCTGGAGACGCTCGCCGTCGGCGGCGCCGCCGCCGTCCTCGCCTACGTCGCCGGCGTGCTCCTGCGCGGGGTGGCGTGAGCGGGACGGGTGGGGCGGTGGGGCCGGTGGGCGGCAGGGCGGCGAGGCCGCGGGACGGCGAGGCCGCCGGGCGGCGGGACGGCGGGACGGCCGGGCGGCGGGGCGGCGAGGCCGCGGGACGGCGGGGCGGCGGGGCGGCGGGGCGGCGGGGCGGCGGGGCGGCGGGGCGCAAGCGTGCCGCACGACCCGGGGTCGAACCCCGTGATGCGCGTGCCGCTCGTCCACCCCGGCACGGGCGGGCGTCACGGCCTCGTCTACCGTGGAGCGATGAGCATCGCCGACCGGGTCAAGCAGGACGTCGACGCCGCGCTGCGCGCGGGCGACCGGCCACGCACCCAGGCCCTGCGCCTGGTGCTGTCGGAGCTCCAGAAGGACGCGAAGGAGGGCAAGGGCGACGAGGTCGCCGTGCTGCGCCGCGAGCGCAAGCGCCGGCTCGAGTCCGCCGACGTGTACCGCGACGCGGGCCGCGAGGAGCTCGAGTCCGGCGAGCGGTTCGAGGCCGACCTCATCGCGGGCTACCTGCCCGCCGAGCTGTCCGACGACGACCTGCGCGCCGCGGTCGCCCGCGCGATCGAGCAGACCGGCGCGAGCTCGCCGAAGGACATGGGCGCCGTGATGAAGGCGGTCATGGCCGCCGTCGACGGCCAGGCCGACGGCAAGCGCGTGTCGCAGCTCGTCCGCGAGGCGCTGACCGGCGGCTGAGGGGCGGGGCCGGGCGGTCCGGGCGGTCGAGCGGTCCCGGCGGTCCGATGCGACGAACCCCGCCACGACCGGCGGGGATCGTCACACCGCGACGGGGCCGCGACCCGACGCTCGCCGGTCGGTGTCACGAACCCCGCCACAACCGGCGGCAAACGTCACACCCTCCCGCCCCGCGCCCGACCCGACCCCGCACCATGCGACGAACCCCGCCACAACCGGCGGCAAACGTCACACCGTCCCGCCCCGACACCGCCCCTCCCGCTCCGACCCCGTCGACCCCCTTTCCGGCGACCGTTACCGCCCGGTAGCGTCCGGTAGCGTCCCGCCCATGAGCCGTTCCGGATGGTCCGCCGCCGACCTGCCCGACCAGACCGGTCGCACGGTCGTCATCACCGGGGCCAACAGCGGCCTGGGGCTCGTCACGGCGCGCGAGCTGGCGCGGGTCGGGGCGCGGGTCGTGCTCGCGGTCCGCACGGTCGCGAAGGGCGAGGACGCCGCGCGGTCGATCACCGGCGACGTCGAGGTGCGCGAGCTCGATCTCGCCGACCTGGAGTCGGTGCGGCGGTTCGCCGACGGCTGGGACGGCCCGATCGACGTCCTGGTGAACAACGCCGGGATCATGGCGGTGCCCGAGGGCCGCACCGCGCAGGGGTTCGAGCTGCAGATCGGCACGAACCACCTGGGGCACTTCGCGCTCACCAACCTGTTGCTCGACCGGATCACCGACCGGGTGGTGACCCTGTCGTCGGTGATGCACCGGTTCGGCCACGTCGATACGGACGACCTGAACTGGCAGCGTCGTCGGTACCGCGCGTGGCCCGCCTACGGCCAGTCGAAGCTCGCCAACCTGCTCTTCACCACCGAGCTGGACCGGCGGCTGCGGGCCGCGGGAAGCGACGTGCGGTCGCTCGCCGCGCACCCCGGCTACGCCGCCACGCACCTGCAGAGCCACGGATCGCCGCTGTCCAACGTGCTGGGCCGCATCGGCAACATGACGATCGCCCAGAGCGCCGAGGGTGGTGCCCTGCCGTCGCTCTACGCGGCGACGCAGGACCTGCCGGGCGACACGTACGTCGGTCCCGGCGGGCTGCAGGAGACCCGTGGCGCCCCGAAGGTCGTCGGCCGCACGAAGCAGGCCCGCGACGCCGACGTCGCCCGGCGCCTGTGGTCGGTGTCGGAGGAGCTGACCGGGGTCCCGTCCGCCGTCTGACCGTCGCGGGTACCCTCGACGGTCGTGCCCTCCCCCACGACGCCGCCGTCCATCACCGTCGATCCGCAGGAGCTGCGGGACGCGTTCGGGTTCGGGGTGGCGGGCAACTTCGCCGGTCACCTCGAGCAGGCCGGCGAGGCGGCGGACTTCGTCACCGTCGACGCGGTCGGCGAGGCGCCGAAGGGCATCTTCCCGTGGTACGTGCCGGGCCGGGACGACTTCCTCGGGGTGTTCCCGTTGTCGTCGGACGCGATCGCCGTCCCCGCGTCGGACGAGCCGCTCAACCTGCAGATCGAGCCCGAGGTGGGGCTGCTCGCCGACGTCGCCTACGGTGACGACGGGGTCCCGGTGGCGGTGACGCCGCGGGCGATCGGGGCGTTCAACGACTGCTCGATCCGCCGGCCCGGCGCCCGGAAGATCAGCCACAAGAAGAACTGGGGCGCCGCGTCGAAGGGCGTCGCCCGGACGTTCCTGCCGGTCGACGACCTGTCGCCGGACGGGCCGACCGCGTCGCTGCGGCTGGCGAGCTTCCTGCGGCGCGACGGCCGCACCGACGCCTACGGGGTCGACAGCCCGCTCCCCGGCTACTCGTACTACGGCGACACGCTGCTGGCGTGGATCGTCGACCGGCTGCACCACCAGCAGGGCTCCGACGACACGCCGCTGGAGCCGGTCGGGGCGTACCTCGACGGGTGTGGCCGGCCGACGCGGATCCTCGTCGGGATCGGCGCCACCCGCTACACCGCCGTCGGCGAGTCGACGTTCCTCGAGCCCGGTGACGAGTCGATCGTCGTCGTCTACGACGGCGCGCGGCACGACCCGGACGCGATCCTCGCCGCGGTCACCGCCGGGGACGAGGGCGACCTGGAAGGCGCGTCGGTCCTCGTGCAGCGGGTCACCGCCGCCGCCTGAGCGTCGACTCCGGCCCGGCCCTACCCCAACAGCTCCTCGGCGATCGCCATCGACGCGGTCGCGGCCGGGGACGGGGCGTTGCGCACCCAGAGGACCGCGCCGTCGCGGCCCAGACGGAAGTCGTCGACGAGCGTCCCGTCGGCGTCGACCGCCTGGGCGCGCACCCCGGACGGGGCGGGGACGACGTCGCCGGGACGCAGCGCCGGCACGTACCGGCGCGCGTCCCGGACGTACGCGCGACGCGAAGCGGCCCGTCCGATCTCGCCGACGCCGAACCGCCAGTGGCGGCGCGCGAGCCGCAGCGCCCCCGGCCACAGGTACGCGTCGTGGACGTCGCGGCAGCGCCGATCGGTCCACCGGTACCCCTCGCGGGCCGTGGCGGGCACGGCGTTGGGCCCGATCCAGATCGACCCGTCGACCTTGCGCGTGAAGTGCACGCCGAGGAACGGCAGCGCCGGGTCGGGGACCGGGTAGATCAGGCCGCGGACGAGCCACTCGCGACCGTCCCGCAACCGCCGGTACTCGCCGCGGAACGGGACGATCCGGGGTGCGCGTGGCTGGCCGGAGTCGTGGGCGAGCCTGTCGGCGTGGAGCCCGCCGCAGACGATCACGCGGTCCGCGTCGACCGCGGTGCCGTCGACGAGCTCGACGCGCGTCCGTGCCCCGGCCGACCCGACGCGACCGGTCGTCACGCGCCGCACGGCGCTCGACGTGCGGATCGACGCCCCGGCGGCGACGGCGTCGTCGGCCATCGCCCTCGTGACCGCGGCGAAGTCGGTGATCGCGGTGCGCGGGGCGTGCAGCCCGGCGACCCCGCCGACCGCCGGCTCGACCGCCCGCAGCCCGGCCGCGTCGAGGCGTCGCAGGTCGGGCACGCCGTTGTCCCGCGCCCGGGCCTCGAGCGCGTCGAGTCGCGCCAGCTCGTCCGTCGACGCCGCGACGACGAGCTTGCCGCACTCGTCATAGGGCAGGTCGCGGTCCCGGCAGTAGTCTCGCACGAGGCCTCCGCCACGCCGGCACAGGCGGGCCTTGAGCGATCCCGGGACGTAGTACAGGCCGCCGTGGACGACCCCGGAGTTGCGACCCGTCTGGTGCAGCGCCAGGTCCGGCTCCTTCTCGAGCAGCACGACGGCGTCGCCCGCCAGCGCGGCGAGCCGCGCCGTCGCGACCCCGAGGATCCCCCCACCGACGACGACGGTCTTCACGGCGTGCGCGGCGGTCGTGGCGGGACGGGCCGGGCGGGCGGCGACGCGACCGTGTCCCCCGCAGGGCTCGCCAGGCGCCGCTCGAGCACCGTGAACGCCTCGATGAGCTCCGGCGCCTCGAACGCCCTGTTGCGACGACCGACGGTGATCTGCCGAAGGATGCCGCGGCGGAGCAAGAGCGCGACGCCGTTGTTGGCCGCCTCCACGCTGCGACCGATGAGCGCCGCCGCCGTCTGCACGGTGATGACCGGCGCCCCGGGCAGCGCGTCGACGAGCCGCCGAGCGGCCGAGTCCGAGCGGACGTCGTCCAGGGATCGCCGCCAGCCGGCCTGGATCTCGCCGACGCGGTGCCGATGGTCGTGCGCGTCGCGCACCGCACGGGTGACCGCCGCGGCGAACGAGGCGATCCAGCGGTCCGTCGCGGTCCTCACCTGCCGCTCGTCCGCTCCGGGCCCGTACCGCATGGCGGTGAGGCCGGCGACGTAGTCGTCGGCGCGCGTCGCCAGGACGAGCGACACGGGGGGCAGGATCCGGGTGACGAGGCCTCGGCGGCGCAGGATCATCGCGATCAGCGCCCGGCCCGTTCGTCCGTTCCCGTCGACGAACGGGTGGATCGTCTCGAACTGGGCATGGGCGATCGCCGCCTGGACGACCGCCGGAAGACGGTCGTCGTCGCAGAAGCGGCAGAGGTCCTCCAGCAGCGTGGGCACCGCGTCGGGCGGTGGTGGGACGAACACCGCCGAGCACGGGTTGTACGACGAGCCACCGATCCAGTTCTGCACGTCACGCACCACTCCGCCGTGACGTTCGAGCGTCGTCCCGGACACCAGCCGACGATGGACCTCGCACAGCACGTCGACGGTGATGGCGTCACCCTCCCCCACCGCCTCGACCGCCCAGCCCATCGCGTCGATGTTGCCGAGGATCTCGACCGCCGTCGCATCGCCCGTCTCGACCCCGATCCGGGCGGCCAGCTGGGCCCGCAGCAGACGCCGTCCCCCGATCTGCAACCCCTCGATGCGGGACGACGCGACGGCCTCGGCCCGGAGCAGCAGTCGCGCGAGCGCCTCCGAGTCGGCGAGCCCTCCGGTGGCCTCGGCCTGGAGCGCCACCACGGCCCGCTCGGCATCCGCCACGTCCGCGGCCGTCTCTCCCCCGATGACGATCGAGCGCCCGCCGAGCGCATCCGGGACATAGGCCTCGTAGACGCATCCTGCGCGCTCGTGGCGCGGCAGGCCCAGATCCGGCGTCGGGTCCCACCGTGCCTTGACCAAGCTCGGCATGTGATCAAGTTTAGGCCACAACCTGGATGACATCCGGGTCTGGTTCAGGGTTGCGCCGTCGCGTGCCCCGCCGCCCCCGCATCCCCGCGCCGGTACGTCCCGACCCGCACCGACGCGGAGACGACGAGCGGCTCGGGGGCCAGCCCCTCGACGCGGCGGCGGAGCTCGTCGGCGGGGACGTGGCGCGCGGTCGGGCCCATGCCGACCAGCGCGGTCGCGTCGTCGTGCGGCAGCCGCATCTCCCACGTGAGCGTGCGCTCGTCCTCGAGCGCGAAGTGCGGGCCGAGCTTGCGGGCCAGGCGCTCCGCCTTGAGCGGGTCGACGGTGACGAGGCCCAGCGGCCCGACGAGCTCGCGCAGGTGGTCGGCGGTGGGGGTGACGACGACGAGCCGGCCGCCGGGCACGAGGATCCGGGCGAGCTCGCCACCGTCGCGCGGGGCGAAGACGCTGAGCGCCGTCGACGCGACCCCGTCGGCGACGGGCAGGTCGCGCCACGCGTCCGCGGCGACCGCCGCCATCCGCCGGTGACGCCGGGCCGCCCGACGCAGCGCCGGGACCGACGAGTCGATCGCGATCCCGATCGCATCAGGACGACGGTCGAGCACCGCGGCGAGGTGGTGGCCGGTCCCCGCGCCGACGTCGACGACCACCTCGGCCGGCCCCGCCGCGACCGCCGCCGCGACCGCGTCGACGATCGGGGCGTAGTGCCCGGCGTCGAGGAACGCCTCGCGCGCCTGCACCATCTCGACGGTGTCGGCGTGCCGCAGGCGCCGGCCGCCGGACAGGTGGACGTATCCCTGCCGGGCGACGTCGAACGCGTGGCCGGTCGGGCAGCGGACGGTGCGCCCGTCGACGTGCGGCGTGGCGCCGCACACCGGGCAGCGCAGGACGCCGACGGCGCGGTCGAGGGCGGTGCTCAGGACGCCTCCACGACCTCGAACGACATCCCGGCCCGCTGCAGGCGCCGCAGCAGCTGGTCGCCGAGCGCCTGCGCGGTCGTCACCTGCCCGGCGACCTTCGGCGCGTCGTCGTCGAGCGCGAGCGCCAGGCCGGTCTCGCCGAGCATCTTCGCCGTCTCGGTGTAGCCGGGATCGCCGCCCGACACTCGGGTGACGACGCGCTTGCCGCCGCCCTCGCCGACGAACGTCACGGTGAACCAGCTGCGCGCCCGGCGCTCCTCCGACGGCCCGTCGCCGGCGCTCTTCAGCCGCAGGAGCAGCGCGCGGGTCGGGGGCAGCTGCGCCAGCGCGACGACGAGCGGCACCCCGGCGGCGAGCGCGGCGACCGTCGTGATCCGTCGGGCGACCATGTGGTGGCCGTAGCGGAAGTCCGGGCCGTACCGCGGCAACGCGCGGGCCGACCGGCGGACGATCTGCTCGTCGACGGTCGGCAGCGGCACGGTCCAGCCGCCGACGTCGCGGTCGCGGCGGATCCGTCGCGGCAGCCGTCCGACGCGCCGGTCGGTCGGGCGGTCCTCCGCCGCGCGGCGCTCCCGGGCCTCGGCGAGCGTCTGGCGGGCCCGGGCGAACCCGTTGACCGCCGAGTGGTAGGTGCCACCCGAGAACTCGGCGCCGACCCGCACGTGCCCGGACACCGTGAGCGGCGCCCCCTCCGGCAGCTGCAGGACGGTGAAGTACGCGCCGATGTCGTGCGGGATCGAGTCGAACCCGGCGCAGTGCACGAGGCGCGCCCCGGTCCGCTCGGCGGTCGCGTGGTGGTGGTTCCACACCCGGTCCACGAACTCCGGCTCGCCGGTGAGGTCGGCGTAGTCGGTCCCGGCGGCCGCGCAGGCGGCCACGAGCGGCTCGCCGTGCAGGGCGTACGGGCCGACGGTCGTGATGACGGCGCGCGTCTGCTCGGCCAGGTCGCGGACCGATGCGGGGTCGGCGGCGTCGACGAGCACGAGCGGCAGGTCCGACAGGCGCGGGTCGATCGTCGCCAGGCGGTCGCGCACCCGCTCGAGCTTGGCGGCGGTGCGTCCCGCGATCGCCCACCGCAGGCCCGCGGGGGCGTTGCGGGCGAGGTACTCGGCGGTCAGGCCACCGGTGAACCCGGTCGCACCGATGAGGACGAGGTCGTGCGTGCGGTCGGCGGACATGGGCGGGAGTGTCGCAGGGCGCCGGGAGACGGACCGGATCCCGGTGGTGCGGGACGCGGATCGACGCCGATGGTCCGCGAGGCGTGCGGGGCGCCCGGTCGTCAGCCGGGCACGCGATGCCGACCGGGCGCCGGCGGCCCTGGGATGCGGACGGCGCCCGCCGGTCAGTCGGTCGTCGGCGCGAACGCCGGGTCGGCCCGTCGCGACGTCGTGCCGGCCACCTCGTGGAGCCGCGGGTAGGTGCGCCGCAGCTCGTCCATCATCGCGTCGAACGGCAGGTCGGCGTGGCTGCCGCGGTCGTTGACGTACTCCATGTAGCGGGACCCGTCGCCGGAGAACGGGTGCAGCAGCGCGTCCTCGGTCCCGTCGAAGTCGAGCGCCTCGACCCCGAACCGCTCGCAGAGGGTGGCGTTGAACGCCGGGCTCGCCTTGCGCCACGCCCCGTCGACGTGGAGCTCGCCGTAGCCGTGGTAGACGAAGAGGTCGGTGCCGAGCAGGTCGAGCATCCGCGGCGAGCTCAGGTGGTTGCGGACGTCGGCGAACGCCAGGCGGGCGGGGATCCCCATCGCCCGGGCCGCGGCGACGAGCAGCACCGCTTTGGGCACGCAGAACGCCCCGTCGCGTCCGACGACCGCGCTGGCCCGGTAGTCGGCCCGGTCGAGGCTCATCCCGTACGGGTCGTAGCGGATGCCGTCCCGCACCGCGGTGAACACCCGCGCGATGCGCTCCCGCTCGTCGGTCGCGCCGTCGGTCGCACGGTCGACGAACCCGCGCACCGTCGGGTGGTCGCTGTCGACGAACTCGGTCGGCTCCAGGTACTCCCGCATCGTTCGGATGCTAACGGTCCGGTCGTCGGACCCCGTGGGCATCGGGGGATCAGGCCGGGTCGTGGTTCGCGACGGTCGCGGCCCCGCGTCGATCCGGCCCCGGCGGGCATCGCGGCGTGCGACCATCCGCGTATGAGCGACGAGGACGACCGCCCCAAGGGCTTCGACGAGATCCTGCGGTCGATCGCCGCCGAGGTCGAGCGCGCGATCGACCAGGTCAGCCGGGCCGACCTGGGCGACCTGGAGCGGATGGGTCGCATGGCCGGCGTCGACCTGGACGTCGAGGACATCCGCCGCAAGGTCCACGAGGCCGGCGAGTGGGTCCGTGGCCAGGTCGAGGGCAGCGGCGAGCGGGCCGAAGGCGGGACCGGTGGCTGGCACGACCGGACGACCCGTCCCGCCGGGTCGGCGTCCGATCCGCGGACCGATCCGGTGCCGTCCCCGCTCGACCTGCCGACCACGGCGCAGGGCACCGCCCTCGCGGCGCTCGAGTCCGGTCGGTGGGTCGTGGAGCCCGGCGCGCGCGCCCTGTCGGAGCCGGGCGGCCCCACCCCCGCCGAGGCCGCCGGCCTGTACGGCGAGCTGCGGGTGCGGGACTGGCTCGACCTCGACGGCGCGGTGACGACGACGGGCCAGGCGGCGCTCCGTCGCTGGCTCGCCGCCGCGGAGCGCGCGGCCGACGACGCCGGCGACGACGCGTAGCCCCGGGCGCGCTCGCCAGGCGGACGCGGTCGGCGCCCCGGGCCGTGGCTCAGGCGACGGACGCGGTCCGCGCCCCGACGGCGCTCAGGCGGCGGATGCGGTCGCCGGCTGCGACGTCGCCTCGGTCGCGGCCGCGCCGGCCACCTCGGTCGTGCGCCCGGTGTCGAAGTCGAAGTCGTGGCCGGGGTCCGAGCACCAGAAGTCCTCGTGCCGCGACACCCAGTCCTGGGCGTCGCGCTGACCGGCCTCGATCAGCAGGTCGAAGTACAGGTCGTCGAAGAGCAGGAACGACAGGAGCTCGCCACGCGAGCGGGCCCGTCCGGCGCCCAACAGCCGCGACATCACCGGGAAGTCCGGGTTGAGGACCCCGCGCCATCCGGAGTAGCGGCGGTCGAGGACCTCCTCGGCGAGCTCCCCGAGCTCGCCCCGGCGACGCGGCGACACGAGGGCGTACTCGACGGTGCGGTACGCCGGTCGGCCCCGGTCGGAGCGGACGGTCCGCGACGCGCGCGCGGTCCGTCCGCGTGCGGCGATCATCGCGTTGACGGTGAAGAGCTGGTGCAGGTCGTCGTTGATCTGGTCGACGAGCAGCCCGTCGACGATGTTGCTCAGGACGTCCGCGATCCGCGGCACGCGCATCGGCCGACGGTCGGGCTCGTGCGCACGGCGACCGAGCGGCTCGAACCCGATGACGACGACCCGGTCGGCCCCGAGCGACAACGCGGGCGCGAGCGGCGTGTTGAGCCGGGTCGCGCCGTCGACGTAGTAGTCGGCGAACTCGGCGGGATGGTCCACCCGGACGGGGGCGAAGAGCATCGGGATCGCGGCCGACGCCCGCACGTGCTGCGGGTCCATCTCGTCGACCCGCACGTACTGCAGCGCGTCCGCCGGCTGCGACACCGGCATCGTCGCGCCGCCCTGGACGAACGCGACCGGGCCGCTGCGGGCGAGCGACGTCGCGACGACGCAGAGCGCGTCGAACGCGCCTTCGCGCGCGTTGAGCGACAGCTGCTCCCAGTCGATCATCCGCCGCAGCGTGTTGCGCAGCGGGCGCGGGTCCATGAGCGCGGCGAGCCGCACCCCGGGAAGCTCGAGCGCATCGCCGACGAACCGCATGAGCGTGCGCGGCAACCCCGGTCCGATGACGTTGCGGATGACGTCGGACTTGCGCAGCGACCGCCACTCCGCCAGGCCGTGCTCCACCTGCTCCGCCGCGGACTGGTGCGCCGCCGAGGCGAGGTAGGTGGCGTTGATCGCCCCGACCGACGTGCCGCAGAAGATCGTGGGCATCTCGCCGCGCCGCTCGAGCTCCGGCAGGAGGACGGAGAGCGCCCCGACCTCGTAGGCGCCGCGTGCCCCGCCGCCCGGCAGGACGATCGCGACGCGCCCGCCGGGACGGGACGTCGTGGTTCGTGGAGCACCCATCTGGAGGAGTATCGCGCGTGTCGGGCGGACCGCCAACCACCGATGGACGGACCGTCCGATAGGGCCCGCGCCCGCAGGCGCGAGGGGACGGCCGGTGGCGGCCTAGAAGTCGAAGTCCCGCGGCGGCTTCTGCTCGAACCAGAGCCGGTCGTGCTCCGGCGTCTCCTCGAGGAAGTCGGGCGTGTCCGCCAGGACGTCGTCCCCCGTCGACGGGGCCGGGGGCGCTGCGTCGACCCGACGCCGCGGCACCGGCGGGGCCACGGGCGGCGGCGGGGCCGACTGTTGCGGCGACGGCGGCGTGGGGACGGCGGGGGCGTGGGCGGGGGCCGGGGCGCCACCACCGGCCTGCGGGGGCGGGGGCGGCGTCAGGCCACCCGGCGGGGTGGACGGTGCGACCGGCGACGCCGGCGGCGGGGGCGGCGCGGCGCCGGACGGACGGCTCTCGAAGTCGAACTCGTCGCCGAGGTCGTCCTCCTGGAACCGCGCGGGGACCGACCGGGCCGGCGGCGTCGCGGCCGGGGCCGACGGGCCGCTCACCGGCGGCGGCGGAGGGGCCGTGCCCATCGCCGGGGGCGGCGGAGGGGCGGCGGCGGCCGGTGGATCGTTGGCCGGCGGGGCCGGGGGCGTCGCAGCGGGCGGCGGAGGCGGGGCCGCGGCCGCCTGGGCCTGGTGGGGCGCGGGCTGGACGGGCGCGGGGGGCGCCTGCGCGTGGGCCACGGGCGCCGCCGGCTGCTGCGGCGCCGGCTCGGCGACCGGGGGGGCGGCGTGCTGGACGGGGGGCGGCGCGGGCGCGTCGTAGAAGCCGGCCTGCGGCGCCTCGGGCGGCGCCTCGGGCGGCGCGGCGGCCGGGGGCGGCGCAGGGTCGTCGGTGACCGGGCCGTCGGCGTCCCAGTCCTCGTCGGCCTGCAGCTCCGCCACCGTGACCGGTCCGAGCGCCTCGCGCTCGAGGCGCGCGACGTCCACCGGATCCGCCCCGTGGCGGCGCTTCAGGTCGAGGTGCTCGCGAATCGCGTCGTCCAGAACGCCCATCCCCCCCAACCTTACCCCGGCTCGCCGACGTCGGTGTCGCTGATCGTTCTGTTGCGCCCCGCGCGCTTCGCCGCGTACAGCGCCTCGTCGGCGCGACGGACGAGGTCGGAGGCGTCCGCGGAGGGGCCCCGGACGGTCGCCAGGCCGATCGACGTCGTGACCGCCAGGTCGCCGTGACCCTCCACCGGCACGCGGATCTCGGCCACCCCGGACCGCAGCCGCTCGGCGAGCGCGTGCGCCCCCGCCGGGTCGCCGTGCGGCACGAGCACCGCGAACTCCTCGCCCCCGAACCGGGCGGCGGTGTCTCCGTCGCGCAGGCGGGAGCGCAGCGCCCACCCGACCTCGCGCAGCACCGCGTCGCCGGTCTGGTGGCCGTGCTGGTCGTTGACGCGCTTGAAGTGGTCGAGGTCCAGCAGCAGCAGCGACACCGCGCCGCCGGACGCGCGGGCGTCGGCGATCGCCGCGTCGAGCAGGCCGTCGAGCCGCCGACGGTTCGCCAGGCCGGTGAGGGCGTCGGTGTGGGCCTCGCGGGCGGCCTCCTCGTGCCGCTCCACGTTCTCCAGCGACACCGCCGCGCGGCCCGACAGGTACCCGACGAGCTCGGCGTCGGGCGCGGCGAACGGCTCGTCGGTCCGGGCGACCGTGACGATGCCGTGCAGGCCGCCCTCGCCGTCCATCCGCACCGCGAGCGCGTGGAGGTCCCCGTCGGACGCCAGGCCGTGGCCGCCCTGCGCGGTCGCCGCCTCGGCCCGGTCGCACACCGCGGTGAACGCCGTGATGTCGCCGAACGTCGCACGGTCCTCCCGGTCCCCGGCCCGGGTCACGGCCCGCGCGGCGTCGGCCCGCACCCCGTCGGCGGCCGCCCGGGCGACGATCTCGAGCAGCCCCTCGCGATCGAGGTTCGCGGCGAAGCTCTCCCCGATCCGACGGAACGCGGCGCGCAGCCGAGTGCGCTCGTCCTGCAGCTCGTCCATCCGCCCGCGCAGCTGGCGACTCATCGCGTTGAACGCCGCCCCGAGCTGCGACAGCTCGTCGTCGCCACCGCTGGGGATCTCCTGGCTGAAGTCCCCGCGCCCCAGGCGTTGCGCCCCGGCGAGGAGCTCGCCGACCTGACGTTGCAGCGACCGCGAGATGACGAGGCCCCCGGCGGCCGCGAGGCCGAGGAAGAGGAGGAGCGTGCCGACGAGGGCCAGGCGCTCGCCACCGGACGCCTCGGCCTGCTCGGCGCGCGCCAGCAGCACGATGTCCTGGGTCGCGTCCCCGAACCCGCGCTCGCGGAGCGTCGCGGCGATCCAGTCGCCGTCGTCGGTGGTGGCGATCCGGCTCGGCGCGGGAAGCGTCCGCGGCCCTCCCGGGGGGCCCGCGAGCCGCTCGCCGTCCGCGTCGCGGATCTCGACGGTGCGCCCGGTCATGCTCGTGAGCCGCTCGGCGAGCCCGCGCGGCCCCGTGACCGACACCTCGAGCGTCCCGAGCGCCTCCCGCTCCCGGGTGACGAGCTCGTTGCGCACCGGGAGCACCGCCGTCGGACTGCCGATGTCGAACGACCGTCCGGACGCGAGCGTGATCCGGATCCGTCGGGCGGCGGTGCCGGGCGCGAGCAGCTCGTCGGCGCGCCGACGGGCGGCGGTGAGGTCGCCGGGCCGCAGCGCGTCGGCGAGCCGCCGGTCACGGGCGATCGCCGCGGCCACCTCGGCCGCCCGGTCGCGCTGCTCCCCCAGCACGACCGACACCGCGCGGGCCTGCGCCCCCATCGCCGCCTCGAGCTTGCCGCGCTCCGCCCCGTCGATCGTGCGCAGCAGGACCACCCCGACCGCCACGAGCGGCAGGACGACGAGCAACAGGAAGAAGAGGTTGAGCCGGGTCCGGAAGCTCACGTGCGCAGGAGCCTAGTCGGCGGTCCCGCGACGCCCGACCCACGCACCGGATCGCCCGCGACCACGGGCCGCGCCCGACGTCCCGCCAACCGATCCGCCGGCCCGTTATCCTGTAGGGACCTTGGGGCTATAGCTCAGTTGGGAGAGTGCCTGGATCGCACCCAGGAGGTCGCCGGTTCGAGCCCGGCTAGCTCCATCCGAGGTGGAACCGCCCTTGCACAGGGCGGTTCCGTCGTTTCGGGGGTCACTGGTCATCTGTACCTGTCCTCTGGTCGTTGCGAACGAGACGCGAACCGGAGATTCCGCGGGCCTCGCGGATCGCGTCGTCGGGGTCCACGCGCGGAGCGTCCTCGAACTCCGCGATCACGTGGCCGTAGGTGGAGAGCGTCAGCCGCGGGTCGTGCCCGAGCTGCGCAGCGACGTAGTGCACGGTGCGCCCTTCGGCCAGCAGCAGGCTCGCGAAGCTGTGGCGCAAGTCGTACGGTCGGGCGACCTTGAGCGGATCGAGGCCCGCCATGCGTGCGGCGGCGCGTCCGCGGCCCGTCTGCGGCCCGGGCCCGAAGCGTCGACCGCCGTCGGTCTCGACGACGAGCGGCGCGTTCGGCTCGACGCCGGCATCCCGGGCGGCCTGCGCTCCGGCGGCCCGCCATGCGGGACGCCACCGCCGGTCGCGCCAGTTGCCCATCGTCGTCTTCGTCGCCCAGGTGCGGCCGTTGACGGGGAACACGAGGCGCTGCGGCCGAGGGTTACCTGACGCGAGTCGCCACCGGGCGAGGTCGGACGCGAGCGGCGCGAGGATCCGCACCGACCTCGTCGCGGTCGTCTTCGTCGTCTTGACGCCACCGGACCCGTCGACCGCGCGCTGCACGTGGATCGTGCGCTCCTGCACGTCGTCCCACCGCAGCGCGTACAGCTCTCCGGGCCGGAGCCCGGCGTAGGCGAGCACCGACACGATCGTCGCGTCGCGCAGCTCGAGGCGGCGACGGATCGCCTCCACGGTCGCGGGCGCGAGGGGCCGGACCGCGTCGCTCGGCGGCTTCTTGAGTCGTCGGACGAGACGGACGGGGTTCGCTTCGATCTCGCCGTCCTCGGCGGCGCGCTGCAGGATCATGCCGACGAGGTCGAGGGCGTGGTTGAGCGCGGTCGCTCCCGCTCCCGCGGCGACCCGGTCGGCCTGCCACCCGCGGAGGCGCTTCAGCGTGAGCGCCTTGAGCGGCACGCTGCCCAGGTCGGGCAGGATGTGCGTCGCCAGCAGGCCCGCGTAGTCGAGCTGGGTTGCTGGTGCGAGCCTCGCGATGTGGGTTGGCTCGACGACCTGGTCGACGTACGCGGCGAGGGTGATGCGTCCGCCGTCGAGGCGGCCGAGGTGGCCGCGCTGGCGGAGCCGGCGAACCTCGGTGTCCCACTCGTCGGCGTCGCCCTTGCGGTCGAACGTGCGCTGCCGGTTGCGGCCGGTCTCGTCGCGCCAGCGGACGCGGTAGCGGCCGTCGGGTCCCTTGTGGACGCTCACGCTGCGCGTCCGTTTCGGCGGGCGCGTTGGCGCATCCGTGCGACGACGTCGGTGGCGGCCTGCTCGCTGGGGGACGCCGGACGCCGCGTGCGGCGGGTCTCGCCGTGTCCGAGGTCGCGTGGCCGCACGGGCTCGACGGTCGCGTCGACGGGCATCATCCAGGTGCGGCCGATCTTGCGGGCCGTGGGGATCCGGCCGGCGCGGCACCACCGCTCGACGGTCTTGGGGTGGCAGTCCCAGCGGGCGGCCATCTGCTCGGCGGTGCGGAGGATGTCGGGGTGCGCGGCGTCGAGCTCGGCGCGGAGCTCGTCGACGAGCTCGGGGTGCTGACGGATCTCAACGAGCAGCTCGTGCAGGACGCTCATCGCCGGTCCTCCTGGTGGTCGATGAACACGTGGCGGGGCCACCGTCCGGTGAGCGTGACGAGCCGGGGGCGGCCGTCGCGGCGTCGGCGGTAGGTGACCTCGGTCTGCCATCCGGCGCGACGGCCGTCGTTGAGCACCTCGACGTGCTCGACGGCGACGGCCTGCCAGCGGCGGGGGTTGAGCGGACGCGACCTCATCGCCGGTCCTCCAGTGCGGCACGGGCGATCTCGCGGTACCGCTCGGGCGGAATGGTGCCCGCGTTGCGGACATGCTCCAGCGCCTCCCGCATCCGGTCCCGCTCGGCCTCCGCGGCGGCCAGGAGGTCGTGGCGGACGTATTCGATCTCGCCGGACCCGACGATGCTCTCGTGGTTCGACCAGCCGATTACCTCCTCGCCGTCGACATCTGTCCACACCCGCTCCGGTGCTCCGTCACTCATCGGTCGTCCTCCAGCGCGGCGAGGTTGCGCCTGCACTCGGCGACCGTGTCCGCCATGTCGCTGAGCGAGAGGTGCAGAGGGTTGTATCGGCGGTCCTTGTCGGGCGCCGTGGCAACCGCGGCACGGATCACGTCCTCGGCCACGATCGAGTCGTCCCCGGTGCCGTTGCGGGCCGCGATCGCGTGCCGGTCCAGGGCGTCAAGGATCTGTGTGGCGGCGTGACGGAAACCACGCTCGTACTCGGGGTGCACGTCACTCATCGGTGGCCTCCTCGTCGAACCGCCACAGGTAGGCGTCGAGCGTCGACTCAACGATCCCCACCGCGCCGACGTCGTCGGGCGTCGCGAGGCGGTTGCGGAGCGCGACGACGACCTGGCGTGCGACGTCGCGCGTCCAGTGGGCGCGGACCATGTAGGCGCTCATGCCCGGCCCCTCGTCGAGGGCGACGAGGACCTGTTCGGCGATGGCCCGGTCGGGCACGATCTCCTGGCCGTACGCCTCGACGACGGGGAGCTGGTCGTGGATGAGGTCGATTACCTCGCTGCGGAGCCAGCGCCGTTCGGCGTTCTCACCGCTCATCGGTGCCCTCCGGGGTCGGGGTGGACAGGGCGACACGGAGCGCGGCGCGGAGCGCGTCGTACTCGGCACGGCAGGCGTCGATCGCGTAGGCGCGGGACGCCTGCGACCGTGCGTGCCACGAGACGCCCGAGTCGCCACGGATCTTCCAGTGCCGGGCAATCGCCATCGTCTCGATCAGGTAGTCGCGCTCCGGCCCGCCCTCGGGCAGCGCCTCCCCCAGGCGCTCCCGGTACAGGGCGTCCACGGCACGGGCGGCGCGGTAGGCGGTGCGCCCGAGGATTCCGGTCCTCCCGATGATCTCCGCCGCCACCTCGTCCAGCGTCGGCCAACGCGCGGTCATCGGTCGGCGCTCCCGTGCTCCGCGGCGAGGCGCGCGGCCTCGTCGGCGAGGGCCAGTCGCTCCCATGCGTCCTCGCGGAGCTGGTCGGGGGTGAGGTCCACGATGGAGTCGGTGCCGTACGACGCGATCCGGCCGCTCTCGTGGAGCACGATGTTGCCGTCGAACGACTCGTACTCGACGCCTCTGATCCCGACGGCGTCGATCCGCTCGACGGCGGCGATGTAGCCGCCCGACGCCTCCGCCCCGAGCGCCAGCGCCCGACGGATGTGCTCGTCAGTCACCTGCATGGTCCTGCCCCTCCCCCTGCTCGTCCCACACCAACGCGGCGACACCATCCGGGGTGATCGCCAGCGCCGGACGCCCCTGGTCGTCCTCGATGCGCTCCGCGAGGCACAAGTCGACCAGCTCCCGGGCCGTCGGCGACAACTGGACGGGGCGACGCGTCGCCCGGTGCGCGAGCACCAACGGCCCGCGGTCGTTGAGCGCGTCCAGCGCGGCCCGCTGATCGACCGTGAGCGACTTGACGATCATCGTCCGCCCCCGGCCTCGACGGCGCGCCGGATCGCGTCCAGCTCGGCGCGGGCACGGTCGCCGTTGTCCGGCACCCACTCGTCCCGGCCACCCTGCTCCCACGGGGCATCCGCCTCACCGGCCACCCCGTCAGCCCAGTTGTCGGGATCCGCGTACCACCCGAGCGCGGCGACGAGGTACGCGTTCACGAGCTCCAGGCGCTCCAGCCGGGCCCTCACATCCGCAGCGGCGCTCACGCGACCACCCCCGACGCCGCGAACCTCCGTGCCGACTCCCGCGACGCCTCACGCCGCAACATCGACAACAACCGCCGCTCCTCCACGGTCAGCGACGACGGGTCGTCGAGCGCGAACAGCTCGCGCTCCAACGCCTGCGACGCCGTCAACGGCCCCAGCTGCCGGGGCACCGACCGGCGGACGATGCGCACGTCCCCGTGCTGCACCGTCCGGTCGACCTGGGCGTCATCGTCCACATCCGTCCCGGTCGCACGCACCCACACCGCGACGGCCGGGTCCAGCTCGTCGAGCAGGCTCATCGCGACGGCTCCCCCGCACCGACGTTCGCGGCCGCGACGGGCGGCACGTCCATCGCCTGCTGCTCACCATCCGGCGCGGGCCCGGCGGCGGGCGGCTCCTCGACGGCGGTGCTGTCCACGTCCGCCGGCGGCGCGTCAGCGGCCGCGTCGCGCGCGGCGACCTCATCGAGCAACCGGCGGACCTCCGCGACCTGCTCCCGCGTCGCGTGCCGCAGTCGCTCCCGGATCGTGTCGCCCTCCGGGAGGTCCGCCTTGTCGAGGAGCGACCCGTACAACCGGTCGTCCTCGAACCCGAGTGCCTTGCGTGCGTCGGAGATGTACTTGTACTCGTCGCGGGTCGCACGCTCCACCCGCGGCGCGTCCGGGACCGTCTCGCTCGACACGTCCGGCGGCGAGAACTCGCGACCCGGATCGATCTCGCCGTCCGAGTACACCCGCATGCCGTACGTGACCTCCGGGGCGTACCACGCCACACCGTTCGAGATCGCCCGCGCAAACATCATGTTTGCCGGGTACGTCTTCCACGGGCCACGATTCGCGAGGCCGGCGCGCTGCGCGTCCTCGCGGGTGAACGACGACGCGCCGATCTCCTCGACCGTGCCGTCCGGCCACCGTCGCGTGAACACGAGCGAGCAACCGTCCGGGCCGATCGCGACGACCCGGTAGTCGTACCGCTCGCCGTCCGGGCCACGGAACTGGCGGAGCATCGCGGCCTGCAGGTTCGCCGACAGCTCCGGCTTGCCCTCCACGATGTGGATCGCGGTCATCGACGACGCCGGGTCCAGGCCGAGGCCGCGCCCGAGCGCGATCTTCGCGAACGCCTGCGCGGCCTGGCGCACGTCCTTGAACATCCCGCTCGCCGCGAGCTGGCTGGCGACGCGCTCCATCGTCTCGAGCTCCTGCGGCGACGGGGTCGGCGACGGCACGTGCCGCACGACATCGGTGGTGGTGCTCATCGGGTCCTCCGGTGCTGGTCGGCCTGCGCGCAGGTCGCAAAGTGGGACAGGTGCAACGGGCCGGCGTTGACGGTCAGGCCGTACGCGGACAGCACCTCGGCGGTGCCGTCCGGGTGCAGCCGGACGTTGCCGTCGGGCGTGGGGTCCGGGTCGAGCGGGATCCTCCGACCGGACTGGGTGATCCCCCAGCGGATGGGGGCACCGCACGAACGGCAGCGGCTCACGACGCCACCTCCGTCACGGTCACGCGACGGGACGCGTTCTCGACCTCGCGGTCGTAGTCGCCCGTCACGTTGCGCACCCGCTCGTCGGCGTGCTTGTGCAACGCGTTGATGCCGACGCGCCTCGCCTTGTACGTCGGCACGACCTCCACCGCCGCGTCGACGGCGGCCTCGGACAGCACCCCGTCCGCGGCGAGCGCCAGGAGCGCGGTGCGCAGCCCGAGCGCGTCCGTCTCGCGGACGGTCGGCGCGGTCACCGACAGCTTGTAGCCGGCGACGCGGGCGGAGCGCTTCGCCTCGTGGTCGAGCCGCGCGGTGAGCTCGGCGTCGATCGCACGCCGCCACGTCGCGATCGCGTCCTGCGCCGCACGGATCTCGTTGCGCTCCAGGGCCAACGCGTCGGTCGCCATCGCGGCGATGTCGACGAGCTCACCGGTCAGCGGGTTCACGACCTCGACGGGTCGCGTCGTGATGTCGGTGCTCATGCTGCCCGCCCCTCGGTCGCGGTGCGCAGCTCGGCCTCGGGGTCCGGCAGGACGGCCAACAGGTCGTTCTGCAGATCCGGGTCCTCCTGGAGCGCGGCGAGCGCCCGGGAGCCCGACCGGTCGTCCGCGGCCTCCCGCTCGATGCGCACCCGCGTCTCGCGGTCCTCGTCGGCGACGACCAACGCGGCCAGCGACGACGCGAGCGCGCGGGCCGCGTCGCGCGGCAGCACCATCGTGGTGCCGCACCTCGCGCTCGGCGTGCCCACGTACAGGTGCATCTCGCCGACCTGCGACGTCGGGTAGGCCCGGGCCTCGAGCTGCTCGCCGTTCGCGGCGACCCAGTCGACGATGACGCTGCCGTCGGCGCGCGTCCGGATGTCGATGCTCACGCGATCGCCTCGCTCGGGTGGCCGGAGCCGCGCGCGAACAGCTCGCACGACAGGCGGTCCTGGATCCGGTCGATGCGGTCACGGACCGGGCCGGTGAAGTACGTCGCCGCGTGGCGGTCGAGCGCGATGTACAGGGTCTGCGCCTCGGCGACGGTCAGGTCGAGTCGGATCGACCGGTCGTCGGGGTGGCCGGACGGGGCCGGCGGTGCCATGATGGTCATGCGTTGTTCCTCTGGTTAGGGGGAGCGCTCAGGCGGCCGCCCGTTGCACCGGGCGGCCGTCGCTCTTCGTGGACAGGTGGTGCATCCGCTTCGCGTGCGTGACGCGGGCGGCCTGGCGGGCGATCGCGGAGTGCGCGATCGGCTCGCCGCGCATGTGGCGGTAGCTCAGGTCGCGGAGCGCCTCGCGTTCGCGGGCGACCCGGACGGACGGGGCGGTCATGCCGCGAGCGGCAGGTCGGTGTGGGCGGGGTGCTGGCGCGCGTCGGCGGCGATGAGGCGGCGGACGTGCGCGGTCTTCGGGATGCGCTCCTCGGCGGCGCGTCGCTCGAGCTCGGCGTAGTCGTCGGGATCGAGCGGCACCGTGAAGCGCGTCAAGGGCTTGTCGTTCTCCATGAAACGCAAGCTATCCGCTTGCGTTTCGCATGTCAAGCGTATCGCATGAGATTCGCAAGATTCCGTGCGGTCCCCACCATCACCGAGAAACGCGCCAGACTGCCGGATCGTGGCCGGTGGTTTCGGGGAGCGGTTGAGGGACGCCCTAGAGGCGAGCGGGCTCACGCACGTCCAGGTCGCCGACCTCATCGGCTCGCGACCCGAGCTGATCAGCCGCTGGCTGAAGCTCGAGGAGGCGCCGCGAAGCAAGTACGTGGCGCTGCTCGCCGACGCGCTCGACATCCGGCACCCGTGGTTGCTGTCCGGGCATGGCCAGATGGCCGCGCGGCGCTCCGACGGAGACCCCACGCGTGAGGAGTTCGACGCGCTCGCTGGACGCCTCGACGTCGTCGAGCGATGGATCCGCGAGACCGACCGCCAGCGCGACGATGCCGTCGACCGACTGCGCGAGATCGCCGACGAGGTCAACCGCGAGACGTGACGATGGGATGGCTCGACCGAACGGCCAAGCAGCTCGAGCGTGCCGCGAAGCGGAAGGCGAAAGCGGCGGTCTCCCCGTCGAAGCCGCCGGCACGCAAGCGCCCGTCGCCTGATCCCGAGAGCATCACCCGCGCCGACTGGTCCGGGCCCGACATCAAGGCCGTGTACTGGTCCAGCATCGGATGCTGCCCCGCCTGTGACGCGCTCGACGACGGCTACTGGTACCTCCCCCATGACCCGACGTTCCCCGACGTCGCCCCGCCAGCCGACTGCACCAACCCGACAGGCTGCACCTGCAGCCCAATCGGCATCTACAAGACCGAGCAGCCGCTCGGGGAACCCGAACCGTGGTCCGAGTGGTCCGCGGCGCGCCTCGCCGAACAGCCCGCGCAGGAGAACGACGATGAACCTCGGTAGCCGCTCAGCCCTCTCCGCCGCGGCCGTCGCGGTCGCGCTGGCCATCGCCGGCTGCGGCGACGACGAGCCGAACCCGGAGCCTGCTGCGGCCACCGCCCCCGCCGTGACGACGGGCGCGCCGCCCGGCGGCGACGCGGCCGCGCTCGTTCCCGCGGACATCAGCAAGATCCGCGAGGCGCTCTACGCGTTCAAGGAAGCCGGCCTGAAGATCGACGACCCACGCACCCGGCAGGAGGTCTGCGCCGACATGGGATGCACCGGGCGGATCGTCACCGACCAGGTCAGCGTCACCTCGTACCCGACGGCGAGCGACGCGAAGGGCAAGGGCGCGCGGACCGTCGGCCGGTACACGCTCACGTTCTCGCGCACGCACGGCGTGACGGAGTCCGTCGAGCGTCAGTACCTGCGCGTCGCCCGCACCACGCTCAAGTAGAACCCGGAGGCCACGATGATCCGCCGTTTCGCGCTCCCCACCTCCTTCCTCGCCGCGCTGGCCACCGTCGCGCTGCTCGCGGCGCCGGCGACCGGAACCGCAGCGCGCTCCGCCACGAAGGCCGAGCGTGCCGCGATCGCGAAGGCCTCGAAGGTCCCCGCGTCGTGCATCCGGGTCCGGGTCTCCACCCGCAACTCGCGATGGGCCGCATGGTCGCTCCGATTCCCGGTCCGCAAGTCGTGCATCCGGGCCGCCGACCGACAGCCGACGTGGGAGATCGCCGTCTACCTCAAGCGCACCGGCAAGCGATGGAAGCGGGCCGGCTCGGCGTCGCAGTGCGCCCGCCCCGCCCGCCTCCCCCGCCGCATCTGGAGCGAGATGGCCCCCGCCTGCCGCAACTTCGACGACGAAGGCCTGCCGCTCTAGAGCAGCCCACCGAGCTCGTCGTCGTCCGGCTCAGCCGCCCTGAAGAACCACCGGACCGGCTGGTGGTGGCGGCTCTTGCCGACCAGGCCGGATTTCTCCCACACATTCAAGATTCGCCGGGCCTCCCTCACGAGCGTGCCGCTGGGGTGGGGCGACGCGGCCATAGCGGCCGCCAGCCCCATCGCCGTGAACCAGTGATGCGGGTCGCCCGAGTGCGCCTCGCGGAACGCCTCGGCACGCTGGGAGTAGATGGTTGCCATACGTTCAACGATGCCGATCCAGATCGGACACTCGGCCGCGCGGCCTGCCGCAAGGCGCACGAATCGCCCTGCACCATTGGGATTCCGGCCTGTCGAAGAATCGTCCGGCAGTTGCGCCCAAACGCCATCCGGCCCTCAGCGCCCCGGCGGCGATGGCGTTCGGGTCATCCGTTCGACGACCTCGAGCACGTCGTCGACGCGCCGCGCCGGCACCCCTGCGAGCGCCAGGCGCTGACGGCGTCGCTCGCGGCGACCGGCGACGAGCATGGCGTTCAGGACGGCACGCTCGGCCTCCCGCGACACGATCGCGATCTCCACTCCCACCCGGCTGTCAGGGCCGCCGGTACCCGTGTTGGTCGGTGACAACGTCTGTCTCCCGTCCTGCCGTGGCCTCCGTCGCCACCCCGCCGGGATGACCTCGCCGCCGGGCCACGAGCCGCCACCGGAACCGGTCCGGGGGCGGCGCGACGAGGACCCCAATCTCCCACGTCGCGCGGCGGAACGAACACGAACACACGTTCGCCCTGGATAACGCGGTCAACCTGCCGGGTCGTGGTCCTTCTGGCCCATCGTCAGGAAGCCGAGGACAAGGCAACAGGCGATCGCGAGGTCGGCGTTTCCTTCATCCGAGAGGTGCACCATGAACGCGGCGGCGAAGTGCGGGTTGACCTGGGCGGCCTTGGCTCTGGCGACCTGCAGGATCGGCATCGCGATGCCGTACGCGATCGCGTAGAGCCGAGCCAGGCGCTCCGCGGAGACCCCCAGCTCGTGAGCGGCGTCCACCACCGCGGGGGCTTCCGACAGGTCGTGGACTTCGACCGTGGCCACAGCGCCACCCGCGGCCCGCAACGGGCCAAGCATCGACACGGACTGGGCGGCCTTCACCAGACGAGCACGGTCCCGCTCCGCCTGCTCGACCATCGTCCGGAGCGCCGCCAGCCAGGGCCGCCGGGACTCATCCAGCACTCGGGCGAGCTGCTCACGATTCGCGCGCATCGCCGCCTCGAACGTACCCGACTTCGATTGAAGCGCCGCCTCGAATGCGGCACGCTGATCGGCCGACAACGCCCCACCTACTCGCGAGCCCTCGAACGCGCGCTTGAGCTCCTCGAGCGGATCGGCGCGCGTGATGCGCAGAGAGCGACGGAGCTCCTCGCCGGCCCGTTCGAGTTGCGCACGCTGGATGCGACGGTAGTGGGCGGCAGCATCATCGGCCATGAGCAGATCATGGCCGTGGTGCAGGACGCGTCCGGGACATCACCTGCCCGAAACGACGCCGCCCCCGGCGGTGGCCGGGGGCGTCAGAGGTAGCGGGTGACGGTCGCTTTCGTTACGCCTTAGCCGTCACGATATCGACAGTGCAACGCGCAGCTGGGCAGCGAAAATCGCTATCGGTCGTGACAGCGTGATCGGCAGACAGCTCCGCCGTAGCGAGAATCAGGGCGTCTGGGAGTTTGAGATTGAAGCTCGCCCTGAGCTCCGCAGCTCGCTTAGCTACGTCGGTTGTGATGGGGACGATGGAGCTGACAAACTGGGCGAAGAACGCGTCTTGGACCTCCTCATCGCGGTGCCCCATCAACACGCCCACCCTTAGCTCAGCGAAGCTAATCGACGAAACAACGACCCGCCGATACCGATGAATCGCGGCGCGAACGACTGGCCCGACCGCACTGTGCATCGCGTCCTGGGGGTTCGTGAACGCGGCGATCACGCACGAATCCAGAAGAACTATCCCCATTCGCCTCTTAGCTCTTGAATGCTCGCTGCAGTTATCGGACTCGGAGCTGCTCCCTCGAAGAGATCCAGCAAGCTGTCGAGTTCCGTGGCGCTGAGCCGCTCCAAGCTAGAGGCTCCGCGATGTTGCTGCAGTGCTTGACGCCAGTCCACGTTGCGAAAAGACTGTGCGCTCGTGGACGGAGACGACCAAGTGGCCGCGAGCGGCGCGAAGAACACCGCTGCAGAGACGGCCGTCGTCCGAGCGATCCCTGTGTGAGCAGGTCGCCAAGACTCAGTCGTCCGACCGGCAAGAACACTACTCATACCTACAGGCCTCCTCAGCGACTCGCTTATAGTCGATGGTGCCCTGGCCAGCAAACTGGGGTGCGACGTCACTTGCGATGAACTCGAGTAGGCGGAAGGTCGACTCCAGCGTTTCGCCGTCTGCTACGACGAGGTCACGGGCCAGATACGAAGCGTACCGCGAGTTAACGTCGACGGAGACCTCAATGCCTCGTTCCGCGACGTTAGCCTGCCATGGATAGAGAGTCACGGGGACCCCTGGAATTAGAGGACGGTCCATATTTCGTATCTCGTACACCTCTGCGCCCAGAGTCACAAAGTGGCGCGGCGGGACCTTCAAAGCAACCCGGGTGCCCCCTTCTTGAACCATGTGCGCAGGCACTCCATACCGAACGTGGTGGTCCGCAAGTAGGGCAGTCGCGCTCGATTCATCGTCCAGCCGCGTCTCGAAAGATATGTTCTTAACAATGCCGATCGAAACGGGCGTCCCGTAGGTCGAACTCGCTCCGGCAAAGAGAGCTTGCGCCTTCTCCCGAAGATAGGCTAGGGCTTTCACTTGTCCAGCCCGAAAATCGCCGAAGAACTGTACGTTGAGCTCGACCGCTGTTGCGGAGACGGACACTTGACTCGCCGTGCTCGCGAGAGCCAAGTGAACCAAGTTCGGAGGGGCGTCGGTCGGCAGAAGTTGCCGCTGAAGCTGGTGCGGGAACGTCCCCCGCACTGCCTCGATGAACCTCTCGTCCTTACCCGAGTCTCGTGCTCCGCCCGGATACTCAAGCACGATCCGGGCTGCGCGGGGCTTACCGAGATCGATCATCGCTGCGCATCCTACGCGGCGCGTGGGCGTAGGGCCAATCACGCTCGCGGTCCGTGAGTCGGTGAGACAACCGACCCGCTGCACTCGTCCTCGGGGTCCGGGCCGGTGTCGCCGTGCGGCGGGTCGTTGTCGTCGAGCACGAGCTGCGCGTCGAAGCGGGGCGTGAACGCGGACACGACCGCGGCGGGAATGCCGACGATGAGCGCCGCGACGGCGACGGCGACCTCGACGAAGCCGAACGCGGCGCCGTGCACCAGCTCGTCGCCGCCTGACGCCCTGGTCCCGGGGGATCGGGGCGGATAGGCTTCCGCGATGAAGCTCAGCGAACTCCGCTCACGCGTCCGCAGCGCTGCGCCGCCAGACGCGGTCGTGACCGACACGGACGACGGGATCTCGGTTCGTCGAGGCGGAAACACGATCCAGTTCGCGCCGGACCCCACGAACGAACCGGACGGATTCGGCTTCTCGGTCCTAGCGCCCGGTCGGTCGGGAAACAACTACGACGCAGGCAGCGTCGAGGACGCCATGCGCTACCTCTGAGTCACGGGCGCTGCATCGAGCCGGAGCGCAGGACCAGGCGCAGGTAGGCGCGGCGCTTGGCGCGGTTGCCGTTGGGGCCTTGACCGACCGCGATCGTGGCGAGGCGGGCGGCGAGCCATGCCGATGCAGCGATCGCGCGGGCGTGATGCCACGGGACCCGGGCCCACCGGCCGCCGTTGCGGTACTTCACGCGTCGCCGGCGGAGCAGCTCGTTGACGTGCTTGCGCTCGCCGTCGGTGAGGAGCCGGTACCGCGGGTCGGCCTCCCCCGCCGTCGTCGCCGGCGTGGGCGTGAGGAACAGCTCGCGCTCCGCGCGGCGGCGGCGCGTCAGGCCCGCAAGCGCACGCCCGCCGGCCTTGTCGTAGAGGAGGAACGCGTCCGCGATCCGCCGGCGGCTGCCGGACGAGAGCGCGCGACCCATCGTCTCGAACCCGCGGACGCCCTCGACCGCCCCGGGCCCGAGGTTGTACGCGAACGACACGAGCGCGTCGTACTCGTGCTGGTTGAGGCCGAGGCGCTTGGCGACCGACCGGACCGGCGGCTCGTACCGCTCGTCGAGCTGGCGGCGCAGCAGCGCGAGCGCCGCGGACTTCTTCAGGCGTGGCGTCGACGACGTGACGGCCCGACCGTTGATCCGGGTCGTGCCGAAGCCGATCGTCCAGATGCCGACGGGGTCACGGTACGGCGCGCCGTTGGCCGGGAACCCCTCGAACTCGACGATGAGGTCGAGGCCGCGCTGGGAGATCCTCATGCCGTCAGGTCTCGCGGGTCGTGGTCGTCGGGCTCGAGGTCGGCGTCGGCGAGCGCGTCGACCCACGGCTTCGCGGCCTGGGCGGCATGCTGCGCGCCGAGCGCGATCGCCTGGGCCTGCCGGCCGAGCATCGACGCGAGCGCCCCGACGCCGGAGACGACGGTGACGGTGTCGTTGGCGTCGATCGCGCCGGCGATGACGCCGAGCGCCCCGAGGAGGCCGAGGAGGGTGGAGAGGCCCCACGGGACGCGGGGCGGGGCGGGCTGCGCGTCGAGGAGGACGCTGTCGGTGGTGGCGTTGGTGCTCATGGGGGCTCCGGGTTCAGGTGAGGCGGCCGTGGTACACGTCGCGGAGGTAGCGCAGCCGAGCGCGCTGGCGGGCGTTCGGGTTGCGCAGCTCGCGGAGGTAGCGGATGCGCTCGGCGATCCAGCGCTTCGAGCGGGTCGCCGACCGGTTGTGCAGCGCGGCGACCTTGCGCCACCCGCCGTGACGGCGGGCGGTGCGGCGCCGGGCGAGGAGGTTGGCGGCGTGCTCCTTCTCCGCACGGGTGAGCGGCGGCAGGCCGAGCTTCGCGGCGAGCTTGCGCAGCGACGAGGCGGGCATCTCGAGGTGCCACGGCTCGCCGGGCACCGGGAACGACACGACGCCGCCCTGGCGCTTGAGCCAGTCCGCGAGGCGACGTGCGCCACCGTCGAGCGCGTTGACGTCGACGGCATGGTCGATCCGGCCCGTGCGGATGTGCGGCGCGTTGTGCGACGGCACCGCGGCGAGGTTGCCCCGGCCGGCGCGGTAGGCGCTGTAGAGCGCGGCCTGTTGGCCGAACGTGCGGTGCCCGGACGTGACGGTGAACCGCACCCCGGCCCTGTCGGCGGCACGCAGCACGATGTCCCACTCGCGGGACAGCCGCTTGCCGTGGTACACCCGGTAGGTGACGCTCATCGGGCGTCGCCCTTCCCGAATCCGCAGCTCGGACAGGCGGCCGGGTGCACGCCAAGCTGCTGCTCAAGCTCGTGGCGCCGGGCGGAGGCGATGCCGTGAGGCGAGTGGTGGTCGTACGCGCAGGATGGGGAACCCGGGGGCGGCTGCGTTGCCGCGACTTCCGCGCGTGCCCGGTGCAGCTGGGCCATCAGCCGCTCGTGCTCCGCGGCCGCCTCGGCTCCGTGCCACGGGTAGGGCAGGGCCCACCAGTCCGGTGCTCCGGGGTAGGGCCGGGCACGTTCGCGCCCATGCGTGTGGGCCCCCGCCGAGTGCGAGTACGAGTACGAGTACGGGACGGGACGCGTCGGGTCCGACGGCCCGCCGTGGGAATGCAGGGGCGGCATCAGGTGGTCTCCATGGATCGGACGAGGGACAGCGCCCCGGCGTAGGCGACGAGGACCCCCAAGGCGGTGCCAATCGCCCAGGCGGTCGCCTCGACCCCGGCCGGGTGACGGCGCGCCGAGGCGAGCGCCTGGCGGGCGAAAATCGGGACGCTCTCCCGCACGGGTCGCTGGGCGGAGAGGGCCCAGAGCAGGCGGGGGTGGTCTGCGAGGCGGAGGGACATCACGGTGTCACCGGGTCGGGTGCGGTCGGCTGTAGCGGGGTGGTGCCGGGCGGTCCGGCGGGGCCCTGCGGTCCGGCAGGTCCGGGCTCGCCCTGCGGGCCGGGAGGACCGGCGGGACCCGCGGGTCCCTGCGGCCCGGATGCTCCGACGGGGCCTCGAGGTCCGGTGGCCCCGGTCGGTCCGCGCTGGCCGGCCCATCCGTCCGTGCCGTCGCGGCCATCGGCTCCTGACTTGCCTCGGGGGCCAGTCGCGCCGCGCGGTCCTCGCGCACCAGGCTTGCCACGGTCGCCTTGGCGGCCCGTTGCGCCCGCCCGTCCGGCGGGGCCACGGTCGCCCTGGGAGCCCGGCAAGCCCTGCAACCCAGCGGGGCCGGCTTCGCCGCGGAGGTATCGCACGACCTGGGCGGTCTGGTCGTCGCCGCGGGAGCGGACGTCGTCGACTCGGGCGCGGTTGGCGGTGAGCGCCAGGACGAGCGCGGCGGCCGCGACGACGGCGATCACGACGACGGTGACGATGAGCTGCCACACCGACCGGCGCAGTCGCGCCAGCTCGCGCTCCCGGTGCGCGGTGCACTCCGCCGAAGCCTGCTCCGCGGCGGCAAGGTCCTCGAGAGCCTGGTGGGACGAGGTCATCGCGCGGCCCCCGGGGTCGTTAGCGCATGCCGGACCGGACAGTCCGGGACGGGACAACCCCACACGCGGTGCTCAAGCCGCTCGATCTCCTGCTCGGCGCTCTCGAGCTGCCCGAGGAGCGGCGCGACGACACTGACCGTCGCGCGCGGCATCGGGTCCGGGGCGGGCCTCGGGTCGCCGCGTTGCTGGCACAGCGTGCGTGCCGCGGTCGCGGCCCCGATGAGACCGGCGGGACCGATGACGACGGCGGCCAGCGTGGCGATCGCGGCGACGTCCATCGTCAGGCCTTGATGATCTTGTTGAGGCTGGCGGACGGCTGCACGTTCGCGTGGCCCTGCCCCGACCCGGTGTTCCCGGTCGAGAAATCGTGGGTGTGATTGCCCACCCCGACCACGGTGACCGCGGGCGTGACGCCGCTCGTGACCGATCCGCCCGTGTTCGACATGCCGGTCACCGCCATCTTCACCGCGTGCTTACGGCCGGGGTCCTCGAACCCGACCAGCCACAGGTCGGTGTCCGGCGAGGTCGCCCATCCGAGCAGGCCGGTGATCCCGGGCGTGCCCGCCCCGTGGTTGTGGGCCTGCACGGCGGTGGTGTGCGAATGCGTCGCCTGGGACGCGGAGTGGCCGTGCGCACCATCGCCGGCGGTGGTGCCGGAGTGGTTGTGCGGGGGCAGCTCCCCGGTCTGCAGCTGGTGGGCCTCAGCGCCGAACTGGGTGCCGAGCGGCCGGTTCGTCAGCCCTGGGCCCTGACCGGCGCCGACCGTCGCTCTCCCGCGCAGGTCGGGGACGTTGAACGTCGTCGACCCGTCGCCGGGTCCGTACGTCGTCCCGATCAGCGTGAACAGCGCGGAGTAGGTGGCGCGCGCCACGGCCTGCCCGTTGCACAGCAGCCAGCCTGCGGGTACCGACGTTCCGGCGAAGTCGTTGACGGTGCCGACGGGCACCGGCTGCCCGGCCTGGTACTCCAGCCACGCGCTGCCGATGTCCACGGACAGGGTGCCGGTGTCCGTGGCGATGTACAGGCGACGTGGCACCCCGGGGGACGGCCTGCTGGCTGCGGGGCCGCTGGTCGCGCCGACGAACGTGTTGTCAATGTGCTCGAGGGCGGGGTTGACGGCGTCCTCGATGTCGGCGTCGCCGCTGAGCGACGCGAGTGGGATGGCGTAGCGGGTGGTGGGCATGGGCGGCTCCTACGGTTGGCTGACGTCGTCCCAGTCGGTGTTGTCGGCGTCGACGTCCGTCCAGGTCGGATAGGTGTCGCGGACCTCGAGCCAGTCGCGGTCGTCGGAGACGCGGATGTGGCCGAGGATTCCGGCGGGGATCGCGGACGTGACGATGCGGGCCCCGGCGGTGTTGAGGTGCCAGGCGTCGGCGAGGGTGGCCGCGGGCACGACGGTGAGTCCGGTGATGTCGAGTTGCTCCCCGGTCGCGGGTGCGGGGCCGGACCACCGGGCGTACCCGATGAGCGGGTAGGCGTGGGTCATGCCCGGGGCGACATGGACGGTCCCGAACTCGAGCCATGTCCAGTCGGTGGGCGCGTCCCGCCACGGCGTGTCGGCGCGGAGGTTGTCGGGGAACGTGGTGCCGCCGTCGGTGGATTGCGCGAGCGCGAGAGAGATCCGTCTGCCGGTGGTGTTGGCGCGGACCCATGCGCCGAGGGTGGCCCGTCCGGTGGCGAGCTCAGCGGCGGTGATGCGGTTACCGGCCGGGACCCCGGCGGGGTCGAGCACGGCCGGGAACGGTCCGCTGCTGCCCGGGAGGTAGTGGGGGATCAGCGCCACGGTGCTCCTACAGCTCGTCGCCGGGGGTCGCGAGCGGTGCGGGTTCCGGCTCCGCTGCCGCGGCCTGCGCGAGCGCGTGCTCGATCAACAGCCTTGCCTCGCGGCGCTGGTCGGCGGGCGGGGTGTCGGCAGGCCACACGGTGGTGTGCAGCGTGTCCGGGCCGTCGGCGACCGTGTCCCCGGCGACCTGGGCGAGCACGTCGGGGGCGGTGTCAGGGATACGCACGACGAGGGTCGACGTGCCGTTGGCGGTGACGTGCGATTCGATGGTCAGCATGAGGGTCACGGGAGGAGGGAGTAGGAGACGGAGTACGTCCACGACGACGAGTCGGACGGGGCAACGGTGATGCCCCACAGGCGCGGCAGCGCCACGGCCGACACTCCCTTGATCCGAGCGTCAGGACCCGCGATCCCTGCCAGCGACGCGCCGGGACACACGATCCCCACGTGCGACCCGGTCCCAGAGAGCCCGGTGACACCGAGCAGGGTGATGAACCCGGAGAGGTTTGCGAACACCCGCAGCGCCAGCGTGCCCGTGCCCGCGACGGTGACGTTCAGCGCGACGAGCACCCCCCGCGACGAGACGTTCACCAGCGACGGGGACGACGTGTCCGCGGTGCGCGCATCGGACGCAAGCGCCACCTCCAGCCGGGGTGCGAGGGCACGCTGACGGGTCCAGAACGACCCGTCCCACACCATGTTCGCGACGGGGCCGAACGTCGGGCCGGACTCGCTGTCACCCGTGTTCGCCGCCGACTTCGCCGGGTCATACTGCCCCGAGTGCGCGTTGTAGCAATGCGGTGCCACGGCCGCGACGCCACTGGGCAGCCCGCCCCCGTCCACCCGGCCCATCCTCGCCCGAACCCACTGCCCCGTCTGCGCATTGAGGACCATCCCCCGCCCAGCCACAGACGGCACCGCCGAGTTCGCGTCCGCGTCCGACGGCACCGTTGCCGCCGGCAGCTCCGTGTCCACCGGCAACGGGGCCGACGACGACACCGGCGTCGGCACCCCACCCGACGAGAACTCCACAACCGAGTGCGGGGAATGCACCCCGGACGCATCAGTCGACCGCGTCACCACAGTCGCGTCGGCCGCATCCTTGATCCCAATGTTGTTCGCCATGCTCAGGCCACCTCGAATCGAATGAACGTCACAACCGGCCCAGGGCCACCCGACGCCGAACGGGACACCGCGCCACCAACACCCGACCAACCAGACGCATCCGACGCCCCGGACGGATTGCGGACCAGATTCGACGGGGCGTCACGCCACGACGTCCACTCCGGCAACACGTCACGGAACCGAACCGCCACCTCCAGGTGGTGCGGACTGTCGACCGACGGGTTCGCCGGGTCGTACCGCTCACGCACCCGAACCTCCCCGCCCGATGCGAGCAGCTCCGCGGTGACCGACCGCAGGTACCCGAGGGTGCCGCGCGACCAGTACGGGGCGTCACGGATCGCCTGACGGGCCTCCGCGACCTGCGCGACGGTCGCGTCCGGGCCCTGCACCGACCGGTCGACGCGCACCCCGACCAGCTGGCCGAGCCACGCAAGCATCCAGCGTGGCGCCCGGTCCGGATCGAGCGCCGCAACGACACCGGGCGTCCCGTCGTCACGGTCAGCGGCAAGGTCCTCGAGCTGCGAGAGCACGCCCCGGGCGAGGCCGTCCACATAGGCGGCCAGCACCCATCCGCCGTCCGCGTCACCGGCGGTGTACGGGCCGAGCTGCTCGTACACCCGCTGCCCAACCGGGGACATCGTCCACGGCGGCAGAGTCACGTCCTGGCCGGGCTGCCACCGGTCGACGGTGACGGCGGTCACGGCACCCTCTCGATGACGGTGACCGTGATGTCCTCCGGCCCGATCGACGGGAGCGGCACCAGCCCGGTCATCTCGACGTCGACGGCCGCCGCGTTGATGCGGGCGCTGTCGAGGTCGACGTACGCGACGCCGGGTGCGCGGGCGGCGACCGCGACGAGCTCCGCGATCCGCACGTGGCGGGTCTGACGCCAGTCGTCGCCGTCACCGTCCCACTGCGGCATGCCCCACGTCAGCGGGGAAAGCCACGACAGGATCTCCGCCTTCGTCGCGTCGCCTGCCGTCGCCATCGCCTCCGGCCACGCGGCGACGGTGATCGCGACGGTCAACGGGTTCGCGGTCGGGCCGACGACGTGCATGACGTGGTTCAGGACCCTCGCCCGCTCGACGAGCGCCTCCACGTCGGCCTGCACGCCACCACCGACCGCAACCCCGGACGGGTCGGTGATCGCGATCGTGATGTGCCCGGCGGTGTCGACCGACGGGGCGTCCGGGTCGATCAGGTTCAGGACCGTGCAGCGGCCGACCCCGGGCACGTCCTGCACCAGCGCCTGGATGTTCTCCGGGTAGATCTGGGCGTCCGCGAGCAACCCGAGCCGACGGTTGAGCCGGTCCAGGAACTCGTCGGGGTCCTCCTCGTCCACGCCGCGCGCGGTTGGCGCGTCGAGCGTGATCTGGTCGAGCCAGACGAGCGCGTCGTCGGGCTGCACGTCGCCGGTGATGCCGTTCCCGATCTCGCCGTCGATCGTGGCCTGCACCTGCACCCCGGACACCGACGTCGACGAGCCGGGGATGATCGCGTCCTCGATCAGCTCGAGCGGGATCACCGACCCGTCAGGGGCGACGCCCTGCAGCGTCGCGCCGGCCGACAGGACATGGCCGTCGTCGTCGATCGCGTGGACGGTGACGGTGCCGGTCGCGGGGAGCGCCGTCTCCTGGTGGATCCGGGCGAGGTTCCCGAACTCGGTGATGATCGCCGTCGGAACGGTCGTGAGGAGCTGCAGGCCGGTCGCGGCCTCCCCGGCGAACGCGGCGAGTAGCCGTTGCTCGAGCGCGTACGGCAGCGGCGACCATCCGGGGACCTGCTCGGCGATCGCGTCGTTCGCGGCGTTCGCGAGCTCGACGGGGTCGACGGTGACGGTCGGGTGGATGTAGTCCCGCTCGTCGATCATGCGGCGGTGACGTCGAGGGAGACGTGATCGTCGTCGATGTGCACGTCGACGATGCGTGCACGCGGCTCCTGCTCGCGGAGCCGTTCGGCGAGGGCGTCGATCGGGGTGCCGCGCACGAACACGGGGGACGGCACCCCGGCGTCGGGAAGGTCGTCGACGGTGCCGGGCTCGGTCGACGCGAGCCAGTACACGCCCTGGGCGATCTCGTCGATCGTGTCCTGCTCGACGGTGGCGAGCTGTCCGCCCGCCAGTCGCACGGGGAACGCGAGGTGTGGCACGTCGTCGGGCACCACGATCCATCGTGGTGACCGTCACCGGCCGCCCGCAACCGAAACGGGCGGTTACGACGGGGCGGGCTGCCACACCACGATCGACGTTCCACCGCGGGAGTCCTGCGCGACGACGCACCGATCGCCGACCGTTGGGGTGAGCTCCCCGTACGGCATCCACATGCACGGTCCCCACGGGTGCTCGGCCCGGGCGCCGAGGAGCCGCACGAACGCGGGCTCGCCGAGCGCCGGGGAGTTCAGCAGCACGCCCTGGTGCAGGACCGGGGCGTTCTCGCGCGCGAACGGGGAGTCGGCAACCATCGTCGCTAGTTTCCCGGCCAGTGACGGGGCGTGAACCCCGCGGTCGACGCGACGGTGGTGTAGGCGTGCGGCCCGCCGAGCGCCCGGATCGACCGGGTCGGACCGGTGTCGAGCGACCGGATGCGTCCCATGCTGTGGAACTCGAGGAAGACGTGGTTGGCGTTCGCCCACACCGTGACCTTCTTCCCGCGACCGGCACGGCCCCACGACGCGGCCATCGTGCCGGACGCCGGGACCGGCTGGCCACGCCGGTAGCCCCAGCCGGCGGCGGCGAGCGCCGCACCGACCGCGCCGGAGCAGTCGTAGCCGGTGACGACCTGGCCACCGTTCGACCGGTTCGTGCCACGCGACGGGGACCCGGCGGACGGATGCCCGCCACCCCACGCGTACGGGTACCGCTTCGCGCTGATCGCGACGGCCGCGTCGTACACCGCCTGCGCCCCGGTCGCCGACGACGTCGAGCTTGCCGGCGACGCGGCCGACCCCGACCCGCCACCGGACTGCTCGCGCTGCTTCACCTCCGCGGCCGGCTCGCGCTTCCGTGCGCCGGGACGGGCGAGCGTCAACGTCGACGTGTGGCCGAGCAGCCCGATGCGCGCCTCGTCGATCAACCACCGGCCGTCCGCCGGCCCCTCGCCGACCAGTGCGACGGGCATGCCGGGCGTGAGCTGCCACGGATTGTCATTCCAGGTGACGATCACCTCGGCCTGGTCGACGGCGGCACGGGCGTCCTGGTCCCACCGGATCGATACGACCGCGTCGTCGGTCCGGTCGAGCTCGGCGACCGGACGGGGCGCGGCGAACTCGCGATCGGACCCGTACCAGACGGTGTTCGCGACCGTGAACAGCGACCAGTTCACCTCGTCGGCGAGGCGCTGCCCACAGAGCCACGAGTTCTCGCGGGCACCGCCGACCTCGCCGCGCCGGTACTGGTAGTCGACGGTCTGCGCGCCCGGCTCGGTGGTGGACTCCCCGGCGGCGGAGCGGGCGCTGTCGCCACCGTTGCGGGCCAACCACAGGTCGACGTTGCGGGTCGACTCGCGCTCCCACTGGGCGTATCCGCCGACGGACACCTGGACCGCGACGATCATCGCGTTGAGGTTCCCGGACGCGTTGCGCAGCGACCCGTGCTTCTGCTTCCAACCGGACTGGCCGCCACGGCCGCCGGTCAGCCACATGCGGGTCGAGAGCGTGTTGTCCTTGCGGACGCTCTCCGGTCCCCACGGGGCGCGCTGCTGGTACGGGCCGCGGGAGTCCGGGCCGGGCCCGTCGCCGCGGTGGATGTACCGCTCGTGGCCGCACATCGACTCCTGCGTGAGGCACATGTTCGTCGCGATGAGGACCCGTCGCGACGCGCCGAGCCGTTGCGCCTCGGTCAGCGCCTCGTCGAGGCACCGCAGCTGCTGCGAGTTCGGCGCGCGACCCTTGATCCGGACCTGGCCGGCCTTGCCACCGAACCCGCTCGCGCCGCGGCTCCCGGCGGTCTTCTTCGACACCGCCGACGCGGCGCGTTCGGCAGCGGTGTCGGCGCGCTCGCCAGGCATCACCGGCTGTCGGATCGACAGCTCGGGGATGTAGTACGGGATCCCGCCGTTCGCGCGGACCTCCCCGATGAGCCGGCGGATGAACTGGGCTCGGGTGACGGTCCGTCGGGACATCGCGAGCGGCCGGTCGTGCTGGCGCAGGTAGGCGATCGCGCGGTCCTCGCACTCGATCGTGACGGTCGCGTCCTGGCGCTTCACGGCCTGGACGCGCCACCACACTCCGGCGGCGCGCAGGTCGCCGCGCGCGAGTCGCCCGGACCCGGTCGGGTCGAGGATCGCGTCGAGGGTCCCGGACGTCAGCAGGTCATGGTTCGGGTCGGCGAGCGTCAGGGTGAGCGTCGCCTCTCCGCCGCGGGTGATCGTGATCGCCATATCGACGAGCAGCGGGTACAGGTCGGCGCGGCGCTGGATGCCGTTCGATCCGCGCAGCTCGACGAGCCCGAAGTTGCCGGCCTTCGGCACGATCGGGTTCGTTGGCACGGTCAGCCACGGCTTGCGGGGGGCCATCAGCGCCTCGGGACCTTGATCCGCGTGCCGACCTTCAGTGCTCGTCGCGGGTCGCGCGGGAACGGGGCGGCCTTCTTCTTGCCCTTCACGACCCGACGGTTCATGTCGTAGATCTCCGCCCACCTCGAGCTGTCGCCGAGCTCGCGGCGCGCGATCTTCTGCAGCGTGTCCTTCGCGACCGCGCGGACGGTGCGGGTCTTCGCCTTCCCGGACGCGGTGCGGGCCGACGTGAGCTTGCGGGACCGTGCGGTTGGCGGGGTGCGCGGCCGGATCAGGGTGATCGTCCCGGCCTGCCGCACGCGACGCTGACCACCGGGCCCGCCCTGCCAGATCGGGGTGCCCTCCTCGAGGTTGTCCATCACCCATACGTGCCGGGTGCCGGGCACCATGCCCTCCACCCGCAGACGGGGCGGGGCGGCGTCCTCGCCCTGCCCGTCCTGGGCCTCCCCCATCTGCTCGAGGGCGCGCCACACGTGCTCGACGGAGGTGGCCGGCCACCCCTCGGCCATGACGGGGATCGTGAGCGCCCGCGGCTCGCTCGCGGCCCGCCAGTACGTCGCCGGGTCGCTGAACGGCAGCGTGATCGTCTGCCACCCGCCGACGGCCGGCCGGTACCGGGCAGGCTCGTCCCCGAGCCACAGCGTGACGTGCTCTCCGGTGTCCTCGCGGGTGATCGTGACCTGCCCGTCGGGCGTGCTCACGCGATCGCCGTCCGTCCGGTTATGGCCCGGGACCGCTTCACGCGCCGGTCGATGCGGGCGGCGACCTGGTCCCCGTCGACGTACACCGCGACCTCGACGACCGGGGCCGCCGACCCGCCGGTCGGGACCGGCACCGCGGTCGGCGACAGCGCGCCGCGCTCCCCGGTCGACAGCGGGGCGGTGCGCGACGCGCGCATCGACGTACGGTGGTCCCACACCCTCGCGCCGGGCGGGAGGTGCAGCAGCTCGGGGCCACGCTCACCGACCCACGTCAGGCCGCCGGTGGTGACGGTGCCGCCGTCGGCGAGGCCGAGCACGCCGCCGAGCGCGCCGAGCGCCCCGCCGGCTTTTTTCATGATGCCCTTGATCGGGCCCGGGACGATGGACCCGACGGCGTCGATGACGGCGTTCGGGGCGGCCTTGATCCCGGCGACGATCCCGTCGACGATCGCCTTACCGATCGACTTCGCGGCCTCCACGACCTTGCCGGGCAGGCCGGTGAGGAACGACACGACGTTGCCGAGGTACCGGCGCACCGTGGAGTACGCCGACGACGCGGCCGACCCGATCGCCCGGAACGCCGACCCGACCGCGGACCCGGCGGATCGCGCGGCCGACACGAGCGTCCTGATGATCCCGATCGTTCGGGTTATCGCCCCGACGACCGCGGACACGACCGACGTCACGATCGTCCGGATGCCGGCGAACGCGGCCTTCACCCCGGACCACAGGGCGTTCACGACGTTACGGAACGACTCGGACCGGCGGTACAGCATCACGAGGCCGGCGGCGACGGCGGCGAGGACGATCACGACCCGCGCGAGCGGGTTCATCGACATCACGGTGTTCAGCGCCCCGGTCGCGAACGCTGCGGCGGTCGTCGCGACCTTGTAGGTCGCCAGCCCTCCGGCGAGGACCGCGAGGACCGCCGCGACCGCCTTGCCGTCGACGCCGAGCGCCCGGAACGGCGCGACGATCGCCTTGAGCGGTCCGCCGAGGTCGCGCACGACGTTGCCGAGGTCCTGCAGGGCCGGGAGCACGTAGCTCTCCGCGACGTTCGCGATCCCCATCTGCAGCTGGCGGCTGAAGCTCCTCAGCGTCGCCTTGCCGGTGCCGAGCAGGGTGTCGTCGAGCTTGTCGGCCGCGCCGGCGGTGCGCTCCATCGCGGCGGTCGCGGGGTCCAGTCCGAGGATGGCCTGGCCGCCGATGTCCTCCCACATCGACCCGAACAGCGCCACGCCGGCCGCCTCGCGCGTGACGGGGTCGCGCATCTTGCGCAGCGCGGCGAGGATCTCCCCGGTCGCCTTCTGCGCGGACGGTCCGCCCTTCGCGAGGCGCTGGGCGTAGTCGTCGGCGGACAGGCCCAGCGACTTGTACGCGTCGACGGTGGCGGTGCTGCCGTCGATCGCGCGGATGCTGAACTCCTTGAACGCGTCGCCGATCTTGTCGACGGAGTAGACGCCCTGCTCGGCTCCCTGCACGAGCAGGCCGGTGAACGTCTTCGCGTCGAACCCGAGCGACTTCATCGGCTCCGCGTACTCGTTCAGGGTGTCGAGGAACTCGCCGCCCTTGTCCGCGCCCCGGGTGAACCCGGACGTGATGACGTCGAACGCCTCGTCGAACGATCCGGCCATTCCGTTGGCCATGAGAGCGGACACGGTGCGGGTGATCTCCTGCCCGGACGCGTCGAACGTCGACTGCAGGTTCAGCACCGACGCGGATGCCTTGCGCAGCTCGGCGTCGCTGACGTCGCCGAGGTCGGTCATGTTCTGGCCGATCTGCACGATCGCGTCGTTGACGTCGGCGAGGCCCTCCCCGTACGCGTCGGAGTACAGGCCACCGGCGACCTTGCCGATCCGTTCGGCCTGGTCGGCGGTCATGCCGAGCTGGGCGGCCATCTTGGCGTGGCCCTCCTGCATGTCGAGCGCGTCGACGATGCCCTTCACCGCGAGGCCACCGATCGCGACGCCGAGCGCGGCGACGGCCCGCTTTGCACGGCCGAGCGCCCGGTCCATCCGGCCGGTCGCCTCCTCGGTCCCGTCACCGAGACCGTCGACCTCGCCACGGACGTCACGGACCGCGGCGGCGGCCTGGTCGGACCCGATCGCGCGGATCCGGATCGACAGGTCCTCAGCGGCCATCGGGGCTCACTCGGGGACCTTGCCGCTGTTGATCGCGACCGCGGTGAAGAACGCCTGCCATCTCATCTGCTCTCGTCGTTGCCTCTCCGCCCCGCCGACGATGCGCTCCAGCAGCCCGAGCTCGACGGTGTCGTCACGGTCCAGGAGCCGCAGCGCGACCTGCTCGAGGCCGATCGCGGCGGCCCGCTCGGCGAGCTGCAGGCGTGCACGGTCGTCGGGGCTCAGGCCCCCGGGTCGGTTGCCTCGTCCCTCGCGGACGCGGTGTCGGCGAGCACGGCGACGCGGTGCAGGTCCGACACCTCCGCGAGCCGCTGCGCGTCGAGGCGCGGCGGCCCGCCTTCGCGGTCGGCGACGGTGAACAGCGCGATGATCGCCTGCTCCGGGGACGCGCACGGCATGCCGGTGGCCTGCGCGACCCACGGCACCCATGCCACGTCATCACCGGCGGCGGTGCGGACCGTGATGACCTGGCCACGGACGTCCGGGTCCTCCTCGCCGAGCCCGCGAACGCACGCGCCGACGAACCGGGCATGGTCAACCGCGGACGTGGCCCGCCGGCCGGAGCCCTGGTCGAGCAGCATCTGCCTGACGAGCGACACCTGCGCCTCCTCGGGCACCCCGAGTCGCAGCCACAGCAGCGGCCGTCCGGTGTCGGGGTCCGCGAGGACCGGCACGTCGTTCGTCGCCGCAGAGGTCCGCGACCGGTAGGCGGCGCGGGCCCGGTCGAGCAGGCTCGACGGGACCGCGTCCGGGGCGTCGGTGACCGGGTCGGTCACGACAGCACCAGCATCTCGAGCTCGACGCGCACCTCGGCGTTGCTGGTGCTGTCGAACTCGGGCTCGGTGACGCCGATGAGGTGCCCGGACTGCGCGGGGACCGACCCGTCGGGCGAGCCGGACGGGGACAGGATCCCCTTCCCGACGCTCATCGTCGCATTGCGCTTCGCCGCGTCCTTCAGCCACTGGTGCAGCGCCAGGTCGCGCACGCTGTCGAAGAAGCGCGAGACCTTCACGTTCTCCTCCTCGGGAACCCCGGACTTCAGGATCCGCTTGGCCATCCCGCCGGGCCGGTAGCCCTCGGCGTCGGTCGTGAGGTGGCCTCCCTCGACCTTGTCCCACACGCCGAGCGACGTGCCGTCAACCACGACGGTCACCTGTCCCCGGCCCTCTGTGACGAGCGTCATCGGTGTTCTCCTATGCGGCGATCTGGTCGTTCGAGGCGACCTTCGTGATGGTCAGGACGAGGCGCTCCCCGACGGGGCTGATGCGCACCGCGACACGGGCGGAAATCCGGCCGGCGTCCAGCTCGTCCTCCGGGTTGACGTCCTCGCTGGTCGCGTCGACGCTGTAGGCGTCGGCGGGGGTGCGGCCGTACAGCGCCTCGTACGGCGGCTGACGCCACCGCTCGCACACCCCGGACAGGTCGTCCTCGAGGTTGCCGAGGATCCGCCGGTCGGCGTCGACGCGACGCAGCACGTACTGCTCGAGGATCTGGCCGAGCTCGTGCCGGAGGCCCATGATGACCCGCGACCCGTGCATGACGACGTTGCCCGGCTCGGTGGCCGGGTCGGCGAGGGTACGGTTGCCGTACACGCGCGGCCGGCCGTTCACCATCTGGATGACGATCACCCCGGCGTCGTTCAGGCGACGCCGCTCGTCGTCGGTGTAGCGGACGGTGACGTCGACGGCCTGGCGGGCGATGCCGAAGATGCCGGCGCCGGGCTGGCCGGGGCCCTGCTCGCCGTCGGTGCGGGCGTTGGTGCCGGCGAGCAGCAGCGAGCCGGGCATCGTGGTGGTGCCGGTCGTGGTCGCGACGATCACGGGCGGGGTGACGAGCGACCCGTACCGTCCGTTGCCGCCGCTGCGGAGCGTCGCGGCGGACGACTCGATGGTGCCGACCGACCCGATCGGCGCGTCGAGGAGCGCGTACCGGTTGCGGTCGGAGCTGTGCTGCAGCGCGGCGGCCTGCACCGTGACGTCGCCCTCGCCGGCCGGGACGATCTGGCCGGGCCCGAGCTCGGCGGGGATCGCGGACATCGCGTCGATCCACTCGTCGGCGGTGATGCTGCCGCGGTCGTCGTCGCCACCGGCGAGGCTCGCGGCGGCCGCGACGGCGGGCAGCGTGTCGCCGACGATCGTCAGCGCCCCGTACGGGGTCGTCCACCCGTCGAGGTCGTCGAGGACCGTGGCGACGACGGACGTGGCGACGGTGGCGTCGTCGAGGGTGAGCGCGAGCTGCACCGCGCCGCCACCGCTGTCGAGGACCGCGAGCTTGAGTCCGCCGGTCGCGCCGTTCGCCCACGCCCCGGGGGACGAGGCGGTGAACGTGACGGACGGGGACGGGTCCGCGTCGTTGAGGGTGATCGTGGCGGCCGCGGCGGCCGGTCCGACGACGCGCACGAAGTAGATCGGTCCGCTCCCCTCGCGCTTGAGGAACTCGTAGCGGTCGTGCAGGTCGCTGTACGGCACCTCGTCGCCGTACACGGTGTCGACGACGTTGCGGGTGGGCAGCAGGACCGCCTCGTCGATCGGGCCGCGGTCGGCGAGGCCGAGCAGGAACGTGGTGGACGTGGACGCGGTCGCGGTCCGCGGGTGCTGCTGGTCGACGACGCCGACCTCGTATCCGGGCGTGTAGCTCATCGGGTCTCCAGGGGGTTGGTCATGGGCGGCGCTCCACGGTGAGCGAGTGCTGCTCGACGATCGGCCGGTTGCCGAGGTCGATCGGCCCGTCGGGTGCCGGGTCGGGGATGTAGTTCGGGGCGCCCTGCGCGTCGTCGACGATGTCGGTGACGGTCAGGTGGAACGCCTGGTTGGTGACCGCGATCTGGCGGCCCATCTCGGCAAGGTCCGGGAGGTCGCCGGTGCCGGTGCCCTGCCACGACACGTGCGCGATCTGCGGGAGCTCGCGGGCGACGTGATGCAGCGTGAGCGCGCGCAAGGCCGCGCCGTACACCGCCGCCTTGCGGCGTGCCTCGGAGCGCTGCTTGTGCGCGACGATCGCGCCGACGCCGATGAGGAACGTGGCGGTCCAGCGGCCGGTGCCGCGCCGGACGGGCTCACCGACGGTGGACGGTGCGACGACGAGCACCCTCGGCAGCTGGTTCTCGGGGTAGGCGTGGAGGGTGTCATCGGTCGTCCACGACCGGGGACGCTCGACGGCACGATCACCGCCGGCCTGCCGGTTCGTCTCGTCCAGCCATGCGGGAAGGCGGCGCGCGAGGGCCGTGATGACGGCCCGCTCGAGGGTGTACTCGTCGAGGATCGGGCCGAGCTGGCGCGCGTCGCGCTGGCCGGGGGTCATCGGGATCAGGCTCATCGCAACCCGACCCCTTCGAGGATGCCCTGCTGCATGACCTTCACGGCCTGGCGCCGTGCGCTCTCGGGGAGCTGGATGACGCGCCGTCGCGGAACGCCGTCGCCGTCCTGGTGGTGGCGGGCGTACGGGACGAGGGTGCCCCAGATCATCTGGTGCGGCTGGCCGATGTACAGGTGCTCGCCGTGGTCGCGGTTCGTGAGCGACTGGCGCAGTCGGCGGGTGGCGTGCAGGATGCGGTGGTCGTGGCCGGCGGCAGCCTTCCGGGCGAGGGTGGACGGTGCGAGGGGCTGCCACCCACCGGAGCCGTGTGCGCCCTGCGACGCGAACTGGCGCACCGATGCGCGGGACAGGACGCTGTCGAGCTCGTCCCACACCGGGGTCATGTCGTCGAGGCGGTTCTCGACGCCGAGGAGGGTGCGGTCGACGATGCTCTCGCCGAGCGCGTCGATGGTGATCCGGATCGGCATCTACCGGGCTCCCCCGGGCCAGCGACGGCCGATCATCGGCGGCACGGGACCCACGCCCGAGCGACGGAACCGTGGGAACCGGCCCGTGGGCGGCAGCGATCCGCCCTCGCCGACCGGGCCGGGCTCGCCGCCCGGGAGCGGGCACCGGTCGCGGATCGTGTCCGCGACCGTCTGCGCGGTCTGCGCCCACACCTTGCGGATCGCCTCGAACGCGGTCTGGTCGTTCGACGTCGCCTCCGGCCGGTACCCGGCCTCGGTGAGCATTGCGGCGAACAGCACGACCTGGGTGCGTGCGACGAGCGCGAGGGTGTCCGAGCACGGGGTGTGCCCGCCGGTCAGTCCGAGGAACGCGCCGACGGCCAGCTCGAGCAGCCGCTCGGCCTGGTCGCCGGTCGGGGACGTCGTCGCGTCGAAGTCGCCGCGGTAGGTGGCGTCGATGAGGTCGTCGATGACGACGGTCGGCCCCGGAGCGACCGGGGCGGCGCCCTGCGTGCGGACGTGCAGGAGCGCCGCCAGGTCGGCGGTCGACGGCCACCACGACCGATCGATGGTGTCTTCCGGGGTCGACACGCCCGCCTACGCGTTGTCGTCGACCCAGCCGATGACGCCGTCGACCGACTTGAGGGTGTGCGTGCCGGTCTCCGGTGCGGCCGGGATATCCGGCGCGTCGGGGATGTCCAGGCCCTCGATCGCGGTAATCGGGATCGACCGCGGGTCGGTCGGGGTGGTGCCGGCGATGTGCGCGGGCAGCGCACGGTCCAGGTCGCTCATGCGTCCTCTCCGTCCTCGTCGTCGTTGTCGTCCTGCAGGAGCGCGAGGACCGCGTCACGGTCCGCGTCCGGGGGGACGTCCAGGTCGCGCTCGGCGGCCTGCTCGAGCAGCTCGTCGTCGGACATGTCCGCGAGACCGCCGGTCGGGGCGTCGGGGTCGTCGGCCAGGAGCCGGACGATCGTCGCCTTGTCCGCGCCGGCCGGGATCGACACGCCACGGTCCCGTGCGATCTGGCGGAGCCGTCGCACGCCGAGCTGCTGCAGGTCGTCGGTGCCGGCGGGGTCGAGCGTGACCGCCTGCTCGGCAGCGACGTCGTCCTCCACCGGCACCGCGACGCCCTCGTCGACCCACCGGTCGGCGATGTCGACGGGGATCTGTCCCTGCCAGCCGCGCGTCAGCCACTGCAGCCGGTTGCGGGGCGGGGCCGGCGGGAGGCACGCCCCCACGCCGACGATGCGGATCAGTCGGGTGCTCACGGCGTGAGGTCCGTGACCGCGGTGCCGGTGATGCGGATCACCCCGTACGGGTTGTCGACGTAGAACAGCCGGGAGCCGGTGGCCTGCACGACCTTCCGGCGGCGTCGCGGCTCGTCGATGATCTCGATGCGGGTCGCCTCCTCCTCGACGGTGCCGCCGGCGCCCTCGGACGCGATCAGCGTCGGCTGGCCGTGCGCGATCCCGCCGGTGGTGTCCTCGATGACCTCCTCGACCCCGAGTCGCCGCGCGAGGTCGTCGCCGTCGGTGTCGTAGATCGTGGCGAGCCGCCACTTCTCCAGCGGGTCGACGAGCAGCACGTCGTACACGAACGGCGCGCCGTCCTTCTGCTGCAGCGCCTTGACGTAGGCGATCGTGGAGTGCGGCCAGTTCTCCTTCGCGGTCGGGGCCGCCCCGTCGGTGACAATCGCGGACCAGTCCGGCCCGGAGTGCGTCCGCGAGTGGGTCGTGATCGCGGCGTTGACCGCGGCGACCGCACGACGGTTCTGGCCCTCGGCGAGGGTGTACGCCATCGCCTTCTCGCGCCGGTCGATGATGAGCCGGCTGTTGCGCCGCTCGTGCTTGCGCTCGACGACGTACCCGATGCCGTGCTCGGTCGCCTCGATCGCCCGGAGCTCACCGACGGTGATGCCGGCGAGCGGCACCTCGGTGTCGGGCTCCAGCTCCTCCTCGAGCCGGTTCAGGCCGAGGATCTCGGGGGTCCACTCCTCGAAGATCGCGAACCCGTTGTCGGTGCGACCGGCGGCCGGCAGGATCCGGTCCGCCCAGTAGCGGGGCTGGATCGCCTCGTCGATGCGCCGCTCGATGATCCGCGACGACTTCAGGAGCTGGCTGACGGTGACGTCCTGGCCGCTCGTGGTGACGGACCCGATCGGCAGGCCCGGGGGCAGGGTGATGGGGGGCATGTCGTGGTCTCCTAGAGCTGGACCTGGGCGAGGATGAGGTCGCCGTCACCGTCGGCGGTCTCGAGCGCGACGCCGACCTTGCGGCCGGACGAGAACGTGGCGACCTTGCCGTCGTTGGCGGTCTGGATCGCCGCGCCGGCGGTGATGCCGGCGGACGCGGTGACGTGCAGGACGTGACCGGAGCCGTAGATCGCGATCGCGTCGGTGTCGGACCGGTCGCGCTGCGTGACGCCGATCGGGTGGTCGCCGGCGTCGGCGTACACGACCGGGACGTTGCCGCCGTCGACCTTGACGGCGGACGGCTTCACGAACCGGGCGCCGACGAGGTTCTCGGCGGCACGGCCGGTGATGGCCTGGCCGGGGTCGTAGATGGGTGCGGTGTAGGGCATGGGGTCCTCGGGTCAGCTGGCGTGGCGGCGCTGCCGCGCGCGGTTGGACAGGAGCGACAGGCCGGCGGGGAGCGGCTCGTCGTCACGGATCACGACCGCGTCGGTGACGGGCGCGCCGCCGGAGGCGAGGCGTCGGCCGGCGGTCGGCACGACCCCGGGCGTCAGGCCGTCGATCTCGGCACGGGTGCCCTCCGGGTCGCTGTCGTAGCGGCGGGCGTAGTGGTCGCGGCGGGACTCGGGGAACCGGCCCTCGTCGATCGCGGCGGTCAGCAGCTGCTCGCGGCCGGTGTCGTGGTCGGCCCGGGCGCGCTGCTCATCCCGCTCCTCGAGGGCGGCGAGGCGCTCCTGCATCGCGGCGAACGCGGCGGCGTCGACGGTGACCGTGCCGGTCTCCTCCGTCTCGTCCTCGTCGTCGTCCGCGTCGACGTCGGTGTCGACCGCGTCCTGGGGCGTCTCGTCGTTCTCGGGCGGGTCGACGGTGGGATCGTTCGCCGGGCCGTTGGGTGCCGGCGGCGTGGGGTTGCTCACAGGTGCTCCTGTGGTCGTGGCCGCCGCGGCGGCCGGGTGGTCTGCCCCGGCGGGGGCAAGGTCGGTGCGGGCCGCGAGCGCGAGCGCACGGCGGGTGACGCGGGCGACGACCTGGTCGTCGGCCGGTGGCGGCGTGTCGGCAGGCAGCGCGGACATCAGCGCCGGCTCACCGATCCAGCGCACGCCACCGGCGGCGAGCGCACCGGTCGCGGACGCCCGGACGGCGTCGAGGAGGTCAGGCATGCCCTTCACGGCCGGGTCGGCGCGACCGAGGTACGCCATGCCGGTGAGGACGCACCGGTAGCCGTTCCCGGATGCGGTGACGACGCCACCGATCGTCTCGATCGAGCGCTGCGGGTACAGCACCGTCACGATCTCCGGCACGTCGACGAGGTCCGCGACGAGCGTCTGTCCGTCGTCGGCGGTCGTCAGGTTCTCGACGGTCCCGATCGCCGGCTCGGCGGTGTCGTACGGGTCGCGGGGGATCGGGTCGCCCCAGTCATCGACCGCCCCGTTGTGGCCAAGCCAGCCTCGGACCGGTCCGGCGGCCTGGATCTCCGGGTCCTGGGCGGCGTCGACCATCGACTGCAGGTCCTCGGGGGTGAGGACGCCCGTGCCGGCGGCGGCGTTCCAGTCGCCGACGCGGGCGATCGGGACGGCCTTGATCGTGATGAGGTCGGTCACTGGACCGACACCTCCTGTTCGGCGGCGTGGATCGCGACGAGGGTTCCGCGGCACCGGTCCCCGCCGGCGCATGCCCGGTAGCCGCCGGTCGGGTAGTCGGCGAGCGCCGCGTCGAGGTCGGGGTACTCGGTCCCGTCGACGTGCGAGCACTCGGTGCACGTGTTGCTGTCGAGCAGCTCCGACGCGTAGATGCCGACCACGTCCGATTCGTGGGCGCGGATGGTGGCGGTCCGGCCGGTGTGCTGGGCGCGGGTGACGCCACCGCGGGCAAGGTCGTCGGTGTGCGCGGTGGTGAGGTCCGCGAGCTCGTCACGGATCGCGTCGGCGAGCTCGTCGGGGGTGACGTCGGGGCCGCGGCGGCGGGCGACGATCCCGAGCGCCTGGTCGGCGGTGACCATCGCGAGCGCGCCGGCGACGAGCCCGGCCTCTTCGGTGGCGCGACCGCGGTAGTCGGGGTCGCCAGGGTCGGCGTCGTCTGCGCCCTGTCGGGCGAACTCGTCGGCGACCTGGGTGGCGCCGGTGCGGGCCGCGTCGTCGAGGAGGTCTGCGGCGCGCTCGACGAGGTCGTCGGGGATCGCGTCGAGGAGCCGGTCGCGGAGGTCGGGGGCGAGCGTCGCGAGGTCGTCGAGGAGGTCGCTGTCCGCGATCTCGTCGGCGGCGGCGGCGATCAGGCGGTCGCGGAGGTCCTGGTAGACGGCGGAGGTGGCGTCGACGGCGGTGTCCCACGCGTCGGCGACCTGCGCGAACAGCACGCGGGCTCGCCGCTCCGGCTCGTTCAGGTGCCGGTGCCCGACGCCGGGGTCCGCCGGTGGCTCCGGGGCGGCCGCAAGCTGGCGGGGCCCGGACAGCTGCGGACGTTCCCGGTCGCGTGCCGCGGGGAGCGGCGTGGCGTCCGGGGCGGGCAGCCCGTACGTGCGGGCGACGTGCTCGCGCACCTCGAGCTGCGCCGGGTTCACGAGCCCGGCGTTCACGAGCGCCACCATGTCGGCGGGCTGCAACGCCACCGGGTCCGGCTCCGGGCGCGCCCAGTCGACACGCGGCATCCGGGACAGCTCGACGGCGTTGTACTCGCACCACCGGGCCACGATCTGCTCGGTGATCGCCTCGGCGATCCACCCGGCGATCGTGTCGCGGGCGATGTCGAGGATGTTGTCGAGCGTCCGCGACAGCGCGTATGACCCGGACCCGTTGTCGGTCTGGCCGAGCTGCGCGACCTGTCCCTGCATCGTGCGGGACATCGCCTCGTCGTGGTACCGGATCGTGGCGAGGGTGTCCGGCAGCGTGCCGTCCATGCCCTTGATGTCGAACGACGCGCCGGCCGGGATCACGACCCCGGTCTCCTCCCCCGCCGCGACGCCGGTGACGATGTCGAGGTAGTCCTGCTGGTGCTTGGCTTGGGCCTCGTCGGACATCTCGACGGTCGGGATGCCCATCCCGTGCCGCTCGATCGACAGGAGGTTCACGCGGATCGCGCGGTCCTTGCTGACCCAGTCGGTGTACAGCGGCCGGAGCATCGACTCGCCGTAGGGGTGGTCGTGCGACGGGTCGAGCCGGAACACGGCGAGGCGTCCGGCGTGCAGCTCGGTCGGTGGTACGCCGTGCCACTGGTCGATCTGCTCGACGCGGTTGTCGTTCCCGAAGTGCCACCGGTCCAGCGACCGGGGGTTGAGGTGCGACAGGTCGATGATCCGCCAGGTGCGGTCGTCGTCGTATTCGCCGACGATCTCGAACACGCTGTGCCCGATCGAGAGCGCGCGGAGGATGTCGCGCAGGAGCCGGCGACGGTGGACGCGGGCGGTGCGGGCGGCGTGCTCGTCGTCGACGGGCTGGCCGGCGATCGGCAGGTGCGTGTCTTGCGCGAGCTTGTCGAGCAGGGTGCCGGACAGGTCGCCGGGGTGCAGCTCGAACTGGTAGTTCCGGACGGCCCAGTCGATGAGGCGCAGTAGCGCGGTGACCTGCCCGTCGGTGTCCATGATCGAGTAGGTGTCGATCGAGAGCGGCCAGACGAGCTCGTCGATCGGGTCCGCGTCGTCACGGAACGTGCGGTAGCCGGCGATGCGTCGGCTGTCGCCGTTGGAGACGGGCCCGACGTTCGGGCCGGCCTTGCGGCCGGTCGGGGGGCTGGCCACGGTCGGCCGGGCCCGCGGGTGCGGGCGGGGCTACCCGGCCGGGGTGGCCGGGTAGCCCGGGGCGGGATGGCAGATCACGGTGCGCATCGGCTGAAGATCACCGTGGCAGGGTCACGCCGCCGGGTGCAACCGGTTCGTGCGGTTGGCCGATCCAGCCGGTTCGGGTGGGACGATCAGCAGATGGACGATGTCGTCATCGCGGGGCTCTTCACCGTCATCGGCGTTGGCGTGTCCGGAGGCATCCAAGCGGGCCTCGTCGCCTACGGCGACTGGAAGACTGCGCGCGGTTATCGACGCCAGTTCGAGGCAGAGATGGCGGACATGCTGACCGGGCTACGGTCTCTCGACCTCGGTCCACGCGCGCGGCGAGTTCTCCAGCTCCAGCAACTCCCTACGCCTACGATGCTCGAACGACGCGGGGAAGAAGCCGCGCGGGCGTTCCGGCACAGCGAGTACGAGGCAGTGTGCGAGGCCTACACCAAGTACGAGCGAATCCGGCATGGCGTCGCGCAACCCGACCGCGAGGCCGCCGAGTACGCGAAGGTTATGGTCGGCCAGGGCGTCGCTGCTCTCGAGGGTGCGATCCGGGCCGTCAACCCGCCGCACCGTAGGCCCCAGGTTGAGCAGGACCTCAAGGAGCTTGCAGATAACGTGCGCGCGACCCGCGAGCTCGACAGGGAGAACGCGCTCTCCTAGGATGCCGAGCGGCGCCGGCGTCGCTTGGCCACCCCGGCGGGTACGCCGACGCCTTCGGGCTTCGCCTTCGTGGACGCGGGCTTCGCGGTGGCTGCGGTGACCTTCGGGAGCACGATCGCGGCGTAGGCGACGGTGTCGACCTGGTCGTCGTTGGAGCCGGTCGGGAACGCCTTCAGCTCGGCCTCGAACGTGTCGAGCCAGTCCGCGCCACGCAGGTGGTAGATCTCGCCGGCCTCGTACCGCGCGACGGCGTCCATCGCCCTCATCACCTTGTCGCCGATCGGGTCCGCGCCGTGCACCGCGATCCCCTTCCGGCGCAGCGCCTTGACGACGCCGTACCCGTGGCCGAAGTTCTCCACCCACAGCGGGGGGCGGCCGTGCCGTTCGTGCTCACGGTCGATGAAGCCGGGGACGTCGAGCAGCTCGAACTGCCGGCGTGCGACGTCGAGCACGAGGAGCTGCCCGTCGGGGCACCGGCCGAACGTGGTGACGACGGTGTAGTCCGCCGTCGCCTTGCTCGACGCGGCGACGTCGACGACCTGGAACACGTCGAGCTTGTGCGTCATCACCGTGGTCGGCGGCCCGTCGGGTTGGTGCAGGATCGCGAGGGTCTGCCCGGACGGGGTCGCGTCGCGCGTCCAGTACCGGAAGTGCTCGTCCTTGAACAGCAGGCCCTCGGCGGGGGCGGGGCGCTGCTGGTACAGCGACGCGAACCAGTAGGTGCCGATCGCGCGGCGGGTCTGCTCGTGCGCGGCCTCGTCGAACAGCTCCGGGCACAGGGCCGCGCCGGGTGCCCGGCCGAGCGGGTCGTGCTCCTCGGCGAGCGCCGGCAGGTTCACGATCTCCCATCGGTCGCCGCCCTGCTCCTGGTGCTCGATGAGCCGGCCGACGAGGTCGTCCTCGTGCCACCTGGTCATCACGACGATCGCCGCGCCGGGAGGGCTGGTGCCGGTGGCGGGCATGAGGCGGGTGCGAACGGTCGACGTCCACCAGTCCCACACCGCGTCGCGTCGGACCTGGGAGCGGGCGTGCTCGGCGTTCTTGACGGGGTCGTCGATGACGAGGAGGTGCGCGCCACGGCCGGTGACGCCCCCGCCGACGCCGGCGGTGACCATCACGCCGTCGTGACGGTCGAGTCGCCATTGGTCCTTCGCGGCGGACCCGTCGGACACCCGCACCCCGAACAGGCCCGGCCCGTGCTCCTCGAGGAGCTGCCTCGCCTTGCCTCCCCACGACGCGGCGAACGTCGCCTCGTACGACGTGAGCATCACCTGCCGGTCCGGGTAGCGGCCGAGGTACCACGCTGGCAGGTAGCGACTGATCAGCTCGCTCTTGCCGTGCCGTGGCGGCATCGTGACGATCAGCCGGCGGACCTCGCCGGCGGCGACGCGCATCAGCGCGTCGTTCAACAGGATGAGGTGCTCGAACGGGGTCCAGGTGCCGCGCGACGCGACATGAGCGAACCCGGCCGGGCTACTCGTCGCGAGCAGCCGGTCGGCGTCGGAGTAGCTCACCGATGAGGTCCCGCGTCTCGGGGTCGCTGACGTCGACCGTGTTGATCGGCCCGCCGTCGGGGCCGGACACCTCGGTGGCCTGCTTCGGCCGGCCGTACACGCGGTCCTGCAGCTTCTCGGCGGCCTGGATCTGCGCGGCGAGGTCGTCGTGGTCGCTGACGCCGATCCAGCCCTCGAACGAGGCGTGGAGCTTCGCGCCGCCCTGCTCGAGCTCGACGAGGCGCGGGCCGTCCGGTCCGATCTCGACGTCGTACCCGAGCGCCCGCCAGTACGGCCGCTGCAGCGCTAGGACGTTCTCCTCGATGAGGCGGCGGGCAACCTCGGACGGGCGCGGGTTGCGGGGACGGCCGCTTCCGGGCTGCGGTCCCCCGAATCCTGTGGATGCTCGTGCGTCCTCGTCGTGCGCGATGCAGTAGTCGCCGTCCCGGAGTGGCCGGGCCCGGCAGGGCTTGCCGGTCTTCTTCGACGTGCCGGCGCAGGTGCGGGACGCGGTGGTCACGGACCCTCGTAGGCGTCCCGTTCGCGGGCTTCACGCCACAGTTCGTCGTTGCCTTCGGGGTCGCCCGTGTTGGGCTGCCACCGGCCCGGCTGGTGCACGGCCCCGTGTTCGGGGTCGACGAGGTCGCGGCCGGGGACCCACTTCCAGAGGTGCGGTTTCGGCGGTGTCCAGTCGGGGTCGTAGATGTCGTCGCTCATGCCGCGATTCTCCTTCGCGTCCCGGCGGATCGGTCGGTGGTCGCGATGTCGTGGTGGCTGTCGATCCATCCCCAGTTGCGGTCGCCGTTGTGGGCGCGAACGCGGGCGTGGAGCGGCTCGAGGTGCACGATGTGGGTGGTGAGCCCGGCGTCCTGGGCTCGGGCGGCGAGGCGGTGGGCGGTGATGCAGGCGCTGCAGATGGCCCAGGGGTCGCGGCGGCGGGTGCCGTGCGGGGTCCAGGTGCCGCCGCAGTGCGGGCAGGTACGGGGGGTGCGGCGTTCGCGGTTGCGGGCGTCGGTCATCCGTGGCCTCGCTCGAATCGGTGGCGGGGCGGGTCCTGTGCGAGGTCCTGGTCGAGGAGGTGCGCGGCTTGGCCGAGCCCGTGTTCGGTGAGGTCGTGGACGCGCGTTTCGCGCCAGATCATGCGGTAGCGGAGCCGGCGGAGTGCGCGGCTGGTCTTGGTGACGAGCATGAGGGTGCGTGCGCCTTGCCGGTCGAGGGTGACCATGAGGTGGTGCTCGGCGGCGCGGTGGTAGAGGACGGCGAGCGCCATGAGCGGGTCACGCGGCATCGAGCACCATCGCGTTGATCGGGATGGTGTCGGTGGTGGGGTCGATGTGGACGCGTTCGTAGCGGGCGCGGTAGGCGCACTGGACGCGGATCTCGGCGTTGGGGTGGTCGGCGTACTCGACGTGCGCGTTGATCGCGGCCCGGCGGGCGGCTCGGGGGTCGTCGACGTCGTGGGCGAGCACGATCGCGGAGCGTGGGGTGCCGTCGGGGCTGGCGGTGACGCGGTAGCGGCGGTGGACGCGGAGCTCGCGGATGACGGCGGCGACGATGTGGTCGGCGGCCTGGGCGAGGTGCTCGTCGTTGGTGGGGCCGGTGGGGATGGTGGCCCGGATGGCGTGGGCGGTCGCGATGATCGCGGCGACGCGTCGGGGGTCTCGTTGGATCGGGGGCACGGTGGCCTGCATCGGTGTCGACGTTACGCACCGGGCCGGTGCTGTTTCGACGTTGCCTCCTGCTCGAGGGCCATGAGGATGCGGGCGGCGGCGTGGGTGAGGTGGCTGTGGCCGCTGTCGGGGTCGACGGTCTGGCCGGTGTTCCAGCGAAGCGTGTGGCGGAGCGCGGCGGCGAGGTGGTGGCGGGCGGGTCGGCGTCGCCAGCGGTTGCCGTGGGTGGGCTCTTCGTCGGCGAGGAGCTGCGCGACTTCGAGGAGCGCGACCGGGGGGACGAGCAGCGGGTTGGGCTTCGGGGCCGGGTGGGCGGCGAGGAAGCCGGTCCGGTCGGGTGTGTCGGGGGCGCGCTGGTCGAGCTGGGGGATCATGCGGCGGGCCTCTGGTCGGGTGCGGGGAGCAGGTCGGCGACGCGCTCGGCGGCGGGGCGCAGGCCATGCCGGTCGGGTGCGCCGTTCAGGGTGCGAAGGCGGTTCGCGACGAGCTCGCGGACATGGCCGTTCGTGCGTTCGCGCTCGAGGTCGCGGATGACCGCCCCGGCGGTCTGCTGCAGGCGTTGCCGGACAGCGCCGCCGATGTCGGGGTCGCCGGTGCGCTCCATGCCGAACTGGCGCCAGCCGAGCTCGACGGCGAGGCGGGCGGCGTGCGGCGATTGCTGGGCGAGCCAGCGGAGCGCGTCGGCCTCGCGGTCGGGGCCGTAGGCGCTCATGGCCTGCGACAGCAGGTGGAGCGTGGCTCCGGGCGACGGGAGCGGCGGTCGGGACTGCTCGTCGGCCTGGCGGACGAGCACGGGCAGCGGTGGTGGGAAGTCGCGGCCGGCGCGGACGAGCGTCGCGACGGCGTTGAGCGCCACGTCGAGCTGCAGGTCGGGAGGGACGAGGCCGTGACGGATTCGCACCTCGTCGTCGGTGTGCGGCTTCGACTGCGGCCATGCGGCGGCGATCGCGGCTTCGACCTGGGCCCACTCACGCAGCAGCATCGGTGCGCTCCTCGTCGGCGAACCGGGCGGCCATGTCGCGGTAGTGGTCGACCGTCGACCCGGTTCGTCGTCCGTTCTGGCCGGGCCGGAGGCGTGGAGGCCCGTTCGCGCCCTTCGCGACGAACTTGAGCGCGGCGATCGGGCCGGGGCGGCGGAGCCGGCCGTTCTGGCGGGCCGTCGCGATCTCCTGGCCGTAGCGCCACCAGTCGACGTCCGGGGGCAGGTTGAGCTGGCCGAGGGTGTAGCCGAGCGCGCCGTCGGCATGGTCGATCTCGCCCTGGTCGAACCCGGCGTCGAGCAGCATCGCCCGAACCGGTTCGGGGCAGTCCAGCACCGCCGCGGTCGGCCGGGGCGGGTCGGCGGTCGGTGCCGGAGGGGCGGCCTCGCGCTCGCGCGCGGGGGGCGGTGGCGAAGCCACCGTAGGACGGGAGGGGTCGGGTCGGGTCGGGTCGGGACCACTGGACTCCGCCGCGACTCCCTGCGGAGTCCTGGCGGTGTCCGCGCGGACACGCCGCGGACGCTTCGCGGAGTCCGCGGCCGGTCCGGGCGGCGGAGCGTCGGACGCCTCGCGGACTCCAGTCGGCGACCCGCCGGAAACCGTGGCGCGTTCGGCGCGACGTCGCGCCTGCTCGGCTCGTCCTGCCGCCTTGCGCTCCGCGTCCGCGCGGCGCTTCGCTACGAGCTCGGCACGCGACGGGTTGTAGTCGAGGTAGTCGTGGATCCACCACCCGTCGCTGCCGTCCCGCTCGTCCCACAGGCCGACGCTCACGAGGGCGGTGACGAGCCGCTCGCGCATCTCGTCGTCCGGGACCCGCTCGAGCACCCACAGGTCGTCGATGTGTCCGTCGGTCTCCTGGTTGGCACAGTGCGACAGCGCGAGCGTCCACAGGCCGAGCGCCGCGGGCTCGGTGTGCCAGAGCCGGCGGACCTTCCGGTCGCCGTGCAGCTGGTCGTCGATCTTTGCCCAGCCCATCAGTCGGCGCTCCTGGTCGTGGTGGTGTTGCGGGGCGCGAGGAGGCGTGCCTCCACGTCGGCCCGGTCGCGGGGTCGCCACACCGCGACGTCGACGCCGCACGCGGCGAGTCGGTCAAGCCAGTCCTGCTGGCCGGGGCCGAGCCGGCCCCGGTCGGTCTTCAGCTCGCGGACGAGCAGCTCGCCGTCACGGACGAGGACGAGGTCGGGCCAGCCGGTCGCCTCGGGAATCGTGCGCTGCGGCCGTCCGGTGCGCCCGCCGGGCCGGTTGTCCGGCGGGTGGTAGACGCACCACCCGCCGACACGGGCGATGCCGATCACCTGGGCCTGCCAGCCGGCCTCGGTCAACTGCCCGCGGGCGTTGAGGGCACGGACCGCCATCACGCCACCTCCGCGAGCCCGTCAGCGGCGGCGATGCGCTGGTCGATGTCGCCCCACACGTCCTCGAGGCGGGCGTCGTTGGCGGTCAGGACCGCATCGGCGGTCGACAGGCCGACGGTGGTGACCTCGCCGCGCAGGATCGCCCGCAGTCGGCCGCCGTCGGCGATGTCGGCCCGCCACGCGAGCTCGTCGAGCGACAGGTCCTGGCGGGCGAGCCATGCGGCGAACGGCGCGGCGCGGTCCCGTCCCCGTCGGGACGGCGCGCTCCCTCGCGCGCGACGTATGTCGCGCTGCCGGTCGATCCATGCCTCCGGGATCAGCCAACGCAGCCGGCCGGTGCCCTCGTCGGACCGCCGTCGCTCGCGGAGCGCGCCGGGGATCCGGCCCTCGACGCACCACCGGTGCGTGGTCGACGGGTCGACGTCGAGGAGGCGGGCGGCCTCCATCGTGCCGACGTACCCGTCGGGCGGCCGGTATGCCTCCGCGAGCGCATCGCGGACCGCGGTCGACCTGTCAGGCCGGATGTCGTACCCGGCGAGACGGAGCCTGCGTCGCACGGTGTTGCGGGTCACCCCGAGCTCGCGGGCGGCGGCAGACACCGACCGGGTGCGCTCCCATGCGGCGATCGCACGGTCCAGGTCGTCCCGGCTCGTTTCGCGGCGCGACGGGAGCCCGGCGTTGCGGGCCCAGGTCGTGATGACGGTCTCCGTGACGCCCGCTTCGGCCGCGATCTGGGTGCGAGGGATGTCGTGGTGCTCGGCGAACTGCTCGAGGGCGCGGGCGACGACGTGCAGCGGCCGGCCGGAGCCGGACCGTGCGGCGAGGTCGATCCAGCGCCGGTCGGGAAGGGTGGTGGTGCTCATGCCGCCTCCCCGATCCGGGCGCGGATCTGCTCGAGGTGCCGGTCGCGCTCCTCAGCATGGGCCGGGTCGTGCGCCCAGCAGTAGTCGCTGCCGGCCTGGGCGCGCTGCTGGCACGGCCGGCCCTTCCGCGGGTACTGGGTTCGCACCCCGGCGCAGCGGGGACGGTCGAGGGTCTCGCCGCGGGCACGACGTAGCTCGGCGCGATGCGCGGAGAACTTCGGGTCGGTGCTCGCTCGCGCGCCGCGCGGCGAAAGGCCGTGGATCGTGGACGCGGCGATGGTGGCGGCGGTGCGGTCCCGTCGCGGCAGGCCGAGCGTGATGAACGCGGTGCTCAGCGCGCCGGCGCACGAGTCGGGCGACGCGTACCCGAACCGCTCGTACATGAGCGCTCCGAGCTTGCGCAGCGACAGGCCGCGCTCGACGTAGATGCGGTGCGCCAACCGGACCTGGTCGTCGGTGAGCTTGCGCCACTTCCCGACCGGCTTGCCGCGCTTGCGGCCGGCGACGGGGGCGGGCGTGGCGGCCATCGCGGCGCGGGCCGCCGCGAACTCGGGGGCGTCGTACACGTCGTCGAACGCGACGCCGGCGAGCGTCAGCGCGTCGTACACCTCGATCGCGTCGACGTGGCGGACCTGCCTGCGCCAGCGGTGCAGCTTCCGCTCCGCGGAGTTGAGCGACGACGGCCAGCCGATCGCCGCGAACGCGACGGCGCGCCGCTCCGTGACTCGGTCGACGTCCTCCGCGACGTGCCGTGCGACGAACCCGTCGAACCACGCCACGAACGGTCCGGGCGACACCGGGTGCTCGAGGAGCTTCACGACAGCTCTCCCGCGTCGCGGACGAGGCGATGGCCGGCGATCCTGTCGTTGCTGATGAGGAGCGAGCTCGTGAGCAACTGTCCTCGGATGCCGCGATGCTCGAGCACGGCGCCGTGCTCGAGGATCTCGATCACGGTCCGGTGCTGCCGCACGCCGCGCTCGCGGTCGGACTTGGTGTTGGAGGCCCAGACCTGGCCGACCCGGACCGTCATGCCGCCTCCTCGAGCTGGGCCGTCAGGGACTCCTGGCCGGGTGCGTCTGCGGCCGAGTCGCCGTAGGTCACGCGGCGGTGAAGATCGACGTGGACCGGGTGGCCGGTTCGATCGTGATGCAGCGCGGCGATCGCGAGCGCGTTGGCCGTGGTGGCCGTCCACGGGCACCGACCGCACGCGGCGCGCGCGGTCGCGGTGGACATCGTCGCCCGCGTCATGCCGCCTCCACCCGTGCCCGGGCACCTCGACGTCCGTCGTCGACGACAGCGCGCATGATCGCGACGAACCGCTCGTCGTCAGGCTCGAGGTCCGGGATCTCGTGGGCCTCGCTTCCGTCGCCGTAGATCACGATCTCAGCCCCGCGATTCGCGAGGTCGATCAGTCGCTCAAGGTCATCGACGGCGAGCGATACGGTGACCTGGGCGGTCATCGTGCGGTGCCCGGTCGAGCGGCCGCTGCAGCGCGAACGTCACGCGAACAGGTGTCGTTCGCCGGGGTCTGCTCGGGGTGGTCGAGGGTGCCGAGCGACCTGGGGTCGGGCACTCCCGGGAACCCCCGGGACTGGATCGCACCCAGGAGGTCGCCGGTTCGAGCCCGGCTAGCTCCATCCAAGGAACGCACGAACCGGAACCCCCGCGAAAGCGGGGGTTCTTGCGTTCTGGGGATGCCGGAACGCCACCGGTCAACGTGTACACGCTTGGCGTACACAGCTGGACCATCAATCCGCCGACGAGCACCCAGTGCTCCGACGGGAGCTCCCCGGCGAGTTCGTGCACCGCCCCCCACATCGCGAGGATCGCGGGATCGGTGGTGGCGATCCTCACAGACGCCACGGGTCCCGGACGCCCTGCGTCCGCCAGCGTCACCCTCTCGTTTCGCGCGATTCGACCGGCGTTCGTCAGATCGGCAGCAACTCCGCACTGGGAACCCACCGCATGTGCGCGATCGGGCCGATCTCGAGAAGACCGATCTCACCGTTCGAGCATCTCATGGCCGTCAGGGCTGCACGCGACGACCGACGGCACCGGCCTCACCTCACCGGCTCGCAGGCCACCCCCGCCCCGCGACCGGCCTGGCCGCGATGCTCATACTCGACCAGTCCGGCCCCTCGTGGGGACCGATGACGCTCACGGCGATCATCCCGGTGCCGCGGAGGAACCGCGGCGGCGCGGCCGCCAGGAGCGCATCGGTGATCGCGAGGTACGGGGCGCGCAACACCTCGTCCTGACTGCGGGCGTCGACGTGGACGACGACGCGCGGACGCATGCCCGGAGCCTCGCCGATCCGCACCGCCCGGACCACGTCGCACGTCTCGAGCGCCGCGTGGGCGTCGTCGACGGAGAACGCCGGGTCGAGGTCGAACGCCAGGTACCACGGGTGCGGCTCCGGGTAGCGCCGCCGCTCGGCCACGTCCCGGGCGAACTCCTCGTCCTGCCATCGGGCCATCGTAGGACGACGCGCGCCGCCCCCGCCCCTTTCGACGGGTGCGGGCCATCCGTTCGAGAGGGGCCTGCCGCTCTGCCTCGCGACTAGCGTCGAACGAGCCCCCGGTGCGGCGGCCGCCGCCGCACCGACACCCGAGCAGGAGACCCGTCATGAGCACCACCCCGGAAAGCACCGTCCGCGCGTTCTTCGACCGCCTGAGCGCCGGCGGCCGGCTGGCGGACGCGATCGACGAGTACGTCGCCGACGACTGCGTCTGGGAGAACAGCGGGCTGCCCGCGGTGCGGGGCAGGGCCGCCGTCCACGCGCAGATGGACCAGTTCGTCCAGGGCTTCGGCCTGCACGCCCTCGTGGTCGACACCCGCGTGCTCGCCGTCAGCGGCAACGTCGTGCTGACCGAGCGGGTCGACCACGTCGACACGGCCGACGGCACGCGCGTCCTCTCCATCGAGATGGCGGGGGCGATGGAGGTCGTCGACGGCAGGATCACCCGCTGGAGCGACTACTTCGACCCGCGCCCGCTGCTGCCGTAGCGCGAGCGGCGCGGGTTGCGGCGGGTAGCGCGCCGGGCTGCCCGCCGCCCGGCCTCTCGCCCGACCGCGTCCGACCGCGTCCGGCCGCGGCCACCCACCGGCCCCAGCCGCCCACCACCGGCCCAGCCGCTCACCGGCAGGTGGTTTGATCGTGACGGTGCCACCACTCCCCTACCCGCACCCGACCGATCGGCACGTCTCCACGCGGATGCGCGCCAACCCGCGGCGCGACACGAAGCCCGAGATCGCCGTGCGGTCGGCGCTGCACCGTCGGGGGCTGCGCTTCCGCAAGGACCACCCGGTCCGCGTGCCCGGGAGGACCGTCCGGCCCGACGTCGTCTTCACGCGCCAGCGGGTCGCGGTCTTCATCGACGGGTGCTTCTGGCACTCCTGCCCGATCCACGGCACCACCCCCCGGACCAACAGCGACTACTGGGTGCCCAAGCTCCAACGCAACGTCGAGCGCGACCGCACCGTGGACCGGCTCCTCGCCGACGCCGGTTGGACGGTGATCCGCGCGTGGGAGCACGAGGACGTACAGGCCGTCGTCGAGCGGGTGCGGAGCGCGCTCACGCCGGACGGATGACCCCGCCGGTCCTCCGCGTTCGTCGAGCGGCCGGTCCGCCATGCGACGCCGGTGACGCGACCCTTGCGTCCGCGCCCTCCGCGACGCGGGACGTCAGCGCGGGTACGCGCGCTCGACGGCGGCGGGATCCTCGATCGTGTGGAAGCGCTTGATGCGGCCGTCCTCGAACGTCTAGACGTCGGCCGCGTCCCACGACACGCCGTTGGCGGAGTTCACCGCGATGACGACGACGTGGTCCTCGTCCGCCGCGAAGATCCGCGGCTCGGTGGTGAACGCGCCGAGCGACGCCCACATCCGCATGATCTCCCGCTTGCCGCGGAACGTGCCGCTGATCGCGCTGTCGCCCGCGATCGTCCGCACGACGTCGTCCGCGAACGCCTCCCCCGCCGCCACTGCGTCCTGCCGGTTGAACGCGTCGTACGCCGCCCGCAACGTCGCGATGTGCTGCTCCCCCGCCATCCCGTGCCCCTCTCGTCCGGGCCTCCCGGACCCGCCGACCGGTCCCGTCCCGACCGTATCCCGCGCTCGGGACGCCCCGGCGTGCCGCGACCGCACCCGGCGGGGACGGGTCGGCCTTGGCATCCGATCGAGCGTGATCGGACGCCGGCGGCGACGCCTGCGCTCCGATCCGCCCGGTCCCGCACGGATCCGCCGGCTCGACCACGGCCGGTAGCGTGGAGCGGTGATCCCGCGCACGCAGCTGTTCGAGAACCCGTGGTTCGTGCGGCCCGCGCCCGAGCCGCCGTCGTTGCCGGTCGGCACGCTGCCGCGGCAGCACGCGCGGCTGCCCTGTGGTGACGTCACCTATCTGCGCCACGGGAGCGGGCCGCCGCTGCTGCTCGTGCACGGGGTGCCGACGTCGGCGCGACTGTGGGAGCCGCTGCTCGGCGATCTCGGCGCGCACTTCGACTGCATCGCCCCGGACCTGTTGGGGCTCGGGCGATCGCGGGCCGCGCCCGGGGGCGACGTCTCCAGTCCCGGTCAGGCGACGATGCTCGAGCAGTTGCTGGACCACCTGGGGATCGACGATGTCCTGTTGGCGCTGCACGACCAGGGTGGGGCGCACGGCCTGCGGTTCCTCGACCGGTGCGGCGACCGGGTGCGCGCGGTCGTGATGGCCGACGTCGTCTGCTACGACAACTGGGAGGTGCCCGCGGTCCGGTTGATCGCCCGCGCCTGCCGGTGGCCGCGGGCGGTGCACGCCCTCACCCGGGCCGGGCTCGTCGAGGGGCCGATGCGCCGGGCGTGGCCGTTCCCGCAGACCGCGTTCCGTGGGCCGCTGCCCGCCGGGATGGTCGACGAGTGGATGGCGCCGATGCGCAACGGTGGCGCCGACCTGGACGCGTTCGCGGGGTACATGCGCGGCCAGTCCGCGGAGCACACCGCCGACACCGCCCGGATCGTCCGCGGGTTCACGAAGCCGGCGCTCGTGATCTGGGCCGCGCACGACTACTTCCTCATGCCGTCGTGGGGCGTGCGGCTCGCCCGTGACCTGCCGGGAGCCCCGGACGACCCGGTGCTGCTGCCGTTCGCCGGGCACTTCTTCCACGCCGACGTGCCCCGGACCGCCGCCGGGATCTACGTCGACTTCCTCACCGCGGTGTGAGCGCGCCGCGCGTCGTCGACGCGAACCCGGCCCGCCACGCGCCCGGGGTGGTGCCGAGCTCGCGGATGAACGCGCGGCGCATCGTCTCCTCGGACCCGAACCCGCACGCGGCGGCGATCGCCGCGAGTGGCTCGGGGCCGGCGAGCATCCGCTGCCGGGCCGCCTCGACCCGTACCCGCTCGACGTAGCGCGCCGGGGTCGTGCCGAGCTCGCGACGGAACACCCGGGTGAGGTGACGCACGCTGAACCCGGCCCGCTCCGCCAGCGCGTCGAGCCCGTGGTCGGCGTCCGGACGCTCGACGACGTCGTCGAGCACCCGCCGCAGCACCGGGTCGGCCACCGGCGCCGCGGTCAACCGGGCGCTGAACTGCGCCTGCCCGCCCGGCCGCTGCAGGTACACGACGAGGTGCTGGGCGACGCGCCGGGCGGCGTCGGCTCCGTGGTCGTCCTCGACGAGCGCCAGGCACAGGTCGATCCCCGCGGTGATCCCCGCCGACGTGTGCACCGCCCCGTCGCGGACGAAGATCGCGTCCGGGTCGACGGTCACGTCGGGGTGGGCGGCGGCGAGGCGGTCGGTCATCTCCCAGTGCGTCGTCGCCCGGCGGCCGTCGAGCACACCCGCGGCGGCGAGGAGGAACGCCCCGGCGCACACCGACGCCACCCGTCGGCTGCGCGGCGCCGTCGTCGCGACCGCCCGCACCACCCGGTCGGCTGCGCCGGCGTCGGGCGACGCGGGCGATCCGGGGACGACGAGCGTGTCGATCCGGTCCGGCAGCGCGTCGAACGCGACGTCGACGCCGAGCCGGGTGCGGCCCGTCGCCACGACGTCCCGCCCGTCGGGCGACGCGAGGACGACGTCGTACCGTGCGCCCAGGGCGTCGGCGGCGGTGAACACCTCGACCGGACCGGCGACGTCGAGGAGTTGCACCCCGTCGTGGACGAGCACCACGACGGTCCGCGGCGCGGCGCCGGTCGTGTCCGGAACCGAGGGTGATGCGTCCTTGTGGACCGACGCCATGACGGGGACGATCCTCGCATGCTCCCCACGCAGATCGCCGGCGTCCGGATCCCCGACAGCGCCATGGCCCGCGACGCGACGACGTTCATCCGCGACGTCCAGGACGACCTGCTCTTCCACCACTCGCTGCGGGTGTTCGTCTTCGGGTCGCTCCAGGGCGCCCGCCGCGGGCTGCGCTTCGACCCCGAGCTGCTCTACGTCGGGGCGATGTTCCACGACCTGGGGCTCGTGGAGGGGCACCGCAGCCCGCACGACCGGTTCGAGGTCGACGGCGCGAACGCCGCCCGCGAGTTCCTGCGTCGCCACGACGTGCCCGACGAGCAGGTCCGGGTCGTGTGGGACGCGATCGCGCTGCACACCACCCCCGGCATCCCGCAGCACAAGGAGCCCGAGGTGGCGCTCGTCACCGCCGGCGTCGAGCTCGACGTGCTCGGGATCGACCACGACACCCTCACCGACGCGCAGCTCGACGAGATCCTGGGCGAGCTGCCGCGCCGCGACTTCAAGCGCCGGATCATCCAGGCGTTCGCCGCCGGCATCGCCCACAAGCCCGAGACCGCGTTCGGCAACGTCAAGGCCGACGTCCTCGCCCGCGAGCTGCCCGGCTACGAGCGCACCGACTTCTGCAGCCTCATCCTGGCGACGCCGTTCGCGGAGTAGGCGGGCCGGCCCGCGGTCCGCGGCAAGTCGTCCGGCAGACGGTGGCCCCGGCGCTCAGACGGACGGTTCCGTCACGCCGGGTGCGGGTAGCGGCGTCCCATGTCCCCTCCCATGAGCTACGGCACGGCGCTGTTCCTGATCGCGGTCGGCGCGCTCCTGCGGTACGCCGTCAACGCCTCGCCTTCCGGGTTCAACGTCAACACCGCCGGGACGATCCTCATGATCGTCGGCGCGGTCGGCCTGGTCCTCACCCTGCTCCTCAGCGCGATGTGGACCCGCCGCCGCGAGACGGTCGAGCGCCCGGTCGTCCGGGAGCGCCACGACGCCTGGTGACGCCTCCGACCGAGACGGGCGGCCTCCGCCCGGGTCGGGGCGTACCCTGGGGGGCGTGTCCGTCCTCTCCCGTCGCGCCGCCACCGCCGATGCGCGCCGGGCGACGGAGCAGGCGCTGCTCGACGCGACGGTGGCGCTCCTCGACGAGGGGGACGCCTACGCGGCGATCAGCATCGAGCAGATCGTCCGCCGGGCCGGGGTGTCACGGCCGACGTTCTACGCGTACTTCCGCGACAAGCGCGCCCTGGTCCTGCAGCTGGGCGACGAGGTGCGGCGCGAGCTGGTCGCCGTCGCCGAGCCGTGGCTGCGGGGCGACGACGATGACGCCGCCGGCACCCTGGAGGCGCTCCTCGACGTGTACCTGCGGTACGCGTCCACGGTGCGGGCGGTCACCGAGGCGACGACGTACGACCAGGACGTCGCCGCGCTGTGGCGCGGCCTGCACGACGGGTTCCTGCCCGCGGTCGAGGCGCGCATCCGCGCCGGCCACCCCGATCTGGCCGACGAGCGCGTGGCCGCCCGCGCCTACGCGCTCGTCTGGATGACCGAGCGCGCGCTGTCGGACAACGCCGCCCGTCCCACCGTCGACCGCGACGCGCTCATCGCCGAGCTCGCGCGGATCTGGGACGACGCGACGTCGCCGACCGGCGCCTGAGCGGCCGTCGCCCTTCGACCGCGGTCGCCACCGGATCAACCGGAGCCCGGCGTACCCCCGACCGTCCCCTCCCACAGGACCGCGAGCGCATCGAGGATCACCGGGTCGACGTCGCGCCGATCGGCGAGGTGCTCGACGAGCGACGCCTGGGTCGACCAGGTGAGGACGAACGCGCGGGCGGCGGCCGCGGCCGGACCGGCGGACGGGTCGGCGCGCGCGACCCAGTCGGTGATCCGCACCTCGAACCGGCGGTGCAGCGCTTTCCAGCGGGCGCGGATGTCGGGGTCGTACGTCGCGGCCTCGGCGACGAGGAGCAGCGCCCCGCGCCGCCGGGCGAAGACGCCGCCGACGCGCTCCAGGCGCTCGCGGACCGGCCCGGCGTCGGCGCCGGCCAGCCAGTCGTCGACCTCCTCCCCCAGCTCGACCGCGAACCGGTCGGCGACCGCCACCGCCAGCGCCCGCTTGTCGTCGAAGTACGCGTAGAACCGCGCCCGCGAGAACCCGGCCCGCGCCGCGAGGTCCGCGATCCCCACGTCGGAGTAGCTCACGCCCTCGCCCACCCACGACTCGGCGGCGTCGAGGAACGCGACGCTCCCGCGCTCGCGGGCCTCGGCGGCCTGGGACGTCGTGCGCACGAGCGGCATCGCTCCGAGCGTAGCGCCCGGCCCCCACCGGGCCTAGACCCCTGCGCTTGACATGACGTAAAGCGCTGAAGTACGGTCGCTCCATCATGGCGACGATCGACCGCGGCACCATCGACCTCGGCAACCACGACCTGTGGGTCGACGGTCCCCCGTACGCGCTCTTCGACGAGCTTCGCGCCCGTCCGGGCGTCCACTACAGCGAGAACGCGCACTGGCCCGACGAGGACGGCTTCTACTCGCTCGTCCGCCACGCCGACATCGCCGAGGCGTCGAAGGACTTCAAGACGTTCTCGTCCGAGAAGCGCGGGATCTTCGTCGTCGACGACATCGGGGTCCCGCTCGAGGTCCAGCGGCTGCAGATGATCTCGATGGACCCGCCGCGCCACGACCGCCTGAAGAAGCTCGTCGGCAAGGCGTTCACGCCCGCGCGGATCGCCGACCACGAGGACGCGGTGCGGCAGATCATCCGCGACGTCCTGGACCGCCACTCGGCGGGCGACCGGATCGACCTGGCCGTCGACGTCGCGCGGCCGATCCCCGCGCGCGTCATCGGGTCGCTGCTCGGCACCCCGCAGGAGGACGACGTCAAGCTCGTCCACTGGACGAACGTCGTCACCGCGTGGGAGGACCCCGAGGTCCGCAAGGCGTGGGACTCCACCCTCGACGAGTTCCAGGAGATCATCCAGTACATCGAGGCGGTGCGACAGGACCGCGCCGAGCACCTCGGCGACGACCTGCTGTCGGCGCTCATCACCGCCGAGGTCGACGGCGAGCGGCTCGCCGCCGAGGAGGTCGCGGTGTTCTTCATCCTCCTGCTCGCCGCCGGCAACGACTCGACCCGCGCGACGTACGTCGCGACGATGCGCGCGCTGATCGAGAACCCGGACCAGCGGCAGCTGCTGCTCGACGACCCGTCGCTCATCCCCCGCGCCGTCGAGGAGGGCCTGCGCTGCTTCCCCGCGTTCGGGTTCATGGGCCGCGCGACGACGCGCGAGGTCGTGATCGGCGGCGAGACGATCCCCGAGGGCGCCCGCGTGCTGCTGTGGTACGTCGCGTCCAACCGCGATCCCGCGGTGTTCGAGGATCCGCACCGGTTCGACCTCATGCGCGAGAACCTGGAGCAGCACCAGGGGTTCGGGGCCGGCGGCCGGCACTTCTGCCTGGGGACCGCGCTCGCCCGGATGGAGCTGCGGATCTGGATCGAGGAGACGCTGAAGCGGTGGCCCGCGATGGAGCTCGACGGGCCGGGCACGCGGATGGCGTCGCTCTTCCTCAACCAGTGGAAGCGCAGCCCGGTGATCCTGGGCGCGTAGCCGTCGGGATCTTTTCTGGAATCTTTCCAGAGAACGTGCGAGACTGTGCGGCACGACCGCCCATCCGGGCCGGCGCGCGCGTGTGCGGAGCACCGCCGTCGATCAACCGGACGGGCGACGGTGCCGCAACGATCCCGCTCGGAGGAACGCATGACGCAGGACAACACGAAGCCCTTGACGACCGTCGCCGGCGCGCCGGTGCCGGACAACCAGAACGTCGTGACCGCCGGCCCGCGCGGGCCGATGCTCCTCCAGGACGTCTGGTTCCTCGAGAAGCTCGCGCACTTCGACCGCGAGGTCATCCCCGAGCGGCGGATGCACGCCAAGGGCTCCGGCGCCTACGGCACGTTCACCGTCACGAACGACATCACGAAGTACACGTCGGCGAGCATCTTCGCCGAGGTCGGCAAGAAGACCGAGATGTTCGCCCGCTTCTCGACCGTCGCCGGCGAGCGCGGCGCGGCCGACGCCGAGCGCGACATCCGCGGGTTCGCGCTGAAGTTCTACACCGACCAGGGCAACTGGGACCTCGTCGGCAACAACACGCCGGTCTTCTTCTTCCGCGACCCGCTGAAGTTCCCCGACCTCAACCACGCGGTCAAGCGCGACCCCGCGACGAACCTCCGCGACGCCGAGAACAACTGGGACTTCTGGACGAACCTCCCGGAGTCGCTGCACCAGGTGACGATCGTCATGTCCGACCGCGGGATCCCCAAGGGGTACCGCCACATGCACGGCTTCGGCTCGCACACGTACTCGCTCGTCAACGCGCAGGGCGAGCGGTTCTGGGTGAAGTTCCACCACCGCTGCCAGCAGGGGATCGAGAACCTGACCGACGCCGAGGCGGCCGAGCTCGTCGGGCAGGACCGCGAGTCCTCCCAGCGCGACCTCTACGAGGCGATCGAGCGCGGCGAGTTCCCGAAGTGGAAGCTCTGCGTCCAGATCATGCCCGAGGCCGACGCGGAGAACTACCGGTTCCACCCGTTCGACCTCACGAAGGTCTGGTCGAAGAAGGACTACCCGCTGATCGAGGTCGGCGAGTGGGAGCTCAACCGCAACGCGCCGAACTACCACGCCGACGTCGAGCAGGCCGCGTTCACCCCGGCGAACATCGTCCCCGGCATCGGCTTCTCGCCGGACAAGATGCTCCAGGGCCGCCTGTTCTCCTACGGTGACGCGCAGCGCTACCGCCTGGGCGTCAACCACCACCAGATCCCGGTGAACCAGCCGAAGGCCGCGCCGGTCAACTCGTACCACCGCGACGGCGCGATGCGGATCGACGGCAACCACGGCGGCGTCCCCGGCATCGAGCCCAACAGCTACGGCCGCTGGCAGGAGCAGCCCGCGTACCGCGAGCCGCAGCAGGCGGTGGGGTCGGTCGCCGACCGGTGGAACTACCGCGAGGACGACGACAACTACTACGAGCAGCCCGGCGACCTCTTCCGGCTCATGACGCCGGACGAGCAGCGGCGGCTGTTCGCGAACACCGCCCGCGCGATCGACGGCGCGTCCGACGCCACGATCGAGCGCCACATCCACAACTGCACGCAGGCCGATCCGGCCTACGGCGCGGGCGTCCGCAAGGCGATCGAGGCGCTGAAGGCCGGCACGCTCGACGACGCGGACCCGAACTCGGACGCGATCTGAGTCCGCACCGGGCGCGGCCGGCGGCGTCTGCCGGCGGCCGCGCCCGGACGGCGACCCTCAGTCGCCGTCCAGCAGGGCCGTCCGACCCACGAGCGCCGCGGTGTCGCGGGCGCTCGGGGTCCCGGCGTCGAGGTCGGCCCCGGCGTCGCGCAGGAGGACGACGATCTCGTCCTCGCCCTTGAAGATCGCCCCGGCGATCGGCGACTGCCCCCGTGCGTTGCGCAGGTCGACGTCGGCCCCGCGGCCCACGAGCGCCCGCACGGTGTCCGGCCGCCCGTGGTACGCCGCGAGCATCAGCGCGGTGTTGCCGTCGGGGTCCTGCACGTCCACCGGCAGGCCGTGGTCGACGAACTCGAGCAGCTCGTCGGTCCGCCCCTCACGCGCCAGGTCCATCGCGATCGCGACGACGCGCTTCGTCTGCTCCTCCGACAGCCGGCCCATGCCCCCATGCTAGGACGCGCGGGAGCACCGTCGGTCGCCCACCCCGACGGGCCGCCCACCACCCCCGGGGTCCGGGCGCGCGGTCAGGATGTCACGGCACGATGACGTGCGACGGGTCCGGCTGTTGGTCGGCCGGCGCGGCGCCGTAGTCCCCGAACGGCCCGTCGCGCTCGGTGACGACCGCCTTGACCCCCTCGCGCTCGGCCATGTCGACGAACCGCAGCGCCTCGGGCGTGTTGCGCATGAGCCCGTCGAGCATCACCCCGATCGTCTGCGTCGTCGTCAGGCCCATGTTCTCGTACGCCTGGTTGACGACGAGCTTCATCGCCGCCAGCTGCGACGAGGGGATCGCCGCGAGCTCGGCCGCCCGGCGCGCGACCGTCGCCTCCAGCTCGGCGAACGGCACCGCCTCGTTGACGAGCTCGACGTCGGCGGCCTGCCGTCCGGTGAACGGCTTGCCGGTGAGCGCGTGCTCCTTCGCCTTCGTCAACCCCAGCCGGTAGAGCCACATCCCCGACAGGTACGACCCCCACATCCGCGAGTAGGGGGTGCCGATGACGGCGTCCTCCGACGCGATGACGAGGTCGGCGCAGAGCGCGAAGTCGCTGCCGCCCCCGACGCAGTACCCGTGCACCTGCGCGATCACCGGCTTGGGGGTGTGCCAGATCGCCATGAACTGCTTGGTCGGGCCGTGGTCGGGCGACACCGAGTAGGCGAAGTCGCGCCCCGGGTCCCAGCCCTCACCGTCGTCGGGCGCGAAGACGTCGTCCCAGTGGTGGAATCCGCCCGCGAAGTCGTAGCCGGCGCAGAACGAGCGGCCCGCGCCCCGCACCACGATGACCTTGACCGCACGGTCCACGGTCGCGCGGCCGACCGCGTCGCGCAGCTCGGTCGGCATCGGCGGGACGATGGTGTTCAGACGCTCGGGACGGTTGAGCGTGATCGTCGCCACCGGTCCGTCGGTCGCGTACAGCAGGGTCTCGTAGGTCATGACGAGACGCTAGAAGGCCCGACCGTCGATCTGGGCGGGAGTCGACCGCCCGACGCCCCCGGCTCACCCCACCTGATCGGCCGGGCCGAACCCGACCGTACGGATCACCGGCTCGCCGGCCTGGTCGGACGCGTCCAGGTCGACGTCGACGACGAACGCGAAGTCGCGGTGCTCCTCGGGGTCCTCGACGATCTGACGGACGCGCCAGCGACGGGCGGGACGGTCGCCGTCGTGCGGCGGGTCGCGGTCGATCAACAGCAGGTCGGGCGAGCGGGCCGACGGCCCCGACCCCATCTGGTCGTACTCGTCCCAGTAGGCGGCGAGCGCCGTCTCCCACTGCGGGGCGCGCAGCGCGACCTTGCCCGGCGGATCGGTGAGCGCCGCCGCGTCGGCGTCCAGCCGGGCCAGGCCCTCGTGGTCGCGCCGGGCGGCCAGCCGCACCCGCTGGAACATCGCGCCGCGCACCATCACCGCGAACGCACGGGCGTTGGCGGTGATCGGCCGCGCCGGCGGAGGCGGGGCGCCGGCCGCGTGGTCGGCCGCCGCGGCCGCGACGGCGTCCGGGTCGGTCAGCGCCTCCCACTCGTCGAGGAGGCTCGAGTCGGTCTGGCGGACCGTCTCGCCCAACCAGTCGATGATCGTCTCGAGCTCCTCGGTCCGCACCCGCTCGGGCACCGTCTGGCGCAGCGCGCGGTACGCGCCCGACAGGTAGCGCAGCACCAGGCCCTCCGACCGCGCCAGGCCGTAGTACGACACGAGCTCGGTGAACGTGCGCCCCGACTCGTACATGTCCCGCACGACGGTCTTCGGCGACAGGTCGGACTCGCGGACCCACGGGTGGGTCTCGCGGAAGATCCGCAGCGCCTGCACCAGCTCCTCCCCCAACGGCTTGGGGTACGTGACCTGCTCGAGCAGCTCCATCCGCTCGTCGTACTCGATGCCCTGGGCCTTCATCTCGGCGATCGCCTCGCCGCGCTCCTTGCGCGCCTGCGCCATGAGCAGCGGGAACGGGTCGTCGAGGATCGCCTCGACGACCGACACGACGTCCAGGGTGTATGTGTCGGACTCCGGGTCGAGCAGGTCGAACGCCGTGAGCGCGAACGACGCCAGCGGCTGGTTGAGCGCGAAGTCGTCCTGCAGGTCGACCGCCAGGCGCAGCGTGCGGCCGTGCGGGTCGGGCTCGGGCATCCACTCGAGCACCCCGGCGGCGACGAGCTCGTCCCCGAGCGCCCGCGCCTGCTCGGACAACCGGGCGCGACGGCCCTCGTCCTCGTGGTTGTCCTCCATCAACGCGCGCATCGCGACGACCGGGTCGGTCGGCTGGTGGACGACGTTGAGGATCATCGCGTGGTCGACCCGCATCCGCGACGACAGCGGCTCCGGCGTCGCCGACTTGAGCCGCTCGAACGTCTCCTCGGTCCACGCCACGGCCCCGTCGGGCGGCTTCTTCGTCTGGACCTTGCGGCGCTTCTTCGGGTCGTTGCCCGCCTTCATCAGCGCCTTCTGCCGCTCGATGACGTGCTCGGGCGCCTGGACGACGACGTGACCGGACGTGTCGAACCCCGCACGGCCGGCGCGCCCGGCGATCTGGTGGAACTCGCGGGCCTTGAGCAGCCGGTGCTTCGTGCCGTCGAACTTCGCCAGCGCGGTGAACACGACGGTGCGGATCGGCACGTTGATCCCCACCCCCAGGGTGTCGGTGCCGCAGATGACCTTCAACCGACCGGCCTGCGCGAGCTGCTCGACGAGGCGCCGGTAGCGGGGCAGCATGCCCGCGTGGTGCACGCCGATCCCGTTGCGGACGAGCTTCGACAGCGTGCGGCCGAACCCGGCGGTGAACCGGAACGCCCCGATCTCGTCGGCGATCGCGTCGCGCTCCGCCCGCGAGCAGAGCTTGGCCGACAGCAGCGACTGGGCGCGCTCCATCGCCGACGCCTGGGTGAAGTGCACGACGTAGATCGGCGCCCGGTCCTCCTCGACGAGCCGCTCCAGGAGCTCGTGCATCGGCTCCAGCGACCACTCGTAGCCCAGCGGCACCGGCCGCTCGGCGTCGTCGATGAGCGTCGTCTCGCGCCCGGTGCGGCGGGTGAGGTCGTCGGTGATGCGGGTGACGTCACCCAACGTCGCCGACATGAGCAGGAACTGCGCCTGTGGCAGGCACAGCAGCGGCACCTGCCACGCCCATCCGCGCTGCCCGTCGGCGTAGTAGTGGAACTCGTCCATCACCACCTGGCCGACGTCGGCGGACGCGCCCTCGCGCAGCGCGAGGTTGGCGAGCACCTCGGCGGTGCAGCAAATGATCGGGGCGTCGGAGTTCACCGACGCGTCGCCGGTGAGCATCCCGACGTTGTCGGCCCCGAACGTCTCGCACAGCGCGAAGAACTTCTCCGACACGAGCGCCTTGATCGGGGCGGTGTAGAACGTCACCCGGCGGTCGGCGAGCGCCGCGAAGTGCGCTGCGACGGCGACGAGCGACTTGCCCGACCCGGTCGGGGTGGCGAGCACGACGTTGGCGCCGGAGAAGAGCTCGATCGCCGCCTCCTCCTGGTGCGGGTAGAGCTCGATCTCCTGCTCGGTCGTCCACGTGGTGAACGCGTCGTAGAGCGCGTCGGCGCCGGGCTCGGCGGGTAGGGCGTCGACGAGGGACATGCGTGCCGGTCACGCTACCGGTCGGGCATGTCGCGGCCCGGCGTCGGCGCCAGAGCCCTACGCAGCACCTCGACGGCCGGCGAGGGTCGTCCGGCCGGCCACAGCAGCACCAGCGGCACCGTCGGTCGGTCCTCCAGCTCGAGCGCGACGACCCCTGTGGGTGGTGGGGTTCCGGCCGGCACCAGGGCCACGGCGCCGGACTCGGTCAGCGCGGTGAGGAGCAGGCCGTCGCCGAGGTCGTGGCCTTCCGGTGGATCGGAAACGACGACGTACGCCGTACACGCACGGGCGTCGGCGGAGCGCAGAAGTTCGCCCAGGGTGAAGTGCGGGGAACCCCGGGGGAATCCCGATCTCAGCAAGTACTGTGGCCAGCTTGCCCAGACGGGCCTTCGCCCGTCGCGTCACGCCACCAAAAGGAAGCCGATGATCCCATCAGGCCGCATCGCGGCACGAACCCCTTGGCGCCGGGGCAGGCTGCGCCGCGCCGCGGTGACCGCCGCCGTCGCCGCGCTCGCCGGCCTCCTGCCCACCTCCGTCGCCCAGGCCACGGTCGCCAGCGGCGGCGAGGGCCGCTTTGTAGGGGCGATCGACTGGGTCACGTGGGAGGCCGGGCCTCTGGACCTCACCGGCCCGCTCGTGCGCACCAGCACGACCGTCCACGACGGCGTTCCGCTCTCCGTCACCTGCACCCTCAGCAACTTCGCGCGTGAGGGCGGCGGGACCCCCGCACTCAACGGGTACCGGCCCGGGACGTACGGCGGTGACGGTCTCGACGACCTGTACAACATCGGCGGGACGGGTGGCCAGAACACGCTGGTCAACGCCATCTCCGCCGTCGGCCAGCAGGTGAACTTCGACGTCGGCTGCTCGGCGACGCTCGACGGCGACCCCTTCCCCCTCGGTGGGCTCGTGATCGGCGACGCCGAGCTGAACGGAGCGAGCGAGTTCTTCACCGCCACCGTCGACAGCAGCGCCACCTGGCGGCTGATCGACCGGTTTCGCGGTACCGCCTGCGCCCTCGACGGCGCCCTCTCCCGGTCCGACGCCTCCGGGGAATCGACCGTGCGGTTCCACAACCCCGACGGAGGCTGCGGGGGGAACACCGGCCCGATGGCCGTCCTGTTCGCCGACGGTGCGACCTCGGGCCGGGTGTCGATCCTGGGTGGCGGAACGACCGCCATCGCGCTGGGCGTCGTGATCGGCTTCGATCACGGTGACGCACCGGCCTCCTATGGCGACGCGAGCCACGCCCTCGACCTCGGGTTCTCGGGCGGGGAGCTCGCCGCCGGTCTCAACTCGGTCTTCGATACCCCGCTGGCCACCGCCGACCAGCCCTCCCTGCGGCTCGGCGTGTCGGTCGACCCGGAGGCCGGGTTCGCCGGTCCCGGGGCCGACGGCGACGACGTCCACGGCTCGAACGGCGCGTTCGGTCCCGACGACGACGAGACCAACGATCCGGACTCGCCCATCGTCGTGAAGCCCGGCGACACCTACCGGCACGACGGCATCGCCTGCACCGGCAGCGGCACGCTGGCCGGCTGGATCGACTTCGACGGCAGCGGCACCTTCGACGCCGACGAGCGCTCCGGCACGGCCACCTGCGCCGCCGGCACCGCCGACCTGGCGTGGACGGTCCCCACCGACGTCACCACGCAGGCCGACGGCTACGTCCGGCTGCGCTACGCCGCCGACGCGGCCGACATCGCCGGCCCGGTCGGCCTGGCGCGCAGCGGCGAGGCCGAGGACCATCGAGTGCAGCTCGTCGCCGAGCCGTGGGTCGAGATCACCGGTCCCGACCCGGACCAGCGCCTGCTCGTCGGCGAGGAGACCCCCGGGATCTTCGCCTGCGGCGACGGCGTGAGCCCGCTGGAGTGCACCGCCACGGTGACGCTCCCCGGCGGGGGCACGTCCGCCATCACCGACGGTGACGACCTGCCCACCACCGTTCCGGGCACGTACACCATCACCGCGACGGTCGAGGATGCCGACGGTCGGACGCGGCAGGCCAGCCGCACCTACACGGTGCACGGCCCGCCGAGCGCGTCGATCACCGGCCCCGCCGACGACGCCCGGGTCACCCAGGGCGTCGAGACCGCCGGTCGGTTCGCCTGCGCCGCCTCGGCCGGCGTCGCCTCCTGCACCGCCGTCGTGACGCTTCCCGACGGCACGAACGTTCCGCTCACCGAGGGCGGCCGGGTGCCGACCGACCTGCCCGGCGAGTACGAGATCACCGTCACCGTCGTCGACGAGCTCGGGCAGACGCACACCACCACCCGGAGGTACACCGTCGTCACGCCGCCGGTCGTCACGCCGCCCGTCATCGACCCCGACCCGACACCGGACCCGCCCGGGACGCTGCGGATCACCAAGCGCATCACCCGCACGACGTTGCGGCCCGGCCAGCGCACCCAGGTGCGCAGCCGCGTGGTGAACGACACCGACCGCACCCTGCGCAACGTGCGGGTGTGCCAACGGATCCCGGCCGGCCTGCGGTTCGTGTCGGCCCAGCCGGCGGCCAGGCGCTCGAGCGGCCAGTACTGCTGGACGATCAAGACGCTCGGGCCGGGCAAGTACGTCACGCGCTCGATGACGCTGCGCGCCGTCAACCGCCCCCGTCGGGTGACGGTGCGTACGACGGCCCGCGCCAACGGCCAGCCGACCAGCACCCGCAACGGCTCCATCCGCATTCTCGCTCCCCGGAGCGCGCGGACCGGCGGCGTCACCGGCTGATCCCGCGGCGGCCCGGTGAGTCCGGGCACGCCGGCGGCACCTTCGCGGATCCCCAACGCCCGACGATGGGGATCCGCGCACGGGCCAGGTAGACGCGCCGGAATCAAAGCGTCCGACGCCGCGGCTGATCGGTGCGGGCCACGCGCACGGTCGTAGAGTGACCGGGAGATGTCCGCCCCGCCCCTCCTCCCCCGTGCGCGCGTGGAGGCGGTGCACGTCGGCCGGGTGGCCGACCTGCCGTTCTCCGGGGGCGTCGTCCGCAGCGCGTTCGCCAAGCGCGCGGTGACCGGCCCGATCGGGGTGGCCGTGGGCGGGCTCGACGGCGACGAGCAGGGCGACCGGCGCCACCACGGCGGGCCCGACAAGGCGATCTGCGTCTACCCCGCCGAGCACTACCCGTGGTTCTCGTCCTGCCTAGGCCGACCGGCGCCGCGGCCGGCGCTCGGCGAGAACCTCACCGTCCGCGGCGCGGTCGAGGACGACGTCTGCGTCGGCGACCGCTGGCGGATCGACGCCGTCGTCGCCGAGGTCAGCCTGCCGCGCAACCCGTGCTTCAAGGTCGGTGCCCGCCACCGCGTGCGCGACGCGGTGCGGTGGATGGAGCGGACCGGACGCACCGGCTACTACCTGCGGGTGCTCGAGCCGGGCGCGCTCGCGACGGGCGCGGTGATCGAGCTGCTCGAGCGGCCCCACCCCGCCGCCACGATCGCCGAGGCCAACCGCGTGATGCACCACGACCCGCTGGACCGGGCGGCGCTCACGGCGCTGCTGGCGGCACCGGCGCTCGGCGACAGCTGGCGGCGCACGTTCGAGCGCCGACTCGCGGACGGCGTCGTCGAGGACGCCACCGGCCGGCGGCTCGGGCCGGCCCCGAATCAGGACGGGATCTGACCGCTGTCGGCCGCAGACTGCATCGCGAACGTCACCCACCGACCCGAGGGCTTCCCATGATCTCCGTCAACCGCATCGACTTCGTCTCCGTCCCGTCGCAGGACGCCGATCGCGCCGCCCGCTTCTACGGCGAGACGCTCGGCCTGCGCCGCGACCCGCACGCCGACTACGAGTTCTGGGTCGGCGACACGTGCATCGCGATCTGGGAGCCCGAGAAGCTCGGCCGCCCGTTCGCGCCGCAGCGCAACGGCCATCTGGCCCTGCAGGTCGACGACGTCGCGGCCGCCCAGGCCGAGCTCGAGGCCGCCGGGGTCGAGTTCACCGCGCCGACGTTCGACACCGGCGTCTGCCACATGGCGCTGTTCCGCGACCCCGACGGCAACGACCTGATGCTCCACCACCGCCACGCCCCGGTGGGGTGAGCGGATGCGGCCGGGCCCCGGTCGCGCGACGCGGGGCCCGGACGGCCCGATCAGGGCGTCAGGACGATCTTGCCGCGGATCTCGCCGGACTCCATCTTCGCGAACGCGCGCGGGGCGTCCTCGAGCGGCATGACCTCGTCGACGTCGGGGCGCAGGCCGGATGCGGCCATGAACGCGATGAGCTGCTCGAGCTCGTCGCGGGTGCCCATCGTCGATCCGACGATCCGCAGGTTCATCGCGAAGATCCGGGCGACCTCGGCCTCGGCGGCGTAGCCGCCGGTGCCGCCGCTGACGACCATGACGCCGCCCTTGCGGAGGCTGCGCAGCGAGTGCTTCCACGTCGGCGCGCCGACGGAGTCCATCACCGCGTCGACGCGATCCGGCAGGCGGGTGCCCGGCTCGAACGTCGCCGCCGCGCCGTGCGCCTCGGCGTACGCGCGCTTCTCGGCGCTGCGGCCCGTGGCCCACACCGTCACGCCGGCGGCGGCGCCGAGCGCGATGAGCGCGGTGCTCAGGCCGCCGGCGCTGCCCTGCACGAGCACCGTCTGCCCGGGCTGCAGCGCGGCCTGGGTGAAGAGCATCCGGTACGCGGTGAGCCACGCCGTCGGCAGGCAGGACGCCTGCTCGAACGACAGGCCCGCGGGCTTGTCGATGAGGTTGCGTCGCGGCACCGCGACCCGCTCGGCGAGCGTGCCCTGGTGCCGCTCGCTGAAGAGCGACATCCGCGGGTCGAGCGCCTCGTCGCCCAACCACGACGGGTCGTTGACGACGCCGTGGACGACGACCTCGCGACCGTCGTCGGTCACCCCGGCGACGTCGGTGCCGAGGATCATCGGCAGCTGGCCCTCCTTGAGCGCCACGCCCTTGAGGCTGAAGATGTCGTGGTGGTTCAGCGACCCGGCGCGGACGGTGACGACCGTCCAGTCGTCGCCCGGCAGCACCGGCTCGGGCCGGTCCCCGACCACGACCGCGGCGGCGGGATCCTCGGCGTTGAACGACTCGACGTAGACGGCGCGCATCACGGGAGCGTCGCACAGGACGCCGCCGCGGCCCCGGCGTCGCGGGCGAGGCCGCGCGGACTCCCGCCGAACGGGGGACCGGTTCCGTCCCGCCCGCGAACCGCACGCCCGCGGCGGGATGGCCCGCCCGCGCCGTCAGGCGACCGCCTCGGCCTCCCGCGCCGTGAGGCCCAGGCCCTGCTCCAGGTCGTCCGCGGCCTCGCCCCAGTACACGGCGAGGCGCTGCATGCTCGGCAGGCTGTCGCGGCAGCCGGTGAACCCGATGCAGAACGTGCCGGCGTAGCTCACCGCGGTGACGTTCAGCGCCTGCCCGTCGAAGAGGAGCGACAGCGGGAAGATGCAGTCGACGGTCGCGCCGTCGAGGTAGCGCTGCTCGGGCGGGCCGGGCACGTTCGACACGACGAGGTTGTGCATCGGCTTGACGTGCGCGCCCAGCCCGACGGCGAGCTGACTGATGTACGGCCCCATGAGGAACAGCGTGTAGGTGTCCATCGCCGACGACGGCACCGGGGCCAGCAGGTCCTTGGCGATGCGGGTGGACGCCGAGACCGCCTGCAGCCGCTCGCACGGGTCGGCGACGTCGACGCCCAGCCGGCCGTGGATGAACGTGATCGCGTTGCCGCCGCCCTGGTCCGCCGCATCGCGGACCGACACCGGCAGCGCCGCGACGAGGTCGCGGTCGGGCAGCGCGTCGATCTCGGTGAGGTAGCGCCGCAACGCCGACCCGCAGAGCGTGAGGAAGAGGTCGTTGACGGTCACCCCGGCCGCCTTGGCCATCGTCCGCATCCGGTCCATCGGCAGGTGCTGGGTGGCGTAGCGCCGCGGCGCGTGGATCCCACCGTTGAACACCGTCGTCGGCGTGCGGAACGGCACCGCGCGGCCCGGGTCGCGCGGGCGGGCGACCTCGCGGACCTGGTCGCCGAGGAGCCGGGTGACGGCGCGGGTCGACCCGCCGACGCGCCGGATCCGCTCGACGCCACGGCGGGGGGCGCGGGCCACCGCGGACCCGCCGTCTCCGCCGGCCGGGGCGCCCTGCGCGCCGCGATCACGGTCGGCCGCCGCCCGCTCCGCACGGTGCCGGTCGGCCCAGATCGGCGGGTGGTCGACGGCGTCCGGGTCGGCGGTGAGCGTCCGGCCGATCGCGCGCAGCCCCGCGACGCCGTCGAGCTGCGAGTGGTGGACCTTGAAGTACACCGCGAAGCGGCCGTCGGCGAGGCCCTCGATGACGTGGCACTCCCACAGCGGCCGGTTGCGGTCCAGCGGGTGCGAGTGCAGGCGCGACACGAGGACGCCGAGCTCGCGCTGGCTGCCGGGACGCGGCAGCGCGGAGTGCCGCAGGTGGTAGTCCAGGTCGATCTCGTCGTCGGGGACGACCTCCCACCGCGGCAGCGGCACCATCCGCGGCCGCAGGTTGAACGGCTCGACGAACGTCGTCCTCTTCCGCCACCGGGCGACGACGTCGAGGAGGAACCCAGGCCCGGCGTCCGGCGGCGGCGTGCACTCGATGAGGCACCCCACGTGCGCGGGCGTGTCGCCCCGCTCGTTGAGCAACCACACGGCGTCCATCGGCTTGAGGATCCGCACCATCTCGTCTTCTCCGCTCCCCCCGCCCCCGGCGGGCTCCGGCCACCGTCAGCGGCGGCTGGCGCGAGCCTACGCCGGGGCGGGGGTGGCGTCCAACGGATCCGGTGGCGGGCCGGTCGGTGGGCTCCGGACCGCTCTGGTGGCGGGCGCCCGGCCGCCCCCGATCCCGCGTCGATCACGGTGCTCGACATCCGATGCATCCGATCGGCGTCCTCGGTCGTAGGACTCGTCGATGCGTCGATCGTCACGTACCGTCGTCGTCATCGGCTCCGGCGTGTCCGGGCTCACCGCCGCGTACGTCGCCGCGCGCCACGCCCGGGTGACGCTCATCGAGGCGGACGACCGGCTCGGCGGGCACGCCGACACGCACGACGTGACCGTCGGCCCGCCCGGCCGGCGGCGCACGGTGCCGATCGACACCGGGTTCATCGTCCACAACGACCGGACCTACCCGACGCTGCGCCGGCTCTTCGCCGAGCTCGACGTCGCGACCCGACCGTCGGAGATGTCGCTGTCGGTCCGCTGCGACGAGACCGGGATCGAGTGGGCCGGCGCGCGCGGCGTGCGCGGGCTGTTCCCCACCCCGGCGACGCGGCGGCCGTCGCACGTGCGGGCGCTCGCCGAGCTGCCGCGGCTGCACCGCATGGCCCGCCGAACGCTCGAGGCGCCCGAGGGCGACGGCCCGCCCGAGACGCTCGGCGCGTTCCTCGACCGCGGACGGTTCTCCGACCGGTTCCGCACCCACGTCATGGCGCCGCTCGTCGCCGCGGTCTGGTCGTGCGAGCCGGACCGCGCGCTCGAGTACCCGGCGCGGCACCTCTTCGCCTTCCTCCAGCACCACGGGATGCTCCAGGTGCTCGGCTCGCCGACGTGGCGGACCGTCGTCGGCGGGTCGCGGACGTACGTCGACCGGGTCGCCGCGGCGATCGTCGCCGCCGGCGGCGAGGTCCGCACCGGGTCGCCGGTCGCGGCGCTCACGGAGGACGCGGACGGCGTCGTCGTGACGACCGCCGACGGCGCCGTCTCGCGGTTCGACGCCGCGGTCGTCGCCGCGCACCCCGGCCAGGCGCTGGCGTTCCTCCGCGACCCCACCCCCGTGCAGCGCGAGGTGCTCGGGGCGATCCCGTACGCGCGCAACGTCGCGCTGCTGCACACCGACACGTCGGTCCTGCCGCGCTCCCCGCACGCGCGCGCGTCGTGGAACCACCTGCGCCGGCCCGCCGGGACCGCCCCGCCGGACGGCGCGCTGACCGTCACGTACGACCTGACCCGGCTGATGCGGATCCCGCGCGTCGCCGACGGGGTCGACCTGGGCGACCGGCGGTTCCTCGTCACCCTCGGCGGAGGCGACCTCGTCGACCTGGCGACCGTCATCGACGAGATGCCGTACGAGCACCCGCGGTACACCGTCGAGTCCGTCGCCGCGCAACGCCGGCAGGCGGAGTGCGACACCGCGCGGATCGCGTTCGCCGGGGCGTGGGGCGGCTGGGGGTTCCACGAGGACGGGGCCCGGTCCGGCGCGCGCGCCGCCGAGCGGCTCGGGCTCACGTGGGACGCGCCGGTCGTCCCCGCCCACCGGCCCGCCGCCGACCGGGGCCTCGCGCCCGGGGCGATCTACCGCACGACGCTCCACCACCGCCGGCGGACGCCACGACCGAACGCGTTCGAGGCCCGCTCGCACCTGTGGGTCGTCGACGTGGACGACCTGCCCGACCACGGTCGTGCCGCCCTGTGGCGGGGGTCGTTCCAGGCGCGCGACCACCTCGGCGACCCGCACGGGACGATCCGCGGCAACGTCGATCGGTTCCTCGCCGCGCACGACGTCACGCTCGCCGACGCGCACGGTCCCGGCCGGGTGCTGATGGCGACACTGCCGCGCGCGTGGGGGTTCTGCTTCAACCCGATCAGCGTCTTCTGGTGCGAGCGCGGCGACGGGACGCGCGCGGCGGTCGTCGTCGAGGTCCACAACACGTACGGCGACCGGCACGCGTACCTCGTCCGGCCCGACGCCGACGACCGCGCCCGGACCGACAAGGCGATGTACGTGTCGCCGTTCCACGACGCCGTGGGCGGGTACGAGCTGTGGGTGCCCACCCCCACCGCCGAGCGCGTCGCGTTCTCCGTCCGCCTGCGCAGCGACGAGCACGGGGCGCCGGCGACGTTCGACGCGACGCTCACCGGCGCGCCGACCGACGCCACGCCCGCACGCGCCGCGACCGCCGCCCTGCGCGGCGCCCTCCTCATCCGCGTCCACGGCATCGCGCTGTGGGCCCGCGGCCACCGCCGCTTCGACCGACCGACGCACGACCCCCAGGAGCACGTCCAGTGAGCACCGCCGCCCCGCCCCCGGCGACGTCCACCGACCCCACGGAGCCCGGAACGACCGCCGCCCGGACGACCGCATCCCCGACCCGTCTGACCGGTCCGCGGCCCGCAGGCGTCACCGGGACCGACACGGCGCCGCACCCCGGAGCCGACGCCCGCCCCGCCACCGGACCGGGAGCGTGGCCCGGCCTGGAGCCGCTCGGCACCGGACCGGTCGCCCGTGCCCGGGCGCGCGTCGCCGCCGCGCTCTTCCGCCGCGCGGTCGCCGGGCTGCCGGTGACCGTCGACGGCGACGGGCCGACCCGCGGCGCCGGCGGACCGCGGATGGTCGTCGTGCGGCCCGACGAGCTCTACGCGCGCCTGGGCCGCGACGGGCTCATCGGGTTCGGCGAGGCGTACCTCACCGGGGCGTGGGACGCCGACGACCCCGCCGCGTTCCTCACCGTCCTGGCCGGCCGGGCGGCGACGCTCGTCCCCGCCCCGCTGCAGCGGTTCCGCGGGCTCGTGCTGCCGCGCGCCCCGCGGTCGCAGCGCGGCACGCTCGAGGCGGCGCGGCAGAACGTGTCGCACCACTACGACCTGTCGAACGCGTTCTACGCCCGGTTCCTCGACGCGACGATGAGCTACAGCAGCGCGCTCTTCCCGGCCGATCTGCGACCCGCCCGCGACCACGTCGGCGCGCTGCTCGTCGCCGGTCCCCCCGGCGACGAGGACCTGGAGTCCGCGCAGGCCCGCAAGATCGAGCGGCTGCTCGACGCCACCGGCGTGGGCCCCGGGACCCGGGTGCTGGAGATCGGCACCGGGTGGGGCGAGCTCGCCCTGCGCGCCGCCCGACGTGGCGCGACCGTCCACACCGTGACGTTGTCGCGGGAGCAGCGGGCGCTCGCGCTCGAGCGGATCGCCGCCGCGGGCGTCGCCGACCGGGTCGACGTCGGGCTGCGCGACTACCGCGAGGTCACCGGCACGTACGACGCGGTGCTGTCGGTCGAGATGATCGAGGCGGTCGGCCACCACTTCTGGCCGGCGTACTTCCGCACCCTCGACGCGCGCCTCGCTCCCGGCGGCCGGGTCGGCCTGCAGGCGATCACGATGCCCGACGAGCGGCTGCGCGCGGTCCGCGACACGCGCACGTGGATCACGAAGCACGTGTTCCCCGGCGGGTCGCTGCCGTCGACCGCGGCGATCGACCGCACCTGCCGCCGCCACACCGACCTGCGGATCGTCGACCGCCTGTCGATGGGCGCGCACTACGCCGAGACGCTGCGCCGCTGGGAGGCCCGCTGCTCCGCCGCCGCGTCCGATCTGGACGAGCTGGGGTTCGACGCCCGGTTCCGGCGGCTGTGGCGCTACTACCTCGACTACTCGCGCGCCGGGTTCGCGTCGGGGTACATCGACGTGCAGCAGATCGTCCTCGCGCGGGAGGGCGACGCCCGGTGACGGTGCTGCTCGCGATCCTCGCCGGCGGACTCGCCGCCGCGACGACGATGACCGTCGCGGCGGTGCGCGCCCGCGCGACCGACCGGGTGTCGATCGTCGACACCGCGTGGGGCCTGGGGTTCGTCCTCGCGTCGCTCGCCGCGCTGGCCGTCGCGCTCGCCGCCGGTGACGGAGACGACCGGCGGTTCGTCCTCGTCGGGCTCGTCGCCGTGTGGGGCGTGCGCCTGTCGGGGCGGATCCACCTGCGCGCGCGACGCCACCGCCGCCCGGACGGCCGGCTGGAGGAGGACTTCCGCTACGCCGAGCTCATGGACGGTCGTCCGTTCTCGTACGCGGTGCGGCACGTCTTCGGGATCCAGGGCGCGTCGTTGTGGCTCGTGTCCGCCCCGGTGCTCGTGGGGATCGCGACCGACACCGAGTGGTGGTGGGCGGTCGCCGTCGGTGGCGCCCTCTGGCTCGTCGGGTTCCTCTTCGAGGCGGTCGGCGACGCGCAGCTCGACGCGTACAAGCGGCTGCCGGACGGCGAGCGGCCGCCGGTGATGGACCGTGGCCTGTGGGCGTGGACCCGGCACCCGAACTACTTCGGCGACGCGTGCGTCTGGTGGGGCCTGTGGCTTGCCGGCGGCGTGGCGAGCGGCCCAGTGGCGGCGGCCGCGACGCTCGTCGCGCCGGTCGCGATGACGTACTTCGTCGTCTTCGCCACCGGCGCCCGCCACCTGGAGCGGTCGATGATGCGCCGCCCCGGGTACCCGGAGTACGCGGCGCGCACCCCGATGGTCATCCCCCGTCCGCCGCGACGGCGATGATCCCGACCCGGTCATGAGCACCGCGATCGTCTGGCTCCGCCGCGACCTGCGCGTCCGCGACCACCCCGCGTTGCGGGCGGCCGGGGAGCGCGTGGTGCCGCTGTTCGTCGTCGACCCGGCGCTCGTCGCACGGGCTCCGGCGCCACGGGCGACGTTCCTCGCCGGGTGCCTCGCGGCGCTCGACGGCGAGCTGCGCGAGCGCGGCGGCCGGCTCGTCGTCCGCCACGGCCGTCCCGAGCGGGTGCTGCCCGACCTCGCGCGCGAGGTCGGCGCGGCGGTCGCCCACTGGACCGCCGACGCGTCCCCCGTCGGCCGCAGCCGCGACGGACGGGTCGCCGCGGCGCTCGAGGACGCCGGGATCGCATGGCGCGCCAATCCGGGCCAGTACGTCGTCGACCCGGACGCGTTGCGGACCGGTGCGGGCGGCCCGTACCGCACGTTCACCCCGTTCGGCCGGTCGTGGGCGGGGGCGCCGCGGCGGACGATCGTCGACGCGCCGTCGTCGCTGGTCGTCCCGCGGGTCGCCGGCGACGGACTGCCGACGGCCGGCGACCTGACCGGTCCCGCACCGTGGTCGGGGCCGGTGGCGCGCGACTGGTCGCGGCCGCTGCCGACGCCGGTCGTGGAGCCCGGCGAGGAGGCCGGGCTGCGGGCGGCGCGGGCGTGGCTCGACGGGCCGCTGGAGCGGTACGCCGACGAGCGGGACCGGCTCGACGACGGACGGTCGGCCGACCACGCCGCGCACCGCGCGTTCGGCGGGTCGAGCGGCCTGTCGGCGCACCTGCGGTTCGGCACGGTGTCGGCGGCGTGGCTGGAGCGCCGCGCGGACCGGATGGGCGGGGAGGGCGCCGCGGCGTTCGTCCGGCAGCTCGCGTGGCGGGACTTCTTCGCCCACGTGTACCGGGCGTTCCCCGACGACCGCGGCCGCGAGCACCAGGAGCGCTACCGCGCGTTGCGGTGGGAGGACGACGACGAGGCGCTGGAGGCGTGGTGCGCCGGGCGCACGGGGTATCCGCTCGTCGACGCGGGGATGCGCCAGCTCGCCGCGACCGGGTGGATGCCCAACCGGGTGCGGATGGTCGTCGGGTCGTTCCTCACGAAGGACCTGCACCTGGACTGGCGATTGGGCGAGCGGTGGTTCTGGTCGCGGCTGCTCGACGCCGACCCGCCACAGAACGACGGCAACTGGCAGTGGATCGCGTCGGTCGGCGTCGACCCCAAGCCGTACTTCCAGCGGCTGCTCAACCCGGTCCTGCAGCAGCGTCGGTTCGACCCGCACGGCCACTACGTGCGGCGTTGGGTGCCGGAGCTGGCCGACGTGCCGGACGCGTCGCTGGCCGAGCCGTGGCGGATGACCGACGCCGAGCAGGCCGTCACCCACTGCCGGATCGGGCCGGACTACCCGGCACCGATCGTCGACCACGCCGAGGAGCGCGAGCACGCCGCGATGCGCTACCGCGAGGCGGCAGCGTGGGAGCGGTAACGGCATGGACTTCGAACACGCTGTAAAGGCGGTACCCAGCATGTCGCTCTGCAACGGTAGAAACGGGGCCTAGAACCATGTCGGCCGATCTCCACGCTGCGTTGCAGGGCTTCGAGCGCCGTCTCGTCGACCACGGAGCGCCGATTGCGACCGAGTTCCGCGCCGGTCTTCCCGACGGCGAGATCGAGACGCAGTTCGCGCCGCTGGCCTTGCCGCTCCCGAGCGAGCTCCGGGCCTGGTGGCGATGGCGCAACGGTGCGCCGCTGGGCCGAGGTGCCCGCACCTCAGGTGATTTCTCGCCCCTCGGCGTCGCCGACGCCGTCAGCGAGTACCGCCACAGCCGCGTCATCCTGATCGGCGACCGCGGCGAGCCGGCGGACGAGCCGAACCATGCTTGGCCTGGTTCGTTCGTGCCGATCGTCGGGATGAGCTATGGCGTCATCGCGTGCGACTGTTCCCATACCGAACGGGCTCCAGCCCGACTCATCACCTGGGTCGACGGCATGTACGAGTCCGGCACCGCCTCGTTGGCCGAGATGGTCGAGTGGTGGAACGACGCGATCGACGGCGGAGGCTGGAAGCCCACCACCGGCCCTGGGAGCTGGATCACGAGCACGGAGCGGCTCCCGCCGGAGCGCCGAATGACGGGCCTCCTATAGCCGCTCGGGAACGCGGCGGGACGATCGATTCGCTGGACGCCGATCCAGTCGTCGGACCCGGGATGCAGGGCGATGGTCTGCCGTCGACGGCAGGCCAGGATGCTCAGTCTGCGAGCGGGTCGCGCCAGCGCACGCCGGGAAAGCGCGAGAAGTCTGCGTCGGAGGAACAGAGCTCGGCGCCATGCTCGATCGAGAGGGCGGCCAGGTGCGCGTCCGTCGTGAGGTTGCCACCCGTGCCGAGCGGCCCGAGCAGTTCGCGGAGGATCGAGGCGTGCCGGTCGGTCGGGTGCACGACGACGACGTTCGGCCGTTCCAGCCAACCGTCGACGATGTCGAGCGCCTCCTCCGGCGTGAACGGGTGGGCCACGATCTGGGGCTTCGTCGTCAGGCGCACGAACGCCAGCACCACGACCCAGGCGAGCGCAACCGTCTCGCGGCTACCGAAAAGGTCCTGCTCGACCCACCGCCGTGCCGGACCGAACCGGGGCGAGGTCTCGTCGACCGCGTAGACCAGCAGGTTGACGTCGGGCAGCCTCACTTGCGCAGCTCGAGCTTGCGGGCGATCTCCTCGTCCTCCAGCTCTCCGGCGAGCGCCAGGGCCTTGTCGACGTCGACGCCGGGTCGGATCCCGAGCCGCTTCGTCGGCAGGACGTACGCCGGTGCATCGGCGGATCCCCCGGGCGCGGTCGCCGTGCGAAGCGCGTCGTTGAGAACGACCTTCAACGGCAGGCCGCGCTCACGGGCGATGCGACGAAGACGCGCATCGACGTCGGGATCCAGATCGATCGTCGTGCGCATGACCGCATCCTAACATCTCTCGAAGACGCATCAAGATGCGTCAGGCGTCCCTACCCGCGGCTCCCGCTCCTCGACCAGCGCCCGCAACCCCTCGACCGCCGGCGACGGGTGACGGCCCCGGCGCACCGCCAGGTGGATGCCGTGCGCGAGGGTGCGGTCGCGCAGCGGCACCACGACGACGTCGGGACCCGGGATCGTCGCGTCGCCCTCGGGCAGCACCGCGACGCCCAGGCCGGCGGCGACGAGCGCCCGGGCACGTGGGCCGTCTCCGGCCTCGAACGCCACCCGCAGCGTCAGCCCGTCCTCGGCGGCGCGGGCCTCGAGCTGCGTGCGGATCGTCGCGCCGCGGCGGAACGCGACGAGCGGCTCGGCGGCGACGTCCGCCAGCCCCAGCCGTCGGCGGCGCGCCAGGCGGTGGCCCGGCGGGACGACCGCCACCAGCGGCTGCCGGGCGACGGGGTCCAGGCGCAGACCCTTGCGGTGGGCCTCGGGCAGGTCGGCGACGAACGCCACGTCGATCGCGTCGTCGCGCAGCGCCGTGGCCAGGTCGACGCTCAACGCCTCGCGCAGGTCCAGCGCGATGCCCGGGTGGGCGGCGTGGAACCGGGCCAGCAACGACGGCAGGTCGAGCGGGCCGGGGGTCGGGGTGACCCCGATCGTCAGCCGTCCGGTGCGGCGGCCGGCGAGCGCCGCCAGCTCGGCCTCGGCCGCGTCGATCTCGGCGAGCACGGTGCGGGCCCGCGCCAGCAGCGTGCGGCCGGCGTCGGTGAGCGCCACGCGATGCGTCGTGCGGTCGACGAGCCGCAGGCCGACCTCGTCCTCCAACCGCCGGAGCTGCTGCGACAGCGCCGGCTGGGCCAGGTGCAGCCGCGCCGCCGCGCGCGTGAAGTGCAGCTCCTCGGCGAGGACGGCGAAGTACCGCAACTGCCGCAGCTTCATACGCGGAGCTTATGACCAGCACGGCTGGTCGGTCTTTGACGCATGGTCCGTGCAGCGGCGAGGATGGGCCGATGAGCGTCCCGCCGGTGATCTGGTCCCCCACGTCCGAGCAGGTCGAGCGGTCGGCGTTGGCGCGGTTCGCGGCGTTCGTCGGGCGGCCGGGCGCGTCGTACGATGAGCTGTGGCGGTGGTCGGTCGACGACCTCGACGGGTTCTGGTCGGCGATCTGGCGGTTCGGCGGGGTGGCCGGCGACCCGCCGCGGGCGCTGCCGCACGGCGACGCGATGCCGGGGACCGACTGGTTCCCCGACGCCGCGGTGAACTACGCCGAGCATCTGCTCACCCACCGCGACGACCCGGACGCGGTGGCGATCGTCCACGCGTCGGAGCTGCGCGACGACGGCGCGTGGAGCTGGGGCGGCCTGCGTCGTCGCACCGCGCGGATCCGGGCGGGCCTCGTCGCGCACGGCGTCGGCCGCGGAGACCGGGTGGCGGCGTACCTGCCGAACGTGCCCGACACGATCGCGGCGATGCTCGCGACCGCGTCGCTCGGCGCGATCTGGACGGTCGCCGCGCCCGAGTTCGGCGCCGACGCGGTGATCGACCGCTTCGCCCAGGTCGAGCCGAAGGTCCTGCTCGGCGTGGACGGGTACCGCTACGGCGGCAAGGACGTCGTCCGGACCGACGAGCGCGAGCGGATCGCCACGGCGATCGGGGCGACGCTCGTGCCGTTCGGGCACCTCGACGGGTCGGGGTGGGCGGACGGGTTCCTCGGTCCGGACGACGCCGCGCTGTCGTTCGAGCGGGTGCCGTTCGGTCATCCGCTGTGGATCCTCTACAGCTCGGGCACGACCGGCCTGCCCAAGCCGATCGTGCACGGTCACGGCGGGATCCTGCTGGAGCAGCTGAAGCTCGCGTTGCTGCACACTGATCTGTCGCCGGACGACCGGATGCTGTGGTTCACCACGACCGGCTGGATGATGTGGAACCACCTCGTCGGGATGTTGTTGTCGGACGCGGCGATCGTCCTGTACGACGGCACCCCGGCCGGGGACGCGGTGTGGGATCTGTGCGACCGCACGGGGGTGACGGTCTTCGGTACCAGCGCGGCGTTCGTCGACGCGCAACGCAAGCGCGGGATCGACCCGCGCGACGGCCGCGACCTACGTATCCGGGCGGTCGGGTCGACCGGGTCGCCGTTGGCGCCGGAGGGGTTCGCGTGGTTGCGCGACGTCCTGGACGGGCCGTGGATCTTCTCGCTCAGCGGCGGCACCGACGTGTGCACGGCGTTCGTCGGCGGGGTGCCGACGTTGCCGGTGCACCTGGGTGAGCTGCAGGCGCCGGCGCTCGGGGCGCGGTTGGAGGCGTGGGACGACGACGGCCGGCCGGTGGTCGGCGAGGTCGGCGAGCTCGTGCTCACCGCGCCGATGCCGTCGATGCCGGTGGCGTTCTGGGGTGACGACGACGGGTCGCGGTTGCGCGAGGCGTACTTCGACCACTTCCCCGGGGTGTGGCGGCACGGTGACTGGATCGAGATCACCGATCGCGGGACGGCGATCATCCACGGCCGCAGCGACGCGACGATCAACCGCGGCGGCATCCGGATGGGCACCGCCGAGATCTACCGGGCGGTGCTCACCGTCGACGCGGTCGTCGACGCGTTGGTCATCGACGTGCCCGGCGACGACGGAGCGCTGTGGATGCCGCTGTTCGTCGTGCTGCGCGAGGGGACGGACCTGGACGACGCCACGCGTGACGAGGTCCGCGGCGCGGTGCGCCGGTTGTGCTCGCCACGCCACGTCCCCGACGTCGTGATCCCCGTCGCGACGATCCCCCGCACGCTGTCGGGCAAGGTGCTGGAGCTGCCGGTGAAGCGGATCCTCATGGGCCACGACCCGGACCGGGTGGTGAACCGCGACGCGATCGCCGACCCGGCCGCGCTCGACGCGTTGCTCGACGCGGCGCGGGAGCACCGGCCGACGGCGGGGTGAGGGCGCGGGCGCCGCGTACGACGCTACGCGGGTGCGGGAGCGGGTCGGGCGGCCCGGGTCGGGACGGCGCGCCGCCCCGGCCGGTGGCCCAGCGGCGGCCGGTACCATCGGCCGGCCATGTCCGGTGCCCTGACCTCGATCGCGCGTACGGCCGGGTTCCGCCGCGAGGCGTCGGAGACGGTGGCCGAGCCGCCCCGGATGCTGCCGCCGGGACGTAGCCTGCACGTGCCGGGCCGCGGCGAGATCTTCCTGCGCGACACCGGCGAGGCGGACCGGCCGGCGGTGATGTTGCTCCACGGCTGGATGTTCTCGGCCGACCTCAACTGGTTCGCGAACTACGACGCGCTGCATGCGGCCGGCTACCGGGTGCTGGCGATCGACCACCGTGGTCACGGCCGCGGCCTGCGGACGCACCAGCCGTTCCGGCTGCAGGACTGCGCCGACGACGTGGCGGCGGTGCTGCGTCGGATCGACGCGACCCCGGCGACGCTCGTCGGCTACTCGATGGGCGGGGCGATCGCCCAGCTCGTCGCCCGGGACCATCCGCAGGTGGTGCGGTCGGTGGTGTTGGGGGCGACGTCGAGCAACTGGCGGGAGCCGCAGATGCGGGCGTTGTGGGCGGCGATGGGGGTCGTGGGCCTGGCGTTGTCGGTGGCTCCGCACGCCTTGTGGCGTCACGGGTTGCAGCTCACGGGGTTGCCGGACACCCGCACGACGGCGTGGGTGACCGCCGAGCTGGCCCGTGGGTCGGCCCGTGACATGGCCGAGGCGGGTCGCGAGCTGGGCCGGTTCGACTCGCGGCCGTGGCTGCCGCGGATCGCGGTGCCGTCAGCGGTCCTCGTCACGACGACCGACACGTCGGTCCCTCCACGGTTGCAGCGTGACCTGGCGGGCCGGCTGGACGCTCCGAGCTTCGACGTCGACGGCGACCACGGTGCGGTCACCGCGATGGCGGGCACGTTCAACCGGACGTTGCTGCGGGCGATCGGGTCGATCGAGACGGGCACCCCCGTACGGCCCTGACGGCCGCGGTCAGGACGCGGACGGGTCCGCCGGATCCACGACGGCGGCCTCGAGCACGCGTCGCTCCTCGTCCCCGATCGCGCGCGACGCGCGCCGCTCCAGGTCGAACGCGACGAGCACCGACACGGCCTCGGCGGCGACGGTCCCGGACGGGGTGACGATGCGGGCGGCGAGTCGCAGGCTCGACCGTCCGACGGCGAGCACCCGCGTCTCCACGCGCACCTGCGCGTCGCGGTAGCGGATCTCGGAGCGGTGGTCGATCTCGGTCCGGGCGAGGACCCAGCCGGTGTCGGCGGCGCCGAGCCGATCGACCATGTACCGCACCCGTCCCTCCTCGAGCAGCTGGTGGTAGACGGCCTGGTTGACGTGACCGAGCTGGTCGATGTCGGTGCTGCGGAGCGTGATGTCGATCGAGCCGGTGGGCGGTGCCATGCAGGGAACGGTACGACCGTCGCGTCGCGACCGCGTCTTCGGGCATGCTGTCCGGCGGTGCTGCGCGGTCCGTCATCTCTGCTGCTGGCCACGGCGTTGGCGGTGGCCGCTTCCGGGTGCGCGGTCGGCGGTCCCGGGGCCGCGATCGGCGGGGCCGACGACGACGAGGTCACCACGACGACCCACGTCCGCCAGGCCGAGAACGGGCCGCTGCCCGACCCGCCGCTGGGCGATCCGATGGAGCTGTGGCGTGGTGACCGTCGCCTGACGCTGCCGCGCGGCGGCGAGACGTTCCGCGAGCTGCCCCGGGCAGGGATCCTCGTCGACCTCGACAGCGGCGAGGTGCTGTGGGAGCACGCGCCACGCCGGAGCCTGCCGATCGCGAGCGTCACGAAGGTCATGACGTCGTTGATCGTCGACGCGCACACCGAGCCCGACGATCTGGTGCGGATCAGCCGCGCGGCCGCGCACCAGCCGGGATCGGCGGTGGGCGTGCTGCCGGCGGGCCGCAAGGTGAGGGTCGACACGTTGCAGTACGGCCTGATGCTGTCGTCGGGCAACGACGCCGCCCGGGCGCTCGCCGAGCACGTGGGTGGTGGGACGATGGCGCCGTTCGTCCGACGGATGAACGACCAGGCGCGGGCGTTGGGCCTGCGCTGCACCCGGTTCTCCAACCCGAGCGGGTTCGAGGAGACCCGGTACCAGCGGCAGGCCCGCAATCGTTCGTGCGCCGAGGATCTGGCGGTGTTGGCACGCGTGGTCCTCGATCGTCCGCGGATCGCGAAGGTCGCCCGGACGTACCGCGTCGTCCGTCGGATCCCGGGCAAGCAGAAGCGGGTCGAGCTCTACAACCACAATCCGTTGCTGCGCGAGGGCTACCGCGGCACGATCGGGTTGAAGACGGGGTTCACGAACGCGGCGGGCCGCTGCCTCGTCGCGGTCGTCGAACGCAACGGTCGCCGCTTGGCGGTCGTGCTCCTGCACTCCCCCGATCCCGGCAAGCAGGCCCGTTCGATCCTCAACCGCGGGTTTCGGCTCGTGGGGCCCGCGTAGCGCAGCACCGCCCGGGCCGCCCGGCGCAGGGCGGTCCGCCGCAGGACGATCCGGCGCGGACGGTTCGTCGACCAGGGGACGGGCGGACGGCAGCCAGCTGGTCGTGCGACCCGACAATCCATGGCCGGTGCCGTCGACCAGGATGCCCGGCGGCTCGGCGGCCCGGCGATGGATCGCCCACCGCCGATATGTCGTCGAAGTCATATTCCATGACCTCGAGGACATACGGCCGGAGAGCGTGGACGATCCGGAGCGCCCAGGCTCGCACGCCGACGGTCGCCGGTCGGTGTCCGCGCCGACGGTGGCGGGTTCGTGTCCGCGCCGACGATGACCACCGGCCCCGTTCCAGGAACACGCATGTACATGGGCCGACCGGCGGCCACTACCGGCGGTAGGATGCGTGCATGGAGAGACTGGGAACGTCCGCCGTCGCCCGGCTCGTGGCCCTGGCCGCCACGCTCGCGCTCGGGATGACCGCACCGGCGGCGGCCGCGTCTCCCGCGCCGGGGATGCGTTGCGCCGAGCCGGCTGCGGGGGGCGACCTACCGGCCGCGGATCCGGCGGCGATGGGGGTGGACGGGCCGGCGCTCCAGCGTGAGACGGAGTCGATCGCGCAGGAGCACCGCGGGTCGTACATCGTCTACCGCTACGGCTGCAAGGTCGCCGAGACCTACACGCACGGGTCCGGCATCGCGTGGGAGAGCTGGTCGGCGGCGAAGTCCGTGCTGTCGCTCGCCGTCGGACGCGCGGTCGAGCAGGGACTCATCACCCTCGACGACCGGGTCGGGGCGCTCATCCCCGAGGCGGACGCCGCGCACGGAGACCTGACCGTCCGGCAGATCATGCAGATGCGCACCGGCCTGCACTGGAACCTCGCCCGCGACTACAACGTCTTCGGCCTCGACGACCACGTCCGCAACGCACTGACGCTGCCGTTCGACCACGCCCCCGGCACGTACTTCGAGTACGCCCAGGTGCCGCTGTCGCTGCTCGCCGAGATGGTCACTCGCGCGACCGGCACGCCCTTCCCGCAGTACGTCCGCCGCGAGGTGCTCACCCCGCTGGGGATCAACGGGGCGCAGGTGGGGATCAACGTCGACCGGGTCGGCAACGCCGACGCGTTCTGGGGCGTCCGCACCCCCGCCGCGAGCTGGGCCCGGATCGGCCAGGCGATGCTCCAGCAGGGCGTATGGCACGGCGAGCGCCTGTTCGACGAGGACTGGATGGCCGAGGTGCCGCGGGCCAGCCCGGCCAACGGGTGCTACGGCCTGCTGTTCTGGACCAACGCCGGCGACACGTGCACCAACCCGCGGGTGCTGTCGCGCGAGACCCGATCGTCGCCGTACGCGTCGTTCGCGCCGCGCGACGCGTTCCGCATCTCCGGCCTGGGCGACCAGACGGTGTGGATCGTGCCGAGCCAGGGGCTCGTCGTCGTGCGGTTCGGACCCGAGACGAGCGGAGCCGGAGAGGCGCTGCTCGCCGCGTCGCTCCGGGCGATCCGCACCCCCGAGCGGCTCACCGTCGAGGACGTTCCCCCCGCGGCGCCGCCGGTCGTCGACGGCGACCCCAACGCCGTCACGTCGCTGCTGGACCTGGAGAGCATCCTGGCATTCGCGCAGGTCGTGCCGCCGCTCCCGCCCGCCGGACCGAAGCGCGCCCGCACCACCCAGATCGCCACCCGCACCGTGCGTGCCGGCGACGACGGTGGCGTGACCCTGCCGCTGCGCTGCCCGCCCGTCGCGCAAGTGCCCTGCGCCGGAACGGTGACGCTCCACGCCGGGGCCGGGAAGGACGCCGTCGCCGACGCGCCGTTCACCGTCGCCGCCGGCGCCACCGCCGACGTCACGCTGCGATCGGCCGCGCTGAGCGGGATCGTCGGCGACCTGCCGACCGACGGCCGCACCCTGCGGGTGCGCACCCACACCCGGGACCAGGCGGCCGGGGTCACCACCGACCGGGTCGTCCGGCTTCGGCCGTCCGCCGTCGCCGCCCGCGCCGCGCTGCGCCTGGACCGCGTCCGCGTCACCCGCCGATCGGTGCGGGTGCGCGCGTCGCAGCGGTCGCGGATCACCGTCACCGTGCACCGCCGACGGGCCGCGACGAAGGGGCGTCGCGCCGCCTGGGTGCGGGTCCTGCGACGCACCGTCCGCACGACGAAGCCACGACAGACCCGCACCGTGCGCTGGCACACCCGGCCCGCCGGGCGCTACCGCATCCGCATCGCCGCCCGTGCCCGCGACGGCAGCGGGGCGACCCGTACCCGCACCGTCAGGCGCACCTGGCGCTGAAAAGGGGCTCCGGCAGGCACCCGCGGGCTCCGGGATCCATGGCCCCGAACCGCGCTCGCTCGCCGAGGTCGAACGCGAAGGCCCGCGTCCATCGATCAGATGATCAATATATGTTGATCACTTGATCGACGGAGTGCTAGGTTGCCGCCGTGAGCGCGAAGGCCGCCAACGATCGCCCGACCCAGGAGGAGCGTCGAACCGCCACACGCGCTCGCGTGGCTAACGCCGCGGCCGACGTGCTGGCCCAGAACGGGTACGCGACGCTGACGACGCGCGCCGTGGCCCGCGAGGCGGGCGTCTCGCAGCCCACGGTCATGCACTACTTCACCGCGCGCGGGCTGCTCCTCACGGAGGCGATGGGGTTGCTGTGCGACAGGATCGTCGACGAGGTCGAGGCGCTGAGCGCGGGCCTGGCATCAGCCGCCGAGAGCGCCCCGGCGATGCTCGACCACCTCTGGGACGGGATGAAGAGCCCGGCCGGCGTCGCCATCGGGCAGGTCTGGTGCGCGGCCTGGTCGAACCCCGAGCTCTCCCCGGTCGTCGCCGACTTCGACCGTCGGCACGTCGACGCGACGCTCGAGGCGATGCGGCGCGTCTACCCGCCGGACGTCGACGCCGGACGGCTGGCGGCGTTCGTGGAGCTCGCCCTGGCGACCCTGAAGGGCACGCTCCTCCTGCGTCCCGTCGTCGGCCCGGCCGAGCTCGACGAGCGGTGGGCGATCGTCCGACCGCCGCTGGCGCAGGCCGCCGCCGACGTCCTCGACGACGCCGGCGCGCCGTCCCGTCGGCGGATCTGATGCCGTCGTCTCGCTGGGCGGTCCTGGCGGTCCTCTGCCTCGCCGCCTTCACGATCAACGTCGCGACCTCGATCGCGTACGTGTCGCTCCCGACGCTCACCGAGGAGCTCGGGGCGACATCGCGCGACCTGCTGTGGATCGTCGACGGCTTCAACCTCACGTTCGCCGCCCTGGTCCTCGCCGCCGGCTCGCTGAGCGACCGCTTCGGCCGCAAGGGCGCCCTCGTCGCCGGCCTTGCGCTCTACGTCGTGGCGTCGATGCTCTGCGCATGGAGCGACACCGCGGGCGAGCTGATCCTGTGGCGGTTCGTGGCCGGGATCTCCGCCGCGATCATCTTCCCCACCACCCTCTCGATCATCTCCAACGTGTTCCCCGACCGGAGGGAGCGCGCCAAGGCCATCGGCCTCTGGGGAGCGGCCACCGGCACCGCGATCGCGCTGGGCCCGATCGCGGGCGGTGCGCTGCTCGACAGCTACTGGTGGGGCTCCGCGTTCGTGCTCTGCGCCGGCCTCGGCGCGGTCAACCTGCTCCTCGCCGTGTGGCTCGTGCCGACGAGCCGCGACCCGGCGACCCCGCCGCTGGACCTCGTGGGGGTCGCCCTCAGCATCATCGGGCTCGGCCTCCTCGTCTACACGATCATCGAGGGGTCGGAGCGCGGCTGGAGCGCGGCCGCGACGCTCGGCGGGTTCGGCGGCGCAGCGCTCGTGCTCGTCGTCTTCGCCCTCTGGGAACGCCGACGTGAGCACCCGATGCTCGACGTCCGCCTGTTCAAGAACATGCGCTTCACGGCGGCCAGCGGCGCGGTGACGTTCGCCTACTTCGCCCTCTTCGGGTTCGTCTTCCTCATCTCGCAGTACTTCCAGTTCATCCTCGGCTACGACGTCCTCGAAGCCGGGCTGCGGCAGATCCCCGTCGCGTTCTCGGTCGCGGCCGCGTCGATCCTCGGCACGGCGCTGGCGGTGCGATTCGGCACCAAGGCCGTGGTCACCGGCGGACTCCTGATCTTCGCCGGCGGGTTCGTCTGGACGTCGACCGTCGACGCCGACACGAGCTACACGATCATCGCGCTGCAGATGCTCGCGATCGGCTCCGGCCTCGGGCTCACCAGCACGCCGGCCACCGAGGCGATCATGGGCGTGGTGCCGGCGGCGAAGGCCGGTATCGGCTCTGCGATGAACGACGCCACCCGCGAGTTCGGTGGCACGCTCGGCGTCGCCGTCATCGGGTCCGTCGCCGTCTCGATCTACCGCGACCGGGTCGCCGACGACGTCCCGGCCGGCCCGCTTCGCGACATCGCGATGGAGTCGCTGGGCGCCGCCGCGACCGCCGCATCACGGGCGAACGACCCGCAACTGCTCGTCGGGGCGCAGGAGGGCTTCCTCAGCGGCCTGATGGTCGGCTGCCTCGTGGCCGCCGGGGTGTGCCTCGTCGGCGCCGTCCTCTCGGCGCTCTTCCTCCCCGCGCACCCGCAGGCCCAGGAGCCCGCGACCCGGTCCGCGATGGTCGAGGGTGACGTCGGGGCGGAGGGCCCCGCGGGCGGCGTCACCACCGCCCCCACCGACGGCCCGACCGTCGATGGCCGCGTGCCCACCGGTACCGCGGTACGCGCCACCGCCCCGCGCCATACCCGTCCTCCCCGTGAGCTGTCTCATCACGCCTCCCCCACCGAGCTGGCGGCCTCCGGCGCTCCGGACGCCCTGCTCGCGACGACGGCCTCGGAGGCGGTTCGACGGATCGTGGCGTCGGCCGAGGCGGTGGCCGAGTCGATCGAGGCCGCGGCGCGACGCCGGGCCCACGAGACCGCGATGGCCGCGGACCGGGACGCCGCCGCCGTCCGCACGGCCGCCGTCGCCGAGGCGACGCTCCTGCGGGACGCGATGTACGAAGCGATGACCGCACGGATCGCCCGGCTCTCGACCGCCGACGAGGTCGGCCGTCGGACGCTCGACGACCGCGCGGACGCTTCCCCACGGCCGCGGAACGGCCGGCCGGGCGGCGACGCCTGACACGCGACCGCGCGCACCCGACGCGGCGCTCGCCTGGACCGGCGCCCCGGGACGCGCCCGCCCCACGCCCGTCGCGACCCTCGGCGGCCTCAGCCCTGCGGCTCGGCCTCGTACTCCACGAGCTTGCGCTTCAGCACCTTGCCGGTGGGGTTGCGCGGCAGCTCGTCGAGGAAGATCACGTCGCGCGGCACCTTGTACCGGGCCAGGTTCTCCTTGACGTACGTGCGCACGCGGTCGCCGTCGAGGTCGGCCGGGGCGTCGTCGTCCTTGACGATGAACGTGCGGATCCGCTGGCCGTACGTCTCGTCGTCGACGCCGATCGCGGCCACCTCGGCCACGCCGTCGAGCTTGGCGATGAGGTCCTCGACCTCGTCGGGGAAGACGTTCTCGCCGCCCGACACGATCATCGAGTCGTCGCGGCCGTCGATGAAGAGCCAGCCCTCGGCGTTGACGTGACCGACGTCGCCCGACGCCATCATCCCGTCGACGACGGCCTTGCCCCCGCCACCGGTGTAGCCCTCGAACGGCGTGACGTTCGCCACGACGATCCGGCCCGTCGTGCCGGTCGGCACCTCGCGGTCCTGCTCGTCGATGATCCGCAACCGGGTGCCGAGCGTCGCCGGGCCGACGGTGTCGGGCGCGACCTTCAGGTGCTGCGGGGTGGCGATCGTCGCGAGCGCGACCTCGGTCGACCCGTACAGGTTGTAGACGACGTCGCCCAGACGGTCCTGCGCGCGAAGCGCCAGCGCGGTGCCGAGCTGCGACCCGGCGACGAACGCGATCCGCAGCGCCGACAGGTCGGGCTTCTCGTCGCGCTCGTCGTAGGCGTCGAGCAGGCGCGACAGCATGATCGGCACGCAGATCAACGCGGTGGCGCGGTGCTCGGCCAGCGCGTCGAGGACCGCGTCGGGCCGGAACCGGCGCTGCAGCACCACGGCGGTGCCCGAGTTGAGCGCCAGGACCGCATGGACGAGGCCGAGCGAGTGGAAGAGCGGCGCCGCGACGAGCGTCGTCTCGCGGCCCTGGAACGGCACCCGGTCGACGAGGCCGCCCATGAGCGTCAACGTCTTGGGCTGCTGGCGGTTGGCGCCCTTCGGCGTGCCGGTGGTGCCGCTGGTGAGGATGACGAACGAGCCCGGACGCTCCGGCACCGGCGGCTGCTCCGTCGACGCGGACGCGACGACGCCCTCGATCGTGTCGGGGCCCGACGAGTCGTCCTCGGTGAAGCTCCGGAGCTTGCCGAGCGGCGGGTCGACCGCCGAGGCGGCCTGCGCGAACTCGTCGTCGTGGATGAGCATCTCGGCGCCCTCGCGCGCGAAGACGTCCTTGAGCTGCGGGCCCGCGAACTCGGTGTTCATCAACACGGCCTTGCCGCCGGCCTTGAGCGTGCCGTAGAACGCGTCGTGCCACCCGCGGTGGTTGCGCACGAGGATCGCGACGCCCTGGCCGGGCTTGAGCCCCTGGGCGCGCAGGTGGTTCGCGATGGCGTTCGTCCGCCGGTCGAGCTCGACGAAGCTCAACGTCCCGCGCTCGTCGATGACCGCGGGGCGGTCGCCGTGCCGGATCGCCGCGCCGATGATGCCGCCACCGACCAGGCCGAACGCCCTGGACGCCTTGAGCACGTCGCGGAGCTGCCCGATCCCGTCCGACGAGATCACCCCCGCGGCCTTGCACGCCTTGAGCGCGCGCAGCTCGTCCCGGACGCGCGCGAGCGTCGGGCCGGCGGAGGAGAGGGGGTTGGGAAGCGCCATAGGCGGCCAACCTACGACATTGCGACGCGGGCCCGCACCTACCGCGTGCCGCGTTGCGACGCAAGCCCAGACGCCCGAAGACCCACCGATCAGCGGGTGGTGACGCGCCAGGTTCGCGTGTTTCGCGGTCGATCGGGGTCCGGGATGCCACCACGTCGCGGGGCGCGGTGTACCGTCCCTCCATGATCCCGCGCCCGCGTCGTCGACCACGATCCCGGGTGCCCGCCGCGCCCCTCGCGTCCCTCCGCACCGTCGTCGCCGGGGTCGCCGCGTCGGTCGCGATCGCCGCCGGCGCCGCCGTCCCCGCCACCGCCGCCGCGAAGGACCTGCCGGTGCCGTGGTCCCCGGTCGGCATGGTCGCCGGCGGGGTCGACCCGGACTCCGCGGCGGGCGCGAACGACTTCGGTTGTCGGCCGAGCGAGGAGCATCCCAACCCGGTCGTCCTCGTCCACGGGCTCATCGGCACGCTCGGCACGAACTGGCCGACGATGTCGCCGCTGCTGGCGAACAACGGGTTCTGCGTGTTCGGCCTGAGCTACGGGCGGATCCCGGGCCTGCCGATGGTCGGGGGCCTCGGGCCGATGGAGCGGAGCGCCGAGGAGCTGCGCGCGTTCATCGACCGGGTGCTGCGCGAGACGGGTGCGGACAAGGTCGACCTGGTCGGGCACTCCGAGGGCACCGTGATGCCGCGCTGGTACCTGTCGTTCCTCGACGGCGCGGCCAAGGTCGACAAGTACGTGCAGATCACCCCGCTGTGGGACGGCACGAACCTCGTCGGCCTGGGCGACCTGCTCGCGCTGGCCCAGTCGATCGACCCGGCGATGGAGGACGTCATCGGTGGCCTCGTCGGCGTGGCGTGCGGGTCGTGCGCCCAGTTCATGCCCAGCTCGTCGTACATGCGGGCGGTGAACGACGCGGGCCGGCCGGTGCCCGGCATCACCTACACGTCGATCGTCACGAAGTACGACGAGCTCGTCTCCCCGTACACCAGCGGCATCCTCGAGCACCCGCAGGTGACGAACCACGTGCTGCAGGACGTGTGCCCCAACGACTTCAGCGAGCACATGGCGGTGGCGTACGACCCGAACGTCGCCCAGATGGTGCTCAACGCCCTGTCGCCCGACCGTGCCCGCCCGGTGCCGTGCGTGCCGATGACCCCGGCCGGCCCGCTGGGCGACGTGCCCCCGATCGGCCTGGCGCCGGCGAAGTCGACGGGCAGGGGCGGCACGTCCGGTCGCGACGGTGCGTCCGGGACGACGGCGGGATCGGCTGCGTCGCGGTGCAGCGCCGGCAAGGCGATCCGGGTGCGGGTGCGCCGCGGCAAGGGCGAGCGGATCCGCCGGATCACCGTCACCCGCGGCAAGAAGCGCCTGGCCGTTCGGCGCGGCAAGGCCCTGCGCTCCGTCGTCGTCCGCCGCCTGGCCCCGGGCCGCCGGTCGCTGCGCGTGAGGACCGTCGGCAAGCGTCGCGACGGCCGCACGGTGCGCCGCAACTACGTGGTGCGGCGCACGGTGCGCTGCTGAGCGGCGTGCGCGAGCCGCGCCGGATCACCGCGGAGGACCTGCGGCTCGTGTCCGCGTGCGCCGCGGCGATGCTCGCCGACGATGCCGCGCTCCGGTCGATCGACGACGCTGCGGTCCGGGAGCTCCCCGAGCTCGCCGACGACGACGCGACGCTCGCGCACGCGATCCGGTTGTCGAACGGCTCCAACGTGCGGCACTGGCTGCGGTCGCTCGCGCGCGACCCCGCGGTGCCGGTCCCGCCGAACCGGTCGTCCGACGTCGTCGACCCGGTCGTCGACGTCGCCCGGCGCGGGCTGGAGCACGAGGCCCTCGACGCCTACCGGACCGGGCAACGGGTGCTCCTCGACGCCTGGATCGCCGCGGCGTTCGCCACCGCGGCGACCCCGGAGCGCGTGCAGGCGATCGTCGAGCACGGCTCGCGGTCGCTCGACGCGTTCGTACGCGCCACGGTCGCGACCCTCGTCACCGCGCTCGACGAGCACCGCGACGAGCTCCACCACGGCCAGACCGCCCAGCGGCTGCGGACCGTCGGCCTGGTGCTGGACGGCGCACCGATCGCCGACGATCGCGTCGCCCGGGTGCTGCGCTACCGCCTGGACGGCACGCACGGCGCAGCGGTCGTGTGGTCCGGCCTCCCCGACCGGATGCAGCGGTGGACCGAGGACGCGCTGCAGCGGGCCGGCGCGCGCCGGTGGCTCGTGCTCCCCGCGACCCGGTCGACCGCGTGGGCGTGGTGGACCGACGCCGCGGACGCGACCCCCGCCCGGGTCGCGGACGTCCTGGGCCGCGACCCGCGCGTGCGGATCGCGATCGGTGCCGCCGGCCGCGGCCGGGAGGGGTTCGTCGACGCGCACCGTCAGGCGCTCGCGACGCAACGGCTCATGGAGGACGCGCCGCACGCCCCGGCCGTCGTGACGTTCGGCGAGGTCGAGGGGGTCGCGCTCGCGACACGGGACCGTGACGCCGCCCGGGCGTTCGTCGAGCGGACGCTCGGCCCCCTGCTCGACGAGCCCGACGACGTGCGCGAGACGTTGCGGCTCTTCCTCCGGCATCAGTCGTCGGCCACCGCCACCGCCCGCGTCGTCCACGCCCACCGCAACACCGTCCTCGCGCGGGTCGAGCGTGCCCGCTCCGCCCTGCCGGCCACCGCCCGCGACCACCACCTGCACCAGGAGCTCGCGCTCGAGGTCGCCCGCTGGCTGCCATCGAACTGACGCGCGGCCAGGGCGGTTCGCCCTGAGAAGCGGCGGGGCACGGGGCGCTTCGTCCTGGCGTCGTGCGACGTCGACGCGCGAGGCTCTCAGAACGCCCACGACGCCTGGAGAGACCGCATGCCGACCGACCCCACCGCCACCGCCGCTCCCGTCCCCGACGCGCTGGACGTGCTCATCGTCGGCGCCGGGATCTCGGGGATCTCGGCCGCGTACCACCTGCAGCGCGACCACCCGGACAAGACGTACGCCGTCGTCGACGCGCGCGCGGCGAGCGGGGGCACCTGGGACCAGTTCCGCTACCCGGGAATCCGCTCCGACTCCGACCTGCAGACGTTCGGCTACCGGTTCAAGCCGTGGACCGGCCGCAAGATCCTGGCCGACGGCCCGTCGATCCTCGCGTACCTGCGCGAGGCGGCACGGGAGCACGGCATCGACCGCCGGATCCACCTGTCGACGCGGGTCGTCGGCGCGGCGTGGAGCTCGGACGACGCCCGTTGGCACGTCGACCTGGAGGACGCGGAGGGCGGGACGCGGCAGACCGTCACCTGTCGGTGGCTGTCGGTCGCCACCGGGTTCTTCCGGCAGGAGGCCGCCTACGTCCCGGAGTACCCGGACCTCGACGCGTACCGTGGCACGTTCGTCCACCCGCAGTTCTGGCCGGAGGACCTCGACGTCGACGGCCGGCGGGTCGTCGTCATCGGCAGCGGCGCGACCGCGATGACCCTCGTCCCCGCCCTGGCGGCCCGCGGCGCCCGGGTGACGATGCTCCAGCGCTCCCCCGGGTACGTCTTCTCGCTGCCCGCGGTCGACAAGACCGCGATCCTCGCGCGCCGGGTGCTCGGCGACCGGATCGGGCACGCGGTGATCCGTTGGCGCAACGCGAAGATCTACTCGGGGCTGTACCGGGTGAGTCAGCGGTTTCCGGGGGTCGTCAAGCGGGTGATCCGCTGGTCGCAGCGCCGGCAGCTGCCGGAGGACTTCGACTTCCGGCACCTGACCCCGCGGTACGACCCGTGGGATCAGCGGTTGTGCGTCGTGCCGGACGGAGACCTGTTCCGCGAGCTCCGGGAGGGTCGGATGTCGATCGTCACCGACCGGATCGAGCGGTTCACCGCGACCGGCGTCACCACGGCATCCGGGGAGCACCTGGAGGCCGACGTCGTCGTGTCGGCGACCGGGTTCGACATGCAGCCGATCTGCAGCTTCCCGTTGACGGTCGACGGCGAGGAGCGGCCGGTCCCGGAGCGGGTGTCGTTCCGGGGCATGATGCTCAGCGACGTGCCGAACCTGTCGTACGTCCTGGGGTACGTCACGAACTCGTGGACGCTGAAGTCCGACCTCGTCGCCGAGCACGTCAGCCGGATGCTCACCTACCTCGACGAGCAGGGCGTCGACGCGTGCGTGCCGCGCGTCCCCGAGGGCATGGCGATCAGGGACACCGTCGAGGAGTTCATGCCAGGCTACATCCAGCGGTCGCTGCACCGGTTCCCGAAGCAGGGCGACCGCGACCCGTGGATCGCGCACCTCATCTACGGCGACGACGTGAGGCTGTTGCGACGCATGCCGGTCGGGTCGCGCGACCTGGAGCTCATCGCCGCCCGTCCGCCCGCGACCGTGCCGGGCGCAGACCGGGCGACGGGGGCCGTGCGGTGAGCGCCCTGGCGGTCACCCGCACCGGGAGCGGCGTCCCGGTCCTGCTCGTCCACGGCCTGGGACACCACCGGCACACGTGGGCCCCGGTCGCCCGCCGGCTGACGGACGGGCACGAGGTGCTCGCGATCGACCTGCCGGGGTTCGGGGAGTCCCGCGACGTGCGCCTGCGGTGGCCGACCGTGCCGGCGCTCGCCGACCGGATCGCGCGGGAGCTCGAACGGTGGGGGATCGACCGGCCGCACGTCGTCGGCAACTCGCTCGGCGGCGCGATCGCGCTCGAGCTCGCCGCGCGCGGCCGCGCCCGGTCGGTGACCGCGTTGAGTCCCGGCGGGTTCATCGGCTCCCCCGACCGGCTCCAGACGATCGGGGCGCTGACGGCGCTGCGGTTGCGCAGCCTGCTGCCGCTCGGGCTGCAGCACGCGATCATCCGCTCGCGGGCCGGTTCGCGGGTCTATGCCGCCGGCCTCTACGCCGACCATCGCCGGTTGACCCCGGAGGCGGCGCTCGCCGACGCGGTGGCGATCAAGTACGCCCCGGCGTTCGAGCGGACGCTCATCGCGAACACGACCTACGGGTTCCGTGGAGCGCCGCCGGTGCCGACGACGATCGCCTGGGCGGACCGCGACCGGATCCTGCCGGTGTCGACCGTGCGCCGCGTCCGCGAGCGGGTGCCCGGCGCCCGGGTCGAGATCCTCGAGCGTTGCGGTCACGTCCCGATGGTCGATGCGCCGGACGCGATCGTCCGACTCGTGCGCGAGACGATCGCGACCGCCGACGGATCCGAGGCCGACCGGCTGCTCACCGCCGCCCGACCGTAGGATCCCGCCCATGACGTCCGCGGCGCACGGCCCCGAGCCGCCCCGCCGCCGGCGTCGACGGGCGAGTCCGTCAGGCGATCGGCTCGGACGGTACGCGACCGGGCGGTTCGACACCGTGGTCGCGTAGCCGTCGCTCGACGATCTCCAGCAGCTCGTCGACGGTCGGGACGACCTCGCCCGGTGGAAGCGCAGCCACCGCCCGGCTGAGGCTCGATCGCGCCGCTCGCTGCGGCGTGCGACGGGTCGGCGCGCCGATCGATCCCGGCGGCGCCGCCCAGATCGAGTCGTACTCCAGCGCCGTGTGCTCCCGAATGTGGTCGAAGTCGCGGTCGTAGTGCCAGACGCCGATCTCGTACCGGTGGGCTGCGGCCGCTACGAGCAGGTCCGGCATCGAGAAGTTGCGATGGAAGCTCGGACTCACGCTCGCCAGTCGCGCATGCGCGGCGACCGCCAGCTCGAAGATCTGCTCGTCGACCGGCGCCGCGGGCAGCGCGTCCAGCTCCTCGGCCATGGCGGTGTAGGTGTCGCCGTTACGGGCGGAGTCCAAGATCTCCACGTACGTGGGCGTGGCGAGATACACCAAGCCCTCGGCGACGCCCCGCTCCCACGTCTGCCGGATCTGCGGGACCGCGGCGATCCGCGCGTAGGCCGACGTGTCGACGAGGGTCCTCCTGCCGCCGAACGGGCGCTCCATCAGAGGTCCTCGGCCGTCTCCTCGAGCACCGCGGGGTCGACGCCGTCCTGGGTCGACGCTCGACGCGCCGCCCGCCGCAGAAGCTCGGCGCGGCGCGCCCCCCCGACTCCCGGCCGCCGCCCCGCCGGACGCAGCGCACCGCTCGCCACCGGCGGTCGCTGGCCGCGACCGAGCGGCTGGAGCCCCGTCGTGCGATCCCGGACGTCGGCGTCGCCGGCCGCGCGGCCGGACGCCAATGCCCGCAACCAGTCGATGACCAGCTGACCGTCTCCCGCCGCGATCGTCGTGAGCGGCGTGGCGAACCCGAGATCGGGCTGACGGGCACGGAGGAAGAACGCGACGTCCTCGACCCCGGGCAGGTCCCGGGCCAGTCGCAGGGCCGCCCACAGATCGTCGAGGCGCGCGATCGGCTCACGTCCGAGACGCGGGAAGCGGCTCGGGCTCAACTGGGTCGGGCTGACGCCCGCGACGACCGCGAGCTCGGTCTTGGACAACACGCCGCCCAGCTCGTCGAGCACCCGCGCCAAGGACGAGGGCCGAAGCTCCGGAATCGAGGACGCCATCATCATCTCCTCGACCCAGCATACTTCGGGTGCAAGCCATGACGCAACGGTGAGGGCAAGCGATGTCGCAGGTTTCCACGCACACGGGCCCCGAGCCGTCCCGCCGCCGGCGTTGGTGGGGGCTGGCGGTCCTTTCGGGCAGCCTGTTGGTGGTCGTCATGGACATGACGATCCTCAACGTCGCGCTACCGGAGATCGCGGCGGACCTGCGGCCGAGCACCGTGGAGCTGCTGTGGATCGTCGACGCGTACGCGATCGTCCTGGCCGGGCTGCTCGTCGCCGCGAGCGCGATCGGGGACCGGCACGGGCACCGGCGGGTCCTGCTGGGCGGGTTCGTCGTGTTCGGGTCGGCGTCGGCGCTCGTGCTGCTCGCCGACGCACCGGTGGCGGTCATCGCGGTGCGGGCGCTGCTGGGGGTCGGCGGGGCGATGATCATGCCGTCGACGTTGTCGATGATCCGCCACCTGTTCGTCGACCCGCGCGAGCGCGCGTTCGCGCTCGGGGTGTGGGGCGCGATGGCGGCGGTCGGCGCGGCGCTCGGCCCGATCCTCGGCGGGCTCATGGTCGAGTTGTTCGGCTGGCACGCCGCGTTCCTCGTCAACGTGCCGGTGATGGCCGTCGCGATCGTCGCGGCGCTCCTGTTGCTGCCCGAGACGCGGTCGTCGCGTCCCGCGCCGTGGGACGGCATCGCGGTCGTCCTGTCGATCGTCGGGATGGTCGCGGTCGTCTACGCGATCAAGGACGTCGCCCGGCACGGACCGGAGGTCGACGGGATCGTCGCGACGGTCCTCGCGATCGTCGGGCTGGGCGGGTTCGTCAGGCGGTGCCTGGGACGCCCCGACCCGGTGCTGGAGCTGCGGCTGTTCGCGCGTCCGTCGTTCACCGCGGGGGCGCTCACCGCGCTGTCGACGATGGTCGCGATGGCGGCGGTGTTGTTGCTCGGCGCGCAGTGGTTGCAGTCGGTCGAGGGCCTGTCGCCGCTGATGGCCGGGGTGGCGTTGCTGCCGGTCGCCCTCGGCGGGGTGGTCGCGTCGCCGTTGGCGCCGGTGCTGGCGGAGCGGATCGGGGCGCGGGCGGTGCTCGCCGGTGGCCTGGCGTGCGGCGCGTCCGGGTTCGCGTTGCTGTTCCTCGTCGAGCCGAGCTACCCGGTGTTCGCGGTGGCGGTCGGGCTGGTCGGGGTCGGCACGGGGGCGTTGGCGTTCGGGTCGGCGGTGATCATGGCGAGCACCCCCGCGGACCAGGCCGGCAGCGCCGCCGCGATCGAGGAGTCGTCGTACGAGATCGGCAGCGCGCTGGGCGTCGCGGTGCTCGGCAGCCTGGCCGCCACGGTGTACCGCGCCGCGTTGCCGTCGACGGCGGAGCTGACCGCCGCGGGCCTGCCCGAGGAGGCCGCCACCGTCGCCCGCGAGTCGCTCGGTGGCGCCGAGGCGGTCGCCGGCCTGCTCGACCCGATCACCGCCGCCGCGTTCCTCGCCGACGCCCGCGCCGCGTTCACCGACTCCCTGTCGACCGCCGGCCTGGCGGGCGCGATCGTGATGCTCGCCGCCGCCGCGGTGGTGTGGAGGATCACCCCGCGGCGGTTGGACGTGACGGGGGTCGGGGAGCACGGGATCGGCGGGTGACGGCCGGGCTTAAAGTCAAGGAAACATGACTTCTGGGGCGAGAGGTCACGTTTGCCGCACGCGAGACGCGTCGGGAGCCCTTCGACGCTGGCCACAACCACGACGTCGTCGGGGTGACCGGGTCCTTCAGCGCTGCTCGTCGACCGGACCGATCCGATGCTCCGGGGTGCCGAGCGCTCGCAGGGCACGGGCGGAGATCGGGTCACGCGGACGGGTGCGGACGTCAGCCTCCGGGCCGAGCACCGCTTCGATCCGCTGCAGCGCCTTGCGCCGCTCGTCCCGGCGGGCTTCCCGGTCCTCCCAGGACAGCGGTGGGATGTCGGCGATGCGGGGCATCGGGGTCACCGTACCAACCACTCAGCGTGGCGGGCCACCGTCGCCGTGTGGCCGGGTCCGCAACCCACGGGCGATGTCGTGCAGGTCCCAGGACCGTGGACTCCACCACCGCCTCGGGCCGCCAGGAGGTCGCTACGCTATACGTCAGAAGCGGCGCGTTTAATACCGATTCCCGCTCTATACGACGATACTGGCGGATTATGAGGCTCCTGGGAGACGAAACGGGCGAGGTGGTGCAGGGCGAGATCGGCAGGCGCCTGCAGGCCGCCCGGCTGGAGCGCAACATCACCCAGGCGGACCTCGCCGACCGTGCCGGGATCTCCCGCCGCTCCCTCGAACGACTCGAGGCCGGCGAGACGGTCCGCACCACGGCGCTGTGGCAGACGCTCCGGGCCCTCGACCTGCTCGGGGCGCTCGACCGGGCGATCCCCGACCCCGACCGCAACCCCAACCCCCTGGACCTCGTGCGCACCGCCGGCCGGCCGCGCAGGCGTGCCAGTCGCACGACCACCGGGCCCGAGGGCGAGGCCGGCCGACGGGGTGACGCCGGATGGCGGTGGGGCGACGAGGAGACGGAGCGGTGAGCGCGGCGTCCGTTTTCCTGTGGGGCACCGAGATCGGCGCCGTCGCGATCCCCGACGACACGACCCTGGGGAGCTTTCGCTACACCGACCGGTTCGTGGGATCCGGCATCGAGGTCGCACCCCTGACGATGCCGCTGGCGGCGCGCACCTACCGCTTCCCCGACCTCGAGCCACGAACGTTCCATGGCCTTCCCGGACTACTCGCGGACGCGCTTCCCGACCGCTTCGGCAACCAGGTCATCGACGCCTGGCTCGCGACGCAGGGCCGTCCGCCCGGGTCGATGGACCCCGTCGAGCGGCTCTGCTACATCGGCACGCGGGGCATGGGCGCCCTCGAGTTCCGACCCGCCACCGGCCCGCGACCGGCCACCGCCGACCCGGTGCGGATCGACGCGCTCACCCAACTCGCCGCCGACGTGCTCGCCAGCCGCGAGCGCCTGCACGTGCGGTTCGACGACGCCCCCCAGGGTGCGCTCCGCGACATCCTCCTCGTCGGCACCTCGGCCGGTGGCGCCCGCGCGAAGGCGCTCATCGCGTGGAGCCCCACCACCGGCGAGGTGCGCACCGGCCACGCCGGGGCCCCGGAGGGGTTCGAGCACTGGCTGCTGAAGTTCGACGGCGTCGCCGGCAACGGCGATCACGACATCACCGATCCCCTCGGCTACGGCGCCGTCGAGCATGCCTACGCCCTCATGGCCCGCGACGCGGGGATCGTCATGACCGCCACGCGGCTGCTCGAAGACGGACCACGCCGGCACTTCATGACGCGCCGCTTCGACCGCACGCCTGACGGCGAGCGCCTGCACATGCAGACGCTCGGCGCCATGCGCCACTTCGACTACAACGACCCGACCGCCTACAGCTACGAGCAGGCGGTGCACACCTGTCGCATGCTCGACCTGCCGATCGACGACATCGATCAGATGGCCCGCCGTGCGGTGTTCAACGTCGTCGCCCGCAACCAGGACGACCACGTCAAGAACATCTCGTTCCTCATGGACCGCTCCGGCACATGGACCCTGGCACCGGCCTACGACATCACCTACAACCACAACCCGGACGGGATGTGGACCCGCCGGCACCAGATGTCGCTCAACGACAAGCGCACCGACTTCGTGCGGCGGGACGTCGACGCGTTCCTCGTCAGCTGCGGCCTATCTCCTGCGCGGCGTCGCGAGATCGTCGCCGACGTCACCGCCGCCGTGTACGACCGGTGGGCCCCACACGCCGCGAGCGCCGGGGTGCCGGACGACGTCCGCGACCGCATCGCCGGGGACCATCGGCGGATCGTCTGACCCGATGCTCCGGGGGCGCCGAGCACCCGGCTCCGCCGCCCCTCCCCTACTCCACCACCGCCTCGATCTCCCCCAGCCGCCGCTTGACGACCTTGCCGGTCGGGTTGCGGGGGAGCGCGTCGATGAAGGCGACGTCGCGGGGGACCTTGTAGCGGGCCAGGTGGTCCTTGACGTAGGCGCGGACGGCGTCGGCGTCCAGGTCGGCGCCATCGCGACGGACGACGTAGACGCGAAGGCGCTGACCGTAGGTGTCGTCGTCCACGCCGACGGCCGCCACCTCGACGACGTCGGGGTGACCGGCGATGTGGTCCTCGACCTCGTCCGGGAACACGTTCTCGCCGCCCGACACGATCATCGAGTCATCCCGACCGTCGATGTACAACCAACCGTTCTCGTCGACATGGCCGACGTCACCCGACGCCATCATCCCATCGACCACCGGCTTGCCACCACCACCGGTGTAGCCCTCGAACGGCAACACGTTGCGCACGACGATCCGGCCGGTCACCCCGGTCGGCGCCTCGCGCTCCTGCTCGTCGATGATCCGCAGGCGCGTGCCGAGCGTCGGCGGGCCGACGGTGTCCGGTGCGCGACGCAACTGCTCGGGGTTGGCGATCGTCGCCAACGCCACCTCGGTCGACCCGTACAGGTTGTACATCACGTCACCCCACTGCTCCTGGGTGCGCACCGCCAACGCCCGGCCCACCTGCGACCCGCCGGTGACGAGGATCCGCAACGCCGACAGGTCGGCCGGCGAAGGGCGCGCCGCGTCCGCGTCGAGCATCCGGGACACCATCACCGGCACCGCCACGACCGCCGCGGCGCGGTGCTGCACCAAAGCGTCGAGCGCGTCGTCGGGCCGGAACCGCCGCTGCAGGATCGTCGGCATGCCCATCGTCAACGCGAGCATGAGGTACGCGATGCCGAGCGAGTGGAACACCGGCGGGCAGATGAGCAGCGGCTCGTGCTGACGGAACGGGATCGCCTGCACGATCCCGCCGGTGAGCGTCAACGTCGTCGGCTGACGCCGGTTGGCGCCCTTCGGGGTGCCGGTGGTGCCGCTCGTCAGGATGATGAACGTGCCGTGCCGCGACGGCGCGGGCGGGCGCTCCGGCGACGCGCCGCGGATCAACGACTCGACGGTGCCGTCACCGATCGATCCGTCGTCGGTCCAGCTGCGCCACAGCGGCGCCCCCGTGTCACCGACCGCGGCGGCCGCCGCGGCGAACTCGTCGTCGTGGACGAGGACCCTCGCGCCCTCGCGGACGAACACGTCGCGCAGCTGCGGGCCGGCGAACTCGGTGTTCATGAGCACCGCGTTCGCGCCGAGCTTCTGCGCCGCGAAGAACGCGTCGTAGAACCCGCGGTGGTTGCGGGTGAGGATCGCGATCCCGTCCCCGGCCCCCAGGCCACGGGCCCGCCACGCGTTCGCCAGCGCGTTGGAGCGCTCATCCAGCTCGCGGAACCCGAGCGTCCCGCGCTCGTCGATCACCGCGGGACGGTCGCCGTGACGGATCGCCGCCTGGGTCGACGCGCCGCCGACGAGCCCGAACGCCCGTGACGCCGCCGCGATCCGGGCGAGCGCGCGCGGACCGGTCCCGCCGACGACCCCCGACCGGCGACACGCCCGCAACGCCCGCAGCTCGTCCCGCACGCGATCGGGCGACGGCACGGACGGTAGTGCGGGCAGCGACGGGAGCGTCATGCGGGGCACGCTAGCGCGAAACCGGCATCCCTGTGACGAAATCGGACTATTCGTACCACCCCGCTCACTCCCCCGTCCCGTCCCCCGCGTGCGAGCGCAGGTACGTCGTCACCGCCTCCACCCGGTTGGCGGCGCCGAGCTTGCGCAGGATCCGCGCCATGTGCGACTTGGCGGTGCCGACGGTGATGACGAGCCGCGACGCGACCTGGGCGTTCGTCGCGCCGGCCGCGACGAGGCCCAGCACCTCGAGCTCGCGGCGGGTCAGGCGGGCCAACGGGGTGCCGGACGGGGCGAGGTCGCGGTCGGCGAGGATCGCCCGGGCGGTCGTCGTCGCGCCGCCCCCGTCGTCGGCGGTGGAGACGAGCTCGACCCGGGTGCCGACGACCTCGTCGACGGCGTCCACCACCTGTCCGACGAGCCGCCGGACGTCCTGACTCTGGGCGTGCATCCGCTCGACGAGGCCGACCCGCTCGATCGCGTGCCCGAGCCCCTCCGCGAACCCCCACAGCAGGTCGCGGTCGAACTCGTCCACCGCGGCCGGGTCGCGGGGGAACTGGACGCCCTTGTCGGCGTGGACGAACCCGATCACGCGACCCTCGGGCATGATCGGCGCGGCGACGTAGGAGTACGTGCCGTACACCTCGATCAGCGGCTTGTACGTCGACGGGTGGTGGTGCGTGTCGTGCACGACCATCGGCCGACGCCGACGCACCATCTCGGTCTCGAGGACCTGGTCCCGCAACGGCACCGGAAACTCGCGGCTGTGGGCGAGCAGCCGCCGCGCCCGCTCGGGATCGCCGCGGTGGTAGAACGCCTCGGCGATCATGATCGACTCGTCGACGCGGAAGATCACGACCCGGTCGAAGTCGCACGCGTCGGCGACCGCCTCGGGCGCGCCGGCGATGATCGCCTCGACCGATCCGCGCTCGCGCAGGCGCACGACGGCCTCGTGGATCCGGACGAACTCGCCCAGGCGGCGGGTCAGCTCGTCCTCCGCCAGCTCGTCGCGCAGCTCGGCGGCGGCGACGAGCGCGCGGCAGGCGCCACGCAGGTCCTCGTCCGCCGACCCGCACAGCTCCTCGATCCGGGCCATCGTCCGCTGCATCTCGCTCGCGAGCGCCTCCCGGCGGGACGGTCCGCGGGTCGAAGCCCGACCGGCGGGCGTCGCGTCGGTCGGCGTGGCCGCGGGTGGGCCGCCGGCCGTGGCGCCCGTCGACGGGCCGCCGGCCACGGCGGACGACGGCCGACCGTCCCCCACGGCCGCGGGCTCCCTCTCCATGGGGCGAGCCTAGTCGCTCGCCGCGCCTCCGCCCACCGGGACGCCCTCCCCCACGACCGCGCCGGTCGGGGCCGCCGCACCGGACGCGCGTCCACGTGGCGGGACGTCGTCGACGACCGCCGGCAGCATCTCCGCCGGCACGTGGTCGGGCAGGTCCGGTCCGGGACGCCAGCGGTGCAGGCCCAGGCGCTTCATCGCCAGGTACTTCGCGCGACCGTGGGCGTTGCCGGCGTACCAGACGAGGTGCGCCGACAGCGGGAACGACGCCGCCCAGAACGTGTCGGGCGTCGGGTCGCGCGGGACGCCCGGGGCCATGACGACGTCGGCGCCGATCCAGCCCTCGCCGTCGTCGTACGACAGGCGGCCGAGGATCGCGCCGTCGGCGTCGGTGATCTGCGTCTCGCCGACGCAGGAGGAGCGCCACGACAGGCCGGGCGCCATCGGGGTCGCCATGACGAAGTCCCCGACGTGCGACGGGTGCACCACCGGCACGCCGAGCATCCTGGCCAGGCGTGGCGGGGTCTCGCGGCAGTACTGGGCGAGCATGTCGTGGTCGCGGTCGCGGAACCACCGCGCCGCCCACGGCCAGTCCGGCACCGACGGGAAGTGCATCCCTCCGGCGACGAGGCGGACCCTGCCGGCCATCCGGTGGATCGTGCGGGTGCGCCCCCACTCCCAGCCGTTGGCGCACCCGACCGGGCCGAGCGACGTGGCCATCACCCCGTCGTCGCGGCCGGGGGCGTAGTAGTTGTTCTCCCAGAAGGACGGCTGGTCCTTGTCGTGCAGGTGCACCGACCCGTCCGGCTCGCACAGCGCGTAGGTGCCCCGGGCGTCATCACCACGCACGGCGATGAACCCACCGCCGACGAGGCAGTCGTGGCGCCGCGCCAGGCGCCGCAGCAGCGCCAGCGGCTCACCGATCAGCGGACGGGCCACCCCGCGCATCCGCCGGTGGTAGAGGTTGGGCGACGTCATCGCCTCGGGCAGGCACACCATCCGCGGGTGGTGCTCGGCGACGGCCTGGTCGACGAGGTCCTCGACGCGACGCAGGTTGCGATCGACCTCGCCGAGCTCCAGGCGCGGCTGGATCGCGACGACCCGGATCGGGGCGGGCGGCATGCTCACACCTCCTCGGGCCGGTGGCGGGCGACGATCGCGGCGGCGTCGACCGTCGCCGGCAGCACCCCGAACGCCCCCGGCGCCGACGCGGGCAGGCGGGTGGCGCAGAACGCGTCGGCGATCGGGCCCGGCACGCCGCGGACGAGCACCGCCGCCTGGAGCGCCAGCGCGATCCGGGCGGTGAGGTCGCGCGGGGACGCGGTCGCCAGCCCGTCGGCGGTGAGCAGCGCGTCGAGCTCGTCGATCGCCCGGTCCAGGGCCGGCGCCTCGCCCCGGACGCCGGCGAGCTCGTCGCGCAGCACGTCGACGACCGCCGGCGTGCGCGACACGGCGCGCAGCACGTCGAGCGCCTGGACGTTGCCGGAGCCCTCCCAGATCGACATCAGCGGGGCCTCGCGGTAGGCGCGCGCCAGACGCGAGTCCTCCATGTACCCGAACCCGCCGAGGCACTCCATCGCCTCGCCGGCGTGGATCGGGGCGCGCTTGCAGATCCAGTACTTCAACGTCGGCGACGCGATCCGCCGGAGCAGCTCGGCCCGCTCGTCACCGGCGCGGCCCCGCTCGGCCAGCCGCACGAGCCACAGCGCGGACGCGATCGCCGCCTCGTGCTCCAGGGCCAGGTCGGCGAGCACCGCCGTCATCGCCGACTGGTCGCTCAACGCGCGCCCGAACGCGTGACGGTGATCGGCGTGATGGATCGCCTCGGCGACCCCGAGCCGCATGACGCCGGTCGATCCGAGGATGCAGTCGATCCGGGTGCCGGCGATCATCGCCATGATCGCCGCGACGCCGCGACCCTCCTCCCCGACGATCCGGCCGTGCGCGTCGTCGAGGGTGACCTCGGCCGTCGGGTTGGAGCGGTTGCCGAGCTTGTCCTTCAGCGCCGTGATCCGGAACCCGTTGGGGGCGCCGTCCTCGCGCAGGCGCGGCACGAGGAAGCACCCGATCCCGGCGTCGGTGCGGGCCAGGACGAAGAACGCGTCCCCGTGCACCGCCGAGACGAACCACTTCTCGCCGCTGAGCAGGTGGGCGCCGTCGCCGGTCGGTCGGGCGACGGTCGTCAGCCCGGCCAGGTCGGATCCGCCGGACGCCTCGGTCAGGGCCATCCCGATGATCGCCCCGTCCTTCTGCGCGGGGCCGCGCTCGCTGCCGTCGAAGGTCCGCGACGCGACGCGCGGCTCCCACTCCGCCGCGACCGCGTCGTCCAGGCGCAGCGCCGGGACGCACGAGTAGGTCATCGCCATCGGGCAGGTCACCCCGGCCTCGGCCTGGGCGAGCATGACGAACCTCGCCGCGCGCGCCACGTGCGCACCCGGACGATCGTCGGTCCACGGGGCCCCGGCGATCCCGTGCTCGACCGCGCGGCGCAGCGTCGCCCGGTACGCCGGCGACAGCGTGACCTCGGCCGTGCCGGTGATCGTCGGGACGTCGATGTTGGCGTCGCGGCCGTCGGCGACCGCGTCGGCGGTGGCGAACGCGCGCCCCGCGGCGTGCGTCTCGTCCAGGTGCTCGGCGCCGTCCTCGCGCAACAGCGCGTCGCGCATCGCGCGGTCGCCGGCGAGGAGGTCCCCGCCCGTGCGGGGAGGCGGGGCGCCGGTGCGGGGATCGAGCGGCGGAGCGGCGATCGTCGACATGGTGCGATCCAACCCGCCCACCGTCCCCGGCGATAGGGCAGACCTGTCCGTGGACGGGTGGATTGTCATCCTTCGGCGGATGGGCAGGGCCGCGCGGCGGTGGGAGCGTTGACCCATGCCCAACCCCAGCCCGTCCACCAACGGCGCCGCCGCGACGGCGCGTCCCGGTCCGGAGACGGTCGACGTCGTCGTCGTGGGGGCGCGCTGCGCCGGGTCGGCCGCCGCGATCGCGCTCGCCCGGCTGGGCCGCCGCGTCATCGCCGTCGACCGGACGCGGTTCCCGTCCGACACGCTGTCGACCCACGTCAACTTTCCCTCGGCGGTCGCCGAGGTGCAGCGGATCGGGGCGCTCGCGAGGATTCACCAGGCGTGCGATCCACCGCGGGCCCGGATCGCGCGGATCGTGGCCGACGGGGTGAGCTGCCGCAACCACTGGGATGCGATCGACGGGATCGACTACGCCCAGTCGGTGCCGCGCACCATCTTCGATGCGGCGCTCGTCGACACCGCCCGTGACGCCGGCGTGGACGTGCGCGAGCACACGCGGTTCGTCGACGTGATCCGACGCGACGGACGGGTCGTCGGCGCGCGACTCAAGGGACCCGAGGGCGAGTACGAGGTGCGGTGCAAGCTCGTCGTCGGCGCGGACGGGCGACGGTCGAACGTCGCCGCGGCCGTCGGCGCCGAGCGGCCCTATCGCGGGTCGCAGCCCGGCCGTGGTGCGGCGTACCGCTACATGGACGACCCGCAGCTGGGAACCGAGTGGCGCGAGACGGTGGTGCAGTTCCGTCGCCTGGAGTCGCACGCGTTCGTGTTCCCCTGCCCGGACGACCGGATGCTCGTGCTGTTCATGGGCCGGCCCGGGGACGTGTCGCGGTTCCGCGCCGACCCGGAGCGGCTGTGGGCGGAGCGCGTGGCCGAGAACCCCGACCTCGCCGACCGCGTCGGCGGTCCGCACGGGGCGGGCGAGCCGACGAAGATCCGCAGCACCACCGCGCTCGCCTCGTTCTTCCGCCGGTCGAGCGGACCGGGGTGGGCGTTGTGCGGTGACGCCGGGCACTTCAAGGACCCGGTGATCGGCCAGGGGATCCGTGACGCGCTGCGGTTCGGACGGCTGCTCGGCGAGGCGGCCGCGCCGGCGCTCGACGACCCGGCGCGGCTCGACGCGGCGCTCGTCGCGGTCGAGGCCCGCCGTGACCGCGAGTGCCGGCCGACGTACCACTGGGGCAACAAGGAGTCGCGGGTGACGCCCCACACGTCCCCACTGTTCCTCGAGGCGCTACGCGCGTTCGACGGGTTCGACGGTGACCAGTGGCTCGCCCGGGTCTTCGACCGGGGAGGGACGCTCGGTCCGGCCGCCTACGCCCACCGCGTGCTCGGACCGCGACGCGGCGCGCAGCTGGCGTTGCGGGCGGCGATGCGTCCCGGGGTCGACCGTCGGGCACTGCTGCGCGAGGTCGTCGAGGAGCTGCGGATCGACCTGGACACCCGTCGGGAGGAGCGCCACCACCGGTTCCGCGACGCGATCCCGCGGCGGTCGGAGCGGCCGCTGGTGGAGTGGCCGGAGCGGGCGCCGGGGACGACGGCGGACCGTCCCGGCGCCGGGGTCGGGGTCCGGGTCGGGGTCGGGGTCGGGGTCGGGGTCGGGGTCGGG